>Ga0206123_10000854_pt1 | contig 29590 bp, 33 predicted proteins | sample Helgoland_Spring_2_FD_160086 | JGI IMG/M metagenome (GOLD analysis project Ga0206123, IMG submission 160086) | Pelagic subsurface seawater microbial communities from Kabeltonne, Helgoland, North Sea - Helgoland_Spring_Bloom_20160316_1 | ecosystem: Environmental > Aquatic > Marine > Epipelagic ...
CATTCTGTATGTGGACGTAGTACTAGTTACTATGTCTCACGTGTGATTACTACTAGTAATACACGTGTGAGGTAATTGGGGCTTAAAATGCCCAATATTTAACACTTTCATGTATGCAAACGATTTTGTCTTCAGAAATTCTTCTACTTTAACTAACAATTGAAACGTATATTGGCAGTCTGCTGCTTCTAATCTGTCACAAAGGTGGAACATTGTCTTGATTGTTGTTCTGTATTGCTCTACTTTTAGTTTGTATGTGGCTTTTTCATCCGTGCCATGTACCTTTTCATTTTGTAATTTCAAGAGGGCAAAGAATTTTTCACAGAAGAACTTTATTATCTGCACTGTCCATTGATCTCCTGTACTTGAATGTGTTCTCATCTTTTTATCCCAGAAGTGGTTATCTTGATACTCCGACCACTTATTATTGACAATCCTGTCGAAGAGGGACATCCACAAAAGATGTTGTTGTGCATTATATAACTCAGAGTCTATGGTTCTGCTTAATGCAGGTTGATCAAAGAGGTGATGTAAGCCATGTAGAACAATCTTGCAAAGCGCAGGTGCTGTATGTAACCTTGGCAGGACTTTTTGAATCTCAGACAACACTCATGTGCGCCATTTTCTTGGTTTGCTGGCTGTACACAATATCAGATGATCACGTGTTTCTTCTGTAGTTTGACAAAACAGACATTTATCAGTTGAAGTCTGTTTATACCTGTATAGCATCTTATTTGTAGGTAAAACACTATGAAACATTTTAACAATCTGCTTGCTATGTTGAGATTGGTGCTTTCTCCCCATCCAGAATGTGCCCCAATTTATCAACTTCATTTTTGTGTTGGACCATAACTGTTTCTTTGCTATGTATCTAATGAGAGGTCCTTCATTAGCTGACTTTTTCAATTTTGAAAAATAATTGCTATTGACAGTAACGCCACTTATGTGTAATTGTACTGCATTGACTGGAAGTTGTAATACTTTCCTTGTTGTCTTTTTGTTGAGTGCTTGGTATTCCACTGCTAACAGATCCCTATCCACATTTAGTTTTGCAGGAAGTGATAGCTCATCGTACTTGAATTGTGGGAACAAAATTGCCCATGCCTAAAATTTTATTAATCTGTGCTATAACATCCAAATCTGGAGTTAGTGTATTGAAGGATTAATCGTGAGGATATGATTGTTGTTGCTGAATTTGTGTTATCACTCCTTTGTTGTCTAGATACAATTGGCCTTATAATGGCGTTGTCGATGCCGTATATTCCATTGCACGACAAAAAAACTAAGTGCTGATAAAACGCCATAGTCTTCGGCTCGAAAGGATGACGCCTGTCCAAATGCTGGACCCGCATGTTCCGCTATGTCCTCCCCATTCAATGTACATATTTTTCATCCCAATGACATATCAAATTCTCCAACCGAACCATTGGTGACCACAACAAATTCGTTTTGCTCCATTACTTTCATTGCTGTGAAAATATCCATATGGCATTTTACATTGTCTAGAAGACTTGCTTCCCACTTGTCTAAGACCAGAACAAAATTTTGAAATGTTCCATCCAGAGGATAAGGGATAGACTTCTGTACTCCGTAACAGTAATGACCTTTCCATGTTTTTGTTCCATCAAATGTGTTCACTTTGATAGGAACTGCTGACTCAGTTGGAGTCCATGAGGAGTCTCGTTCAGAGTGGAAGATTCCTTTTTCTTGATTTCTTGTATATTGCAGAAATGTATCATGATGATGAACATACAGGTTATCTGTAGCATAGTCATAGTATGTAGGCCAATGTTATGATAAGTTGGATGCTAGGAAGTACCATTCTTTTAGCGGCACCTTAAGATTACACTCTTTAGCCCACATTGCCATTGCCTTGCGCCACACTCCCCAACTTGCTGAGCCTGGTTTTGTTGATGAATTTTCATATGCGTGGCAACACTACTAAGCAAAGATCTCACTCCTTTGTACATGTGTGGATCAAGTTTCTTGCCACAAGCAAGCATTACGTCAGCAATTGTTGTTACATTGAGGTATATCTGACAGTAATTTATTCTCTGTATGTCTTTATCTTTGAATTTACCAGACACAATTACCCTTGGCATAATATATTTGTCATTTATCCTCTGTAACGAGTGAACATAAGTTTTCTCCAATTCCAACTGCAAGTTACTTTGTTTAAGATACCTTCAAAGTGCTTTCAGCCATCGTGCTTCAAAATGTGGAAGACAACTACCAACGTCTTCCAAGATAGAAGTGTGCCACCCACATTGATGTTGTGTCCAGCTGCAGGCAATGACTAATAATTTTTGTGCCTGACTGTCAGATTGCATGTGTCGAAGAAAGTTTTTCACTTGTTCGCTTCCCTGAATGCCTATTAGTGGAGTGATTGAAACACCTGCTGTGGACTTGGGACTGCCTCTAATTACCTTAGCCATATTCTTATTGTACCCCATTCGTGATGTGAACACCCTATTTGTGTCTGTTTCAACCTCCTCTAGCTCGGATTGTGTGAAAAATCATTGGACCAGGACATATCCAACAGATTTGATGTAACAGCTATTATAATACATCTTGGCTTTGTGATGACTTAATGAGCTTGTGGATGCTTTAATAGCATATCTTTCAGATTTTCTCTGTAGAGAGTTCTTTTGACTTACATTGCCTCCACCCGGTGCTTTTAGATGTCCTAACGTTGTATGTGGTGTGTAAGGATTCTTGTACTTTATTTCGGTGTGTGTCTTATTATGTGATTGTTGAACAATCAATGGTGGGCCTGGCCTTGTTGACTGCATAACTGGTGTCCCATCCTGAAGAAACTGATACCATATGAAGTGGTATGAGCACTTATCTAATTCCAATAGACCCCCTGTCAGCCAAAGCAGATTTTTCCATACTTGTGCATCTTCTTGCATGAGATGAATAAGCTCTTCTGGTGTTACATCCTCATTATAAAAGTCGTTTGTCTGTCCTGTTACATCATCAACAAATCCTACTAGTGTTATATGCACTTCTATCTCCTGGACAGTATCACTAAATGTAGCTCTGTTGCTAAGTTCTTTGTGGATATCAAACAGAGTGGAGCTGATAATTAACAAAATTGTAGGTGAATTTGTACTCCCTTGTCCTGTGCCATAGATTGGAAACATTTTGCAATGTTGATAGTAGTCATCACTCACTCCCAATGCTGTTTTCAATTTGAATTTTGCCTCCGCCAGTGTTTTAGCGTGGACAAATATTATGTTCCTATGCAATCCTTTTTTCTTCCTATAAGATTTGCAACATTTGGTATAATTCTATCATAACATGCTGCTGCATTGTTATCAAAATTAACTAACGGTTTTTGACTGCAGTGACTAATCTCGTTTTTCATTTCTTCCATAAATGTGAGCATATTGGCATCATGACCAGCTCTTCCACCTACTTGACCCTTGTGAATGGTGTTCTGAATCTCTGATGATCTCACTAAGTTTTGCCACGTTACTCCGATTAGGGCAGAATAATCTGCCTCATAGATGTGGATGATTCATATTTAATGTATTTTATTGTTGCCTTTTTCTTTTGGAAGAATTATATTTATGATTATTTGCCATCGTTTATAACTATACCAATATCGAATAGCATAATTTAGCATATCCACATGGACTTGCATCAACTTCTTTTGCTTAGCAGCAAACTCTTTTCCTTCAATTGACTGTGGATCATCTGAACCTCTGCTAAGAAGTGCTTTGTAATGGCCTAGGTGTTTATCAGATGGGGAAGTGGTTGTTTTTTCTATTCACACTCGTATTTTATTTTTCCATTCTTCTACCGATATTTCCTTGCCAATGATGTCTGCATTTCTTTCTTTTTTACAATGGTCTAAAAGGTTATTTTTTAGGAAGGACAATTTGGAGTTACTATAGGTGCCTTCTAGCACCATTTCAGAATACCGTGAGTTTGCTGCCCAATCAAATTCTTCTTCCAAAGGAGGAATTGTAAACGGTGTGCCTTTGGCTTGACCAAAATGTAGTCTATTTCTCAATTTCAGATAAAAGGCTATTTCTTGTGGTGTCTCCACTGTTCTCCAGTGATGCACCTCTTTCGGATTGTCCAGGGACCATATCTGATTCTAATCGCAATTGCTAGATGGCCATGTAACTGGAATCTGAAAGGATGTAATCAATCCAGATTCATACTTCTTATCAGCATGACCTATCTTAGTCCACACTTTTGCCATTTCCTCTGCATTTACAATTGCTTTGAGCACTTTCTCTTTTGTTGTTCTACCTGTAATTGCATTAATTGAGGCTATTGTTTTATTATACTCAACTCTCTTATCTTGAGAGTTACACATGATTGTCTTTATTTCTCTTTGTATCTTAGATAATTGTGTTTGTGTTGTTTTGATGTCTGGTGGACATTCAACTGTTACTCCATATTTTGTTGTTCTTGTAGGTACTGTTATGTCACATCTCAGCTGAGATAGATGGGTTTTCAGTGTATATAGTTTAAATTTTGCCTTTGCTAATGGGACTGACCACCAGTTTTTCTGTCGAAATTTACATTTTGACTCTGCAACGAGACTTGCATCGGTGAGTATTTTTTCAACTCTCTCAGCTAACTCAGCGTTGAGATGTTCCTTACTTATCAATTGACTATGTAATTGCCAAACATTTTGGTTCTCTAGATGCTCATACATGGCATCAATATATTCTTTGACCATATACGGATCTTTGGCTTGAATATAGCGCATCTTTTTGTTGGCTAGTTTCAGATCTCCATTGCCAAATAACATTTCTGTGTCAAAATCGATGAACATACCCCTAGGATCTGTAATTATTAATTGATCAAATCGATTATAGCCTTGTCTTCTAATGGCAGGAAGTAGTTCTGGAGAAACAAAAACATAGTCTATAATTGTTTGCCCTGACAGGAAGGAGTTTTTGTTGTCTCTTTCCTTACTTGCCAAGCTATCAACTAATGGAACTGTTTTATTTGTGCATAACTTGAGTAGTGTCGATCCTATTTTTAGTACTTCATTGAAGTCTCCTCCCACAATGAAAAGTTCTCCTTTCTTTTTCCCTTCTTCTAACCATTTTGTGATATCTGTGATGAATGCCTCCGTTGGAGTTAATTGGCGGCCATCTTGTTGTAGCATCACAACTTGTTGATGAAGAAGCAAAATAAAATTTAAAGTACATACTTATTCGGGCCGTGTGAGGGCCTAACTACAACGAAAAGAATTATACCCCCCGGGTGACAAATTATACCGTCCTGCCCAGGGATTTGAACAATACCACGACACGCGCACTGCTGGCACCACATAACTTGAGCAGAGGTTGCCCAAAGACCCATAATGTTGTACGGGTCACCTGACCTGTTATTTCTGTTATTTGAGCTAGAAACTTTGAACTGATCATTCGTCAGCAATTCTCCAGTTAGGGGCAGACCCAGATCCGGAGAAAGTACGAAACAGACGTGGGAAGAAATTTACGGTCGGTGAGAATTGAAAGATACTTGACAATCAACTCGGTGCTATAGATAGCGGAGGCAAGGAGTTCGTGATATGTGGGAAGTTCGTGTTGGTCTGGTGCTGGGGGTGAACACTGTAAGAATTGGAGTGGTGCAGAAGAGCTGGACATCAATTTTGGAGGGTCGGGGGCAGGTGGCGGTCGAATCGCAGAGGGAGGAGTGCAGGCATAGGTGTCGTTGTCATACAGTGAGGCTGGTGCTGGCATCGGGCGCACAGTTGGCGTACAGTGAAGTGATGGAGTATTAGGTGCAGGGAGTCTGCAGCAGATACTGCTAGAGGTGTCAAAGGGATCAGGGGCAGGTGGGGGCCTAAACTGGTAATGGCAGACATGTGGCAAGGACCGTGGAGAGATTGTTGCAGCGTGTAGCCCCCCCAAAAGAGCCTTTTTTGCGTATGATAATTCCATCATCTTTGTATAAGTACCAGAAAGCAAAAATATCGACTTTCTTGCCAAAAAGCAAAAGCAAAAAAGAGAAAGTCTATTTCAGCAAAGGAATAGGCATTTGAGGTGGATGAAGCTATCATTGCCATGATGTTGTTAAAAAAAAATGCTCCCACGAAAAATAAAAAAAATGGGACGGTTTCAAAAATTGAATTCTACGGGAGGGGGTTCCTATGTGGCCGCGCGGTTTAGTGGCCAAAAAAAAACGGACAGATTGTATAGTGACATCTCGAAAAAAAATATTGTTGATGTTAGATTCATCTCTAAAGCAAGAAAAAAGGCAGAATTGTAGCTCAAGGCATATTGTTCTCTCTAGTTCTCCGCATGAGAGATGTGTGTTTCTTGATATTCATTACATATGAACCAAAAAAGGTAGAATGTGACGTGTACGTACACAATCAAATCACGTTTTGATCGTTGAAACTAAAATGTTGGACGTCAAATATTGCGTCATGTTTATTCCTTCATGCTCAGCGTAGCGGTGCATTTTTACACATACACAACAATAGTCCCTCTTCGCAGGCAGTGTCCTGTGGTAAAAGTCCTCTGGACCAGGCTCGAAGCCGAAACCTTCTGTTCCGATGACAGATGCTCTGCCATTGAGCCACTCCACTTCACTTCTTTTTTATGATGATCCAATGTAATTTGAACAAAACTGTTGTCACTCATTTTAATCATCCAACCTAGGAAGAATGTTTTTTTGTGTTAAAAAAAAGTCTCATGTTAAAAAGAGGATGAATTGTCATTTTAAAATAGTGACGAGGAACAATATTGAATACAAGTAAAGAAAAGACAAAAAGAAAAGCTTTGCTATGCATTTAGATATAAACCACCAGAGAAGAAAGGAAGCGTGCAGCACATTTTGCCAACAATTTGCTTTGGCGTAGGATATCTCTTTATGCTGTCTAACATTTTGTTGATGGAGAAAGGCCCTACGGAATAATGTGATAATTGAGACAACCATTGAATTGATAGTGTCATGTCATAGGCATGGCATAGTGGATTTTACAAGTAGTTGTGTGACTTGATAATGGTAGTTGCTACACAACTTGATGATGGTGTGGTGTATCTGTTACAGTGTCGCTTTGCAACTAACGCTTGGAGGGGATGACAGTAGTTGCATCGCAATTTTTTTCTGAATATTGACAGGAGAAGTCGCTTCGCAACTAAGAAGAATAAGGAGAGAAGTAGTGAAGCGATTGTGTCCGCATAGTGTCACTTCACGACGTAATCATTGCTATGTTAAAAGGAGAAAGGTTCTTGGTATGATTATACGAGGAAAAAACGAAAGAAGCGCAGTGGATGGAAAAACGCCTCACTTTTTCGTGTGCGGATTTAGCAGCATTTTGTATAGGCAAGGTCAAATTTTGCACATTTAGTGCGCTGCACATAGCATTAATTACCTTAAAAACAAGAAACATTGAGGGCTTTTTTGTCTTGTTCTACACACCTGATCTTAGATAAAATACTATCCTGAACTTTCGTCATTACATTGTGATACAAAGCAGATGCACAAGAAACATTATATATTATTGTATGTATCGTCTTGTCACAGTGCATGATTATATTTCCTTCCCCATTAGTCCCAACAAGACCTATAATATTTCCACCAATCGATCCTGCTGCGCATTCACATAGTCCAAGACCCATATCAGAGATAATTGACCAGCTCATACTGTCGGTTGATTGTCGTGTAGTTGCATTTGAAGAACATACTCTTACTGTCGGTTTATTGTTGTGTGGCTACTGCTCTCGATACGTCTCCCTTTGTGACATGTGCCCCAATGCCAGGATCGTTCGAATAAGCAGTGGTCTAAATGAGGCAAGAGGGTCTTCTGCTGTGACCAAACAAGCAGCGCCCTTTGGAAGCTTCCACGAGCTCCTCTATTCCCCTATAACAATCTAACCCTTTAGCAGTCCCGAGGCTACAGGACCGGGCCGGTTAAAATAAGGAACAACCCGTTTCGCGGGATTTGCAGTCTAACCCACCCCGCGTTCATTGCGCGAGCCCGAAGGGGACCAAGCTTGTACAGGAAACACTCCTCTGTAGTCCAGCCTTAACGCCGTCTGGATGACATGCAGCTCTCTGCATCAATCACCCAACGCCGCAGGCCAAAGCACAGAAAAGTGAGCAGAGGAAAGGAAATTGCGGATGTCATGCTTTGATTCTTGTTTGGGTTTAGAATGGGTGAGTATTTCGGGGAGAGAAGCAAAAAAGGTTTGCACAGTATATATTGATTTATCAACATTCATTAATACTCTAATGTTTATTTTTCAGAACTGCGTTTTTCCTCCATTTGCCTTTCTTCCATTTTCCCTTCGATTAAAGCTAGCCATTATTCTACAAAGCGACGCTATATTGGATCCATTTCGGAAAATGAAAGCACAAAGGAGGAGAATGGGAAACGGTCATTTATGAATGCTATACATTCTTAGATTGTACTTTACAATTAGGATAATACATTTAATTTGCAATGCATAGTATCATATCCCAAATACAAAATAGACTTTGTGTTTTGTCATACCAAAACGTAAGCGTTAAACACTTGGGAGGGGGGGGGGGGGCACACTGTAAATATTTGTTTGCAAATATCTACATGTTTTCACTATTTGTAACACATGATATTGACCAAAATGAGTGTGGTGCAATAGAAACATTTTTTTCTTCGCAACACCTTGAAAAAAAAGGGTCCAAAGGAACCATTAGTCACACATGAAACAATGGATATCAAGGAAAAAACGAGCTTTTTTGCGTATGATTCCATTATCTTTGTGTAAGTACCAAAAAGCAAAAATTCCGACATTCTTGCCAAAAAGCAAAAACAATTGAAAGAGAACTCTATTTTGGCAAAGGAATAGGCGTTTGAGGTGGATGAAGCTATCGTCGCCATGATGTAAAAAAAAATGCTTGCACGAAAAATCAACAAGGTATCCAAAATTAAATTCTACAAAAGGGGGTTCCTGCGTGGCCGTGGTTCAGTGGCAAACAAATAACGGACAGATAGTTGTATAGTGACATTCTTTTTCTGATTATATATCTTTCCTATGTAATCTTGTGTATTTTTGTAAAAGTCTTTTTGCTAGAATGAGGATGAAACATCATTTCAAATATTGAGGAGCAACATTTTGAAATAAAGAAAAGACAAAAAGAGAAGCTTTGCTGCGCATTTAGATATAAACCACCAGAGAAGAAAGGAAGCGTGAAGCACATGTTGTAAAACATTTTGTTGATGGAGAAAGGCCCTATGGGACAATCTGATCATTGAGAAAACCATTGACTTGATAGTGTCATGCCATAGGTATGGCATAGTGGATTTTACAAGTAGTTGTGCAACTTTAAAATAGTAGATAGCACACAACTTTATGACAGGATAGTGTATCTGTTACAGTGCCGCTTTGCAACTAACGCTTGGAGGGGATGACAGTAGTTACTTTGCAATTTTTTTCTGAATATTGACAGGAGAAGTCGCTTCGCAACGAAGAAGAGTAAGGAGAGAAGTCGTGAAGCGATTGTGTCCGCAAAGTGTCGCTTCACGACGTAATCGTTGGTATGTCAGAAGGGGAAAGGTTCTCTGTATGATTTTTTGGGGAAAAGAAAGAAACGCAGCAGATGGAAAAACGCATTGCAACCAAACTATCACAAACATTTGAACCATAAATGTAAATTTTCAACTCTTCCCAACACGGAATTACAAAGCATAAATCACAAATGGTCACAAACATTAAATCGCATAGTCTTTGTATGTATGACTTTTCAAAACACATCTTGTTTTTCTATAACGTTTTTTACAGCATGACAATAACAATAAAAGCAAAAGCCCAAACATAATTGAGATAGACTTCCGAACTGCTTGAGGTTGGATCACCCATACCCGGATCCATACCCATAGCACCAGCAAATTCAACGCTTGTTCCATCATCTACCACAAACGCAAACGTGTTATTCGCGGCTGCAGCTACAGAAGTGATTCGACCTGCAACCGGAACAGTATCCACCAAAACGGGATTCGAGGGACTGATGTCGTATACTAGAACAACTGAATTGCCCGAATCAAGACTACGTGTCATGTACTTTCTTGTGGTGGGCAGGAGGGAAATGTTTTGTGCTGTAGTCAGCAAGGTTGTCCTCCTCTGGTTTCCACATTACCAGGTAGTGGCCTTGTTTGACACGATCTCTTATCCAATAAAAACGCAGATCCATTGCGCGTGTCCTGCACTGCTTGACCTGATTGTTGACAGTTCCTTCTGCTGTGGAATTGTCAGTTATTACAATCGTGGGGGGCTGCTCATGGCCCATCTCTTTCAACGTTGTTCTGAATTCCTCTCTGCATCTGCGGTTTATGTATAACCTGCCTACTTCTGCTTCCGCTGCTGGTCCCATGACATTGCAGATTGTGCTACACTTGTTGCGGATTGCACCATTGAGGGGTATCTTGTTGGAATTGGTCTTGTTGGGCTTTGAGGAGAGGTAAAAGTACCCTCCTGCATGGGATTGGGCTTCAGGGAGGGCCATGTACACAGCATTGCTGTGTACATGGAGGATCATGTTGCTTGCATGGAAACGTACTGCTGCGTTGGGGTAGGTGGCCATGTAATCAAGGAAATGATCTAATTCCTTGACTGTTTCTTCTGTTGGGGCAGCTTGTTGCAAAGAGATTGCATTTAGTGCAGGGAGGAGGGTGAGGTCAACAATCCTCCCATACCATAGGAAGAGCCCTGCCGTGGCTTGAATTTATTCTATGGTCTCTTTTGGTACTTTTGGGGAAGAATCCTGTTCTGGAACAAGCTGCCCTTCTGGGCAATATTTGATTTTTATATGTCAATGTGGAGAGTGTTGTGGCTTTTTGGGTTTGGAATGGAGGAGTTTTTTCAATGCTTTTACTGTATATCATAGTACAGAAATGTCAACCCATTTTTCTGGATAATTCCAATCCAGCATTATCCCACAATATTTTGTGCTAGACCAATCTACTGTTGCTCTGTAGTTGGTTTTGATGCTGCTGATGAGGTGGTTTGCATCCTCTTGGCACATGTACTTAACACCAAAGTCATAAACACACAGGACAAATGTTGTTGGTAAGTATGTGTGTTACTAGAAACCTGGGGTGTGTGCACATAGAAAGTATCCATGTGGCGCCATATTTTTCAACAGAAGATCAAGTGATATTCTCCCTGCTTGTGGGAGCCCATACATACCCTTGGGAATTTTATGTATACCTGTCCATTCTGGACTAATGGCAGCAATTTGTATTGTATGATGATTTCTTGTGGTATGAGTGCTATAGGTAAGCGCATGTATTCTGGGGATTCCAGGTCTGTATTCAGGTAAAAATCCTTTATACCTAGGCCTAGATATTTTGCCCCCTAAATTGAGATGATGCTATTAAATGATTTTTTTGCTATGGTGATGTCGGCTATGGGTGTTGCCACATATCACAAACAATACGCCCATATGTGACTGTTTTGTTCTTAGGAACTTGGGAAAATAGTATGAATTTTATTGTTTCAGTACCATGTGGGAGTCTTTTTCCTACACCACTTGCAAGGTGGCCTAATTCATTTGCAAAGGACTCCATCCATTTTTCTTTATATTTTCCTTTAATGAGCTGTCTGTATTCTTCCATCTTGCTTGTGTTTTCATTGTACACATGGTTTACATAATATAGTGGGATTGTACACATTGTCTGTGCATATACTGCATTGCATTGAGGTATTACATGTGGTCTATTGTGCTGTGGTGCCACCCTTGGAGATGGCCGGGTGATATTATTGTCATCCTCCACCACATGCGGTTGACTGTTTTCCACCCTCAGAGGTGGTGTCATCTCTTTGACCTTGAAGTGAGTAGGAACTTTTTTTGGTGGAGGTTCATATTCCTTGTATGTATTGTTTCCTGTATTTGTCATTGTTTTGAAAATTTCTGCCAGTTGTTGTAGGGCCTGTATTTGTTTGGCTCCAAGCTGGTGATATGGTGTTGCTGGATGTGCATGTTGTAAAGCATTGCTGAGCTGTTCAGCTGAATGTGCCACTATGTCCTGAGATGAAATTGCTGGCATTTTTGTATATGCCAGGAAGAATTCTACACTATCCCCTATTCTTTCTGCATGTGTTGTAGGCACATATACCTTATAGCAGCAATAATGCTCTAAGGCAGGGCCTATGAAGATGGCATCTTTGCCATGTACATCCCATGTACCTCTTGTTTTGGGATCTTCAGAGATGATGCACTTTGTTCTGACCAGTGCCAGTGGGGTGCGGTTGAAGACAAAGTGGCCATTCAGGAAGGCCCATACAGAGACTTTGGGATTTATTCTTGATGCATGGATTAGGTTTATTGTGATGTTTGCCTGTGGTATGAATATACACTGCAAGGCAATTGGGCATGTCGGGTCCATGTGGCATATACCTGCCATAAAATGGTTTTTGTATACTTGAATGCATTTTTTGGCTGCATTAGTGCAATGATTGCTTGGCAGTGCAATTTGGTAGTTGGTGTCATTACTGGTTATGTAATGCTTTAAATTTTTGGAGGCTTCATTGTCCAGGATGTGCAGTTTTGGCTGAATTCCTCTTTGTTTTAAGTATTCATATAACCGTTTTATTGCTCTTACTATTTCTTCTTTTGTTCTATTTTTCATAGGTTCTCCTAGGATGGAATTGCTGTCCAAATCATAGAGGACCATGATATAATTATTTCCTATATTTGACAGGTAGGGGAATTTTCCTGTTATGTTGGAATATATGACACCTGTCTTGCCATGTTTTAATTGTCTTGGATCTATGATTGCTATGGATACAACATTTTTGTTGTTTTTATCTTTTTCTGGACACGCATTGCTGTTTTGCTCTTGTTTGTCTATGTCTTCCTCTAATAGTTGTGTTGACCTTATATTTTGTTGGATTTCTGTTTGCCTTCCTCATACAGTAGCACCTGATTTCAGGAGGTGTTTTCTAACAAGTTTTTCAGTTAAGCCAGGCCATGTGGAGAAGAAGCCTTTTTGTATTGCTTTTATCCATGACTTAGGGCTGGACAAAATGCTGCTGCATGTAAGTACTTTACCAGGTCTATTTTTACTCTGATAGCATATGCACTATTGAGTTTTGGCTGGATTTTTGGATGGACTGTTGTATCATAGTTCTGTACCAGCCACATTCCTGTTTTTATCTTGTTTTGCTTGTAATACTTTTTTTTTCTCATAAAAACATCGCACTCTGTTTTGCTCATATATACTTCCCACTCTGCATTGTAGAGTTGCCCCAGAGATATTAGTGCACATGTGTTCATGTGTTTGAATATTTTGGTTTGTGTTGCTTCTGGGGACAAATCTAGTATTGGAACAGTGCCTTCTTCTTCTGCTGCTATGGTTCCTCCATTTGCGCAGGATATTGTGATGGCATTGGGCAATTTTTTACATTTAGGAGTTTGATTTTACCGTTGGAGCAGTGGAATGTTGCTCCAGAATCAATAACTGCAAACTTTTGTAGGTAAGTTGATGTCAATAATGCGTAAATATTTTCTATTTTATTGCTATGTATTGTTTTGTTCCCTTTGTCTTTGTTCCCCTTATATGCCTTCCCTGACTGTCATTCTAATCCCTTTGTGCTCCTGCCCATTCAATTGAGAGCTGTGGCGTTCTCCCTGCATCCATTCTTGCAGTTCTCACAGCTGGAGCTGGTGTGATACTCTCCCCTGGTAACGCCATGGGACCAGCAGTAATGTACTACTGTGGGCATGTTGCGTTGTCTGTTCTGATACCTTGGTTGGTAATTTCCACGGTTTCCACAGCCTCCACGTCCTCCTCTGTTGCTATGTCTTGGGAAAATGCTTGTGTCTTGTAGTAAGGACAAGATATCAGATATGTTGGTTTTCATTGAGTCTAATTCCTCTTTGTGTTTTGTTGCATTCTCTGTGAGCTTCTTGATTTGTGCTGCCAATGTGGCATTAAAGGGGGTCAAATTGGCAACAGCTTTGCAATCATCTGCTGTTGCTGATGCAAGGTTTGCTAATGCATCAATTGTGTCTTGTTGGAGATGATCTTGTACAGCACTGTTGGCAATAAAGTTTGTTCCTGCTGCCTGTTACAATTGTCAGTAATCTCTCACCACTTTTGTGAAGAAAACTTTCCACCTTGGCCATGTTTTTTGGGTGTTTGGTAGGTCTTCCCAAGCAATGTGTTTTTCATTCTACAGTCCTGTTCTATACATTGCATCAAATGCAATTATCAGGATCTGTTCTTGACTGCATGGGGTACCCCATTTGTTGCAATGTCCATGCATTTCTCCACTCTGGCAATATCTTTTTTGATGGGTGTGGTAGGATCATAGTCTGCTCAAAATTTATCGGAGTTAAAGGTCAGCTGGGTGTACCTTAAATATCCATAATTTGTATATAAATGTTGTAATAATTGGAGCACTGTGCTCTCTTCATACTGTGTTGCTTGATTGTAGATTGACAAGAAGTAGTCATTGTCACATGCCCCTAGCAGTTGATTTTTTAGGGATTTTGCTCTTGCCACATACTTGTTGAAAATTCTCGTGGCATTCTCGTACACTCTCATGATTTCTGTTACTTGCACATTTGATGCAAATGACGGTATCACTGAAGGTGGAGGTTGTGTTGGAAGATTGAAATCTGTGCCAGCAAGTGTTTGATATGAGGCAGCTATAAGGGTGAGTCCTAGCATGCCTAGTGTATTGCCATAAGCGCTACATAATACGCCAGTAGTGTTTTGGTTGAGGAGCATGTGGATGCTTTGGATGGATTCAAAGTGGGGCACTTCCACATTTCTGGGGATGTGCGGGTGGGTGAACAACGCTGTGATGTTATCAATGTTGGTGTGCGACATGGTTTCTTTCCTTGCTTTCAACACCTTGTATTGGACCTTTTAGCCATGTCTGCTGAGACAACCAGTATGTGACCAATGATGCAGCTAAAATAATGAGATTATTTCTATCTTATTTGTGGTCTGCAGTCATTGGGTCATGGGCCCAAGGAGTCTGGAATTGGTATCCCAACAGGCTTGCCCATTTTTGGCAAATTTGAGCCTATCAGAACATGGCATTCTGTACGATGACAATCGCTAAAAATATATCCTACCTACGGTATTTTTGTACATATGTCACAAGTAGAACAACATATGTAAAAAATTATGGTGGAAAAATGTTGCGGAAAAACATTGGGATCTCTCAGACAAGCAGGCACAGAAAACATGTATTTCCCAAACCACAAAAATCTTTGTGAAGGTGGGTTGCTGTAGTGTCTGCGTGTTTTCCATCCAGAATTTTTTGTCTGACCTAATGTATGCGGAGACAACAAACAACATATGTACAAAAACTTGTATATATGGTGTATGTACAACCACTGTAGGTTAAAATTGATGCAAATGGAAAGGTATGAGTGTCACAGGATACACTTAAGTAGGTTCTAGCATTGTAGGGCTATGATGTGCATTTTCAATATATCATGCTGTTATCCAAAATCGTACCGTAGGTTTGACTACCAGTGGTGCAGATTGGGGGTCACAGAGTTTGTAGGATTTTTTCTCAGGGAATGTTCGTTTGTATTTCATAATTTTATATTCTCACCAAACTTCAGAAATCAAGGAATTGCAAGATTCTATCAACAGAGGCATTTTTATGAATGACAAGGAAGAAAAGTACTTAAAGAGCTCCTTGTTTTACAACTGTTTGAATTGTTTCTCTGTTGCTGTAAGCATCGGCATACATTCATCAATGTTTGGATGAAAAGCTGTGGGATCAAAACCATTTTTTCCATGCTATCTTTGATTGAATGAAAAATGGTAACAGAAATCCACTGGGTGGATGAAAATTATTAAACAATGAAATTTACATGGGGCTGTTTAATGGTAAGAAATAATTAGCTTTTTACTTACAAAAAGTCAACCATTTAAAGGAATATGTAAGTAAGTGTTTGCACCGACTCAACAGGAATTTTTGAATGGGAACCTTAATAAAGTGATGTCACAGCTATGACTGTAATGAATCCACATTTAAAACTTGCGTATATTGTCTTACAGGAATTTTTAAAAATGCTCATGTTTTCCATTTAGTTTTAGGTTAATGTCACAGAAATGACCAAATATTTGTAATTCTTATTTTTGTTTTTGTTCTATGATAAAGAAGTACTGGTGATTGTTGTTGTGTTGGCAACAAATGAAGAGAACAGTTCGTTACAATATCAATAAGATCTTTTGGCAACAAATGAAAGGAGATTTAGTGAAAGAAAATATTGAATTGAAAACCATTTTGTCAGGATTATTGTCAAACAGTGATATATCATTCAATCCACATATATCATGCCTAAATTGAAGAAGGCCTCCAGTGACATTGCATATAGGTAAAAGCGCTACTCATGTAGATGGCGTTCCCCCTCTCTCCACTTCAAGACAACAAAGAAATCAGAGGAAATGACACCAAACAAGGGCAAGGAACTACTTCTCCAAGTACCACGTGATGTTTCTCTACAAGCAACAACACCTGTGCTAATTGCAACTACGGCAACTTCCATGTTGTATAATGGTGATGATATGCTGCCTTTTTTGGATTGTTATGTAAAGGCAATTCCCAGGACTGTGGAGAATTATTCTGATGATGATGGCAAAATGCCAGCTCTGACAGATCATAACAGAGACATAAATAAAGACTGAAGTGAAGATGAAGACAAGACCACTGAGAATGTCATCAGGAAAATAATTACAAAAGCAAATAAAAAACATCAATGCCAGATAATTGCATATCTGTACCAAGAGGTTTTTTATTTCCCCCATAAAAAGCAATGGGCACATTTTGCATCCACCATAGTGGAGATTTTTCACTTCATTAGGGGGCAGAAACAGAAGGTATACCACATATTCAACCATTGTGAGGATGCAAAGCAAAAAGGTCATTTTTATAACAGTGAACAGAACTGTTTTGAACAACAGAAGAGACATGTGGTTGATTCAGCTGGCATTGAGGGTCAGATCATTGCAGATGTGCTGCAAAAAGAGGGAATTTTTGTGGTGCAGCAGAAGTATTAAACCATTGGAAAGTTAGCCGAGGCTTGCAGCATGTTGCTGTGTCAAGAATAAAGCATCATGTTGATAAATTTATGTCCATAAAAAAGGTAAAAACAGAGAAAGTATTGCAAGGAAGTAGTAACCCATACTCACCATAGGCTTGTGCAAGTTTTGGTTTTGCCAAGCAGTTGGCAATAAGGTAAGGGAAACTGGATCCATATATTTCCTCTGATCAAGTAATGCCACCCCCTCCATACAACACAGACAAAAAATGGATCAAATCTTACAAACATGGTTCTGACCAAGATCAGAAACAATTGAACCTTCTGATTGAGGAAGAAAACAATTGCCAGAGACAGCAATAATCCAATTTAGCAGTTAGCCCAACTCCTCCTCTTCTACTTCCTCCATACAATGCCACAAAGCCCTTTCCTGTTGTTCTCCCAGAGTTTGATCCATCTCTTCTTATCCCAATTGGCCCCTACCAACATGCTGATTGGGATGAAATCCATCCTAAAGCAAAAGTTGGTATTTCATGAAAGGTCAAAGAGAATATGAGTATGTATTTCTGAGAGATAAGAGGGGCAAAGTAGAACACAACAGTGATGGATCTTACACTGACACCAAGCCCCAAAGAGTCATCCACAAGTACGAGTCTGAAAGTTGTTTTCTTTTTTGGTTTGCAACTGTAAAGTTGCCCAATGATGAAGTTGTAGGAAAACACCTTGCACCTTTTTGCTACACAGGGAAAAAGAGTGTTGGAACTGAAATTGGGAGAGAAGTTGCACATATGATGAATGAAAGGTCAGAGAAAAACTGGCACCAAAAAATAACACGTGATGCAGGTCAATGTTGGGAAAATGAATGTGATATATTTCTGAAGGGTGTTTTCCAAAAAACAAAGGAGAAGCTTGAAAGGGCAGGCATCAAACTTATCAGAAATTTAAAATATCTTGACAATTTTGATGAAACAATTGAGGTCGTTTGCAGAGAAACAAGTGTGAATGGAATAAAGGTTCTCACCAAAAATTCTTTGAGGAAAATTGTTCAGGAAGCAAGGATGGCACTTGATGGCTCTCCTCCCATCTCCATTGATCATTGTCTTGCACCAAATCCCTAGGAAAGCAAATATGGTGATAGGTGGGAAGACAAAATGAAAAAATCAGCAAGAATGAAAAAGCTGGTGAGTATACATTCATTGGTTTTGCACATTTATGAGGAAACAAAGAAAGCGTTCTTAGGAACAGAAAATGAGGACAATTTTTTGTTTCACCACGATGCATTATCTTTGATGACTGCCAGTGACACTTTGAAGTGGATGAAAGAAGAGAAAATACTTCAGCATTGGATCCTGCCTGAGCAGGGGCTAAATAGAGGAACAAGTTATGAAAATTGCATTCCAGGAAATGCTCCTGAGTTTAATGCACTCGATAGCAGCCTGAACCGCAATATACATAGTGTGGTGCTTGAACATGTTTTATTCACAGCAAGTTTTAACAAAACTGACAAACAAAAGTTCTCTGTAAGCACTCCACAGCAACAGGATAGTGCTTATCTTTGTCTTTGGGATCCCAGCCTTCAGCTGAGTCTGGGTTGGGATGCTGGTGTCACCGGCTCACACAGAATTGTTGAGGATATGGCACAGAGTAGAGATGATTCTATTCTCAAGCAATATTCTGTCTGGGGCATTGTTATTCATGGCTGTGGAACTTGCAGAGGAGATAGGAATGAGAAGAGGGACATAGGAGAAACCAGGGGAGGTGCGAGGAGCAAAAAACCCTTCTCTCCTGCATTCATTCATGAAGATGCAATATCTGCTGTAAATGAGAGTCTTGCTGCAAGTATGAACACATGGATGGGATCACAAATCATTTGTGAAGGTAATGATATTGACTGTGGAGAAATTAATGGTCATGATGAAGATGATGTTAGTATTGATCAAATTTAGGTGTTCATGCGTTGATGTTATATGGGAGATACTTACCAATGTATGCTTTTGTTTAAGTAAAGTATAAATTTTAATGTCATTACAGTGAACAGTAAACATCGTTAGCTGTGTGTTCATCAAGTAGTAGTCTGCCTGAATCCATATCAAACTGAAGCTTTGAAACATTAATTCAATTTATGCTGCCAAAAGATGGAAATAGAATTATCCATCTGGAAAGGAATTCAATGAATTTTTGTTGTGCATTTTTTCTGTTCTTTTCATTTTATATTTTGCATTCAATAGACCAGGTGTTATAATCCTATGTATCTGCTTTCCACCGAAATGCATCCATGATAATAACTTACTTGGCTGGTACGCAACAATAAACTTCAGTTCAAGATGAATCAAAGCATGTTTTTTTGTATCATATAAGTATTTGCTGTTGCTGTTATTGATTGTAACATAGTGTTCTTTGTTAAAAAAGAAGTCTACATTGTCAAAGGAGTTTAGATCAATACTTAAGGATCCATGATGAAGAGTTACCAACCAGCATTGGGAAGATTCTTCATTTGAACTGCCAACATGGACCATATTAAAGTGCAGACATGACTTGTATTCCTTATTGTTCAGCTTCATGATAGAAGCAATGGTATTACTTAAATCAACATATTTATGTATGTATGATTCTGTTAGCTTCCACACATCTGGGAATGTGATATCAGGAATTTCAGCTTGACATATATAGTTCTTATTCTCTTCTAATACTTTTGTTTTCTTCACATTTGCTTTGTCCTCCCTTGATCAATGGTTACTGTGATGCTGTTTTTTAATTCACCACTCCATTTCATAATGTATTCAATAGACTTTGGCATATACTTTGTTACTGTAACCTCATTATCATCACACTTCCTTTTGCATGCCATGTTAGTTTTTTTGTCATGTACAGCAGCATTATTGTAGTCAACCTCTTGTATCTGCTTGTTTTTGTGAAGATGATGATACACTATTTTTACCTTGGCTTTTTCTTCTTGTTTGGATGTGTAAATTGAATTGTTCCTGATGTGCTGTTGTTCATTGCTTTCTCCATGTACATGTCATACCAATTTCTATTCTTTATTCTTTCATGTATTTATTCATGTGTACAGTAGAATGTAGATGATTTCAGTACACTTTTGTTTGAATGTACGTCTTCAATGTATATCTTTGTACCATTAGAAGTGAAGAAATATTTCTGTGAGTCAAAAACAGTATCAACATGGTTCTTACTTTTCCCTCCTTTGTCCATTGCCATCATTTTACATGTAACCTTTTCAATGACACTTATTTTTTGACCCAGCATCCGTTTCTCTGTTTTGCATAATATTTTTTCACGCTGAATTTTGCTGAAACCATACTTTTCCTCAAGCTTCTTTGCAGTTGTAGCTTTCTTGTTGACTACTGCACTGGTTGTGTGGTGTGGGTTTTTACCAATTCCAGACAAGTGGTATATTGTAAGAACTTCTGTTTCACTCAGAGACTTCATAAATTTGCAACCATCTTTTTGGATTCTTGCAACATTACATGAAGAATAGCAGCAGTATCATTTGTGTTATTAGATTTTTGATGAATATGACATAAATTCCATAAGCTTGTTATCAATTCATTCCTCTCCACACCTTTCCCTGAAAATGATGTGTAATGGGGTCCAGTTGCATGGTCAATCCCACCTTGTATGTCTTTAGCTATTTCAATCAATACTTCTGTTAAGCAATGGTTTGGTGAATGCTTTGAGTATCAGAAGAAAACCTGCTTCATTGTAAACCAAGGAGAAACTGGAGTATACGTTATTCCATAATAATAGAGGTACAAAATGACACAAACTTCTGTCCACCATGGAAGCACTTTCATAGCACTACATAAATGTTACATGCTGATGACAAGCGTTTATGCTTATCACAGTGATCATGTGCACAACAGTACTTTTCACCATCTCAAAGATATATTGCCTGGGTTATTGGAGGCACCTGAGCCATATCCAGGGAGGATGATATATCTGATGAAGTTCCATGGGTTGGACAGAAATGTAATTATTTGATGGCATTGAACCATTCATCTATTTTGGTGTTGAACATGATTGTGTGCTCACAACCTGAACAATTGTAAAATATGGCAAATGGAAAATAATTCATCTTGTTGCCAAATGATATTGTTTTGTTAGCAGGGACAGTATCAACCTGTGATATTACAACAACAAAAGCATATGATGGATCTTGTCAGGAGTTCAGAATGTCAATATGAGAATCAAATCCATTATTTTCCTCTGTCTTGTAGCCTGTGTTGCAACCTTCAAAGCAATCCATTTTGGTGTATTCAATTTTAGGGTGATTAATCTCCTTACAGATATGATTACCACATACTTCATTGCAATGATCATCTAAGAAAGGCTCATGCAAATCAAGCATTGAGTAATTCTTCTTGTAAAAATTGATGGTCTCCGTCATCATTTCCAATATGTGCCACATCAATGGATTTTCTGATCCATATTGTTCAATGAGCTTGATGTTTGATGTTATTAGCTTTGGCAAGGAAAGACCAGGTATGTAACTATGGTCAGTGCTATTCTGCTGTGCATAGCTCATGTTGATGATTGATGGTTGACCTCTGCTAGTACATGAGGTATGTGATTTTACTTCATCCAAGTTGTCACTGGAAAGAAGAGAGTGTTGAAGTGATGATAGGTTGCACTGTTTAAAAAGCTTCTTTACATCATCATCAAAGTCTCTTGTTCCATCATTTATTACAGCAAAACAGTTCTGAACGCTGGTGCTTTCATCAGAACCTACTATGAGCAAATTTTTCTTAGTAGCATCAAATGTAGAAGAAGAATGAAGTTCATAGCCCTCTTGACAAAGGAGTTCATTAACATATTCATTTGCAAGACCTGCTAAAACTCTTGCATGTACACAGCAATCAAGGTAGTTTTCAAAATAAATTGTATGCTGGCTCATATTGCAAACAATAACACCCTGTCTATATGAATGTGTTTTTGGGTGACATAGCCCATCAAATGCCCATTTCATTGAGAATTGTGAGCAGAGTTGATTAATGTTAGGTGGATATATTTCCATCGCAAGAACATTTTCTTTATCTGTGCTTACTGTGTGCCCATGAATTGTTGTGATTATAGATGATTCCCTTGAAGAAGTCATGGTTAATAATGTTTATTCTAAGCAGCAGATATGACGGCTCAGCAGCTTTATATAGAAATGATGCAATACACGTTCAATGCAATATGGGTTTGATGTGTTGATGTGATACGCGTTTGATGCGTTGATTTGATGAAGGCACCCCCCCAAAAAACTAAATGTCTATTTAATCCTGCTGTTTTTCTTACCCCACGATGTAAGGAAACCCACAGACCAAGCTGCTAGGCAACCTGACTTTTCTCAGGTAAATCATTCATAATATTGATCACTCGATCAAAGTTGTTCCTGGGCTTGACTTTTGTCAAGAAAAATTTGCAGGATATCCTACATGGGACTGACAGTGTCCCGATTATTTTCTTGAAAAGTATTCATATAAGGTTCTTACTTTGTATCTTTTTACTTTTCTTTTTTTCCTTGTTGCATCCCGTTTTAATCCGTCATAACGGAATGTGAATCTTGGAGGAAGTTTTGACTTCGATATTGCTGTCTTCCGGGAGAAGTAAGATGTCATTGGTCTCACACTTCTAATTGCATTTTGTTGACTGTTCTTGATTCCTCTTTTAAAAAATGGATACCAGATCTCTAGATATGTTTTTGATAAAATATAGGCAGATTCCTTGTAGAATCGGGCGGATCAGGGAGCGCTTGTTGCTCAGAAGAAAAGAAGATTAAAATTGTCGTTCATAAAAGAAGTGAGCTAATATTAGTTAAATGCTACATTAGCTAGTCCGTCAAGATCAAAATAGATCTTGTCAGAAGAGTCAAAAAGAAGGGAACGCCTTCCTCACCACCTGTGAGGGTGTGCCCGGTGATTCTATTACAAATTGAATCCAGGGTCATCATATGGACAAAACGGGTGGCCATTGATGCCCCTTTAATATCTGGTCCTGATGATCCAAAATGATCATCAGAACCCTATTAATTGGTCACGTATCCAATATGTACCAATTTGTACTTTGCGCAGATTAAATTGCGCACCGTGAGCTCCGTACGAGTGTCACATGTCCGGAACCCAACGCAATATCAAGATATTGCGTTGGGGGATTCTATATTATCCAAATATTGAATTCCCATTCTGTATGTGGACGTAGTACTAGTTACTATGTCTCACGTGTGATTACTACTAGTAATACACGTGTGAGGTAATTGGGGCTTAAAATGCCCAATATTTAACATTCCCCTCAAGTTGATGATCATCTTGACTCTTTGACTTGTTTGCATTTTGATATTATCTTTAGTTTGGCGTCATGCCTTTCAGTGGTTTGGTGAAATCACCCATTCCACTTAGAGTTAGTGGTTCAGCTTACATGCTTACTCCACTATTGCCAGTGGTTCAGCTTACATGCCTAATCCACTACCATGCTCATCTCAGCATTTACTTCACCTATATCATATATGTGTTGAAGTAATTGTTTTACAAAACATTTTCTCTTCTCCCCATCAAGTAGGAGTTTTGTCAGCAAATCTGACTCATTTTCATTTGTATTGACGTATGATGTTTGCCATTCATCCCTTGCTGAACCCTCTCTCACAAAGTGGTATGCAATACTTTGACTCTTCTTCTTTAGAGTGGAGTCTGGGATTGTGGTGTTTGCCAGTACCAACTGGTTATCACCATAGATGTAAGCAGGTCCCTCACATGGGATGCCCATCATTCGTAACTTGTATCAAAGTCCACGAATATGTTCACAACATTGCTTCATTGCAATGAATTTGGATCCAAATGAGCTAGTCTTTATGCTTGTTTGTTTCTTTGACATCCAATAAATTGGAGCACTATTCAGGTATACTATGAAACCAGTCCTAGATTGTCTAATGATGGTGTCACCTGCATGATCTGCATCGACCTTTGCCCTCATGACAAATCCTATGCCCCTTGACTCAGGCATATTGGTAGGGATTTCTTCCTTCCCCTGAACATGACCAAACTCATTTGAGGTCCAATCTCTTTGTTCAAATGCAAGCTCATCCACTACAGGATTGCTTGGGTCAAACACAAGTTCAGTGTTGTTATGCTTTCTTAGGTGTGCAAATATCCTAAGTACCTCTGCCATATGCCCTTCTCTTGGCATGGCTAGGTGGGATGACATCATGGACACTTCCAAGCATATGTCAATTTTTCCCAATTCAACCATCCACCTTAACATTCCAATCAGTGATTGGTAGTATGCACTATCAATTGGTGATAGCTATGGTGTGATGTCTAACTCTGGTCTGTATGATGCTCTCATTGGTGTCTTGGCCTTTGTCGGCATGGCCCATCTTAGGTCATTTCTCTTTTCCAGATATTCTGCTACGTTCTTCACAGCAGTTTGACAATATTGCAAAGAGCTAAATGCCCATGCCTTTACTCTATTGTCTAGTGTCCTTTTACGTACACTTCCTCCTAAGTATATCTTTGGAGGTCCAACTGACTCCTCTTTCAGCTGGAAGTACTTACCAATTCCTTGGCAAAGCAACTTCTCTGGATGTTCCCCTGTCGCTAGAGCATCATCAGCGTACAACAATATGTACTCATAATGTTTGGACCCATCACTGTGAATGGCTGGTCTCATCAATACATCTGGATCTGTGGGACATGAAGTAAATCCCAAGTGTCTCATGCACTCCCTAAGGTGGTTGCGAAAATCCTTTCCAGCAGACTTTCCACCATACAGAGCTCTCCTAATAAGTGCTCATTTCCCAACATTCTCCAGGCCAAATTCCGCACCACACACTATGTAATGTTTCTGTGATGACGGCGCCTGAAGGTATGCATTTTGAATGTCTGCAGCCCAGACATCAAGGTTATTTAGTGCAGCATATGTGAAGGCAATCCTCACACTTTCTCTTGATACTACACCTGCATACGTTGATCCAACTGGATCTGGGGTTTTGTGTCCATCTAGAACCCATCTGGCCTTCCTTGTGAAGTCCATTTTTACATCAAAGATGATGTGTCCCGTGACCATGTTCCACCCAGCTGGTGTCTTCATGTCGTTTTCCAGGATCTCAAAGGCGATTCCTATATTGGTTATCTCCTTTCTTATGACATCTCGCCAGAAGGTGTTGCTGTTTTCCGCATCTATTTCAGATGCATGCGGTAAGCTTGTAGGGATCTCTATCCTGTACTTATGAGTTGTCTTCCTTATCCTTGCTTTCACAGAAGATAGAATGATATCTCGTTTTCTGAGTGTGTATGGTACCCATCACGCAAAGGCAGGTTCATTATCAATGCCACATGCTCTGGCATACTCAGCAACCTCAATCGGATGCGATTCTTTTATATCTTTCAGATGTACCCATGACTCTGATTTGTCCTTCCATAGGATCTGCAGTTTCCATCCTGCTGTAGACTTTTGTAGTCTTCTCTGATTTGAGTATATCTTTACATACTTATCTTTTATGTGGACAGCAGTATTCTCATCCCTGTCATGATTAATGATTCCTTCTATCATTGTAGTTGTGAACCCTTCATAGTCCACTTGCGTTAGCATATTCTCAGCAATCACATTTGCTGCATATTCCTTGACTTCTCCGCCAGGAAATTCCACTTCGTAAATTGTGGAGTTAAGCATAAGATTATCATGGTATGAACAAGCTGTTTTACCATTGGGTCCTAGCGCCCTCCTCTTGACCTTACCTGTTATAATGTGGTCTCGGTGATGTAGTTGCACTTCTGCATTGATGATCTTGTCATATGCTGGCTGTTGGTCAATCAGTGTGCCAGTTGCATCAACTGTTTCTTCCATTTCTGGAAGTGACCTTGCCTTTTCATCATCATCCTCATATTCATCATATGGGTCCCGATCATTGGGTGTTGTCTCTGGTGGTGGGTTCATAGACGTGCCCCATCTCCTCTCAATCAACAAGTCAAAGAGATTGCAGCTTCTGATTTCAGTTTTGTTATTGAGTTCTTCAACCTTCAGCAACCTCAGAGTTCAGCGTGGCACAACATTGCTATTGCCTTTTAATACCCACTGTGCCATTTCATTCCCTTCACCTTTTGCAGGTCCTAGGATGCGGCCTAGTATTTCTTTATTGAAGGGGAAGCTCATATTTCTATCCCTGAAATAGCACCACTCATACCACTTATAGGTACATAGACTTGATATGTCTCCCTCCTCACCTGTAAGGGCCGTATGAGGGGTGGTGCCATTGAGCTTAAAGGAATCCTTTGCTGTGAGATTGTTGATGCGCGCTCTTTGTTCAACACAGTAATCCCACAAAGCAAGGGGGCAGTTGGACTCTTTCATATCCTTTCTAACTGCTTCTTTGATCAGGCCTATATAAAGTTCAGCTTTATTTGCCCACGGTGTTCCTTCCTCTAGAACCCTTAGCGTTGTCCCAATTTCAGCGCAGAATACTCTCATTGGGTGTGAAGTCTGCTCTCTTGCAGCATCACATATGAATGCATCCGATGCACCCACTTCCTTAGCAAATTGTTTTAATGCCAGTAAAACTTCCCCTTTAGATTTCAATGGAACTATATAGAAAAATCCTTTGTCTGTTACAAATAGTTCGCAACAGTTATTACCCCTGGTTGACTTACGCGCCTTCTTTGTCCCAAAGAAGGTGTCCATATAAAAATAACAATTTATTCTTTTATATCTTAGCATCCTATCACTTGTGCTAAAATTTCTTGCTAGGCCAGGATTATCCACACAAATTTATTTCTGTGTGGTTACATTTAATGTCCTGCCGGCTGTCTCCGGACTTATCCTCCATACTTTGGACAAGTGTTTCTCATTCACACCCACACTAGGGGGATATGAGTCAAGCTTACTAGATATTCATCTAGGTCTATTGATCCAGAGATTACCTCATTGACAAGCTCATCAATCATAGCATCATCCAGTGAATGAATGCTGCTGATTGAGCAGACAGACTCGTTGTCTGAGAATTCCTGACAATCAATCAAGATACTTTCTTGGGCTACCGTTGTAGATCCAAGTGCACATGACATATGGCTTATTTCCCCTCTCTCTTTGAGGAGCTGATACATTGCTTTACTGTTGCATAGTGGTGACACTTCACCTAAGATACTCACAACCTTGTTTGCATCATGTGGAATCATTCGGTACTTAGGATGAGTGTCCATCACGACATCATCATCCATCTCCAAGGCGTCCATGTACCTTATCTCTGCACTAGCTACCATCATAGATGAGGTCATGCCCTCATCATCTTGGATGTCAGCAAGAATTATTTTCATCGCTGTTGTCTTACCCATCACTTTGCCTTCCCAATCAATTAGGTTTTGCTCACAGTTGGCGTATTGCTTGGTGTGTGGGTTCCATCTGTTGGGGGTTAGTGTGTACACATTCTTGGATGTGTTAACCTCCTCTGTTGATGGCATAGATGTGGGAAAGTATGAAAATACTCCCCATAATCCCAAAGGTATTCTTAGCCCTGAATTAGAGAAAGTGATTGCATGATCATCCGCTGTAGGATTTTTCTTATGGATTTTAGGTGTTTCATTCACCGTTATCCCTGCTTCTCTCAGCATAAAGGGAGGTATTAAGTTGTGATCCATGGAGGGTACATGCAATGCATTCCTCACCAACAGGATGTATGACTTGTCTTCATGTGGGCAGTTATATTTCAATGCTGCATCCACTAATTTCACTTTTATGGCATCATAGTTAGGTGTGAAAGGATTAATCTCTATCACCCTTCCAGTGTCAGATACCACTAATGCATCTCTGCCCATCACTGGCATATTAGCATGTGAGTCTAGCTCAGTTCTAGATATTTTATTAGTCACCAATTGTATGCTGCAGCTCAAAGCTACATTTGATACTAAAGCAGATATAAGTTTCACAAGGTAGTTATTCACTGTAGAATTACTATTATTATCCGCTGAATTCCAACCTAAGTTGGCCTCTGGCTGACAACCATGCTGTCCTAATGACATGATGGCTGCCGGTTGTCTTCAAGCTATATCCCTATTTGGAATAGGCTGGCTCAGGGAGCGCATGATAGCTGCAGCAAGGTTAACTGACTTCTTTGGTGCCACATATGGCACGCTCCGTGCTTTAGATACTGCATCCTTGGATGGTGATTCTTTAACCTCCACCTCAACTGAAGATACAGAGGCCCTGATGGCCTTCTTGACATCCTCGTCCTGGAATAGGGACATGATGAGTGTCTTGGGAAGATTCACTTATCCCACTTCTCCCTTCTGCTTGGAGATCGCCTTGATGTTCTTGTAGACAGATGCTGCAATTGCTCTGCCTTGTTTGTAGTTGTCTTGTTTCCTACTGGGGTTCCTTCCCCTTCCTCCTCGGCCTCGGCCTTGGGTACCTGTCCTCCACGACTTGGATGACTTGGCCTTTGCCTCTCGCCAGTCTCAAAGTTCATCCTTCTGTGGCTGGGTGAGTGCCTGACACTCTTCGGAAGTATGGTACCGTAAGCTCACGCCTGTTTTACCGGTACTTGGCTTTGTCCCAAAACCAGATCATGACACATCAGAGATCTTGATGGCATCACGCTTGGTGCCAAATGGGAATTTCTTCAAGACAGGGCAAAAGTGTTGAAGGTAAGTAGCAGCCAACTCGAAAGGGTGCCGCTTGCTTGTTACAGATGTCGGATCTGCATCGCTCTTGATGTTGGCCATCACAGCCTGCAATCCTGCATCGCTACTGGTTATTCCAGCAAGCAGGAACCCAACTCTCGTGAACTCCTTGGGGAGCTGGAAGGGCACATGCTCTGCCGCTTCCTTCATTGCCACGAAAGCACCTCTGTGCTGACCGATGAACCTCTCAAGGGGGTATAGTGTCTGGCCATTCCACAATTTCTAATGCAAGAACTTGTCCCTCATGGACAGCTCTGCTTGCCACTTATTGGCTCCGGCAAATTGTTGAATAATTGAGGCCAGAGCCCCTCTTCCATTCTTGACTTGCTGGAACAACTTGAGAGTTGAGGCATACTGAGTGCCCCTTACTGCTTCTTCAAGACAGTAATACACCTGTGCATTGTCCTCACGATAGAGGGGATACATGTGCAAGGCATGAGCTACAAGCTCTTCCTCAATAGATGCAAATTCCTCACCTTGAGGGAGATTCTCTCTATCAATAGACGCTGGCCTTGATGCCAGTGCTGTCTCCCTTGTCACGTAAGATAGGGGGATGCTTCAAACACCAATCTTCCTGCTGAGGAAGTCATCAAAGACATCTACCCACCTCATGATGGGCAACTCAGCGGTAATCTTTGGGACCACAGGCTGTGTCTGGCGCTTGCAATCCTTCAGGCCGGCCCACTGGTTGGTGAAAGACCGGATCACCGTTGCATATACAGTGTTCGCAACTGTCAAACGGCGGCCAACCATGATGTAGTACCTTGTCAGCTCCGATGCCTCTTTTGCGTCCTCACTCCAAATGGATACAGGGTCTGAGGGATTGTGGAAGAGTTTTCATTGCCATGTACCTTGTCCGGATTCTTCATCCGGCCTCCCGGGCGCTTCAGGTTCTCTACAACCTGCTTCCAATTGTCCTTGCTAAACTCCACGAGGTCTTCCACTTTCTT
>Ga0206123_10000855_pt1 | contig 29548 bp, 28 predicted proteins | sample Helgoland_Spring_2_FD_160086 | JGI IMG/M metagenome (GOLD analysis project Ga0206123, IMG submission 160086) | Pelagic subsurface seawater microbial communities from Kabeltonne, Helgoland, North Sea - Helgoland_Spring_Bloom_20160316_1 | ecosystem: Environmental > Aquatic > Marine > Epipelagic ...
GGCTTACTACAATAGTCAGCAACGTCAGATTGCCGGTGCCCAGGACATTACTCTGATCGGTTACAGCGAACCTTCTGAAGTGCTGGAGTTGGGTGAAAATGTTTACCGCGGCGGCAATCTCAAAACCGGTGTTCCATCCTGCACCGGTTGTCATTCGCCTGCCGGCAGGGGCAATGGCCCTGCAGGTTATCCGGCGCTAGGTGGACAGCACGCTGACTATATTGAAAGCCAGCTGTTGAAATACCGCAGTGGCGAACGCGCAAGCGGCGCCAACGCGAAAATTATGCAAGGCGTTGCAGAGCGCCTGAGCAATAAAGAAATTAAAGCGGTGGCCAACTATATTTCAGGACTCAACTGATCTGGTCCATTGAGGTAATGCGGGGGACCACTAGCGGTTACCGCGACCTGGTCGATAGGCGTGATTTTGACCGCTATTAACAGATGTACAGGAGTTTATTATGTTACGACAACTTTCCAGTTACATTTTATTAACCTCATTACTGATTGTCTCATGGGGCTGTGCAGCTGAAGAGGAAAAATTTAAAGCCGGCATTCACTACGAAGTATTACCTCAGGCAGTGAGAACAGCTGACCCGTCAAAGGTCGAAGTCAATGAGGTTTTCTCATACCACTGTGGGCACTGTTATAACTTTGAGTCGGTACTGGAGCCATGGTTTGAGTCACTGGCCGATGATGTTGATGTGCAGCGTACACCCGCGGTCTGGCAGCCTGCAATGGAGGTCTATGCTCGCGCCTACTACAGTGCCGTGATGTTGAAGGTGCTCGATCAGGTGCATATGCCGATTTTTGAGGCCATCCACGTCAAGCGTCAGCCGGTCCGGTCTGAGAAAGATCTGGTGCCTATTTTTGCCGCAGCTGGCGTGGACAGTGCGAAGTTTTCTCAGGTCTACAACTCTTTTGGCATGACCAGCATGGTCAATCAGGCTAAGGCTCGTGGTCGCAGTTATCGCACTCAGGGCACGCCGGAAATGGTGGTCAACGGCAAATACCGCATCAGTTCAAGAATGGCAGGTGGTTTTGAAGGCATGCTTAACGTTGCTGACTTTCTTATTGCTAAAGAGCGCACAGTGGTTAAATAGGCTTAGCCTGCGGTCTGAACATCCGCTTTCCTCTGGCAGTATTGTCTGGACAAATAGTCGCCATGTGTAAAAGCGATTTATAGCGCGTCTCGCTCAGACTACACTGCGAGCTCGCTCTATACCTTTCGACCCTCTGTAAACGAGAAAAGCTGTTCCCCCAATCAAGAGAAACCATTAAGAGAAGCTATCGCAAGCAATGAAACCGACGATTAAACCCGCCAACCCCAATTTTTCCTCCGGCCCCTGCTCCAAACGGCCGGGTTACAGTCTTACCAACCTGCATGTCGATACTCTGGGCCGCTCGCATCGCTCCAGTGTTGGCAAGCTAGCATTGGGTCGCGCCTGCAGCGAGACCGCTGATATTTTGGGCTTGCCCGAAGGTTATCGAGTTGGTGTTGTTCCGGCCTCAGATACTGGCGCGGTAGAAATGATTATGTGGTCGGTGCTCGGAGCACGGCCAGTTGATGTATTTGCCTGGGAATCATTCGGCAGCGGATGGCTCACAGATGTGACTAAACAGCTAAAGCTGGACAATGTGAACAGTTATACCGCTGACTACGGTCAATTACCGGATATGTCTCAGGCCAATCCAGACCATGACGTTATTTTCACTTGGAATGGCACCACTGCTGGCGTCAAAGTCCCCAATGCGGATTGGATCAGCGATGATCGCAGGGGTCTGACGATTTGTGACGCGACTTCTGCAGTTTTCGCCATGGACATGCCCTGGGAGAAGCTCGATGTGGTGACCTACAGCTGGCAAAAAGTACTCGGCGGCGAAGGTGGTCATGGTATGTTGATTCTCAGCCCGCGTGCGGTTGAGCGTCTCGAGAGCCACACCCCGGACTGGCCGATACCAAAGATCTTCCGCATGACCAAGGGCGGCAAATTGATTGAAGGTATTTTCCGTGGCGAGACCATCAATACTCCGTCAATGCTCTGTGTCGCGGACTATCTTGATGCCCTCGATTGGGTGCGCTCGATTGGCGGGCTGCCGGCAGCGATTGCCAAATCCAATGCCAATCTTGACGTGATTAAAGGCTTTGTCGACAGCCGTCCCTGGGCGCACTTTCTCGCTCAGGAAGAAGACCAACTCTCCAATACTAGCGTCTGCCTGATACTCGATCTTGAGCCCGAGCAGGTTAAGCAGGTAGTGAAGTTGCTTGATACGGAAGCGGTTGCCTACGATATCGGCGCCTATCGCGACGCGCCGGCAGGCTTGCGTATTTGGTGCGGTGCCACTGTTGAAGCATCTGACCTAAACGCTTTGCTGCCGTGGCTCGATTGGGCCTACACGCAAGTTTCTGGGTAAACCATACTCACGTAGCAAACATTGTTTAACGATTTAAAACCGGAACCTAAAACATCATGTATAAAATTCGTACTTACAACGCCATTTCATCTAAAGGCCTGAGCCGCTTTCCCACTGATACTTATCAGGTATCTGGCGATATTTCTGATGCCGATGGTGTTTTGCTCCGCAGTCAGAAGCTGCATGATGAAGTATTGCCTGAGTCGGTGGTTGCGGTGGCTCGCGCTGGCGCAGGAGTCAACAATATTCCTTTGGCCGATTACACCGAGAAGGGCATTGTTGTATTCAATACGCCGGGTGCTAACGCCAACGCTGTAAAAGAACTGATTGTGGCAGCACTGTTAATGGGTTCTCGCGATATCTACGGCGGCATGAACTACGTGCAAAGTCTCACTGAGATGACCGATTCGGCCGAGATGGGCAAGCTTCTTGAGAAAGAGAAAAAGCGTTTTGCTGGCGGAGAAGTGCAGGGAAAAACTCTTGGGGTTGTTGGCCTCGGTGCGATTGGATCAATGATTGCTAATCTCGCACTGGATTTGGGCATGAATGTCATTGGTTACGATCCAGCCATCTCGGTTGAAGCCGCTTGGCAGCTGTCCAGCAGTGTCGAGCGCATGGAGAACCTTGAGGCATTGCTTGCCCGTGCAGACTTTATTACCCTGCATGTTCCCGCTATTCCAGCCACCAAGCACCTGATCAATAGCAAAACTCTTGCGGGTATGAAGAGCACGGCCAAGATTCTTAACTTTGCCCGCGAAGAGATTGTCAGCACTGAAGATATGATTGCGGCTCTCGATAAAGGAACGGTTGCCGGATATATCACCGACGTCCCGACACCTGATCTGCTCGGCCGTAACGATGTACTGCTGATGCCTCATATCGGCGCCAGCACTGAAGAGGCTGAAGAGAACTGCGCGGTGATGGCCGCCAACCAGCTGATGGATTTCCTCGAGAACGGCAATATTCGCAACTCGGTTAACTACCCGCAGATCAAAATGTCACGCAATGGCGGCACGCGGATTACCTTTACCAACAAAAATGTCCCGAAAATTCTCGGTAGTGTGCTGTCAGTGCTTGCCGACGCTAACCTCAACGTTGTCGATATGGTTAACAAGAGCCGCGAAGATATCGCCTACAATATTATCGATGTCGAGGGCAATATTGATGACAGTATCAAGTCAAGTATCGCCGGGGTTGATGGCGTTGTGAGTGTTAGAATTATCTAATCCGGGGACGCTCTACCGGGGTGACTTTTCTTTCACCTCGGTAGAGAACAGCTTTCCACGCACAGTGTGTCGATACTCTTTCGGGCTATTCCCAGACCACTGCTTGAAGCGCGTAGAAAACCAACTGGCATCGTTATAGCCGCTGTAGCCAGCTACCTCTAAAATTGACAAATCACTATTCTTCAATAAATCACACGCAAACGTCATGCGTACTTCGGTCAGGTAATCGCCAGGTGTTTTGCCCACAGCTGCCATAAAGCGCCGATTGAAAGTCCTTGTGGTGATACCAAGCTGCGCAGCCAGCTCTGGCACGGATAGTTGCTTGCTGAGATTATCCTGCATCCAGATCTGTGCCTGCACAATCGCCTCGTCACTATGAACTTTCTGTTGGTCGCTAAAACTGACCGGTTCCGTGAGATTACGAATCTCATGGAAAAAATTTCGCTGTGCTTGGCGCGCAATCACACGTCCAAAAATCCGTTCGACCTGATGCATAATTAATTCGGCCATGGCATTGATGCTGGCGGCACAATAGATATTACCGGCCTGGGTAGTGAAGTGCTGGCGCGCAAGCTTCAGCTTTGGATAGCTGCGTTGCAGCTGGTCGAAATAGTGCCAATGGGTGGTGGCAGGTTTGTCGTCGAGTAAGCCAGCTTCAGCGAGAAAGCATACGCCGGTGCCGACTGCGGTAAAGCTGGAGTTGAGTTGATATTGCTTTTGCAGCCAGGGAATATAGGCTTCATTTTTAGCTATTGCTGGCCGCGGGTTGCGCCATAGCGCTGGAATATGGATCAGATCGCTGTTGAAATAATCGTTAATCGAGTGGGTCGGAGTGAGCTGGAAGCCTGCAGATGTCAACACTGGTTTGCCATCGGCGCTAACCCAGCGGATCTCGATTTTGCTTTGAGCATGCCTGCCTGCGCGGGCCATAGCTTGGGCAAATTGAAATATCTCCGCTGCCAACGTGGTACTGGAGACGAGCATGTTGTCACACAGTAAAAGGGTCAGATTGAAGGTCTTCATTGGCGCACATCGCATAATTGGCTAAATAATAGTATAAAGTGGCCATATAACAAAATAAATATTAACGCATCCTGCTTAAACTGGCAGTCAGTCAATCGCTGATCATTAAGGATATCCCATGCCCAATGCACTTCCAGTTATCGTCGGTTTTGGTGGCTACAATGCTGCTGGACGCAGCTCTTCACATCAAGCTTTTCGGCGTATGATTCTTGAGTCTCTGCCGCCCTCAGAGCAGCTCGACACGGTTGTTAGTCTTGCCTGTTTGATGGGCCAGGTGCGCAAAGCGGGTGAGCGCTATTGCGATGCAGCGGGTGCGCACTTCAGCGCCACCGAGGTTGATCAACGCTTTCGTCAGAGCGTATTGGATGGCACGTTGATACGAAAGATTGAGCTGTTTGATCCGGCCAAGGTGCCCGGCCACAAGAAGATCTCCCTCAGTGATGACGCCAGTCAGCCGATCCTGTTTACCATGCTAAAGAGAGATCTCCCGACCGTTCCACCACAGAATTGGACCATCAGAGATTTGGAAAATGGATCCGTTGAAGTTACTGCGTCGGCCAGTAACCACTACTTGGTCGAGTCACACTATGAGCTGGCGGCAAAGGCCGCCGGACAGCTTCCCACGGGCTTTGATCCAGCTAATCATTACAATAGTCGCTTTCACCCTCGCAGTTTACAGTTGGCACTTTTAGGTGCCAGTGATGCTGTGCATTCAATTGGTATTCCCTGGGAAAAGGTCTCTGATTCAGTGTCTCCAGACGAAGTGGGCGTTTACTCATCTAATGTATTAAGCCAGATGACAGAAGAGGGCTTCGGCGGTCTTTTGCAGGCGCGCCTGAAAGGCGGCCGAACGACTGCTAAGCAGTTGCCTTTGGGGCTTAATTCAATGCCCGCGGACTTTATCAATGCGTACGTGCTTGGTAGTGTTGGTCATACTGAAGCCATCACAGGCGCCTGCGCCAGCTTTCTCTATGTGCTACAGGCTGCCGTGCGTGATATCCGCAGTGGTCGGCGCCGCGTAGCGATTTTGGGCAATGCCGAGGCGGCGGTGACGCCAGAAGTCTCCGAGGGCTTTTCCAATATGAGTGCCCTGGGCAGTGACGAAAATCTGTGTAAGCTCGATGGAGTTGATACCCCGGACTGGCGTCGTGCCAGTCGACCATTTGGCGAAAACTGTGGCTTCACTCTCTCTGAAGCGACGCAATATATTGTATTGATGGATGACGCACTGGCTGTTGAGCTGGGCGCTGATATTCACGGCGCGGTACCTGAGGTGTTCATTAATGCCGACGGTGTGAAAAAGTCGATTTCGGCACCCGGCGTGGGCAACTATATTTCGTTTTCTAAAGCGGTCGCTTCAGCGATTGCTGTTGTTGGCGAAGAGAGCGTTAAACATCACAGCTTTGTGCATGCTCATGGTTCAAGCACTCCAGCCAACCGAACTACCGAGTCGTGTCTGATCGAAAATATCGCTGAAGCTTTTGATATCCACAATTGGCCGGTGACGGCAACCAAATCTTTTGTCGGCCACTCACTGTCTACCGCCAGTGGTGATCAATTGATATCAGCGCTGGGAACCTTCAAATATCAAACCATTCCCGGTATTAAAACGATTTCCCAGATCGCTGAGGACGTCTGCCAGGAGCGCCTGCATTTTCCTCTACAAGATCTAGATGTTAGCGACACAAAAATGCATGTCGCCTTCATTAACTCCAAAGGTTTTGGTGGCAACAATGCCACGGCTGTGGTGTTGTCTCCGGAGAAAGTGGAGCAGATGCTGGCCGTGCGTTACAGCACCCAATTTCCCGTTTACCTCGATCGACGTGAGGCCACCCGTTCCGCGGCCAAACAGTATGCCGTTGAGGCCGATGCTGGTGAGTTGAACGTGATCTATCGTTTTGGCGAGCCGCTGATTGACGAGGCGGGCGTAGTGATTAGTGCTCAAGGTATTCATGTTCCAGGTTTCGCTCGAGATATTACTTTTGATCTGGAAAATCCCTGGCAAGATATGCAACAAACTGTTGCAGACGCTTAATCAGCGCCTGATCGATTCGCCGCGCCTGATTTATTCGGACTTCCGGGTCGACCTTGGCGCCATCCGTTTCTGCGGGCGGAGCGTGAGCAGCCTTTGCTGCGGTGATAAACAGTGTCCCGCCATGAACTGCCACTAACCTTGCTTCATTACCGGCCGTCCTGCCAAGCTGATCCTGGAGCACTGCGCCGCCGGATGCGCCTGCACGCGCATCACAGTCGTGGAAGAGTAATTTTTCGCTGGCAAACTGTGTCGAATTAAAGGCTATGCAGCCCGCCGATTCAGTGATCTGATCAAGCGAGCTGTTATAGCCAATCAAATATAGCGGCTGGCTTTGACGGTCTTTCTGGTCCACTTCTTGTGCATTAGATAACCGCGGCTCAGCCAGTTGCAGCGCCGGTTGTCGCGGCGGTTTTGCCAGTGCGACAAAAACGATATCCGCTTCGGATTGATGTATTTTATTGGCTGCCAGTGGCCTGAACTGATGATCTGAAACAGCGGCAAAAGGAATGGCTTCAAATCGATTGTTTTTTGGAAGATAGCTGCATGACTGGTACATTTCGCCGCTATCTTCATCAAACAATATATGTGCGGCAGTGATGATAAGCGCTGGGGTCGGGGCTGACCGCTGTGGCTCGGCCGCGGGATTAATATGGGTGGCTGTGCCTCGCAAGCTACCATCACAGAATACTGTTCCTATTGCATGGGCTTCTATGCGTGTCGAGATTCGACGTTGATCCTCGATGCCATTGTGCGGATTACCATCACCAAAAACGGCGGCGTCGATTGGCTTTGATGATGTAACCAGACTAAGGCCAATTGCGGTCAGCCATGACACGCAAAAACGGTATCTCACCGTGCGTGCCTCAGCCCATATCTCCCCAAAGTGATTGCAGAATACTGATCGCGGCAAGCGGCGCTGTTTCGGTACGCATCACTCTGGGGCCCAGCGCGAGGGCGTTAAAACCCTGTGCCATGGCATTATTGATTTCACTCTCACTCAAGCCACCCTCTGGACCAACTAAAATAAAGGCGCTTTCAGGCGCTTGATACTGTGTCAAACGTTTTTCAGTTCGATGGTGCAATACCAATTTTAATTCACTACTTGTTGTGTTTTCACTCAGCCAATGATCAAGGCTTTGTGGGTTGTGAATAGTTGGCAGTCGATTGCGCTGGCACTGCTCGCAGGCGCTGATGGCCACCTGTTGCCAGTGGCGAATCTTCTTGTCGAGGCGTTCGCCACTGAGTTTCACTTCGGTGCGCTCAGTAAATAGGGGGGTAATAGCAGTTACCCCCAGCTCGGTAGCTTTTTGCACTATCCAGTCCATGCGTTCACCGCGAGAGACCCCAATTGCGAGATGCAGTTTTAGCGCAGATTCGCGATCAACTTCTCGGCCGTCGCCAACCAGCGCCGTCACTTGAGACTTGCCAACCTTGCTGAGCTCGGCGGTGTATTCTCCTCCCAGGCCGTTGAACAGAACAATTTCCTGGCCGGGCGTCATACGCAATGCCGAGGCGATATGGCGCGCAGCGCTGCCGTCGAGCATAATGTTGGCGCCGCTGTTTAGGGGCTGGTCGATATAAATTCGTGGAATGCGCATAGCGACGTGTTAGTTATTTTCTGTAAAGCCGAGATTACGGCATAGCGTACCAGTAACTTGCCATTGATTCATGGTGTAAAAATGCAGTCCCGGAGCGCCGCCATCGAGCAGCTTCTGACTCAGTTCGCTAATGATATCGATGCCATAGCTGACCAAGTCTTCCATATTGTCGCTGCGCTCCTTGAGTTGCCAGCGCAACCAGCGCGGAATATCGGCGCCACAACTGTCGGAAAAACGAATCAGATTGCTGTAATTAGTCAGCGGCATAATGCCTGGAATAATCGGCTCGACGATTCCGGCTTTGGCGCACTCGTCGACAAATTTAAAATAGGCGTCGGCATTGTAAAAATACTGCGTGATCGCGCGGTTGGCGCCAGCCTTGAATTTTTCGCCAAGCCAGTAAATATCCTTGCTGTAGCTTTCGGCTTCGGGGTGGATTTCCGGGTAGGCGGCGACATTGATATTGAAATGGTCGCCGGTATTTTCGCGAATAAATGTGACAAGCTGGTTGGCATGAATCAGTTGTGCAGCACCGCCGATGCCGGATGGCAGGTCGCCGCGCAGAGCAACCAGATGTTTTACACCAGACGCTTTATAGCTATTGAGCAGCGCCAGTACCTCTGCCTTGTCACTGCCACCAAATGAGAGGTGTGGTGCGACGGCAAAGCCATCTGATTGAATGGCGGCAACCTGATCCATAGTCGTTGTGCGGGTTGAGCCGCCGGCGCCATAGGTGACAGAGAAAAACTCGGGATTAAATTTTTCCAGCGCCTGGCGAGTGGTCGCCAGGCTGGCTTTCCCCTGGTCAGTTTTGGGCGGAAAAAATTCAAAGCTAAGGTGCGGGGTTGGATCAGCGCTATCGCTTTTCATTGCAAGTTATTCCTTTAATAATGATTTTCCGCTTTGCGACTGCGCGACCCTCGAGGCGGGGGCCGCTGTGTCAAGCAGGTAATCGCTTAGTACTTATAGCTATCGCCTTTAAACGGACCTTCAACCGGCACGTTGATATAGTCAGCCTGGGCCTGGGTCAGCTTGGTGATTACACCACCAAAGCCGCGCACCATATGCGCTGCCACTTCTTCGTCCAGATGCTTGGGTAGCACTTCTACCTTTAGCAGAGCAGCTTTGGTCGCATCATCCTGTGCGGCATACTGCTTGCTATAGAGATCGATTTGCGCCAGTACCTGATTGGCAAAAGAGCCATCCATAATACGGCTCGGGTGCCCCGTTGCGTTGCCGAGATTAACCAGTCGCCCTTCGGCCAACAGCAATAGATGGTCATTGCTAGCTTTGTCACGATAGATCTTGTGAACCTGAGGTTTAATTTCATCCCACTGCCAGGTTTTGCGCATGTAAGCAGTATCGATCTCATTGTCAAAGTGGCCGATATTACAGACTACGCAGCCGCTCTTGAGAGCGCCGAGAATGTCGGCACCACAGACATTAAAGTTGCCGGTTGTGGTCACCAGCAGGTCGGTATGGGCCAGCAATTCCGCATTGACACCTTGAGTAGAATCACCATTATTGTACGTTGAAACTACTTCAAAGCCGTCGAGGCAGGCCTGCATGGCGCAGATTGGGTCTGATTCGGTGACCTTCACAATCATGCCTTCCTGGCGCAGAGACTGGGCGGACCCTTTGCCGACATCACCATAGCCGATTACCACCGCTTTCTTACCTGACAGCAAATGGTCAGTTGCGCGCTTAATGGCATCGTTAAGACTGTGGCGGCAGCCGTACTTATTGTCACACTTTGATTTAGTTACAGAGTCATTAACATTGATCGCCGGCACTTTCAGCTCGCCGCGCTCAAGCATCTCGTAAAGTCTGTGAACACCGGTTGTGGTCTCCTCAGTAATGCCATGCACGGCGTCCAACACCTGCGGGTACCGCTCATGCAGTAGGGCTGTGAGGTCACCGCCATCATCGAGAACCATATTGGCATTCCAGGGCACGCCATCTTTTAACACCTGCTGTTCCAGGCACCATTCATACTCTTCTTCAGTCTCACCTTTCCAGGCGAATACAGGCGTGCCATTGGCGGCTACAGCGGCTGCAGCGTGATCCTGGGTCGAGAAAATATTGCACGATGTCCAGCGGACCTCTGCACCCAGAGCCTGGAGTGTTTCAATCAAAACAGCGGTTTGAATAGTCATATGAATGCAGCCGAGAATGCGCGCTCCAGCCAATGGTTGCTCGTTGCGATATTTTTCACGCAGGGCCATCAGTGCCGGCATTTCGGACTCAGCGATGGTGATCTCTTTTTTGCCCCATTCGGCGAGAGACATGTCAGCTACTTTGTAGTCGCTAAAAGTGGCGTCACGGTTAATTGAATTTACTGAAGCGGTCATTATAAGAATCCTGTTTGCTATCGGTTTTAAAGAGCTTTCTGTAAGTCAGCAGCTTTGTCAGTTTTTTCCCAGGTAAAGGCCTCCAGCTCGCGGCCAAAGTGCCCGTAGGATGCGGTGGGTTGGTAGATCGGCCGACGCAAATCGAGCATCTCAATCAAACCACGTGGGCGCAGATCAAAGTGCTGGCGAATCAAATCGACAATCGCAGCATCGGAAAGCTTGCCGGTGCCAAAGGTATTGATACTGATTGAAGTCGGCTCGGAAACACCAATGGCATAGGAAACCTGAATTTCACAGCGATCAGCCAGACCCGCAGCGACAATATTTTTTGCCACATAGCGACCGGCATAGGCCGCGGAGCGATCCACTTTGGTGGGGTCTTTTCCGGAAAATGCGCCACCACCGTGGTGGGCCATGCCGCCATAGGTATCGACAATAATCTTGCGGCCTGTGAGACCACAGTCGCCCATCGGCCCGCCAATAATAAACTGACCAGTCGGGTTAATATGGTATTGGGTGCCAGCATGGAGCCACTCTTCGGGCAACACATGATCGATAATCTCTTCGCGCACCGCTTCTTGCAGATCACTGAGCGAGATATTTTCTGCGTGCTGAGTCGACAACACGACGGCATCGATGGCTACAGGTTTGCCATTTTCGTAGCGCAGTGTGACCTGGCTCTTGGCATCTGGGCGCAGCCATGGTAACACGCCATTTTTACGCAGCTGCGCCTGGCGCTCCATCAGGCGATGGGCGTAATAAATGGGTGCAGGCATTAAAACGTCGGTTTCGTTGCTGGCGTAGCCAAACATCAGGCCCTGATCGCCGGCGCCAATATCCTTGTTTTCTGCCTCGTCGACACCCTGGGCAATGTCGCTCGACTGTTTGCCGATCGCATTAAGTACTGCACAGGAGTTGCCGTCAAAGCCAACCTCTGAGCTGTCGTAGCCAATGCCGGTAATCACATCGCGAACAATTTGCTCCAGATCAACATAGGTAGCGGTGCGCACTTCGCCGGCAATAATAGTCATACCGGTTTTGACCATCGTCTCAACCGCAACGCGGGAATGGGGGTCGTCTTTTAAAATGGCGTCCAGAACAGCATCAGAGATCTGATCAGCCATTTTATCCGGATGGCCTTCAGAGACTGATTCAGAGGTGAAAATATTGTAGTTAGACATAAACCTTCTCGTTGTAATCTACCTTGCGGTTAGTTTTTATTGGGCAGTCTTTTGACAAACTGTCGGAGTTGGATTCGAAAACCATTGCGCTGCGCCAGATAGAGGCTGTTGCCTTCGGTTAAACCGGCCGATTCTGCCCAGCGTGTCAGTTCCTGTGGTTCAAAGCCCAGCCACAAGTCACCGCAGGCTTGTTGAACCCAATCCTGGTCGTGGGCGCATAGATCGGTGATTAAAAGCACACCGCCATCAGTTAAAAGTTGCGCGCAGTCATTGATAATATCGCCCGGTGTTGGGTTGTGGTGGAGCACCATATTTAATGAGACGCAATCGCTGCGCAGCTGCTCCTGCAGCGCCAGTCCGGTATCGCCAAGCGTAAAGGCAATATTTTGCAGACCCTGACGGGTTGCCCTGCCGCGACACTGCTCAAGCATCTCTGCTGAGTTGTCCAGCGCCGTCACGTGGGCGAATGTGCTCGATAGCTTAGTCAGGAACTGGCCATAACCTGGGCCTACCTCCAGCGCCGAGTTGCGGTTGGCGATGCTGCTCTCAAGAAAACTCTCGACGCTATCGCCATAGTCTGCCCAGCTTGCGATTAAATCCTGATTTTCCTCAAACCGCGCTGCGTTTTGGTTGAAGAACGCCACTGATGCCGCTGAACGCTCCCGATTGATCGATTCCAGACGTGTGCGCAGGGCTGGATCAAGTGCCGCATCATCAATCGTCTGGAACAGTGCGTGCTGCAGAGACTGCAGATCGGTATCTGGATGGCTTTCGTTGCGGCGATAGAAAATCGTGGTGCCTTCGCGACGTGTTGCCACCAGGCCAGCATTAGCTAGAATTTTCAGGTGGTGGCTCATTGCTGATTGGCGGATATCAAAAACCTGGCAGAGTTCCAGAACACCATACGCATTTTGTTGCAGCACCTTTAAAACTTGCATCCGCAGAGGATCACCCGCGGCTTTGCACAGCGCAGTAATTGCACTGGTATCAGTGGCCGCTCTGGGCTGGTTGTCTAAAAGGCTGAGGTTATTCATGGGCGAGACTTTAACACAGCGATTTTGCTATATCAAAATATTTTTATATAAGGTGAAATGGCTGGGCACAGTTGCACGTGCTGGGATATCACAGGTTTGCATGGCCCAATACATCGCGGCCCAAAAAGGCAGGGTAATCCGCCGTCCAAATAACGAATATCGGTTTACTGACCCCCCCCGACTAAGAGACAATGCGCGCTTGAATTTTTGCTACCAGGAGTGATGATTAATGGCCTCACGTAGAGAGCTTGCAAATGCTGTTCGCGCCCTCAGTATGGACGCTGTACAACAGGCTAATAGTGGCCATCCAGGTGCCCCGATGGGCATGGCAGATATTGCCGAGGTTCTCTGGAATGACTATCTCAGCCACAACCCAGCAGATCCAACTTGGGCCAACAGAGACCGCTTTGTGCTCTCTAACGGGCATGGCTCCATGCTGCTCTACTCACTGCTGCATCTGACTGGTTACGACCTGCCGATGGCAGAAATTAAAAATTTCCGTCAACTGCATTCCAAGACTCCCGGCCATCCGGAATACGGTTATGCGCCCGGCGTTGAGACGACTACCGGTCCGCTGGGTCAGGGCATCAGCAATGCTGTCGGTATGGCGCTGGCAGAGAAGGTGCTCGCGGCACAATTTAATCGTCCGGGCCACAATATTGTCGATCATCACACCTATACTTTTCTTGGTGATGGCTGTCTGATGGAAGGTATTTCGCACGAAGTCTGTTCGCTTGCGGGCACTCTAAAGCTTGGCAAGTTGATCGCATTCTACGATGACAATGGCATTTCAATTGATGGAGAAGTCGAAGGCTGGTTCAGCGATGACACGCCGGCGCGCTTTGCATCTTATGGCTGGCATGTTATTGCCGATGTCGATGGCCATGATAGCGATGCGATTACAGCGGCCATTGATCAGGCGCAGACTGAGACGGGCAAGCCGACCCTGATCTGCTGCAAAACGATTATCGGATTTGGTTCGCCAAACAAACAGGGCAAGGAAGATTGCCACGGTGCTGCACTGGGTGTGGACGAAGTGGCGCTGACCCGCAAGCAACTCGGCTGGAACCATGGGCCGTTTGAAATTCCTGACGAAGTCTACGCCGGTTGGAGTGGCATCGAAAAAGGCGCCGCGGCACAGACCAGCTGGGCCAACCAGCTTGAGGACTACCGCGCGGCTTACCCCGAACTGGCAGCAGAGTTTGAGCGGCGTACCCGCGGCGATCTGCCAGAGGACTTCAGCGCACAAGCGGATGCCTACATCCGTGACTGTCAGGAAAAGATGGAAAAAGTAGCCTCGCGCAAAGCGTCGCAGAACTGCCTCAATGCCTATGGCCCGATGCTGCCGGAACTGCTTGGCGGATCGGCTGACTTGGCAGGTTCCAACCTGACGATCTGGTCCGGCTCTAAAGATATTAGCGGTGATAATGCCGACGGCAATTACATTTATTACGGCGTTCGAGAGTTCGGCATGAGCGCCATTATGAACGGTATTGCTCTTCACGGCGGCTTTGTGAATTACGGCGCCACCTTCCTGATGTTTATGGAGTATGCCCGCAATGCCGTGCGCATGTCGGCACTGATGGGCTTGCAGAGCATATTTGTCTACACCCACGATTCAATTGGTCTCGGCGAAGATGGCCCAACGCATCAGCCTGTCGAGCAGCTAAGTGCGTTGCGCTCAACACCCAACCTTAACACCTGGCGTCCCTGCGACACGGTAGAGTCAGCAGTATGTTGGAAAAGTGCTATCGAACGTCGTGACGGCCCCAGCGCTTTGATATTTAGTCGTCAGGGCTTAGCCCCGATGGTGCGCAGTGCAGATCAGGTTGCCGCTATTCAGCGTGGCGGTTATATCCTGCGTGATTGTGCTAGTCCTCAAGCGATTGTGATTGCCACTGGCTCGGAAGTTGAACTCGCAATGGCGGCCGCTGAACAACTGGCCGGTCAGGGTACCGAGGTGCGTGTTGTGTCGATGCCCTGTGCCGAGATTTTCTCCGCTCAGGACGCAAGCTATCGGGATGCGGTGTTGCCGCCCACGATCAGAGCGCGGGTTGCGGTTGAAGCACTACACGCTGATTACTGGTACAAGTTTATTGGCCTCGATGGCCGCGTAGTGGGCATGACCAGCTTTGGCGAATCTGCGCCGGGCGAAGAGCTGATGAAACAATTTGGTTTCACCGTCGATAATGTGGTTGCCAATATTCTCGAGGTAATGGGGTAATGTTGCGAATAGCCATTAATGGCTATGGCCGTATTGGCCGCTCGGTGTTGCGCGCGCTCTATGAATCAGAGGCGCGCAAGACCGTTCAGGTGGTGGCAATCAATGAACTTGCCGACAGCAAGACGATTGCTCATCTGACTCGCTATGATTCCACCCACGGGCGTTTCCCGGGGATCGTCGAGGCATCTGAGGATAAGATCTGTATCAATGGCGATAGCATCACCATTCTTCATCAACAGAATCTCGACCAACTGCCATGGGCTAAACTTAGGGTCGATGTTGTGCTCGAGTGTAGCGGTGCTTTTGCCGATCGCGCCACCGCGGAGCAACACCTAACCAGCGGTGCTCGGCGAGTGTTATTTTCGCAGCCGGCAGAATCCAATGTTGATGCCACTATTGTGTACGGCATCAACGAGCATCTCCTTACCGGTGATGAAATGATTATTTCCAGCGCGTCCTGCTCGACTAACTGTGTGGTTCCAGTAATCAAGGTACTGCACGATAGGTTCGGCATAGAGGGTGGCGTGATCACCACCATCCATTCGGCGATGAATGACCAACCGGTTATCGACGCCTATCACAACACCGATCTGCGCAAGACCCGTGCCGCAATGCAATCGATTATTCCGGTTGATACCGGCCTGGCTCTGGGCATTGATCGCATCTTGCCTGAGTTGATCGGGCGTTTTCAGGCTCAGGCGATGCGCGTGCCTACGGTCAACGTATCGGCGATCGATCTATCGGTAATGGTCAATACACAAGTGAATAGTGCTACCATTAACGCTGCCCTCGAACAGGCTTCGTTGCATTCTTTAGAAGGTGTGCTTGGCTATACTGAGGAGCCGCTGGCTTCCTGTGACTTTAACCACGATCCGCGCAGCGGTATTGTCGATGCGAGCCAAACCCGAGTCAGTCAGGGAAAGCTGGTTAAAGTATTGATTTGGTTCGACAACGAATGGGGTTACGCCAACAGGATGCTCGATACATTACTGCATTGGTGTAATTCAGAGACCTCTTCCCGGCCTTAGACAGATAAGGACGAGTTTGTGAGGGCTAAACAGAATCACGAAACAGAAGGGCTATGATGACTGTCAAATTAATGACCGAGCTGGATTTAACCAGCAAAAAAGTACTGATCCGTGAAGACCTCAATGTCCCAGTCAAGGATGGCCAAGTTACCAGTGATGCCCGCATCAAAGCCGCGCTTCCCACCATTAAACACGCCATTAGTGCGGGTGCCAAAGTTATCCTCATGTCTCATCTGGGTCGACCCAACGAAGGCGAGTACAACGCTGAGTTCAGTCTGGCGCCGGTAGCCAACTATCTCAGCGAACTTCTCGGTCAGAAGGTTCGACTCGAACAGAGCTGGAAAAGTGGTATTGAGATGAACGACGGCGATGTGGTGATGCTGGAAAATGTGCGCTTTAATCCCGGCGAAAAAAAGAACGACGACACGCTCGCCAAAGCCTATGCCAAGCTCTGTGACATTTTTGTGATGGATGCTTTTGGCACCGCCCACCGTGCGCAGGCTTCAACTCATGGTGTGGCCAAATTTGCGTCGGTAGCCTGTGCGGGACCCTTGCTCGCCAATGAACTGAATGCGCTGGAAAAAGCACTTGCGGCACCAACACCGCCAGTCGCTGCAATTGTTGGCGGCTCCAAAGTCTCGACAAAATTGATGGTACTGGAAACGTTGTCGACCAAAGTTGATCAGCTTATCGTTGGTGGCGGCATTGCCAACACCTTTCTTGCGGCCGCCGGCAAGCCGGTTGGCAAATCTCTCTACGAGGCCGCTCTGATTCCCGCCGCACAAGCGCTAATGCAAAAAGTCAGCATCCCATTGCCTACAGATGCCGTCGTCGGCAAGGCTTTTTCCGAGACGACCGAAGCCATCGTTAAATCAGTGGACGATGTCGCCGAAGACGATATGATTTTTGATATCGGTCCCGACTCCGCCGCCGCCCTGGCAAAACTCCTGCTGGGCATGGGCACCATTATTTGGAATGGCCCGGTCGGCGTTTTTGAGTTTGACCAATTTGGCGAAGGCACAAAGACGCTGTCTTTGGCAATTGCTAGGAGTCCTGCATTCTCCATTGCTGGGGGCGGCGACACCTTGGCTGCGGTCGACAAATACGGCATCGCTAACCAGGTCTCCTATATATCAACGGGAGGAGGTGCATTTTTGGAATATGTTGAGGGTAAAGAGCTACCCGCGGTGACCATTCTGCAGCAGCGGGCTAATGATTAAACGATTTTATTAACGAGATTGATGAAGGAAGAGCATCATGGCACTTATATCTTTACGACAACTGCTGGACCACGCCGCTGAGCACGATTACGGTGTACCCGCATTTAACGTCAACAACCTAGAACAGATGCGCGCCATTATGATGGCTGCGGACCAGACCGATAGTCCGGTTATCGTTCAGGCTTCCGCCGGCGCACGCAAATATGCCGGCGCTCCCTTCCTGCGCCACCTGATTCTCGCCGCCATCGAAGAGTGGCCGCATATCCCGGTATGCATGCACCAGGATCACGGTACCAGCCCCGCTATTTGTCAGCGCTCGATTCAGCTTGGTTTTAGCTCCGTGATGATGGACGGTTCGCTCGAGGAAGATGGCAAAACGCCAGCTAGTTACGAGTACAACGTTGATGTCACCAAACGTGCGGTTGAGATGGCCCATGCCTGTGGTGTGTCGGTGGAAGGTGAGCTCGGCTGTCTCGGCTCACTGGAAACCGGTGAGGCGGGAGAGGAAGATGGCGTTGGTGCCGAAGGCAAGTTGACCCATGACCAGATGCTTACAGACCCTGAAGAAGCAGCCGACTTTGTCGCTAAAACCGGCGTCGATGCGCTGGCTATTGCTTGCGGAACCTCCCACGGCGCGTACAAATTCAGCCGCCCACCCACAGGTGATATTCTCGCCATCGACCGCATCAAGGAAATCAACCGACGCATTCCGGGCACCCACTTGGTTATGCACGGTTCTTCCTCGGTGCCACAAGAATGGCTGAAAGTGATCAACCAATATGGTGGTGCAATCCCCGAAACCTATGGTGTGCCGGTCGAACAAATCTGTGAAGGTATCAAGCACGGTGTGCGCAAAGTGAATATCGACACTGATTTGCGTCTTGCATCCACTGGCGCAGTGCGACGCTTCCTCGCCGATAATCCAGCGGCCTTTGACCCGCGAGCCTATCTCAAGGAAACCACCAGCGCCATGCAAGCTATCGCTGTGGCACGTTACGAGGCCTTTGGTACCGCCGGCAACGCCCAGAGGATTAAAGCGCTGAGTCTCGATGCTATGACTGAGCGTTATTTAAGTGGAGAACTGGATGCGAAAATTAACTGATAGTTCCGTTAATGGTTAGTAGAAAGGGCGCTTCGGCGCCCTTCTTTTTCCAATCCAAAAACCTAGGATTGTCGATTTCCAGCGTTCAGTTTCCTCATCAGGTATTGCATTAATAGCTTCGGGATAGTTATTGGGTTCTCTCTATCGGTATAATCACGCTCCCGTGCTGCAGTGAAAGCCTTTCTGCTCTGTGTAACGCTAATTTGTTTAAAGGAAATGAAGATGACCGATTTTGCCAATGTCAGTGTGAGTAAGGAAGCTAATGTCTATTTCGATGGTCAAGTGACCAGTCGCGCTATTGTGTTTGCCGACGGTACGCTGAAAACATTGGGTGTGATGCTGCCCGGTGAGTATGAATTTGGCACCGAGGTCAACGAGTTGATGGAAATCACTTCAGGCAAATTGGACGTGTTATTACCCGGTACAGGTGAGTGGCAAGCGTTTAGTGGAGGGATGTCTTTCGAGGTTCCAGCTGCGGCGAAATTTGGTGTCAGGGTGCAGCAGATCACCAACTATGTCTGTTCATACTTCGCCTAAACAATCGCGAGATTAGAGCTAATAATGAGAGATCCCGCGCAACCCAATAATCCTCTGCATGGCATTACGCTTGAGACAGTTGTTACTGAATTGGTGAAGCACTTTGGCTGGGTGTCTCTCGCAGAGCGCATCAATATTAACTGTTTCAAAAGCGACCCCTCAATCAAGTCGAGTCTTAAGTTCTTGCGCAAGACTCAGTGGGCACGGGAGAAGGTGGAAGAGCTCTATATTGTCACCTTTGAAAAGTCCAGCTCTCCAGCAGCAACTACCAAGCCCAATCCCTGGACCTCAGGGGCGTACAAGCAACGATAATTTGTTGATCTATATTCAATAAGCCATCGCTTCTGCTTTGCGCTCATATTTAATCTAGATTACGCTTTTCCAAATCTCCCCTTAGAGGTCGGCTTATGAATGAACATGAAAAGTTAAATTATGTTGAGCTCCCATCTTGTGACATGGCGGCAACCAAGGCATTTTTTGAGCAGGCTTTCAATTGGTCCTTTGTCGACTATGGCCCTGACTACACAGCATTTTCAGGGCAGGGCCTCGACGGCGGCTTCTTCAGAGCTAACCTGCGCTCTAGAACAACCGATGGCGCAGCACTTGTTATCTTTTACAGCAAAGATCTCGAGGGTACATTGAGCAAAATCAAAGCGTTTGGCGGAAGCATTATCAAGCCGATCTTTAACTTTCCGGGCGGACGCCGATTTCATTTTACTGAGCCCAGTGGCAATGAGTTTGCAGTCTGGTCGGATATGGGTGTCTAGTGAGCGAGTGTGATTTTCCCTGTCCTATCCGGTTCATTTGCCCCGCCTGTAACGAGGAGTGGTAATGCTTACAGCTTATGCATTGTTAGTGATCAATATTCTTTCTGTTATCGCGTGCTATCAAATTGCAAAACACCGCGCAGGCAATACTCGATTCTGGGGGTGGATGGGGGTATTGTTTGGGCCGTTTGCGATTCCTTTTGCGTTTCTTTGCAAACCGTCTGATACCGAACCTCAAAATGAGAACAATAAATGACCGGCGAAACTGACCTGATAACACTGCTAAATAATTTGTCTCCCAGCCTTGATCAGCAGGATTATGTTTTTTGCACTGTTGCAGAGGGGCTGTACGGAGACCTTGCCGAGCTTAGCCCGCTGGCAGCGTTTGTAGAGGCTGAGGGGCTGACCTTGGTGCTGCCAAAAAGTACTGCCGATAGCGCGGGTATGGCTTATCAAGGCAGCTTTAAATACATTACGCTGAATGTTTATTCGAGTCTGGACGCGGTGGGGTTGACTGCTGCGGTGTCAGGCAGGCTTGCCGAGCAGGGTATCAGCGCCAACGTAATCGCCGCTTATTTCCACGACCATATCTTTGTCCCCTCAGCTGAGGCTGATCGAGCAATGGCGCTGCTGCAACAGACTGACCGCTGATAACCTTTAAGTGCCAGCAGCGGTTAGTCTGAAATAGTTACTGTCCGAAGGCTGCTTTAAAACCGAAGAAGAACAGGATAGATAACCCGGCCCCGGCAGGCAGTGTCACTAACCACGATAAGAAGATTGAGCCTACCACACCGAGATTTAGCGCGCCGATACCCCGCGCCAAGCCAACACCGAGTACGGCACCGACCAGAGTGTGCGTGGTTGAAATTGGCAGTCCGGTTCCCGAGGCGATAACCACTGTGCCGGCGGCACCCAATTCTGCTGCAAAGCCACGGCTTGGGGTTAGTTCGGTGATCTTGCGACCGATGGTGCCCATCACTTTGAAGCCATAGGTTGCCAGGCCGACCACGATGCCGCCGCCACCCAGCAGCAGTATCCATGGGGGCATGGCGGCCTTGGCGGCGATGTTGCCCTCTGAGGTCACAATGCTGACCACTGCGGCCAGTGGGCCTACCGCATTGGCCACATCGTTTGAACCATGGGCAAATGCCATGCTGCAAGCGGTAAAGATCATCAGCACGGCAAACACACGCTCAACGTTTGCGAAGCGATTTCCCTCTTCAAGGCTGAGATCACGATGCACACGGGAGAGGAGATAGCTGCCAATCATAGCGACCAGTATGCCCACCGCTGACGCGATGGCGGCATTTTCGAAGAATGTCAGCGACATATTATGGTCTTTAAATACATGTTTAAGACCTTTAAGCAAGGTCACCATAGCGATCAGAAAACCAACGAAAAACATATAAATAGGAATATAGCGCTTGGCTTTCGTAAAAGGGTCCTCCTGTAGAAGGATTAGATGCTGCACACTGCGGAACAGCAGAAATGAGATCGTTCCAGCAATGACTGGTGAGACCACCCAGCTGGCGACAATCGTGCCAACCTTGCCCCAGCTCACCGCATCGACAGAGACGCCCACTGAAGCAAAGCCAACAATGGCACCGACAATAGAGTGCGTGGTCGAGACCGGCCAGCCCATAAAACTGGCAATCAACAACCAGAAACCCGCCGCCAGCAGAGCTGATAACATACCAAACACCAGATCTTCGGGCCTATCTACGAATATTGCGGAGTCGACAATCCCTTTGCGAATCGTTGAGGTCACCTCGCCACCTGCAAGATAGGCACCGGCAAACTCGAAAACCATTGCAATCAAAATCGCCTGTTTGATGGTTAGTGCTTTTGAGCCCACGGAGGTACCCATGGCATTGGCCACATCATTTGCGCCCACGCCCCAGGCCATAAAGAAGCCGCACATAGCAGCCAGTAAAATTAGGATAGTCCCGTATTCAGTAAAGAATTCCATTGTGCCGGCTCCGAAAAAATTATCTTTTTATGCTTTTTGACCGGCTACTTAGCCAGAAGTAGCTCTACTTGATTACCAATTTGCTCCGCAGTGTCGGCGAGCGCGCCGATCTGATCAATAATGTTGTACATAAACATCACGTTGACCGGTGGTAAATCGGCTTCAAGATTAAACAGTTTTTTGCGTAGCTTGAGCTCTTTTTTGTCGACCTTTTGTTCCTGAGCGGCTAGTTCGCGGATTAGTTTCTGCACAAACTTCACTTCCGCTCCGGCAAAGCCAGTCTCGAGTAGCTCGTCGAGCTCATCGATCGCGCCGTGGGCCTTGCGGCAGGTTTCAACAGAAGACTCGGCAAAACCAATAAAGTCGGCATGCAGCGGTTGTGGAATCGCCATCTGACGGCCGAGAATAATGCCGCAGATATCTTTGGTAAGGTTGGCGAGATTGTCCTGCTGGGTGAGAATACTCAGCAAGTCGCCTCTGGAGACCGGCATAAACAAGCTTTTTGGCATATGCATACGAAACTGCTTCTTCAGATCATCGGCACTTTGCTCGTCTGCCGATATGGAATCGAAAATGGCGAAAGCCTTTTCCCAGTCATCTTCAAATGTGGCATCCAAAAAGGTTTTCAGGTTAGAGACACAGCTGATGACCTGTGCCATATGGTCTTGCAAGGGTTTGATTGGCGAGACGCCAAAGATATTTGAGATTGAGTTGCTGAACGCCATCATCGCTTCCTTTGTGACACTTTTATGACCGCTATTCTACCCTGCTTTTTTTATGCTTGCCCGTATTGTTCGCTACGTCCGAGCCAGCGTGCGACCAGCGGGTCAACAGCAACTGGAAAATCCTGCAGTAATCTGATCGCCAAGCGCTTCACCTCTGGCAGGAGATGGGCATCGCGCTGCAGATCGGCAATGCGCAGATGCATATCGCCAGTTTGGCGAGTGCCGAGCACCTCTCCCGGGCCGCGAATTTCGAGGTCTTTCTCGGCAATCTTAAAACCATCATTGGTCTCGCGCATAATTTTCAGCCGCGCCGAGCCACTGGCCGACAGCGGTGCGCTGTAAAGCAATACACAATGACTACTCTGGCTGCCACGTCCGACCCGACCCCGCAGCTGGTGAAGCTGGGATAGGCCGAGGCGCTCGGCATTTTCAATTATCATTAGGCTGGCATTGGGTACATCGACACCGACTTCAATAACCGTGGTGGCCACTAACAGGTTAATTTCGCCGGCTTTGAATGCCTGCATAATCTGGACTTTTTCCTTCGGCTTGAGACGCCCGTGAATTAGCCCTATGGAGAGCCCCGAGAGCAGTAATTGCAATTCTTGTGCTGTGGCTTCGGCAGCCTGGGCCTCAAGCACATCTGACTCCTCAATCAACGTGCAGACCCAGTAGGTCTGACGGCCCTCTTTGCAGGAGGCGCGAACACGCTCGATAACATCGTTGCGCCTCAGCTCATTCAAGACTACGGTCTCAATTGGCTTGCGACCTGGAGGAAGCTCATCGATGACCGAGCAGTCCAGATCCGCGTAAGCGCTCATCGCTAGCGTGCGGGGAATTGGCGTTGCGGTCATGATAAGTTGATGTGGCGTCGAGTCTTCTGCATCACGGGCGTCGGGACTCACAAGCCCTTTTTTGCGTAGTGCCAGTCGCTGGTGAACACCAAAGCGATGCTGCTCGTCGATAATGGTCAGCCCGAGATTGTTGAACACAACGCCTTCCTGAAATAGCGCATGAGTGCCGATAACAATTTGCGCTCTGCCATCGGCAATAGCTGCCAACTGGACTTCGCGACCTTTACCTTTGAGCTTGCCGGTTAGCCAAGCGATGCGAATCCCGAGTGGCGCCAGCCAGGATTCAAAACTGACGCGATGTTGCTCGGCGAGAATCTCTGTTGGTGCCATCAGTGCCGCTTGTTTACCGTTGGCAATGGCCTGTACCGCGGCCAGGGCCGCCACGACGGTTTTACCTGACCCGACATCGCCCTGTACCAAGCGCAACATTGGTATCGCCTGACTGATATCGGCGCTGATCTCATTTACTACTCGCTGCTGAGCAGCGGTCAGGGTAAATGGCAATTGTTCCAGAAAGCGCTCTGAGGCGCCGGGGTTCGGCACCAGCACCGGAGCAGCTTGACGTTGAATTTTCTGACGCAGTCGCAGCAAGCTCAGGTGATGAGCGATTAACTCCTCGACGGCCAGCCGTTGCTGTGCCGGATGCTCACCCTCTGCGAGCAAATGCAGTGCCGTCCCCGGAGGTGGGCTGTGTAAAAGCTGCAGCGCGTCGGTCAGCGAGTATTTGCTGGCGCCCAATTCGGGCGGTAACCAGTCATCAAGGCCCTGGCGTTGCAGTAGTTTAAGCGCCTGGCCACAGAGATCGCGGATACGCTGTTGAGTGACTCCTTCGGTAGCCGGGTAGATGGGCGTCAGTGTCTCAGCGAGAGCTGGCGGTTCGGCCTGCTTCAGCAGTTGATATTCTGGGTGGTACATCTCCAGGCCAGACTTACCACGGCGCACTTCGCCAAAACAACGAATACGCGTTCCAGTCTGCAATCTCTGCTGCTGCGCCTGATTGAAGTGAAAGAAGCGCAGCGTGATTAAACCGCTGTGATCCTGCACAAGACAAGCCAAGCTGCGGCGGCGGCCAAAGACAATGTCGCTGGCGCGAACCTCGCCTTCAATCACAACTTCGGTGAGGGGTTGAACGCCGCCGATTGATGTTATCTTGGTGCGATCAATGTAGCGCAGGGGTAAGTGAAAGAGCAGATCCTGAACGGTATACAAGCCCAGTTTATGGAGTTTTCCTGCGAGCAGAGGGCCAACCCCGCGGAGCTTGTCTACGCCGGTTTTATCCAGGGCGCCTTGCCGTGTCGTGTGTTTCGCGTCGCCGGCCATTAGTTGCGAGTGATCCCAGGAAGGTCGCTGTCATATATGGATTTGCGCAATGCATCGACAGCGCGATGACGCGGGAAGCTGGCGCGCCATGCCAGCGCGGTAGTACGCTTGGGAGCCACACCCGAAAAAGGCCGTGTAACGAGACCTTTTTGGCGAGTTTCGGCGCCAATCGCTGCAGTTTTTGGCAAAATTGTAATTCCGAGTCCGGAGGCAACCATATAGCATAGCGTCTCTAGCGAACTACCCTCGGTCATGGTTTGCACTAAGGCCGACGGCTTTTTGCCGCAGTTGATATTTGGCAGTGCTTCAATAACCTGGTCTCTAAAGCAGTGCCCCTCGCCAAGCATCAGCACATTCTCGTTGTCTAGATCGCCGCGCTCAATGGCTTTTTTGTCGCTCAAAGGGTGTGACTGAGGCAGCAGTACAACAAAGGGCTCGTCATAGAGTGGCTGCACCACCACATCCGGTTCACTAAATGGCAGCGCAACAATAATCACATCGACTTCGCCATTGCGCAACCGCTTGCGCAAGGTACTGGTGTAGCTCTCCTCGATAATCAGCGGCATCTGCGGCGCTGACGTTTGCAGCTGCGGTATAAAGTGGGGGAATAGATAGGGACCAACGGTAAAAATCGCGCCGACGTGCAGCGGACTGTTGAGCTGGTCTTTCCCCGATATGGCGATATCTTTTATTGCCGCGGCTTCTTCGAGCACGCGCTGGGATTGGGTAATTACCCGCTCGCCAATCGGCGTTGGCCGGACGCTGCTTTTAGACCGCTCAAAAAGCTCAATGCCCAGCTCACCTTCGAGTTTCTTAACCGCTATACTGAGCGTCGATTGATTGACGTTGCAGCGCTCGGCGGCCTTGCCAAAGTGTTGCAGCTGCGCCAGAGTAACGACGTAGCGGAGTTCCGTAAGTGTCATATCACTGCCCCTTGAGCCAGGGACAATAATAGCTAAAATTGATTACACAGGAAACATTGATTGAAAATACTATTTGCCGGTTGCGGTGATATTGGTTGTCGTGCGGCGTCGCGCCTGGTGGCAGATTTCACTTGTGCAGGCTTCAAACGCAACCCCCAGACACTGCCCGATTTTATCCAGCCACTCGCGGGAAGTATGGCGGATCGCGATCGTCTGGTGGACGTCCTCAGCCGGGGTTTTGATATCGTCGTCGCCTCGCTGACTCCTGACGCTTTTAGCGAAGAGGGTTACCGTCGCGCCTATGTCGATAGTGCTAAAACACTGGCTGAGGCGATGACCCTCAGCGAGTCCGTGCCGAAGCTTGTGATTTGGGTCTCGAGTACCAGTGTGTACGGTGACAACAACGGAGAGTGGGTTGACGAGCAATCTGTCACGGAGCCGCAGAGTTTTTCAGGTAAATTAATACTTGAGGCCGAGCAGCACATTGCTAACTTACCCTGTGCCAGCACGATTGTGCGTTTTTCGGGAATCTATGGTCCGGGGCGCACTCGAATGCTCGATCAGATTCGAGCCGGCAAAGGGCGTCCTGCCGAGCCAAAGCAGTGGAGTAATCGGATTTATAGTGAAGACTGCGGTGCTGTTCTGGAGCATTTGGTGCGCCGATTTGTCGACGGCGTCGAGCTTGATGGGCTCTACATTGCCAGCGACTCAGAACCTGTTACACAGCACCAGTTGCGCAAATGGCTGGCGGCACAGCTCGGTGTGACATTGCAGGAAGAGCACTCAGAGCAGAAGGCGATTCGCCGCTGCAGCAACCAGCGGCTCTTGGATACCGGCTATCAATTTCTCTACCCCAGTTACCGCGACGGCTACCGAGCGTTAATTGATCAGCAATAAATTTTTCTAGATAACCATAATTCCATCCATTTCAACCATTGCTCCCTTGGGCAATTGATTGACACCGATCGCTGCGCGAGCCGGATAGGGCTGCTGAAAATACTCGCCCATCGTCTGGTTAACCGCGGCGAAGTTGTTTAGGTCGGTAAGGAAGATATTCAGTTTCACAATATCGCTCAGATCACCACCGGAGGCTGCGCAGACTTCGCTGAGGTTGTCAAAAACACGGCGAATATGCACGCTGATGTCCCCGTCAACCAGTTCCATGGTTTGCGGGTCGAGGGGAATCTGCCCAGATAGATAAACGGTATTGTTGACTTTGACTGCTTGCGAATAAGTGCCAATGGCGGCGGGTGCATTGTCGGTATGAATTACGGCTTTATTGGTCACGGTAGTCTCCGTTGTCGTCAGTTTTTTACTCGGTAAATTCGCCGCACCTGTTTTAGGCCACGGGCACGTCTAAGAATATCTGCCAGATGAACGCGGTTACGCACCGTCAGTACAACATGCACAATGCTGGTAAAGGCATCTTTTTCATCGACGCTGATATGTTCGATTGTAGCGTCGGCTCTGGTCATCCGCGACGCCAGTGCAGCGATAAATCCGCGCTCCGGTGTGATCTCTACTTTAAGCTCAACTGGGAACTCGCCGCGCGGGCTGTTCGACCAGGTCAGCGGCATACATTTTTCCGGGTTGCTGCGAATCTCTATTAGATTGCGGCATGACTCGAGATGTATCACCAGGCCTTTCCCCGGCGAGACATGACCTAAAATTGGATCTCCCGGGATCGGACGGCAGCAGCGCGCGTACTGCAAAAGCAATCCATCCGACGCGTCAATAACGATGGGCAGTGCCGATTTTTTGTTCTCTTCAATCGGGCTGCGTTTATTTTCGGGCACCAGCACATTGGCCACCGCAAAGGGCACTCGATTACCGAGGCCGATTTGTTGCAGGATATATTCAAATGTCGACGCGCCGGTCTCTTTAAGCAGCTTTTTAATCTGCGATTTTTTCAGTTCCTTGTAGCTAGTGCCAAGACGGCTCAGGGCCTGGTCGAGCAAGCGCTTGCCGAGATCAACAGATTCATCGTGTTGTTGATGTTTGAGGTAGTGACGAATTGCACTGCGTGCCTTGGCCGTGACCACGAAGTTTAGCCAGTTAGGGTTTGGCTGTGCCTCCTGAGCGCGGATAATTTCTACCCGCTGGCCGCTTTCGAGCTGCTCCGACAGCGGCGTAAGCTGGCCGTCTACACGGCAGGCAATACAGCTGTTGCCGAGTCCGGTATGCACCGAATAGGCAAAGTCGATGGGCGTTGCGCCAGTGGGCAATTCGACAATCTTGCCTTTGGGGGTAAAGACATAGACCTCGTCGGGAAACAGGTCGGCTTTGACGTGTTCAAGGAATTCCAGGGAGTCGCCAGCCTGGCGTTGCATATCAAGCAGTCCTTGCACCCAGCGCGACGCTCGACGTTGATTGACGTCAATATTACTCTGACCGGCTTTGTATTCCCAATGTGCCGCGATGCCGTAGCTGGCCATGGCTTCCATTTCGGCGGTGCGAATTTGCACTTCGATTACCACGCCGTGCATGCCTACCAATACGGTGTGAAGGGACTGATAGCCATTGGCTTTAGGAATAGCGATGTAATCCTTGAATTCCCCGGGCACCGGCTTGAAAACATTGTGAATGATTCCCAGGGTGCGGTAGCAATCATCGACGCTGTCAACGATCAGGCGAAAGGCAAAGACATCCATAATGTCGCGAAACGAGCGTTTTTTCTCGCGCATTTTGCGGTAGATGCTCCATAGATGCTTTTCCCGACTTTTGACTTTGGCATTGAGCCGCTCTTTCTCAAGCCGTACTTCGATTGCCTGATGAATTTCAACGACGACTTCTTTGCGGTTTTTCTTCGCCGCTTTCATTGCTTCGCGCAGGCGCCGGTGGCGCAGCGGATACATGGCGGCGAAACCGAGATCTTCCAGTTCGAGACGGACATCGTTGATGCCGAGGCGCTGGGCAATCGGGGCATAAATCTCTAGGGTCTCGCGAGCGATGCGACGGCGTTTGGCCGGTGACAGCACACCCAGGGTGCGCATATTGTGCAAACGGTCGGCGAGTTTGACCAGAACCACACGAATATCCCGCGACATAGCAAGGGTCATTTTCTGAAAGCTTTCCGCTTGCTGTTCAGCGCGAGATTGGAATTCGATGCCTGTCAGTTTGCTGACCCCGTCAACCAGATCGGCAACCGGGCGCCCGAAGCGACGGCTGATTTGACCTTTGGTGACGCCGGTGTCTTCGATCACATCGTGGAGCATGGCCGCCATCAGGCTTTCATGATCCATGTGCATATCGGCGAGAATATGGGCCACCGCAAGGGGGTGAGAGATATAGGCATCCCCACTTTGCCGCATCTGTCCTTCATGACATTTTTCGGCAAAGTGGTAGGCGCGCTCTACACGACGGACTTCTTTATCTTCGAGGTAGTAGGAGAGTTTGTCTAACAGTAACCGCAGCGCCAAATGGCTCTCTCCCTGATCAGGCTTAAACCTTGGTGACTAAAACCCTGCTTAGGCTGCGGGCTCTTCAGACGTGTCGTCCGATGTCTCGGAGGCGTCGGCTTCGACAATGTCGGTAGTCTCTGCAACCTCAGCTTCAGCTGCGTCGACTGATGCACCGTCTTCCTCAGCATCAGCATCGACGATTTCATAATCCTGACGGACTTCGGTGAGAATATCAGCGGTCACTAAACCGGCTGCGATTTCACGCAACGCGATTACTGTTGGCTTGTCATTTTCTTCAGCGACCAGAGTTGGGCGTCCTTCAGTCGCGATTTGACGTGCGCGCTTGGAGCCAACCATGACCAGTTCAAAACGATTATCAACATGATCCAAACAATCTTCTACAGTAATGCGAGCCATTTTTTATTCCGCCGGGGTAAATAATTAAAAACTTTAACGCAGCCAGATGCTGCGCGGTCGCCCAGTTTACCTAAAGTGCCGGGTTTCGACAATAAAGTTGTGGTCATGGGCCTATGACAACAGATCAGAGATCAGGGCTTCTTGGCCGGCAACGGGCAGTCTGCAGTGCTGTGCAGTGACAATCGCCATCAGCTGACTGAG
>Ga0206123_10000859_pt1 | contig 29444 bp, 30 predicted proteins | sample Helgoland_Spring_2_FD_160086 | JGI IMG/M metagenome (GOLD analysis project Ga0206123, IMG submission 160086) | Pelagic subsurface seawater microbial communities from Kabeltonne, Helgoland, North Sea - Helgoland_Spring_Bloom_20160316_1 | ecosystem: Environmental > Aquatic > Marine > Epipelagic ...
TTATCAAACTGTCCATATTCAATGTTTCTTCTTTCTGTAGCAGAGAAATCAGTGAACTTATCACCAACCACTCTAGCAACATATCTCGAAGAATTAGGATTCAAGTTACAGTTTGCGAATCTTTCGACAACCTGGACCTTTCCATCGTTGTCGTTTACTTTGCGGAGAAGAACAGTGAATGTTCCGTAAGGATCTGCATTATTTGAACTGATTGTGAGATCAGTAATAGAAACCTTGAGGTTATGCATATCCCACTGTCCACTCTTTAAAGCATGGAATTTAAATAGTCTTGGAAGGCTGTACTCGTTAAAGCCAGAAGATTCTCCCAAATCCTGGGCGACAAGCCAGCCAGACTCTGCTGCCTGTGATGAGTGCCGGTGGTTAGACCATTGAACGAATGTGGCTCCGTCTGTTGTCTGCTCAAGTCCCAAAACAAGTCCAAAAGCATCACCTGCTGCGGATCCTGCGCCGACGCCACTGTATGTGATTCCGCCGTCGCCATTGGCAACAAATCGGTCATAAGTTTCGCCAAGCCAGTATGTTTTTTGATTAGCTGCTGGCGTAACCGCTGTGTTAGTCAAAGTCGGGTTTGTGTTGAAAACTTTACGAATGTAGTTTTCAGAACTTCGGTCAAAGTTAAATGTAATTTTGTCAGTAACTGTTCCAGAACTGTTCTTAACTTGAGCAACAAATTCGTAGCTTGCGCCGTTTGAACGGAACATAGTGGCGTTTGAAGCAGTTGTCTGTGTAGAAACACTACCAGAGCCACGTACAGCGCCAGAAAGTTCAACTGCGCCTTGGGCGACATAGAAAACCGCTGCCAAAGTACCAGTTTGAGGAGTTTGATCTTTCATTGCCGCTGGAAGGTGACCGGCTGAACCGTTTCCGGCTCCAGTGGAAGAAGAGGCAATTAAGAAAAGCCCATATGCTCCGCCATCAGTGTATGCGGATCCAACTGTTGTTTCAGTTCCTGAACTGTTTTCAGTCATCCACCCGGCAAGTCCGGTTGGGGATGTGTAATCAGTGTGCTGGTTTCCTAGCAAGCGGATTACGTTGATTGGGGCGTTGTTAGCAAGCCAAGCCTGTGCTGCATAGGCGGCATAAGTTGGGGCTAAAACGGCATTATTTCTCCAGACATCATCCGAACCTACGTTACCGGGGTTCGGTGCTCCGAAGATGTCAACAAATTCTGCGAAAGAGTTGACTTGGACAGGTTTCATACCAGGACCGCGTGTTGTGCGACCGATAACCACAGGTCCTATTCTGTTTGGGGTTTCAGGAAGGGCGGAATTATCAATTTCGTTAATGAAAACTCCAGGTGAAACGAATTTATATTTTTTGACCGACATCTTGTAAAGTCTCCTTGGTTATACATTTACCTACTAATAAAATGATAGGTATTTCCCTTATAAATAGTAAGACAGAGTTCTAAACTCCATAATTCATAACTAATCGCGATATTTAACTTTTTCAGGAGATATGTTCCAAGGTTTGTCACCAACAATCACTCTTTCTCTTCCAATTCTTACATCCACCGCATTCTCTCGGTAAACAATCTTGGGCGTATTTTGATTTTTATCGTCTCCGATGAGATATCCTAAAACCTTGATATTAATCTTTGTTTCATACCTTCTCTCTTCGTCACTCAAGTTTGTAATATTCGTGTCAAGAGAGAAGTCTGATTCAATAAAACCCTCATATGTGTGCATGTTTCTTCTAATTGTAAAATAATTGACTGGTCTTCCTATATTCAAGAAAGGAGCTACAATCTCGTTCAGTTGCTGTTGATACTCTGTTCGGATACCTATAGTGTAAGATACATCAATGTAGGTTGGAAGCGGGATTGTTGCGGTCTCATAAACAACTTTGTTATTTTTTCGGGGATAATTGTTCTGCTTGTTTATTCTCTTTGCATCCGCATTGGCAAAATTTCTTGTTTTGTCTTGTTTGATTCGGCGGGCGATGACGATGGAGGAGTCAGTGTTAGCCGTACCGCCATAGATACCACCCTTTCTTGAAAGGTCCTTGCTAATGCCACCTCTCTCAACAGTCAATACTGGGAGTATTACTGATCCGTTGGCGTCGCGCAACCCTTTGTTGTTCTTGATTTGGAAGGCTCTCTCTGCCGAGACCCATATAACTGGGACTTTTTCAAAGCCCTTGTTTGTTGTGCAAGACAGGTTTAATTTATTATCGATATACTCGAATAAAGCCATATCGATATTCTCTATCGTCGAGGGCATTAAGATCTCTTCATGAATTACAGAAGGATCTTTTACTCCAGAGTAGTCGTCTTCTTTATGTGGCATCGAATAATCCCTCTCTTGCTCTTACACACTTTGCTGATATTTCCATTTTATGTTGTATCTGCCCAAAAAGCTGCTTTGGTTCGCTTAAAGTAACAATCTCATAATAAATATCTCCGTAAGAAACAAAGTCGCCTTCTCGGACGAAAAGGTCTTGATCCTCGGTCAAGCGACGCTTATGAAAGTGAATGATTATTGAGCTATTCTTATCTAATCCATAATTGGAAGTAGAAGTCTCAATCCCTTCCCACTCAACCAAAGCGAATACCCTGATGGGAGGCAGAAAAGTTTTCTTGATTGCTTCGCCGTAAACTGAATGAAAGTTGGTATGCTCTAGACTGATTGGATAATAAGCTACCTGCTGACCGATGACACGTTCAATTAACTCATCGTTTACCTGCTTAACTAAATTTCTTTCTTTTTGTCCAAGAAATAAAGGTGGCGGTGGTTGTGCTGGTTGTGACCACTTATCCGAATCTGAATTTGACATTTCACTGGTCCTCTAGTATATCTATCCAACAAAGATGCCAGTTGGCACTTTTTCTAGCGAATCTTTTGAACTTTGCATCATATCTGCTTCTTGTTGGACAAGCTTTGCATATGTCAATTCATCAAGAATCGTTTTTAATTCTTCTCTTAATGCTGATTGCTCTTCTTTCGCTTGGGTTAATAGCTCACCTGCATTTAAGTTAACAGATTCGCCAGGGATTGGAATAGTAGCAAATTTTCCTCGGACCTGTCCAAGCATTTCTTTCGACAACGCTATTCCAAACCTTCTAATCCACTGCTTTCCAATAGCGTTAATGTTCGAATATGGAACATTTCCAAACGGCATTGTTCCAAGGTTATTAATTCCCTCTATCTCACGATCAACGCCAGTTGAGCCGCTGATCTGAGCCCAAGCATCGTTGTCTACTGTGAAGTCAACCCAGAAGTTATCGGGGGAGTTATGTACAGGAGAGGGGAAAATTCTTAAGTTATTGTCTTTAATTTCGTATGAATAGTGAGAGTTTCTTGTCTTGATAGCATCCTCATAAGCCATAGCTTGGCTTTTGTTTTGCCATACAGGAATTACTTCAAAGGTAGAATCATCCGAGTACATTCCATATGTGGATAAGTTACCAACGGTATTTAGTCCGCCGTAGTATCCATAGAATCTCCACATCGCTTGAGGTGTCTTATAATAAACTTTTCTAATTGTTATCTTATTATCGCCAACTTTGTTGTAATAAGGTACTGTCGAATCATTTGCTGATGCTGATTGAATTATTTGAGCTAAATCATAATCTTGCTGGTCTGTTACCGCTGCAAAGGAAGCAGAATAGAAAGGCTTTGTGCCTCCAAGCCCAGTCTCTGTTGAAACCGCTTGAGCTATTCTCTTTGAATAAGAGAAATCAAAACGTGGGTATTTTAAGTTAACATGTGTGCCGTCCAGGCTTGAGGATAGCGTACCAGGGAGTATGTTGCCATGATGGTCGAACGTGCCTGTTGTGTCGCCAAGGACATTGTGAAGAACATTTTTTCCTTGATGAATGTTTAATATATAAGAATACTCTAATACTGATTCTTCATAAGCTGCATAGATGTTCTCTTCTGTCAACTCGATGTCAAGTACGTCACCACCAAGCTTTTTGTATGTATATGCGACTTGTTCTAAAGCGCCAGACACAAAGCGTGTGTCGTACATCGCGGACGATGTTTTAACATAAATACCAAAAGGATATGACCCAGTTGCCGCCGCCGTTGCAAGTGCTCCAGTGATCGGTAGCCTTATCGCGCTGGTTTGACTTGTAGGTGTCAGAGTCGGTGCTGCCATTGTGAAGGTTCTCCTATCAACGTAATTAGTTTCCTATAAAGGAAAACCCTTCACGTTTGCACGCAAAGGGCTTGAAACCTATTAATATAGATTTAGGGGGGAGGAAACGGTATATTTATTTTTTTCTAGTAGTAGGCTTTTTTGTTTTAGTCTTCTTCGTATTTTTAGTATTTGTGCCAGTGGTTTTCTTCGTGGCGGTTGTAGTAGTGCCAGTAGTATTGTTTGTGGCGGTTGTAGTAGTGCCAGTGTCATTTGTAGTAGTGTCAGTAACATTGCTTGTGGTGGTTGTAGTACCAGTAGCGTTGTTCGTTGTGACAGTGTTATCTGTAGTGGTGGCAGTATTTGTCGTAGTATCTTCAAGAACAGTTGTATTGTTTGTGGCTGTTCCAGTAATTGTGGTCGTACTAGTAGTATCGCCAGTGGTGGTGCCAGTTGTTGTATTGGCAGTATCAGCAGTTGTGGTGCCAGTTGTCGTGCTGGTGGTATCAGTAGTGGTAGCACCAGTCGTGATTCCGGTGGTTGTCGTACTATTAGTAGTCGTATCCGTATTCGTTGTGTTTGTAGTGGTTGTTTTGGTATTTCCTAGCCTGCTAAGACGGTGATCTGCAAACTTTGGACTGTACATAAATCTCTTTTTCTTACCCATGGTAAACTCCTTGTATAAGGTAAATAGTTGTTAATAAAGCAAAAAAACAAAAAAAACCCCCTTCCGAAGAAGGGGGCAAAATAGATATATATTTTTTGTTACTTATCCAAGACGATAGATCGTAACAGCAGTTGCGCCAGTTCTACGAACTCTGAATGTTGCCGAACCGGATGTATCCTCTCCATCAACCCTTGGGTTGATCAGCGGGCTTCCGAGCAAGGTTATACCTGTTCCAGCAGTCAACGTAACGATGTACGATGCTGTCGTGGCCAGGTTAATGAAGCTAAAGTCAAATGAGTCGCCATCAGCGCTCAGTCCGAGTCCTGAAACAAAGTTGGCGGCTGTATCAGTGGCTTTTGCGCGTGCAGCACCTGGTGTGCATTTCACAATACCAGCCAATACGTTTGCAGCAGTAACTACTGAGGTGTCATCAGCACTAGTGGCTTCAGCACCCTGATATCTAATAACTCCACCTGTTCCACGCAAATGCGTAGTACCAGCAGTAACAGTTAATCCACCAGTAGTAGCTGTAACTCCCTCTGCTGCTGTCAGTGTTTTAACAGACAATGTGCTATCGCCCATTGCTAATTGTCTTTTTAAATTCTCTAATAAAGCTTGCGTTCTCGCCAAGCCAATCCTTTTTGATCCCATAGTTTAAAATCCTCCCTTGGTTTTACCATTTATAATCATATCAAAAACTATATGGTGTGGGTTTCCCCACCCTTTAAATAGGGTTCTGATAAACAAAAACCCCGGCTGAATTAACAACCGGGGTTTTATTTTTTACGCTATTGCCTTATTAAGCAGTTGCGCCAGCCTCACCAAGGAGACCACGAACAACAACAAGACCGTACATATCAGGACGAACCATCTTCTTCGCGTAACGAGTCATCACGCCCTTACGAGGCACGAAGTCTTCAGTTCCGAAGATAGTAGGAGTAACCTGAAGAGGTACATAAGGAGCATAGACATATCCACTTTCGAGGAAGCTATTACCCTTACGTCCAACAAGAATGATGTTACGCATGAAGTATGGATCAACATAAACATCGAATTTCTTGGAAAGGTTACCAGTCTTAACAGCACCGATAGTACCGCGATCCTCATCAGCAGTCACAGAGCCACGGAAGCCCGATGTGAACTCAAGGATGTTAGCAACTTCTGGTCCACAAACTACGAAGTTTGCGCCACCACGAAGTGTCTTACGGTGAATCTGAGCACTTACGTCATTGATTGTCTCAATAAGAGTCTCATACCATTCGCTAACTGTACCAGTGAAGTCAGGAGCAGCGGAGCTAGCACCAATTTCAACACCAGTTGTACGATTAACGAAAAGACCAGGGGAACGCGACCAGTAGAATGTACCAGCAGTTGCGCCTTTAACGAGGTCTTCGAGGATCTCTTGGTCGATCTCAAGAGCGATTTGCTCAGAAAGAATGCTTGTAAGCTCAACTTCAGCGTCGAGGTTATGGTAAGCATTCAAGTCTTGACCGAGTTCTGGAGTCCACTTAGCTTTGAGCTTCTTGGTCATCGCTGTGACTGCAATGGAGTCAACTTTGATGTCGATCTCTTTGATAAGATCTTTCGAAGCTTCACCAGCACCAGCCGCTGCGTTGTTTGCTTCTTCAAGTCCCCAGGGATCGGCACCGACAACGGAACCAACTGGAGTACCAGCACTAAAAGTATCGACAAGCGGATAATCAATTCCGAAGCTTTTGCTGTCGTCAGTCAACTGCGTGAACTCTGTTGTGGCGTGAAGAACAACTTCAATCTTATTGGAAGAACTACCGGATGGACGACTTGTCAAACGACGAATCATCTTGAGCGACGTATGGCTAGCGCCACCGATTGAGCCAGTAGCTTTAATAGCAACAAGGTTGTCATAGTTAAGACGAGGACCGTGGGTTGAACCAAGGTCAAGCTCGATAACCTGCGCGAACGAACCAGAAGCCAAGTCTGGATCAAAACGAACCAATTTAGCGATGGTTGGATCGGCAACGTCAACAACACCACCGTCTGCATAGTCAACGTGGTGGATTGGCGCGTGAAAAGAACCAGTAGGCGAAGCATAACCGTTGTTGAGGTTATAGAATCCACCACCTTCTTCTGTAATGTCAGTGACACCAGTTTGGATGTCTTTACCGACAACTCCACCACCGTAAATCGAATCAGCAGCAGTAAGCCCTAGTCCAGTATTGGTAGCTTGGAAGTCCAAGAAGAAGATGAGTCCACTTGGAAGGCTCATTGGTTGAACCGAGACTACATCTTGGGCGACGAGTCCGCCGAATACACGACGAACGAGTGGGAAAGCAACCGAAGCAAAACCTTCAACATCACCTGCGGACATCGAAGAGCTTTCTTTGAGAAGCTGTGCGGCTTGGTTTTCTAGTAGGCGAGCCATGCCATTTTTTTGAACGTCATTCGTAAGTCCCTCAAGAAGTCCGGTAGCCTCCCACTTTTCGATAAGTGCGGCTCCTTCTTGCTTAAGCGATCTTGCTTGAATGCCTTCAGTCAATTTTTGTAGAACAGACATATTAAAATCTCCTTAATTATTTTTTATTTAGTCCTGCTAATATCCTCCACCTTTCAGTGGAAGGATCATACTTCTTATCTTCCTTTTTACGGGAAAGAAGCAGTGTTGAAGTAGTCTTATTGACAGCTTCGCTTAGTGATTTTGGTTGCTTTTTAGGAGCAGAACCCACCGTGCTTAAAAGCGTTTCATAAACAACTTTAGCTTCTTCAACGGAATCAGCTTTGGAAATGGACTCGACAAGTTTATCTTTTTGTCGCTCATTCAAGGAGGCGTCACCCAAAACTTTATTTGTATAAAGGAGCTTTGCATTCATCACGGATGTTTCTGCAATGTTCTCCTTTAAAGAACCAAAGATTCCAGTAACCTCATTTAATTTAGTTTTGAGGGCTGTATTCTTTAGTTGTAGTGTCTTTTTATCTTCTTGTAGGCTTTTAACTGCCTTTCTCATTGCTGCAAGCTCTTCTTTGACTTCGGTGTCTTGGTTAAGAGCGAGCAATTCTTTTTCAGCGAATTCGTATTCTGTTGGGGAGGGATCTCCTGCCCATCCACTTTTTTGTGGTACGATATCTACAGTTAGTTTTTCAACTATTGCCTCTAAATCGAGGTCTTCAAGGTTTAATTCTTCATTTGCTGCATCGCGCTCTTTCTTTGCACGGTCAACTTTCTTTTTGGCGCTGGTCGGTTCGCCAACGTCGCCGTCCGCCGATGAGGTGCTGAACATCTCTAAATTTAAAACAGCCTCTTCGTCAATTGTTTCTTCTTTTTTTAGAAAAGCAGGGACTTCATCGTCAGTTTTGCCGTCGTTATCGAGGTCATCTTTCGTGTCCGGTATCATAGGCTTCTTTTTTTCTTCAAGCGCCATCATTTCTTCTGCGGCTTCTTCGGAAGTTTCAAGAGGGGATACCTCTTCCTCTTCATCTCCCATATCTTTTCGCAACTCATCAAAGTCGATAGTTACTTCAACTTCTTCGTCTTGGTCGGGGCAGGGGCAAGCGTTCTCACCGTCTGTTGCGGCAAGAGGGATTTGATCTGCTACCTCTATAGAGATGGCTTCTTGTTGTGTTTCCAAGCCTTCATCTTGTTCAAGCAGTGTTTCGACTGCTTCTTTAATTTTATCTGAATATTTCTCTAAAATTGTGGCTTCGGCATTTTTAAGAGCTACCTCTTTTAATGCTTCGGCATCAACGATTGCTTGTTCTAAAATTGTAGACATGATCAAAACTCCCAAATTTGTCTAATACTAAATAGTAAACTATTGTCTAAAAAGGAAAAATTACCGCTTTAGACTCTATCCTACGCCAGACGAACCGGACCAGTTTAAACCAGCAGAGGCCGAAAGGTTGTGCCCGATGTGTGTTAATCCAGCCGAAACTTGAAAGTGGCAAGGCTGCTGGGCATGGTTCGATCGAAGGTAGACCTTCCTTACTTTATAAGCTAGCTGTCCTGTCGTATTCCAAGAACCTGTTGCGCTTTGAACCAGGTTAAATTGTCCACCAAAAGAAGCGGATGCGGCTGAACCGAATTCTGAAAAGCTGACGCGAAGTTCGTGAAGGTGGTCTAGGTTGTCAATCTTAACCCAAGAAGTAACAGAAGGAAAATGAATTTCTGTTGCCGGGGCGATTGGTGATCCTGCGCCGCCATCGAACCCTGGTGCTTGTAGGTTACCAGTCAAAAATGGAATAGCACTTACCTGGTATGAAGTTGCGTTGTGGAGTCCAGGTCCGCGTTGGAATCCTGGGTAAATTAATTGTCCCGTTTTTGGGTCTGTTACGTCATCTGCCATTATTTAGCTCCTGTTGTATTCTTTTGTGCTGCGCGAATTGCACGGCGTTTTGCTTTTCTACGCTTATCGGAAGGTTTTTCGAAAAAACGCCTTTCCCTATAAGTATCTATAATTTTTTCTTTTTTTACCTTTTTTATGAATCTTTTAAGCATCCGATTAAAATCGCCTTTTGTATCAGATAACTTTACTTGTACATTAACACACTTGCTTCCCATCTTAAATCCTTTATACTAAATGCTTCCACTTCTTACCAGCTAGCCCTACAATACCAGTGATATCTACACCGGAATCGCCGGGGCTTACTCCTTGCAAGGGGGAGGCTTGATTCGTTTCAGCAATTTCTTTGGTTCCCTCGAAGACATTTACATTTCCAATCCTTGTGGATTCGTTGAGCTTTTTGATTCGCTCCTGTCTTTGTCTTTCGAGTTCTTCAGCTTTCGCTTCCAAATCCTCTTGAGCTTTATTTTTTGTTTCTGTGACAATATTCCCTTGGAGACCCCTTGCCACTTCCGAAACAACATTAGAAAGAATGCCTTCTTCTAGAATCACCTCCTTAATACATTCTTTAATAAGAGGTTTAATTACTTTTTTAAATTCTGAAACTTTCATACCAAGCCTTTTAGTGCATCATCCATAGCAGAATGAATTTTATTTTCTTTTGTTAGTGGTTGCTTCTCTTTGTTTTCAGACATCGCGATGGTTACTCCTGTCATCCCTCCTGCTTGTGGAGAAAGATAAGCTCCAGGGGTAGAAGGTTCTGACACCATATCGAAGCAAATAAGTTGGAAATCATCTTCAACTGTTAAAGAGTTCATTGATTCTTTTACTGATCCCATGCCTCTTGAGGAGATGCCTAGCTTGACCCCAGACTTGAGGAGGTCTTTTAAGATTCTTCCAGAAGGCGTATCGAGAACCTCAATCTTACCCATCACGTTATTACCTTCCCACCACATTTTAGTGACTAGGTGCGAGGAGTTTTTAAGATTGATCACTGAATCGTCTGGATGATCTAATTCCCCTAATGCTCGTCTTTCACGAATGGAGTTTTGATAATTCTCTACTTCTCGCTCTAAGACTGACTTGGGGTATACACGACCATTACCATTTTTTGTTCCGGCTTTTTGACAGACGCCTACTAGGAATACAGATCCCTCTTGGAGCCGTCGTTTCTCGTTCTCTGTTAGAACGTCGATTACACAATTGCCATCAGGACAAAGCTCAAAAAATTCTCTTAAAAGTTGTTTTGCCATATTATTTAGGACCTTATAAATTGTTTGCAGGACTCACTCCTGCACGGTTATACTTCCGCTACAGCAGCGTCTAACTTCTGGTATATTGTTTCTTTTCATTTTTCTACCTCTTTAGAAAGCTTAATTTTAAAACCGAAATCATTAACGAGAGTGCTAATAAAATAAGTTGTGCCGGATGATAAACATCCTAATATAAGCGCATTTGCTATATTATAATCAAAACTAAATAGTTCTGTTAAGTCATTAATTCCAAAAAGAAAAATCCCGACCCAGAAGCCCATACACATTGGACAATGGAATAATTTACCAAATCCAGAAAGCCATTCTTTTGCGGGACGCATTGAATTAAATATTGAACCAAAGATTATAATTTGTGTCATACCATATGAGCACAAGATAAAGTACAGTAAATCCATTAATCCTCTAGAGTCTATAAACGCCAGAAATTCCGTAACCAACACCCGTGTTAGGTACGCTTCCTTGTCTGGTATCATGGAACTTTTCAGGATCCCAGTCTGTTGAATCTTCTGGTCCAGGATCTGTTAAGCGCTTCTCTTCTTCATCGTTCCACGCTTTTTCGAATTCAGCCAAAGGACGTTCTTCGTTTATAAATTTGCTAATCATAAGCAACGTTGTGTCGTAAGGATTGACTTCGCTTGATTCTAAAATGATAGCTTCCATTGAGGAATAAACGTTTCCTCCTTGGACAGAATCAAATTGAATTACTCCCTTGTCACATAGGAATTTAAAAAGCCTATCTTGGGCTCCGTATACCTCTTCGTTTAGTTCATCTTTAGCAAAGGCTACAACCTTGTTTTTGTTGGGCATGAGGACGATATCAATTTCTTTATGATCGAATATCATTACGCTGTTGTCTAAAGCTCTCCTTGCGTTTAAAGTAAACGTGGTAGTCGAGTCTGGAGCTTCTTTAACTGTAAACCTAATCGTCATTGTTTTTGATCTCTCCTGCTAGCTGTTGTAAGTGCAAGATCTTTTTAATTGATGAGGCGTCGAGCTTGGTTTCTTTAAATCGGTTAATAGCCTCAAAAATCTTATTAGCTTTGCCTTTAAAGGAGCTTTCATCCTTGATAAGGGTCAGTACCTCTTTTATTCTTCCTAGCTCCTCATTGACGAATACTTTAAGCTCTAGCTCATTCTCATCGAAGGAGGAGATAATGTATCGGTTAAGAAGCTCTTTTTGTTCATTTAAAAGAGAATTACCGTATTGTTTGTTAAACCCTTCAATAAACTTTTTGAATACCAAGTTGTTATGGACTGGTACTTCCATATCTTTTGTCTCTTGTGATTGTGTCATTAAATCTATAACTTTTTCCTCTAGAATGACCTTCTTCTTTGGTGAAGAATCCATATTGAAGAGTTGGTAGATTGTAGCAAGACTTTTGTATTGAGGTACAAAGTTTGAAAAGATGTCTGCATTGATAGTAGAGTTGATCTCTTTTATCAATTTTGTTTGTTGCTTAAAGACTTCTTCTTTGTTAAGTGATTCGAATTGCTTTTTAGACTCGGACAGAATCTTTTCTGCTAATGTTTTTGTTATAAGAGCAGGTTCGGAAATCGATTTGTAAATCGATAGTTCTTTTGCAAGAACAGAATCTTTTTGAAAAAACTCTTTTAGAATAGAAATAATTTTCTTTTTTGTATTGAGGTCCTCTTTAAGAACACACCTTGTTAGTTCTTTAACAAGATACTCATACAAAAGGGCTGTATTTCTCTTTTTATTATGTTTGAATTTCATTCTTTTTGGACTCCATCTCTTCTATAAGCATCTTTAGATCACGATTAAGGCGCAGTAGATCGCGCTCCTCGTTGATATAATTAGAATCTTGTTCCGTAAATACCCCGCTACCAAGGCGAGATAAGTTTTGATAGCCGGCTCCTTTGACATTCCTGTCAGAGCCACTGGCTGTTTCGGCACCGTATAGGGATTTATAGCTTTTGCTTTTCTGGTCTCTTCGCTTATCCCAATCTTTAGGAATGTACCATCTACCATTGGCGTCGGCGCTTGTAGTTTTAACAACTCCTGTTACTGGGTCTTTCACAGTAGTTTTTCCTGTCGAGTCTACATCCCTGTGCCCAGGTTCAGCCAATAAGACTTCATCCTCGGCGGCGTCTGCGTCAGCTTCTGCGGCGTCCAAATCTGCTTCTAGATCGTCTCCTTCATCGGTTGGAGCTTCTCCAAACTCTGCTTCAAGACCTCCGCCAGCGGCACCTGGGTCATCACTTACACCTTGCTCAACAGCACCTTCAAGAGCAGCAAGATGCTTTTTATCAAAGAACATTTCTCTTTGCATGCGCACAATCTCTTCTTCGGGCAGGTTAAACAGGTTTTTTGAAATCCATCTCTTACTAAAGAACCCTTCAGTTGCTGCTGACGCTACATCGAACTTGGTTCTCCAAGACTCTAACTCTTGTAGCTCTGCTAGCTTTGATGGGTTGTTAAGAGATAGGTCAAATGAAACCAGATCTTTTCCACGGTATCCAAGAGTAAACAGGTGAATAATACCAACCTTTTCTAATTCAGCGATAACTGATCGCTGTAGTCTGTGGATTGTTCTTGCGAAACGAATGTCTTTTTGAGCAAGAGTGGTTTTATCTTCATCGCCGCCTTCAGTTTGTGCGAGATATGAGGCAGGGATTTTTAAAGCTGAAAACAACTTATCTCTTAAGTATTTTACATCGTCAATATCTCCAGTGTAAGTTCCACCAGGAAGAGTTTCGACACGAGTTGATTGATTCCCTCTTTGCGGAATAAAATAATCTTCCTCTACACTCATTGGATTATAGCGAAGATCGACTCGTCCGGTGTCTGAATCAACGATTTGATTACGCTTCATCTGCGTCATAACCTTCTGCATGTATTGTTCAACATCCTCTGGAGGTATATTACCTACATCCACGTAGAATACGCGGCGCTCTGGGGATCTAACGATACGATAAGACATCATAGCATCTTCTAAGAGTGTAAGTTGTCGCCAAATTCTGCGGGCTGAATCGAGAGTAGAAGTGCCGTAAGGAGCGTATTTATCATTTCCAAGGATACGGAAGTGCCCCACTTGCCAGTTCTCGAAAGTAATGCCTCCCGAATTCCACTGGTAAGTTACATAATTTGGGTTGGTCTTATCCTGACCTTCCATTCTTTCAACTTCATTCGATGGGAGCCCTACGGCGTACTTTATCCCTTCGGTATCGTCGATATCAAGATACAAGAAAAAATCACCATACTTACACATTGTTCGGCACCAGCCAAAAAGATTAAAATCTAAATTCAAGATCTCATGGTATAGGTGTTGAAGGACAAGCTTGATTTCTTCATTGCGACACTTGATTGTCAAAAGAGGGTTGATCGTTGTCGATGTTGTCATTTCATCTGCATAAATATCCAAAGCAGAAGCGATTTCAGGAGTGTATTCCATCTGATCGAAATCAGCATACCTTTCGGCACGGTTTTGATTAGACATGAAATTGGCAGTTAAAAATTCATAAGGATTGTATTGCCCTCTCTTAAAGGATTGTCCACTTGAAGATTTAAAATTGTATTTGTTTAACTGTCTTCTTTTTAGTTTTGTTGGCTGTTGCTGCCTATAGTCAGCCAGGGGTCCCGATAGAAGACGGGTTAGCTTACGATATAAGCTATTATCGGGATTTCTGGGATTGTGATTTTTCTTTTTTACCATTTATTCTAACCCTTGAGAAGCCAAAGAAATTCTTTTGTTTTTTCAATCTCTTGGCTTTTTTTATTTATTTTGTATCCTACCATACCTGGTATGCTGGTGTTTAGTTGAGAATTTGATTTTGTCATTGTAGAGAGAAACGCTTTGTTGTATTCTGCGGCTCTTTGATTAGTTGTATATACTGTGTCTTTGACCCAACATCCGATTGCAAAAGCCATAATCAAATCATCATTATACTTTTTCATAGCTTGTGGCTTACCATTGTGCCAAATAAAAGTCTCCATTTCATTGAGTAATCGTTTAGAATACACTGTAACTAGTTTATTTCTAACGAATTCTTCTAATTTTGCAACAACTAATGGTCTTGTCTTGGTAGTCATCGAAAAACCCATAACAGTATTGTTTTTTGTTTCAGCAGTTAAGGGATCTACATAATCGTGAGATGACTTATAAGAATAGAATAAATTTGGATATGCCGATTCTTGTAATTTATCAAGAACTGTCCAACCGATGGTATTATTTTCCACAACTAACATACAGTTACCATACTGCTTGCCGACATCTAAAAGCATACGGGCGAACATATCAGGAGTGAGTTTTCCTTGATACTCTCCCACCACCTCCATTGTCTCAATTTTAAAAATATGGAATGTGGAATAATCTTTTCCGTCACCTCTAGCGACATCGGCAGATACCATGTAGGTAAAGCCCTCTTGGTATTCTTCCCATATCCAAAAATTTCTATCGAAGCCGGTTCTATATTTGGGCTCACAAACATTTTCTCTTAATATCTGCATATCTCCTGGATGGAATACAGTTTCGCCAGACATATTAAAATTGCATTCAAGTTCTTGGGCAATTTGTGTTCGTGACATATTCTTTGTTTCTTTTTCAAACCAGGCTTGGTCGCGGTCAGGATGGATATCCCAAGGCAGGCGAGTTTGATAAAAGTCGTTGCGGTCCTCTTCAGAGTCAATGTAGGTTTGATGAAACCAGTTACCGCAGCCGTTTGGAGTAGAGAGAGCGATACAGCGTCCACCTGTTGATAGGGTGGGATACAGACCAGTCCATAACTCATCGAGTCCATCAACGTGTGCAGCCTCGTCAATAACAAGGAGAGAAAGCGCTTCTGAACGACCGGCGTCTGCGCTAGTGGAGGACGCTTTAATCTGCGAGCCATTTGAAAGCTCAAACGAAGTTCTATTATCGATAGAGATCCTAGCGATTCGCATCCAGTCTGGAAGGTTCCTGTGGATTGCTTTAACTTTCTTTACAAGGTTAGCTGCCGTGCCGAACTTCGTTGCGATGACAAGAACGTTCTTATCTCGGTGAAACATCATCATCCATGCAATATAAGCCGCAGAAACAGTTGAGATGCCAAGCTGACGGGCTTTTAGTATGATGTTAAAGCGGTGGTCATTGAAATCATTTACAAGAGTTTCCTGGAAAGGGTACATTTTAAATGGTATTAGACCTCTCAATGGGTGTGAAATCTTGGCATAATTATTAATAAAGTACGCCGGGTTCTTACCACATTTAACAAGCTCTTTTAAAACTTCTTCTCTTGTTAAGCTGTACGCCATAGTTATAGGTTAAGGAACGTTCTAAACTTTGATTCGAGTCTTTCTTTTAAGTTCTTTTGAGAATCTTTAACATCAGCGATTCCACCGATGTCATAGTTTTTATGGGCAGTAACGAAGACTCTTACTCTGGATGTCTCTTGCACAAGGATATCTGCGTCGCCGCGTGCCTTAAGACTGCAAGGGTTCCCTGTAATCTTTTTGTATTCTTTTTTGATATGCTTCACGATGTCGCGAAAGGTAGTTTCAATATCAGCCTCAAACGTACCGCCATAAACTTCTTTAAGCTTAATGTCTGATTGGTAAGTTACAATCATTACTGGTCCGTCAAAGCGCACTTTGAAACCATCAACGTTGCGACTATCTGTGATTGGGTTACCTTCTTCTCTCTTTAATCCAAGAGTAATTGGCTCTCCATCTTTATCTAACGCTCCATCATAGGAACTTGCAGCAGCTTGCGCTAGCCCTCTAATAACTTCTAGTGTTTTCTCTGACATTGTTTAGTTTCCTTTTGCGGCAGCTATGCTGGCCATAAGACCTTCTGCCATTGGTGTTAAAGCATCCATCAAATCTTGTTCAAACTCATGCTCGATGTCTTGGACTGTTGATGCTAGTCTGTCTTGACTGACTTTTCCTTTTAGCTCTCTAATGGCGATCTTTCTCATTGCATCTCTTACTGCGTTCTGGATTTCGTCACGAAGAAGAGCCGTAGGTTCAGGAAGACCTTCGTCGCCCCATGTTAAGCCACCTAGTTCTTCTTTAATGATCTGTTTAAGTCTTGATTTTTTAATTTTCATTGTTGGGCCTCCAGCCAGTTAACCATCTTTCTTCTCTATCTTCGACATACTGGATGAAGCAGCCTTCGCAACACTCATGCTTTGCCATATAGATATCGTCTTTAATTGTTTTTAAGTAACCGTCACAAACCGGACAGTTTTTATCCTTATCTCTATTAAGTAGTTTTTTAGGAACTAAAAACCCATCAACTTCAATCATTTCTTGCTGTTGCTCGATAATGATATCCCTTTGGGCTATTTTTTTAAGTTGCTCTAGATATTCTTTTTCTTTTATATCGTCCCAGCTAGAGTGAGGATTCCCAACGGCTTCCTTGCCGTACTTCTCCTCTATCGCCTTTTCTAGCTTGACTACATAGTTCCAATCGACTTCTTCACTCATACTATAAATATACCATTAATCAGTCTTTGTGTTAAAGAAAAGCCGCCCCTCCTAAAAAGAAGGGACGGCCAAAAAAGACCTAAAAGGTTATTTTTTACTTGTTGAGCTTGTTAGAAAGCTCTTCGATTTGAACCTGTTGTGCTTTGATAGCTTCAACAAGAACCGAAGTCAAGCGACCGTAGTCAAGACCAGCAGCGGAACCGTCTTCTTTGAAAGAGACGACTTCTGGTACAACTTGAGCGACTTCATCAGCAATGAATCCAACTTCTTGCTTTCCACCGTTCTTAAGATCATAGGTAACACCTTGCATCTTTTTAACTGTGTCGATAGCGTTGTTCATTGGTTGAATATTAGTCTTGAGGCTTCTTTCCGAGTAAGTGATCCAAGCGCGAGCTTTGGCGTCTTTACCGGATGGAAGTGCAAGAGCGATGTCACCACTGACCGTTCCACCAGCAACAGCAAGAGTAGTTGCAGCAGCAGTAGTGAAACTACCGGCAGCAGCAGAAGCAGCACCAATAATAACACCGTCCACTGCTCCACTGTTGATGTCAACGTTAGTGATAGCTACGTTGTTTGCATCAAGTGCAGAACCTAACTGATCAATGTGTCCAACGTCAACGTGAGCAGCAGACCACTGAAGCGAAGCACTACCAAGAGCGCGAGCACTGTCAGTAGAAGGCACGAGGTCAGAATCGAAACGACCTGTAGCAGTAATGGTATCGCTTGTAGCGTCACCGAGGTCAACGTCGCCACCAGCAACGAGGCTTGTGACTGTAGCAGCAGCAGCGCTTGCAGCACCGATAACTGTTCCGTCAATTGCACCCGAGTCAACATTGATGTTTGTAATAGCTTGGCTATTTGCATCAAGAGCTTGACCAAGTGAGTCAGCGTGAAGTGCATTAATATGTCCTTCCGAGTAACGCAAAGAAGCGCCACCAAGGGAGATTGCATTATCCGAACCAGGAACAAATGCTTTATTTGTCATGATTGCCTCAGAACCATTAGCTGTGCTGAATGCCAAGTAGACCGTCGAGCCTTCTTTGATTTCAAGAGCAGCGGACTGGTTATCAGTCAACTCAATGTCCATCGAGGTCCCGTCAGCGCTGATGCTGTCAAGAGCGATGTCGCCAACGTTAGTGATGTTACCATCAGAAACGCTCAAACTTGTTGCAACTACGGCAGCAAACGAACCAGCAGCAGCCGAAGCAGCACCGATTATTGTTCCGTCGATTGCACCACTGTCGATGTTGACATTGGTCATTGCTTCGTCGGAGAAGTCAACAGCGCCTGCTTGCTCGTAAGCACCAAGCTTGGTTACTGTCAAAGTGTCACCACTGAAAGTCATGTCGCTATCATCCGATAGAACACCATTGGCTCCAGCGAAGACAAGACGAGTAGCAGTAAGCGAAGTATCTTGAAGCTGACTTGAACTAAGAGCGGTGAAGTAACCTAGTCCACCTTCAACACTTAGCGAACCAGAAACCTGGTTGGCTTGGAATGCAGCAACTTGTGTAATGTTCTGCGAGTTACCGTTAAGAGCCTGACCGAGAGTATCAGCGTGAAGTTCTGCAACGTGTGCTTGAGCGTAACGAAGTGCAGCGGCACCAAGGTCACGAGCGTTGTCGGTGCTTGGTACAAGATCCGAATCAAAACGACCAGTAGCCGTAATAGTATCGGAAGTAGCGTCACCAAGATCAACGTTTCCACCAGCAACAAGTGTGGTGAATGAGCCAGCAGCAGCAGATGCAGCACCGATAACAGTACCATCAATCGCACCAGAATCAATATCGACGTTAGTCATATTTTCATCGGAGAAGTCGATTGCTCCAGCAGCTTCGAAAGCACCTAGCTTTGTTACTGTTAGAGTGTCACCACTGAAAGTCATGTCACTATCATCGGAGAGGACGCCGTTAGCGCCAGCGAAAACAACACGAGTAGCTGTAAGCGCGTCGGCTGTTAAAGTTTGTCCGCGAACATCAAATGCACCAAAGTCTTGGTTAGCATTGTTGTTAGCGACTCCGCGTGTCAAAGAAGCTAAGTCTTGAGCAGCGGAAGTTGTCAACGTACCGGCAGATACGTCAAGAGTTTTACCAGATCCAACAGTAACGTTAGCACCATCGATGGCACCAGAGTCAACATTGATGTTGGTGATAGCTACGTTGTTTGCATCAAGTGCAGAACCTAGCTGATCGATGTGTGCAGCATCGACGTGGAGTTCAGCCCACTGAAGTGCCGACGTACCCAAGTCACGAGCACTATCCGTAGAAGGCACGAGGTCAGAGTCGAAACGACCAGTTGCGGTAATTGTGTCACTTGTAGCGTCACCAAGATCAACATCTCCTGTAGCAGAAAGTGTTGTAGTAGTCATACCAGCGCCGAAAGCAGCGACAGCACTACCGAGGTAGTTAGCACGAGTCATTTTGCGGTGAGCAGTTGCCGATGCATCGTAAACGAGCATCTCATCTGCGTCAGCAGCAGTAGCCTCGGCGGTTTCACCGTTAATGTTAACGTTGAATGTAACAGTATCAGTTGCAGATGCAACAGAATCAAGAGCAGTACCACCTGCTAAAGTTAATTGATTACCATCAGTAATCTGTTGTGCGGCTCCAGAGTCGCCAGCGACGGCGAAGTTGAATTCGCCTGTGGTGGCAACGATTCCTGCGGAACCAGTACCATTCACTAAGTAAAGTTTTGTATCAGCAGCTTGTCCTGTGGACGAAGATGCGAAAAGGAATGCTAGTGCTCTAGACGAACCAGTTGGTGCGCTTGAACCCGCGTTCTCATATTGTGAGTATTGCCCGTAAATGCTTACGTTACTCGTATCAAAAGGTGCAGCCATAATATTTTCCCCCTATAATTATTGAAAATTTAATGTGCAGACAGGCTTTCGCCCGTCCATTTAAATAGGGAGACGGCTACCATTTTACTGATTGGAAGTTACAAAATATTTTATTATTTCTTAATTGCTTCTTTATACAAGTGTTTTTCTAAAAAATTAATTTTTTCTTTTTGGTTTTTAATTTCTGTTTGCTGTTCTTTTACGCATTGTAATAAGAAAGAAGTCATCTTTGCATAGTCCATAGAAGAGGGAGTACCGTTATCATATCCGATTACTTCTGGCAGTTCTTCGATGATCTCTTCAACAATAAATCCTATGTCATTCTTTCCAGTATCTTTCCAATCAAAAGTCACGGCTCGAAGGTTGTCTAGCTTATCTAGCGCTTGCTCCATTGGTTTAATATTCTTCTTATACTTTCGCGAACTGTATGTCAAATAAGCAGTTGCTTTTATCATGCCACTATTGTCAGCAGTTGTATCTGGCAGCGTGATACCGTGAGTGATACCAGCGCCCAAGTTTATGCCTACCCCTAAGTACCCATCTACTTTAACATTGGACCCTGATAATACAATACCATTCGAAGATCCAGAAATATCTAAATACATACCGGCGGCGTTTTTAAACATGATACAGCTATTGTTATTGCTTCCAAGAAAGATACACTGATCATCTCTAATTTTTAATGCAACAGGGTCACTACCTACCATCTGAATACCGTTACCAAGCTTCAAAGGAGAGCCGCCGTATAAAGTTCCAGAAATAACCATATCACCTGTAACGTCTATGTGCCCGTGCAATCCAACTGACCCTGTTACAACTAGTTTATTTGAAGTACTGAAGGTGAGGTTGCTAGAAGCAGAAAATTCTCCACCGTTATTAAACTGAATTCCTCCTGTCGAACCGGCTGGGCGGTCTGCTTGCAGTTGGGAAAGTGTAACTCTCTTTACGTTGTTTGAATCATTAACATCAGCTATTAAAAGAAGGTCGTTGTCTGAAACTGTTATCCCTGTACCGTCTGTTGCGGTTGCGATATCGACTGCCAATGTGACAGCACCGGAATCTCCTCCGCCAGCTATGCCGTTGCCAGCGGTCACACCAGTAATGTCGCCTGCACCGGCACCGCTTTTAATCAGATGATCAAGTTTAGCTCTACTGTACTTGCCAATTGTATTATTTCTGCCCACTACTCTTTAATCTCCACTGCCGCATAGAAGATCCCAATAGATAGTAAAACGCCAACGAGGACGCCACCGGCAAAAAACCAGTTATTATAATCGTTCGGATCTTCTTTAACTAGCTCTTGTAGACGATTTATCTCATCGTTTTTTATCACCAGCAGGGCATCCGTCTTGCTTTTGAGAGTATCGTGCTGAATTTTTAAAGTGTCTAGCTTTAATGTGAGGTCGGCGGAAATCTTTTTCTTTTCAAAATCCAATTGAAGTTCAAACTTCTTTTGAGTAAACTCTCTATCAAGCTTTAACTTTGTTGCTGCCTGAATGTCGAAAAGGATTCCTTGGTACGGAGCTTTTTCTCCTTGCCCCAAGGCAGTTACCTTGCCGTTGATGTTTAAAGAGTCATCAGGGTCAGCTTCTCCTGCATAAGCAGCATAAGGCATGAATACTAAAAGATAAATTAGAAAGGTTACTACAGACTTACTCCACATAATCAGCCCCGAACATGTCACTTAATTCCTTGGCTAGTTCGTCTGGTGTTCCTTTGTACTTCTTGACTAGTGTGTCTAGTTTTTTCTTCTTGTTTTCTTCGAGAGCATCCATATCGACATTGTGTTCTGTAGACAGGTTCTTCATCGTCTCGACATACTTTGCATAAAGCTCGTCTTTCTTTTTTTCTTTTTCCTCTTGAGCCTTGTTGATAGCATCAACTTCTTTTTTGTAGCTATCCTTGCTTGCTTTAAACATCTTAAACAGCTTATTATCGTTTGTAGCACACAAAGGGCACAAAATAATTGCCAAGAGTATAAAGATTGCGAGCGCAGGAACATACCAGCACTTCTTAATCCATGCCCATACTTTCTTTAGCTTAAGATTCATATCAGCTACCGTGTTTCCACTGTGTCGCTAGATCGACAAGGGCTTGTGATCCGATATACATGACTGTAACGGCTACCCAATCTTCAGACGCTAATGTACCATAAGCGGCGAGTCCAGTCGCTGTTAACCAAGCAAGAAACTTGCGGCTAATAACTTTCTCCGTTAGGGTATCTAAATATGCTTTGACCTTTTCCATTTTAAAAATCTCCGTACTGTAAATAGTACTTTAATCTTTTTCGGATACGGCTCGACCTTTAAGTTTTTCCCAATCACGGGATGGTCTTACTTCTAAATTCTTTTTCCAAACCGATGATAGTACAGTCGGCTCGAAGCCCAAGCTTCTTGCAAAATGAATTAAAGCATTGATATCTTTAGGGAAACAGCTACCTCCGAATCCCTGTTGTCCATCAGGACCTGGGACTGACAAGTGAGTTCCTCCGATTCTAGTATCATATAGTGAGTAACCTAGTACCTTATCGTAATCGATATTAATATTTGCACACACCTTTCTCATCTCATTAGCAAAGCTGACTTTAGTGGCAAGAAAAGTATTCGTAAAATACTTAACCATTTCTGCTACTGTCGGCTCTGTCTTAACAATCAAGACATTTGGGAATGCTTTTTTAAACATATCTGCTACTTTTGTTGATGGATCCTGATGTCCACCAATGATTATTCTATTTTGATTCTTGAAGTCATCAATGTAATTTGCCTCTGTTAAGAACTCTGGGCTGAATACCACTGATAGGTTTTTTGTTTCCGCGTTCAATCTTTCTGTCGTCGTTGGCAATATCGTTGATTTAATAATCGCAATGTGCCCATTAGAATGCTTGTCTGCCTCTTGGATAACCTCCTCAATTATGGAAAGATCGCAAGAACCGTCCAAACGCATTGGGGTAGGCAAACACACAAAAAACATCTTTGTTTTTGTCATTAACTCTTCAAGAGTGGAACATGATGAGTCTTTGAACTTATCATATGTCTCAATATCAAACTTGCTTTTTAGTCCTTCACGGATTGCTGTTCCAACAAATCCTTGACCAATAATTCCAATTGCTTTCATTTATACCTCATATACTTTTGCGAATCCGTCTTCTTTCTCAATAATAATTTGCTTATCTACGATGTCTTTTAGAGTATCGAGGTGAGAGATAAGAAGAACAGTTTTAAATTGTGATTTGATCATCTCCAAAATCCTGACAAAACCTTCCATATTCTCTTCGTCAAGAGCAGTGCCGGGTTCATCAAGGACGAAGATGTCACCCTTGGGCATTGTTGTTACGTTCAGGAGAGCAAGACGGATTGCCATTGCAGCAATGGTCTTTTCTGCTCCCGAGCCTAGCTCAATCGGGCGTGGATCGTATGACGGGTGCTGAATTAGAATGTCCAGCTTTCTGTCGTCGTTTACGAACATAACTTGGAAGTTAACAATGCTTGTTAAGATCTTTGAGATCTCTTCGTTAATAAGAGGAAGTCTCTTTTTGATAATGTCATAAGAGATCCCATTGGAATGCATGCAGGTCATTAGCAAGTGATAAGCAGAATACTGTTTTTGCATTTGCTCCTTTTCTTGCTCTTCTGCTTTGATTTGAGCTAGCTTCTGTTCAAGAGACCCGTTCGTCTTGTAAAATTCAAGTGTCTCCTTCTTGCAGCACTCATGCTCCTCATTCTTAAGGGTAATCTTCTTATCAATTGATTTAAACTCTTTGCTTAATTGTTCGTAGTTTTCAATTGCCTCTTTATTCTCGTTATAAAGAGACCTTTTGTCTTCCAAGAAATCAATGGTATTTTTCATCTTAATTGATAAAGTTTTGTTCTTCTCTAGTGAAAGCAATAGATCATTCACTTCTTTCGAAATAACATTGTTTTTTTCTAGTAGTTGTAGATATTTTTCGTACCTTTCCTCAATTTTAGTGCCTTCTAGTTGATCAAGTTCACGTTGGACCTTGTTTCTTGAAATTTGTAAGTCCTCAACACTCTTCTTTGTAACATCAACTATGTTTGAAGCGGAGTATGCATCTTTAATAAATTTACAATGGGAGTACTCTTCGCCGCAAGGTACTTCGTTGAGTAAGCCGGTCTTCTTCTCTTGCTGCTTAAGCTTAAGTAGAAGAAGGTCAAGATCTGTCTCAAGTTGGTTTAGCTTGTCTTCGTTATCAGCGACCTTGTTTCTTGCGTTTTGAATATTATCAATGGGAAAGTTTTCAATAAAGGTTTTAATTTTATTGTTCATTTCTTGCTTTTCAGCTAGAAGTCCTTTCTTTTTCTCGCTTTCTTTAGCAGTGGATATGAACTTCTCCTTATTGAGCTTTATCTCCTCAAGGACTTGGTTGATATCGATAATCTCTTCGGGGATCGAAGAGAGAGAGGACTCCAGACTTTTCTTTTTAGACTCAAGCTCCTCTACTTCAATTTTTATTTCTTTGCACATTCTTTCTTTGTGCTCAATTGCTGTTTCGTTTCTTGCTAACTCTGTATTCAGATCTGTAAGATCTTGATCAAAATCTCTTGCGTCAAACCTTTTAAGGGCAGACCTTAAGTCCGATGCGTCTTCTTTCGCTTTTTTAAACTTCTTTTCAAAAATCTCCAAGTCAAGGAATTTTGCCAAAATCTCTTTTCGCTTTGTTGACCCTTCGTTGATATAATTTAGAGAACCCAGTTGAGAAGCCATCGAGGTCAATAAGAAATCGTCAAGACTGCCAAAGACAGAGCGGATATTCTTATCGGTGCTTGACCGCTTATCGCCTGTTAGAACCACTTCCTCGTTTGTATCTTGATCGAAGCGTGTGAACTCAACATTAGTCTTTGCTTCTTGCGATGTATTACCTTTTAAAGTTCGTTCATACTTTATACTTTCCCGATCAATCTTATATACTGAATGTCCAACTGCGACTTCAACAGAGGCTTTAGCTGCTTCGCGGTTCTGGTTAATGATATTAAGGTTCTTTCTTTCATTCTTTGATGTAGAATTGAAAAGGGTATAAAGAAAGCTATCAATGATAGAACTCTTGCCACTAAAATTCTTACCAAGAATACCGACGACGCCTTGCATTTTTTCAAAGTCAATGACGTTATCTTCGCCATAATTAAATAAGTTGTCCCACTTAAGCGAGAGAAGTTTCCAGTTAATGTTTCTTTTAACCTCCTCTTCTTCTTCAGCAAGGACGTTGTACTTATGATTTAAATGGAAAATACGCTGGAGAGTTTCGGGATCGACTTGATATTCACTTAAGTACTCGTCAATAAGCTCTTGTTGGACTTCTATATCTCGAAGGTCGTCATTACCGATTCCTTCGATGATTTCGTCAGGGGACCCGCTTGAACCGTTGGCTCGGCAAACATAAGTAACGGACTCCGCTTTAAACTTGGTTTTAACCAGTTCAATACCGCGACGTATTACATCCAATGGTAAGGTGTTCTCTGATACAAGTCTAACGCGGGCATTGTCTTTGATTTTAAGCTTTTTTGGAAGACGCCCTTGCCTTGTTAAATCAACTGTAATGAAAGGTTTTGGGTTCTCAAGAACGACATGCTCAACAGTAAAATCATCTTTGTCTTTTATATCCCAAAGTAGAAACCCTTTATCCGGCGTTTCACCAAAGTTTTGCTGAATAAGCGAGCCAGGATAGCGCATCTTTCCTTTCTTATCGACTTTCTGATTTGTCTTGTGGATATCTCCAAGCAAGACGTAATCATAACCCAGGAGTTCAGATAAACTAATGTCGCCGTGGCTTAATACGAATCCGGCGTCTGTAGATACGCCAGAGACACAACCATGATAGAGAGCAATATTGATCTTGCTTTCGTCCTCTGGTGGCGTCCAGTTCTCTGGATCAATGATAGATAAGACGTTTAAAACACAATCTTGTCCAACATCCACTTGTGCAGTGTTCTTATGCAAGAACAAGTTAGGGTGCCCAAGAGCTTCAACAATTGGTGTGATGGCATCAATTCTTGATAGGTTTCTTAAGTTTAGATCGTGGTTACCCAAGATGACATGATAAGGAGCGATGTCTGCTAAATTCTTAAACATCTTCGCTGTCATATCGAAATAAGACGGACTTAAATTTAATTTAGTATGAGCAGTATCGCCCGTATTAACAATAATATCGGGCTTTAGTTCTCTTAACTTCTCGTAAAGCTGGTCGAATACCTGTTGGTATTCTTTATGGTATCGATAGTTTCTGACGTGTATGTCACTTACGTGTGCTATCTTCAAGCGTACCTCCGCACTGTTCTACCTATAGTATAGTAAATTTTAAGAGGAAGTCAAGGTGTTTATTTTTCTTCAACCAAGGGGTTGGTCATCACATCAATACTGTCTCTTAGCATTTTGGCTGCGTAAGTAACTTGCTCTGGTAGATCGGATAGAGGTAAGTCTTCCAAGATCCTTGAAGCAATTTGGATATTATTAAACCAGTCATCTTCGCTAGCTTCTGGAGCATGAGGATCCATCAAACCCATAGAGTCAGCGGGGGCATAACTACCACCAGTCCCAAAAGCTACATCAGATGGTTGCATTGGTCCTTCCAGGAGTGATTCCTTTTGCAGGTGATTAGCAACCGATTGCAAATAATCAGAAGCCTTTGTAATTTTAGCTTGAACCCAACCATCAAGTTGTTGGTCGTCTGTCATTGAGGAAGCGAGCATCTGTGCATTTTCTGCTGATCTCTCTAGTTGAGACTTAGCCATTTTGCCTTCTGGATCTGTTTCTCCATCAAGGTTTTCTTTAAGGGCGACAAACCTCTTAACATCGCTTTCCATAATAACGCGAACCAGTTCTTCATTAATGATCTTTCTTAATTTTGATTTCTTGAGTTTCATTTAGGAGTCCTCTTGCAACACAATAAATAGTCGTAAATACAAGTAAAATCTATTTTTAATCAAATAGCCATAAGGGCTTTCGTTAACATATAAGTATCTTCTTCAATATAGACTGCTTGGCTTTTTCGAAACTTAAATTCTTCTTTTGTCATCTCGCCAACATCGTTGAAAGGCGAGATATCAACTTTATGCACCTGAACACCATACCTCAACAACTTCCTTATCAGGCTATCTTCTTTTTTTGATGCGTCTGGATCAAGGGCAACATAAACCGGCGTATCGTTTCTAACGATCTTTTGGAAGAGTTGAGAAGTATCTTTAAGTGTTGATCCAAGAAGAGGGGCAGAGTTTGGACCTGCGACGATGGCGTCAAAGACACCCTCGACTAAAACCAAATCTGAATCAAAATCTAAATAAAGATCATTGAAAATAATATCTTTACTTGCTGTCGGGTTTAAATACTTCTTCCAGTCTCCAATGTACGTTCGTGTCACAAAGTAATTACAATAGCCATCTTCGCTGAACGAAGGAATAAGGATGCGACCATCGTATTGTCCGCCTTCGCAATATCCAATTTTCCAATAGATAACATCTTTTTTCGTAAGACCTCTATCCTTGAGGTATATTTGGGCGTTTTGGGAAGTGAGGGGTAAATTCTTATTTGCCAATGACTTAAATTCGGTCGGTATGCTCAATCTTTGATCTAGATCGACTTCTTTCGTCGCGAACAGATCATCAGAGAATAAAGTTAGATCTACCTCATCAGTAAGTTCTGACCACCTAGAAAGGTGATTGTAGTCCCCATACTTTCGGATAAGACGACGGAGGGAAGTTCCCACATAATCGCAGATCCAACACTTAAAAGCATTCTTATCTAAATTAACTGAAAGCTTCTTTTTGTGGTGATTGCACTTGGGACAGTAAAAAAGATACTCCTCACCTGAATTAAAACAATTCCCTAAGACTTCTTTGAGGATTTGGAGCTTTTTTCCCTCTGACATAGAGTGTGACCTGCCTTGGCAATTACCCAGCTATCAGCTTTATCGTAGCATTCAGGTTTTGGATTATTAAACTTTGTGTATTGTATCGTGACGCCTGGTACTTTGTCAAGTACATATTGTATAACAACACCTTTTGCCTTTACGCCTCTTGGTATTCTTATTCCACAAAGCTTACGAGCGGAGGTTGCTGCTATATATTCTGGTTCTGTCTGCAATACTCGATATACAAGCCATGACACAATCCCATTAAAACGAGAGAGAGTTGACAAAGTTTTTGCGGAGGAGAATCCAGACCTGAAAGTTTGGAGAGATTGTTCGATAAATACTTTTTCGAATCCTCCGTAAAGTTTATTAAGGTGTACAATTTTTTCCTCAATATATGCCGCCTTGACAAAGAAGTTTTTAAATTTTCTTGTGTCCCAGGCTTCATTGTAGAGAACCTCTCCTTCCTTGTCAAGTATTGTTGCGCCAGTAATACTCGTACTGACATCTAGTCCTAAAATCATATATCCAATTTTAATTTAAATGTGAAATCTTCCGATTCTAATTTCCTAACTGGATTGGCAAGCTTTGCGACAGCAATAAGATTCCTGTCCTTGTCATATACTCCAATTGAAGAAATATAAGTCACATTGTTGAAGGACTCATTATAATCAGAAAATGAGCTACTGTTAATATTTTTTATTGGCGTGGGCGATTCAAAGTACCCTAGCTTGCCTGTCGATAAAGAACTTGTTATTTGGTCTTTAGATCTGAACGTTGGGTTATTAGAGTGGTTTAGTTCGCCTTGAGGAGCTTTCGCGAACATGGTCATTGTTGGAGTATAGGTTGTGCCTTCGAACGCCATAGAAAATACATTTCTATTACTTGTAGGTGTGCCAAAGTATGTCCATCTAGGTCCATCAACTTGCGTTCCTTCGTAGAGGTCTGTATATTCTCCAGCAGATAAATCAGTTAATCCGTTAAGGAGAAGAACTCCTTCGCCATATAAGGCTACTCCGACTGTACTCCCACTGCCTGGACTGTCTACCGGCAATGTTTGAATAAGATTGCCGTTGCGGTTGATATCTTGTGCTCGACCTACGAGTGTACCAGTAATAAAAAACTTTAAATCAACAGTCCCTTTTTTAATCTCTGAGCCGTAGAAGATAGAAGGAATTGAAATAAGATTCAATGAACCTGTTGAGTAGTCTCCAAACGAACTGGAAACTCTATAGTTGGGACTTAGTGGAGTATAAGACTTCATTGCAGTCTTGATCGAATCAAGCCTTACTCGCTTCTCATCAACAGCGTAATACCTTCGGTGATAAGAAGAGGACAGCGGATAGCTACTAGAGATTTCGTCTCCATAATTAAAGTTCTGATTGAACTCATCTAGCGAGACCGTGTTAAATGCAGAGAGCCCGCTTTCTTTTGTCAAGAAGGGATATATAAGTCCGCCAGAGCGGCGGTCTACATTCATCTCATATAAGCTAACGTGTCCAGTTGGGATATGCCCGACGTTGGCAACATGAGTGCCGCTTATCTTTGGAACGCTATTGTAATACCTAGTTCCACTAATGTAAGTAATGAACTCTGTTCGTGGATGTGCCTTTACTTGATTATAAAGAAGATCATTAGGTCCAAATTTGTAATACGGCATTTCTAAACTCCACTATGCTTATCAGTACTTTAATAGTCTAGGCGCACGCGGAATGTTAGCTCGTTTGTCGGATCCTTCTTAATAGGCTCTGAAAGTTTCGCTACAGCAAGTAATTCGTTGTCAGCAGAGTATAATCCAATCGTTGTAGCATATGCCACTGGATTGTCTAGTGTATTATTCTTGACAACAATTTTACTGCTCGATACATATGTTGGGTTCGTGCTGTAATTAAAGTCTGTATTATTGGCTCTACAGAAATAGATAGTAGAATTTAATTCAGTTGTGTTATTAAAGCTGATATTGTT
>Ga0206123_10000861_pt1 | contig 29421 bp, 24 predicted proteins | sample Helgoland_Spring_2_FD_160086 | JGI IMG/M metagenome (GOLD analysis project Ga0206123, IMG submission 160086) | Pelagic subsurface seawater microbial communities from Kabeltonne, Helgoland, North Sea - Helgoland_Spring_Bloom_20160316_1 | ecosystem: Environmental > Aquatic > Marine > Epipelagic ...
TGGCGGACATCGCTAACGGACAAGCGCAGGTGATCATTGGCACCCACGCCCTGTTCCAGAAAGAGGTTGCCTATCATCAGTTGGGTCTGTTGATCGTTGACGAACAACATCGTTTTGGTGTCCAACAGCGACTGGCATTCAGGGCCAAGGGCGAGATTGACGCGGTCACGCCACATCAACTTGTTATGACAGCAACGCCGATACCCCGCACGCTAACAATGAGCATGTATGCAGATATGGATTCTTCTGTCATAGATGAACTGCCACCGGGCAGGACGCCTGTCACCACACATGTCATGGCTGACAGCAGACGCCTCGAAGTCATTAAGAGAATTGCCGTTGCCTGTCGAGGCGGCGCTCAGGCTTACTGGGTTTGCACCCTGATTGAAGAATCCGAATTGCTGGACTGCCAGGCGGCAGAAGTGACTGCAACTGAACTCACCGAAATGCTGCCCGGAGTCAACGTTGGTTTGATACATGGTCGCTTGAAGGCCAATGACAAGTCAGCAGTCATGGCGGAGTTTAAGGCTGGTGAGATTGATCTGCTGGTGGCAACCACCGTGATCGAAGTTGGCGTAGACGTCCCTAACGCAAGTCTGATGATTATAGAGAATCCCGAGCGACTTGGTCTTGCACAGTTGCACCAATTACGGGGAAGAATTGGCAGAGGTTCCGCGGTCAGTCACTGTCTGCTGTTGTATCACCCTCCGCTTGGCCATATCAGTAAACAACGACTCAACGTGATGCGGGAAAGCCATGACGGTTTCTATATCGCCGAGCAGGATCTGCAAATCAGGGGACCTGGCGAAATTTTTGGTAGTCGCCAGTCAGGCAGTATCGAATTCAGGGTGGCAGATCTTATGCGTGACCAGTATATGCTGGATGAGATAAGAAGTGTCTCTGCGACCCTGGTTGCAAACAATAAAGACGCTGCGCTGGCCTTGATGGAGCGCTGGTTAACCGACCCAACCCAAACCGGGCAAGTGTAGATTCAGCGATAGATTCGCCATCTTCATCTGTCTGTCAGCGCCGCCCGTGTTTTTGTACCTTCAAAAATTTCCATATCGAACTTGCCTTCACTTCGGGCAACTACGACAGATACCGCTGCGTCGCCGGTCACGTTAACCGAGGTTCTCAACATATCGAGTAACCTGTCCACTCCGATGATGAGGGCAATACCCTCAACCGGTAAACCAACCTGCTGTAGTACCAACGCCAACATGATAAGCCCGACCCCTGGTACACCAGCGGTTCCAATCGAGGCCAGAGTGGCGGTCAAGATAACCATCAGGTAGTCATTAAAGCTCATATCAATATTAAACGCCCCGGCAATAAATACCGTCGCAACACCTTGCATGATCGCTGTGCCATCCATATTGATCGTCGCACCCAAAGGCACCGTGAATGAAGCAATTTCATTCTTCACACCCAATTTGTGTTCAACGGTTTCCAGGGTAATGGGCAAGGTGGCATTGCTCGAAGAAGTACTAAAACCGTAGGCCATGACCGGGGTCATACGCTTATAAAAAGTGATGGGATTCAAATTCGCAAGGAATCGAACGATCAGGCCATAGCTCAACAGGAAGTGAAGCAACAACACACCGGCGACTGTCAGGAAGTAGACAATGAGTTCCGAGATTGCCGAGAATCCCATTCGGGCGAACAGACTGATCAACAGACAAAAGACACCGTAAGGCGCAACCGACATTAACATCATGACCATCTTCATGATGATCTCATTCCAGTCGTTCAGGGTTTCCCTGACCCGCTCTCCCGGTTCGCCGCATTTGGAAATTGCAACACCCACAAGAATTGCGAAGACAATGACCTGCAACATATTACCTTCAGCCATGGCTTTAAGGGGGTTGGAGGGAAATATGTTAATGATGACAGCTTTTAACGAAGGGCTTTCATTCGCGACAAATTCCGTATCCGTCGTTCGATCCATACCAGCGCCGGGGTCAACCAGAGTTGCGACTGTTAGTGCCAGGGTAATCGCAAGGGCAGTTGTAAAAAGATACAGACCCACCGTCTTTAAACCTATCCGCCCCATGCTGCCACCGCTACCAAGACTACTGGCACCACAGGCTAGCGAGACAAAAACCAGGGGAACAACAAGTAATTTGAGACTGATAATAAAAACTTTACCACCGATATCAAATAACCCATCAACGATAAGTAGCCAGAACAAACTATCTTCAGCCACTGAGAATGAATATATGAGAGAGCCAAGCAATATTCCGGCGAACATCCCAATGACGATATCTCGGGTGAGCTTACTTTGATCCATCTCCAATCCTTATCGAGTGATTTCCTGGTCGCACACGCGGTTACTCGTTAGAGAGCACATAGCGGCTGGCTTTTGTTTATTAGACCCTGGTTTCGATCACAAACACCTACAATTCTTCCATTTCAAAATCTTCTTTACTGACACCACACTCCGGGCAACACCAATCGTCGGGAATATCTGCCCACTTCGTACCCGGGGCGATCCCTTCCGATTCCAGCCCCTCGGCCTCATCATAGACAAACCCGCATACTATACATTGCCACTTTCTCATACTTTCGACACACCTCTAATTGATAATTGAAACTTTCAGCTTTGACTCGCGGTAATTGACCACAAATCAGGTACAGGAACACCTCGTTTGAAAACACACCACCAGGCACTCGAGACCCTTAGCAACCTCTTGCCATTCCCGACTTGAGGCCGAAGATCTGCGACGTATACTAACTTATTTGCTGACAGACTGTCACAAGTCCATCCTGTACAATATGATTCCCGAAACCAACCTGGTAAGCGAGCTTCGACGTTGCCACTGCCCCCGATTAGCACAATACATCGCCAGTTAACTATCTTGTTAAAAGATAGATTTTCTCAATTACGGCTAGCCTTCCCAAAATTTCCCTTGTTGCTGACAATTGCGCGGCTTGACCGACCAATTGGGATTTATTTGCTGCTCTGGCCGACGCTCTGGGGGCTTTGGGTTGCAAACGAAGGCTATCCCGGATTTCACCTGTTTGCCGTGTTTGTTCTCGGCACAGTTCTAACCCGTTCCGCTGGTTGTGTTATCAATGATATCGCTGATCGCAATTTTGACGGGCAAGTCAAACGTACCGTCAATCGGCCGCTGGCAAACGGTGATCTGGAAATCGCCGACGCATTTATTTTCCTGTTTGTGCTCCTGTTTTTAGCGCTCGTTTTAGTCCTAACAACCAATTTACTCACCCTGGGGTTGGCGGTCATTGCCGCATTCATTGCCGCAATCTATCCATTGATGAAGCGTTACACCTATCTTCCCCAGGCAGTATTAGGTCTTGCGTTCTCGATGGGGATACCCATGGCGTTTTCAGCGACCACCGGGGAGGTGCCCCAGATTGCCTGGCTAATGCTTATTGCAAATTTAATCTGGACCGTTGCCTACGACACACAATATGCCATGATCGACCGTGATGATGATCTTAAACTTGGACTAAAATCCTCTGCCATTCTATTTGGTGACCTTGATAAGCCAATTATCGGCGTCCTGCAAATCGCTTTTATCTGGATTATGGTGATGATAGGTCAGCGACTCGAATTGAGTATTTTCTTCTATTTCGGTCTAACGCTTGCTGTAGCATTGTTGATTTACCAGCAATATCTCATCAAAGATCGTGATCGCGACCGTTGTTTCGCCTCATTCCTCAATAATCACTGGGTTGGATTGGCGATATTTTCCGGCATATTTTTACACTACTTTTAGTCGTATCACCCATCACTATTTATGACCGTTCGGACTGCTTATAAACATTAAGAATCGTTCAGGACTGTTAATAAACATTAAGAACCGTTCAGGACTGCTCATGACTGTCTTAATTGTGGCGGTGCTGACTCCCGTTGTCAGCGAGACTCAACTCCAATTCCCGGATGCCACCTTCTACACCAGGCCCTTGCAATTATTTTTTAATTGGCTAATATTCCATTTCTCTACGCTAGTAACTACAAAGGTAGTTACTATAATCTGAATTTGAACACCGGGATATGATGTCTGCCACACGCACTCTGGATCTTCTGCAACAACTGGGTTTTACCTCTTATGAGGCGAAAGCCTATTCAGCTTGTCTGGGGTGTCAGCCCGCAACCGCGTATGAGATCGCCAAAAATTCCGGTGTCCCCAGTTCCAAAATTTATGAAACCGTCAATAAACTGGTGAACCGCGGCATCATCCAGCCATTACCTCCGGAAAAAGATAACCGTCTCGAATATGTCGCCTTATCACCAGATGATTTCCTCGCTGAAATGCAGTCCACGATGCTCTCTAAAACCAAGGAATTAGGCCCGCTACTCAAGCGACTCAGTCCAAACGACACCAGCTCATATATCTGGTCGCTTTCGAGTCAAAATCAAATTCGAACCAAAGCCCGTGAGATTATTCGAATGGCGGAGAAAACTATCCTGGTTTCCGCCTGGAAACAGGAAGCTGACTGGCTTGAACCGGAGCTTCTGGAAGCCAATGCAAAGCAGATCAAAATCGCACTTGTACACTTCGGTAAACCGGAAATTCAAGTCGGTGCGACTTATCATCATCCCGTTGAAAACACGATTTATAACGAAAAGAAGGGCAGGGGTCTGACCCTGGTCGTCGATAGCGAAATTGTGCTGCTGGCACACTACGGAATGGATGGCACTATCGACGGCGCCTGGTCAAGAAACCCCTCCTTCGTAACTGTTGCAGAAGACTACGTTAAGCACGACGTCTACATCACCAAAGTCACTCGATTTCTGCCTGATGCAATGAAACTTCGCTTTGGTCCTCAATATGAAAAACTCAGAGCTGTTTTTGACTCTGAAGCCTAGATAACAAAAATAGGAAATACAGCCATGTTAGCTTGCGTCATCGATAACCAACTCTGTCAGTCACCGGAGGAAGCAACCATTTCAGTACAGGACCACGGATTGCTGTACGGTGATGGTGTTTTTGAAGGGCTAAGATTTTATTTCGGAACTGTATTCAAGCGGCAGGCTCACCTTGATCGGTTACGGGACTCCGCGGCTGCGCTAAGCCTCAATATTCCCCTGTCCGATGACGATTTGTGCGCAATGATACAAAAGGGCATCAACGCCTCCGGTATTGAAAGCGGCTATATCAGGCTGATGATAACCAGGGGTGAAGGTCCGCTGGGACTCGATCCAACAACCTGCAGCAATAGCCGATGTATCGTCATCGTCGATCAGCTCAACATGGTTTCCGCAGCGGCACTCGAACAGGGTGCAACGGCAATATTTGCATCAACCCGGCGATTATCTTCAGACCAGGTCGACCCGAGAATAAAAAGCCTGAACTATCTCAACCAGATCATGGCAAAGCTTGAAGCTAAAGCTGCGGGAGCAGACGAAGCCATTATGCTGAACAGCGCCGGCAGAATAGCAGAAGGCACCGCTGACAATATATTCATCGTTAAAGCAGGTCAGCTGTTAACGCCCCCGACAACGGAAGGGGCACTCGAGGGGATCACCCGTCAAACCATCATCGAAATTGCGACAACTCTGGGTATTGAGGTTAAAGAAACACCCCTCGCCATGTTTGACCTCTTAACCGCCGATGAATGTTTCCTCACCGGCACTGGAGCAGAACTGATACCCGTGACTACCATCGCCGGACGCAAACTGGGCAAGCTCACGGAATACCAGTACTACCAAAAGCTCTCTGCTGCGTTCCTTGAGGTTATCCGGAACTGCTGCAAATCCCAGGACGAAGCAGGTTAGAGCAAGCGCGGTATATACAGTATACTGCAGCGCTAGCGTAAGACCCTGACTTCAACAAAAGCACCGATTCACAAGAATGACGATAAAAAATCTGCCCATGAGTATCTGGCCTCAATGCTAAGGCGTCTGATAAGACTATCGGACAATCTTGCGGATATTATCGGCAATCTGGTTGCACCCATGTCGTTTTTGATGATGCTGCTGACATGCGTCGTCGTCATTGCTCGCTACTCCTTTAATCTTGGCCTTATCGCCGTCGCCGAAACGGTCATCTATCTTCACGGCATTATATTTATGTTGGGCATACCCTATGCACTGAAGGAGCAGGCACACGTTCGCGTAGACATTATTTACTCCCGACTTGCACCCCGGGCTCGCGCATTTATCGATCTGTTAGGCACGGTGCTATTCCTATTACCGGTGAGCCTGTTTCTCATCTGGTCCAGTATCGATTATGTCAACCTGTCCTGGAGTATGAAAGAGGCCAGTCCAGAGCCCGGCGGCTTAGCCGGTGTGTATCTGTTGAAATCACTAATTCCTGTGATGGCCTGTCTTTTGCTGGTCCAGGGAGCAACAGAGTTTTTACGCGCACTGCTTGTTTTTCTCACACCGATAGACGGCAGCGTAACAGAGAGCAGAGAAACCTAAACGATGCTGGAATATGCCTCCCTCATTATGTTCGCGGTAGTCTTTGGCTGTCTGTTGTTAGGCTACCCCGTTGCCTTAACACTCGGAGGAACAGCCCTTATCGCAGCCGGCATTGGTGTACTGACGAATACGTTTGAGCCGACTTTCCTGCTGGCCACTCCTAATCGAATTTTCGGCATAATGACTAACCAGACGCTCATTGCAGTGCCACTTTTTGTGCTGATGGGGGTTATTCTGGAGCAGTCCAAAATCGCTGAACGCCTGCTTGATACCATGAGCAAACCATTTGGTTCAATGCCCGGGGGGCTTGGCATTGCGGTAACCCTGGTCGGCATGCTGATGGCTGCCAGCACAGGGATTGTTGGCGCAACCGTGGTAACCATGAGCTTGATGTCATTACCTTCCATGTTGAAGGCAAACTACGACCCGGCCCTGGCAACAGGGACAATTTGTGCAACCGGTACACTCGGACAGATCATCCCGCCCTCCATCGCTCTGGTGTTGCTGGGAGATGTGTTGTCCAACGCTTATCAACAGGCACAACTGAGTCTGGGAATTTTTAGCCCCAAGACCATATCTGTTGGCGACCTGTTTGCCGGTGCTATGTTACCTGGACTGGGGCTGGTGTTATTTTACCTCTGTTACATCATTATCGTGACCAGGATTTCACCGGAACGGGCACCTCCCGTCGCCTCAACGGAGACGGCCAGCCCAATTGAAATTTTCACCAGCCTGATATCACCATTAATTCTGATCTTGACCGTACTTGGTTCAATACTCACGGGCATAGCAACACCTACCGAGGCTGCCGCCGTTGGCGCAATGGGTGCGCTGATTTTAGCGGTGATATCAAAATCGCTCAATTGGCAGTCAGCGCTCTCGGTTGCTCGTTCAACCACCAGAACCACGGCGATGGTATTTTTCATTCTTATCGGTGCATCCCTCTTTTCCCTGGTTTTTCGAGGTTATGGTGGCGATGATTTGATCAAATCGCTGTTTGAGTCGATGCCGGGTGGTGTAATCGGTGCAACCCTGACGGTGATGGTGGTCATCTTCTTGCTTGGTTTCATACTGGATTTCATCGAGATTACCTTTGTTGTGGTACCGATTGTCGGTCCGGTTCTTTTGGCCATGGGACTAGACCCTATCTGGCTGGGGGTGATGATCGCTATTAATCTCCAAACAAGCTTCCTCACACCACCCTTTGGTTTTGCATTGTTCTACCTGCGGGGGGTCGCCCCGGACTCGGTTAAAACCACCGATATATACCGCGGTGTTGTACCCTTCATTATCATGCAGCTATTGATGATGGTGCTTCTGGTCTTCCTGCCAGAACTCGCTACCTGGTTACCAAACCTGATCTTCGCTCGAACCTGATCTCTCACGCCAGGCAGTCTTAAGCCATTCCGTCAATTCTATTCCTGCCAGGAATATGAATGCTGGCTTTCATCCAATTTTGCATTAGTAACTGTACCGTCCAGTTGGTATAGTGCACGCCTTGAGTATCCCGTTTTTGGATCTCATTTAATTCAAAGTAAACCAATCAGGATTTTTTATAGATATGAATACCAAACTAGTCAGTTCATTAGGCGCAGCCATCATAATCACCTTGCTCTCAACCGGTGCCTCCGCCTCACGAAACAACGAAGCAGTGACCGCATGTAAATCCCACGTGCAAGAACTCTACAAAGGAGATCTTCGCTCAAAGCTGAAGAAGACAAAAAACCGTAGAAATGTCACTGAAGTGATCATGAAGATTTCTACAGGTGACAAACGATTCATCGGTACCTGCAAAGTGGATTCCGATGGAAAACTAGAGTATTCCACCAACGAGTAAATCACGCCCACACTTGAGAAATTTCGCAGGACATTTTCTCGGGCAATGTGTTTTACTTATCGGCGACCGCAAATAGCAATTCACAATAATAAGCGGAAATATGGAAAACAAGACACCATCGGTGCGAGAGCGAATCCTCATCGCAGCATTTGCGGTTGTTGGTGAAACCGGCGCCGGGCACCTTACCCTCGATAGAGTAGCCGCGTCCTGCGAGATTTCCAAGGGCGGCTTACTCTATCACTTCCCTAACAAGCGAGCGCTTATCATGGGGATGATTGAGCACTTTTTAGCCAATCTGGAGAAGGACATTGATGTGCAAATTGCATCGAATGAAAAGTCCGATAACCCGATGCTAAATGCCTGTATCACAGTACTTTCCCAACGTACAGAAAGCCATAAAGTCCAACTCCGTGCGCTGCTGGCGGCCACCGCTGACAACCTTGAACTGATGGCACCGGCAATCAAATTCACCCAGATGGTTTTCAATAGAATTAAAACTGAATCATCTGACCCTACCGCCGCATTAGTGACCTTTCTTGCCTGTGAAGGAATCCGGTTTCTCGAATTATTCGATCTACTGACCCTGGAAAAACACGAGGTTGACCTCGTTATCGAGCGTCTGCTGGAATTCAGCAAATCACAATAATTCGCTTTCGATAGGCCTGTTCGATCAATGCGATTGGGAATGACCTGGAACAATTGCATAGTGCTATACTGCCTGACAGGTCAAGCACAGGTATCACTGTATTAGCCGAGGGGGGTTAACGTCATGACCGATGATGAGTCGCTCATTGCCTGTCATGAATGTGATGCGCTTTATGTACAGCAGACAATACCGGTTGGTGCCCGAGCCGACTGTGCCCGATGTGGCAATCCTCTTTATAAAAATACTGAAAATTCAGCGTCAAAAAGTCTCGCCCTTTATCTCTCCGCATTTATACTTTTAATAATCGCAAATGTTTATCCATTCCTGTCAATGAGAACAACCGGGCTTGAACAGGTTGGCCTAATCTATAGCGGCGGACTTGCATTATATGAGTTTGGTATGGGTGAATTGGGCCTGATCGTCGTCCTGACCAGCATCGTTTTCCCCTTCCTATCCGTACTTGGGATGCTCTACCTGTTGATTCCTCATTCATTCGGGTTACTGCCTGCTTTTCATCAACAGGTTTTTAGAATCGTAAAAGCAGCTGAACCCTGGAGCCTCTTAAGTGTATTTATGCTCGGCACCCTGGTTGCGGTGGTCAAACTCCAAAGCCTGGCAACCGTCATACCGGGTATAGGATTAGTTTCCTTCTGCTGTATGCTAATCGTCTATTCCGCAGCCCGTGCAACTTTCGATCCAGATGAGCTGTGGTCTTTGTCAAGTGTGAAGCAGGCGACCACCAGGGACATAACACCCGGTGCAGCCATCACCAACTGCCATACCTGCGGTCTGGTTCGGCCTTATTCTGACCATACCCACAATTGCGCGCGTTGCGGTGCAGCGGTTCATCATCGCAATAAAGACAGTGTCCAACGGACCTGGGCCTACCTCTTTGCCGCTTCAATTATGTTAATACCGGCGAACATGTTGCCGATCATGACGGTGAAAGTGTTGGGGTCCGGTCATCCAGACACCATTATCAGCGGTGTTATTCGGCTAATTGAATCTGGCTTGTGGGGACTTGCGCTAATTGTCCTGATAGCCAGTATCGTTGTCCCGGGACTCAAACTCACAGCGCTCGGTTATTTGTTATATTCTCTTAAACAGGGATCCGACTGGCGACCCAGGGACCGGACCTTGCTATACCGAATTACACATATGGTTGGGGCCTGGTCGATGGTTGATGTATTTCTGGTTGGTCTTCTGGCGGGGCTGGTTAAACTTGGACTAATTGCTACAATCGAACCCGGTCTGGGTGCAACATTTTTCTGTGCTGCGGTCATAATGACAATTTTTGCAGCAAACAACTTCGACTCAAGATTAATCTGGGACCATGCGCTTTCAACAAAATCAGTAGAACCAGATCACACTGATAACAAGAGACTTAGACCAATACTGTGACTGCACACAACACGCCCGAGGTAAACCAGAAAGCCGGTATTTCTATTATCTGGTTAATTCCGTTGGTCACCGCAATCGTCGGCATTTGGCTAGTTGCCCGAACAGTCCTGGAACAGGTACCTACCGCCAATATTGAATTTAAAACAGCACAGGGAATTGAAGCAGGGAAAACCCGCATCAAATACAAGAGTGTCGACATAGGCCTGATTGAAGAAATTCAGTTTGCGCCGGACTTTGAACATGTTGTACTTACCGCGACCTTTAATGAGGGCATGGAAGAATTCCTCCGCCGAAATACTCGTTTTTGGGTGGTCAGACCCCAACTCAGTATCAGGGGGGCTTCCAGGCTCGACACACTTATCTCCGGTTCCTATATCGAAATTGATCCTGGTCCCGGTGCACCACAAACTAATTTTGTTGGTCTTGAAGAAATCCCGTTAATTACCACCGATGATGCGGGGACCCAGATAACACTGGTCGCAGACAATCTGGGTTCCCTCGCGCCGGGTTCGCCGGTTTACTATCAAGGTCTGCTGGCGGGAGAAGTCCTCGGGCACGAGCTTGGCAGTGACGCAAAAAGTATCTTCATCCATGCATTTATCCGCGACCCCTTTAATCAACTCGTCCGGGGTAACAGTCGTTTCTGGAATGTGAGTGGCATTGATCTATCCCTTAATGCCAACGGTCTGGAGCTGAAAACTGCATCGCTGCAAGCGCTTATGTTTGGTGGGATTTCATTCGAAACACCACAGACGCTTGAGCGAAGCAGCACCGATCTGGAAAACCTGGTCTTTACGCTGTATCCCGATCATGACGTCATTGAAGAGCAGGCATTCACCCGCAAGCAACAATTTGTGATGTACTTCGACAGTTCAGTTCGTGGGCTTAGCCCTGATGCACCGCTGGAATTCAAGGGTATACGGATCGGCACCGTATTGGATGTCAGGTTGGAATTTGTCAGCGAACTCACCTCATTCAGGATTCCGGTGCTGGTTGAAATAGAACCGGACCGAATTATCGATCGCGATACCGAGGGTAGCGTTTCACCGATGGAGACTTTGCAAACCCTGATTGACCGTGGGCTACGCGCCAGACTGGCGACCGGTAGTTTACTCACGGGACAACTCTACGTTGAACTTAATATGTACCCCGGTACCAGTGCCAACTACCAGGCGGACGCCAACTCGCCCTATCCGGAACTTCCGACCATACCAGGTGCGTTTGAGGCGATGACAGAATCTGTTCAGGCATTTATTGGCAAGCTGGAAAGTGTGGATGTTGAAAAAATGGGTAACAACATCCTCGGGATTCTCGGTGGGGCTGACGATCTGCTCAACAAACCAAAGTCCGAAGAAACAGTCACTGACCTCCAGGAAACTATTCGCTCACTCAAAGGCATTCTCCTCAGGGTGGAGGACGCCAACGTGGATCAAACAATCGCCTCTGCGAACGAAGTCCTGGTAAGTGTTGACGAAACATTGTCTTTAATCGACGAAGTCCTTAATCCGGACTCACCACTACAATACAACGCTATCAGAGTGATCGACGAACTCGAGGAAACCGCCAGGTCCGTCAGATCGCTTTTAGAGCTGCTGGAACGCCGGCCCCAGTCTTTGTTATTCGGTCGAGACGAACTCGAGAATGAAGGGGTGCACGAAAATGAATAGGTTCCTGACGATAATTCTCCTGTTGTTTTTACTGGTGAGCTGTTCCTCCGTTGGTACACCACCCATTCGATACTACGTCATCAATCCTGTCGAGCAACAACCACTTGCACCGGACATGGCAACTTCTTCGTTAAATATCAGAATTGTTGATGTCAGCATTCCCCAATACCTGGAACACTTTCAAATTGCCAGGCGCTCCGGTGAACAGGAACTCACTTTTTCTGACGATCATCAATGGGGCGAGAATTTACGCAAGAATTTGATTCGGACCATGGCAAGAAACCTCAGCAGGCAACTGGACAGCCCTACGGTCTTTACCCCGCTTGTTAGATCAAGTTCCAAACCAAAATACACAATTAATATTTCAATTGATCAGTTCGAACAAGACTCACAGGGCGTGATTCAACTCTCTGCCCGATATCAGATTTCTGAAGCCCGGGACAAGGGCGTGTTGACAACCAGGGTGTTCGAACAACGTATGACGTCTGATCATCGTACCGGCTTTCCTCAGATGGTCTCGACAATGCAATCGCTCTACAACCTGCTTTGTCTTGATATTTCCAAAACCCTGATTGGTCTTGAAGGTTTGTGAAGGTATTTAACGTTTCGCCCCGTTGCGTGATGGCCGTTGTAATGCTGGTGGTGGCCAGCTTTTGTCAACACACCTATGCCGGGAACAATCTCAACCCTGAAACCGCCACGGGTCGGGAGTTGATGCAGGCTGTTTACGACCAGCATCTTCGATACCCCTTTATTTATGAAGAACTATCGATGGTCACCCATGACCGGAATGGCAATAAGGAAACCCGGTCACTGCGCTTCTTTTCCAGAGTAGAGTCAGTAGATAACATTAAATTGCTGTTGTTGTTTGACTCACCCAGTGAACTCGAAGGTGTCGCTTTTCTCGCTCAACGTAATAAAGGTGGTGATTTGATTTCTGAACTCCATCTACCTGCATTCGAACAGGCATTAATCGGAAACTATGGTGACGATGCAGATATCAATTTTTTGGGCACCGATTTCACCGTTGAAAATCTGATCGGTGAAGATCTGGACAAATACTTTTATCGACGACAACGGGACTCAATCATAGATGATACTTACTATTTTGTAGTCGATGTCTACCGGGCCAGTGATGGTCAAAATGACAAACAAAAATTATTGCGTCGTCATTATCTGCTCCAGGAAAATCTATTTATTACACGCACCGATTATTTTGACTCCATTGGCAGGCTAAGAAAGCGCCAGTCAGCACATGATCTAGTCCAGGTTACCCCCGATGTCTGGACCGCTAATATGCGACTGATGGAGGACTTTCTTCGGGAGAGCAAAACACTTTTTAAGGTAAACAGACGGGTCTATTCTGCAGACTATGTACCCGAAAAAGTGTTCACGACCAAATGGCTGTTCAAGAATGGTCGGCGCGAGATTGAGCCTGAAATAGACTCGGTCGTTGAGTCAGCCAAAACGCTCGAAGCAGAAGCGGAGGTCAAGTCCTCATGATCGCAGCACTTTTCCGACTCGGATTAAGATATCAACCAATCACCTTATTGCTACTCACGGTCATCACACTTGCGCTGGGCAGTGGACTAACCCGGTTAAGTATTGACACAGATTTTGACAGCCTCATCCCCCAGGACGACCAGAACAGGTTAGTCTATCAACAGGTGATGGATGAATTTGGCTCGGATAATAAAACCATTATCTATATTGAAGACGAAGCACTGTGGACCCCTGCAAAGCTTGCGACTATAGAATCTATTCACACGGCGCTGAAGCGAATCCCCGAGATCAATCGGGTTGAGGGACTGTTTAGTTCCCGAACTATAAAAGGAACCCGAATAGATGGTAAATCTACCATCAAAACCGAATCCGTTATCGAAAACCTGCCTGAGACAGCGCTGGAAGCCCAGGCCGCCAGACTTCGCGCGCTACGTAACCCGCTTTACATTGGCAATTTTTTTTCAAAAAACGGTAATGTAACAGCCATTATCGTCACCCTGGAAGATGAACTCGAAAACGAAAAAGATGATATTGGTGCCAGGGCTTTCAGTGAAATAGAGTTGTTGCTAAGCCAGCACAAGTCGGAATTTACCAGGCTATTTCAGGTAGGCCCGCCCAGGGTTAACGCGGAACTAAAACGAAGTCTAACCGAAGATTTTCAGTTGCTGGGACCACTGTCAGCGATTGTCCTGGTTGTTTCAATCCTGATTTTCATGCGTAGTGCACTCGCGGCTGCCGTACCACTTGTCACTTCAGCCCTCACCATTATCTGGACCTTTGGAGTTTTGGGATGGATTGGCATACCCCTCAATATATTGAGTGCAATGATTCCATCACTGATCATAGTCATCGGTTCAACCGAAGATACTCACATGATGTCGTCATTTTTCAGGGGCCTGGCTAACTCAACAGATGAAAATGGACAGCAGGGAAATGAGGAGCACAAACGTGCTGCCCTTGCCTATATGGCAAAACATACTGGCTTACCACTAATTCTTACAGTTCTAACAACAACACTTGGTTTTGCCAGCAATCTTTTCACTTCTATCGGATTAATCCAGGACTTCGCAATCGCATCAACCCTGGCCATCCTGATCAACGGTATTATCACCATCCTGGTAGTGCCGCTTTTGCTCTCAAGATTTAGTGCAACCAAGATCATCTCGAAGGCAGACAGCGACGAGATATATGCCAATAACCTGCCTTCCAGAATTATCCGGACATTTCGGATATCCCAGGATAACTACCCAATCTATACCCTGGCGTTCACGGCACTACTCTGTGCTTTCTTTACTCTGCAGGCTTCCAAACTCTATGTCACAAACGATCCGATGTCCTATTTTCCACAGGACAACCCACTGATTCAGGAAACGAAGTTGATACACGAGGAACTAGCGGGCATCAAGGTTTTCTTTGTTACCCTGGAAGCGGAAACCGAGAACGCTTTTCTGGAGCCTGAAAACCTCCGTAGGCTGGAAAGCATTCAGGCGTTTATGGCAAAACAGGGCGTTTTTGATTCAACACTGTCGATGGCTGATCACCTTAAATATGTTAACGGTGAATTTCAGGGGCGATTTGGACAAAGGTCATTACCTAAAACCAAAGAGATGGTTGCACAGTATTTGCTGTTTTTTCACCGCGCTGATCTCGAAAGCTATGTCAGTCACGACTACCGCTTTGCAAATATTGTGGTGCGACATAACGTCAATGATTCCAACACCCTGAATCAATACATTGAAGAGCTTGAGTCGGTCGTCCAAAAGATTGCCGGGCTAAATATCAAAACCCATGTGATTGGCGAAAATCTGATGATCAACCGTGCCGCGGAAAGCCTGATGGTTTCCCAGGTAAAAGCCCTGGGTCTTCTGCTACTACTAATATTTGTGATTATGTCGATCATGTTCACCTCTTTTAAGGGAGGTGCAATTGCACTGATACCTTCATTGATACCCATAGTACTGATGTTTGGCATCATGGGCTTTCTCGATATCCCGCTAAACCCGGGTACCGCGATGGTCGCTGTCATTGCCGTTGGTATCGCAATTGATGGAACGATTCACCTGTTAGCCCGGTACAACGAAATTTGCCGCTCTACCTCGGATTATAAACTCGCCGTGAAAATGTCCGTGCAGGAGGTCGCCACGCCGTTGATTATATCCAGTCTGGCGCTCTCCTTTGGCTTTGGTATCCTGTTGTTCTCAAACTTCACGGTTGTCGCCCAGTTCGGTGCGCTTGCGGCAGCAACCATGTTGATTTCCATCTTCGCGAATCTGTTAATCACACCCATTATTATGGAACGCGTGCGATTGGTCGGTTTGTACCAGATCATCGCAATGAATGTTGATGAAGACGTGCTGGATAAAAGCCCGTTGTTCAATGGCATGACGCGCTATCAACGCAAAAAGGCAATACTGATCTCTGAGTTACATGAGTTTCAACCGGGTGAAAAGCTGGTTGAACAAAATACGATCGGTCGAAGTATGTTTATGATATTGGATGGGCAAGCCGACGTCATTCGAAGGGACGAAGACGAAACTCGTATCATCGCGACTTTGAAGCCAGGTGAAGTATTTGGTGAAATTGGTTACATTCGTGCGGTGGAAAGAACCGCTGATGTGACTGCAACATCAGCGGTGGCCGCACTTAGATTTGATTATGAACGAATGCAGAAAGACCTTAAGTTTTTCCCTAACATTGTTGCGCAACTTAACTTTAATATCAGCGCAATACTGGGAGAGCGACTAGCCGATGTACTCGACAACAAACACTAACAAACCAGTAATCTTAACTCGCACCACTAATTGAGTTCAGACCTGGCATTTATATAGGCTCGCTCAGTTATCTCATGATAACTTTCAACACCTTTCTTAAAGCTGATATAAGACTCATAGATTCGTTTTGCCAGGGGATCGTCGCCGGGTAACTCGCTGACCACTTGATCAGAAATTTTCTTTAACTCCCGTAATACCTCATCTGGAATCCTGCGAACCTCAACATGATGAACATTTACCAGTTCCTCAAGCGCTGCATTATTTTTAGCGGTATATAGCGCCAGTAGATCCTCGTTGGTCACCCGACTGGCCGTTCGAACGATCTCCTGCAAATCCGGGGGTAAGGTGTCGTACGCATCTTTATTGATAATCGTTTCCAAAGCCGGACCTGGTTCCTGCCAACCGGGGTAGTAGTAGTATTTCGCTACCTGATGCAGGCCAAATGCTAGATCATTGTAGGGTCCAACCCATTCGGTCGCATCAATTACGCCGGTTTGCAGACTGGTGAATATTTCTCCCCCGGCCAGGGTTATCGCAGTGCCACCGGCGCGCTGAAACACTTCCCCACCAAGACCCGGAATCCGCATCTTGATTCCTCGAAGATCATCCATGGTGTTGAGTTCCTTGTTAAACCAGCCTGCCATCTGCACACCCGTATTACCGGCGGGCGTGGGTACAAGATCATAGCGAGCATACAATTCTTCCCATAGTTCAAGACCGCCACCCTGGTACAACCAGCCATTCATTTCCTGGGCAGTCAGGCCAAAGGGCACCGTCGTAAATAATTGCGCTATAGGTACTTTTCCCTTCCAGTAATAAGCCGCACCATGTCCCATTTCCACATTACCCAGGGAGACAGCATCAAAAACCCCCAGCGCGGGTACAATTTCATTGGCCCCATATACTGTGATCTTCAAGCGACCAGCACTCATTTTTTCTACCCGCTTGGCCAACAATTCCGGTGCTATACCAAGTCCCGGCAGGTTTTTTGGCCAGGTTGTGACCATCCGCCATTTAAAGGTTTTCTGTTGGCTTGCGGCACTTTCAACATTCGTTGATTCACCAGGAGGTGTATCACCTCCACAAGCAACCAAAAATGTCACCAGGATGACAATCACGCTTCTTACTAACATTCCTGTACTCATCAATTTTTCCATTGTGCTGTTTGACAGCGTAATTACTCGCCGGTCGCCCGGTCCATTTCAGTTAAAGCGGCTGTAGATTAGCGTATGCAAGCATCAACCACTTACTGCCTTCACGACCAAAATTAACCTGTACCCTGGCCTGCTTACCGTCACCCTCATAATTCAGAACCACACCTTCTCCAAATTTGTGATGAACAACCTGTTGCCCAAGTTTGAACTCAGTACCGTCGACAACAGCGCCGGACATGGCCGAGGGCCTCTGGCCACGTGATGAGATTCCCCGGGTCGCAAATGAAGACTGGGCAGGGCGCGTCACGGTTGTCTGGGCCCGGACCTCCTGCATTAATTCTTTCGGAATTTCATTAACAAAACGTGACACCCGGTTATAGGTCTCAGAGCCGTTGATTCTTCTCGATTCTGCGTAAGTCAAATAGAGCTGCTTCATCGCTCTTGTTATGCCCACATAACAAAGCCTGCGTTCCTCTTCGAGTCGACCGGGTTCTTCAACGGACCTGCCATGGGGAAACAAACCCTCTTCCATGCCCGCAAGAAATACCAGGGGAAACTCCAGACCCTTGGCGCTGTGTAAAGTCATCATCTGTACACAGTCATCATTCACATTGCCCTGGCCTTCGCCTGCTTCCAGTGCAGCATGATTTAGAAACTCATCCAGAATTGACTGGGGAGCAATATCAGTCTCGTCTACAAATACCGAGTCTTCTTCAGGATCAAATGTTCTGGCTGCGGTAATCAGTTCTTCAAGATTTTCCAGTCTTGCCTGGCCACGCTCACCCCTTTCTTTTTCGTAGTATTCTTTTAGTCCGGACTTATCGATGACTATTTCGCATAACGTCACAAGATCTGCTTCAGCAGTAGCCTCATCAATCTGCACAATGAGATTCAGAAAACCGCTGATGGCATTTTTAACCCGGCCTTTGCTCGCTGGACTGTCCAGCAATTGTTCTGCTGCTTGCCACATCGAAATTCCGTTGGCACTGGCTAGTTGTCTGATTTCAGTTACCGTTCGGTCACCAATACCGCGGGATGGTGTATTTACGACCCGTTCGAAGGCGGCGTCAGCATCTCTGTTGGACAACAATCGGAGGTATGCCAATACATGACGTATTTCCATCCGTTCAAAAAAACGTTGACCGCCGTAGATCCTGTATGGAATCTGGGAACGAAGCATGGCTTCTTCCAGCACCCGGGACTGGGCATTGGATCGATAGAGAATAGCCGCTTCCCTATAGCTATTACCCTGCGCCAACCAGTCTTTTACCCTGGAGACAATATAACGCGCTTCATCAACTTCATTAAAAGCGCTATAGAGATTAAGCAGATCACCATCGCCCTGATCCGTCCAAAGTTCTTTTCCCAAACGACCCGCGTTACCATCAATAAGGCCATTTGCTGCTTTCAATATTACACCGGTAGAGCGATAGTTTTGTTCCAGACGAATCGTTCTGCTTTCGGGAAAGTCCGTACTGAACTTCTGGATGTTTTCAATTTTGGCTCCCCGCCAACCGTAAATAGATTGGTCATCATCGCCGACCACCAACATATTGTTTCGGTCACCAGCCAGTATTCGAAGCCAGGCATACTGGATCGCATTGGTATCCTGAAACTCATCGACTAATAGATGACTAAAACGGTTTTGATAATGTCGCAGCAGAGCAGGGTTGTTCAACCAGAGTTCATGGGCACGAAGTAATAGCTCCGCGAAATCTACCATGCCTCCACGGGCACAGGCTTCTTCATAGGCCCGATAGATATCCAGGTGAGTCCGGGTATACAGATCACCATAGTCTTCAATATGCTGTGGTCGTAGTCCCTCGTCTTTTTGTGAATTAATGAACCAGACAGCCTGGCGGGCAGGCCACTTTTTCTCTTCAAGTTGTAAACTGGTTAAAACTCGCTTAACCACCCTGAGTTGGTCATCACCATCGAGTATCTGAAAATTTTGCGGTAACTTTGCTTCTTGCCAATGGGTACGTAACAACCGATGGGCAAGCCCATGAAAAGTGCCGACCCACATGCCCCGAAGCGGCATGGCGAGCAATGACTCTATTCGTGCCTTCATTGATGCGGCAGCTTTGTTAGTAAAGGTAACCGCCAGAATACTGTGAGGGGAAATATTCTCTGTCTGTACCAACCAGGCAATTCTCTGGGTCAATACCCGTGTCTTACCACTACCTGCACCGGCAAGAATGAGATAGCTTCCGGGTTCTGCGGTCACCGCCTCTCTTTGTGCGTCGTTTAAAGAATCAAGTATGTGTGATACGTCCAAGTTAATTACCTGAAAGTCCCTTTTAGCGGAACGCCCAATGGAGAGTGAGAAAAATATACGTGGGCCTGAATATTTGAGATATGTCTTCTGAAGCAAACACGCCAGCTTAACCAGGCGCTGACTCTAAATACTTCCGAATTATTAGATCTCCTGGACCGGCTAGCCCCTTAACCTTGGTTAGATATTAACCTATCCGCATGCTGACAAACAGTCCTCCAAACTCCCAAAATTTTTTGTTCCCCGCAAACGCAAAGAGATGATTCTCAATTCCTATTTTTGGAATTTTGAAGCTCACCCAGAGAAATAGAACCAAATTTTCAGACACACGACCCACCAACATCGGAACGGGATGTTTACTTTTTATACAAAAATTTTTGAGTGAAACACTATTTTATCAGCATTCTCGATTTACCTGCGAATTCATGCCTGCAAAACCCTCCTATACGTTGCGATCCCAATCTGCATAGGCATACACTTACGTGCCAACAATGCAGCAACACATCAGTTTTGATCTCGCTACCGGATTATCAGGCTGTAAAGAAACAAGGAATCGGCATAGTGGACAAGTTTGATCGAATCCAGCGACTTCATAGAATGTTTCGAAGTCATCGGAATCCTGTACCTCTAAAACTGCTTGCATCGAGACTTGAGTGTAGTGAAAAAACAGTCAAGCGATCGATGGATACAATGAGAGAGCAACTTGGTGCACCTATCGAATTTTTTGCTGAGAAAAATGGGTGGCATTACAATGATACTGAATCCAGTCTTTATGAACTGCCAGGACTTTGGCTTACAGCAATTGAACTTCAATCTTTAGCGCTGCTGATTCATCTGACAAACGAGATTGGTCGGGGCATGCTCGGCGAAGAACTCGGAGTAGTTGAGCGCCAGATAGATAAGTTGCTTATAGCGAGGGGTATCGATCGCAGTGCTTTTGATAGTCACATCAAAGTTATACCCCTCACCAGCCGATATATGGCAAACCAGATTTTTGCAAAAATTTGCCAAGCGGTGCTTGCCAAAAAAAGGCTGCGTATCAAATATTTGGATTACAGTAAAAGTACCACCCACCGGGTCGTTAGCCCACAAACCCTGGTTTACTATCGAGAAAATTGGTATCTGGATGCGTGGTGTCATCTGCGAAAAGACATCAGAACATTCTCACTACCAAGGATTACTCATTCGATCATTGAGAAAACAGACTCCAAGACGATTGATCCTAAATTGTTGCACCAGCATATGAGCAAAGGTTATGGAATTTTTTCAGGCGACGCAAAAAATGTCGCTCGTCTACGATTTTCATCGCATATTTCCCGAGAGATTTCGTTACAACAATGGCACTCAGCACAAACTTCCAAATGGGAAGGCGATGAATATTTATTGGAACTTCCCTATTCCAATGATAAGGAACTGGTTCACGACATCCTGCGCCACACTCCATACGTCACAGTGGAGAGTCCCAAACAATTGAGAAACACAGTTAAAGCCAAATTATTACAGGGCCTGGAGCTACATAGAGATTAGTGCACTTATTACTGTACAAAAATACAGGACGCGTTTTGGACAAACGCCGGCGTATATTTCTTAACGATCGAAAACTAAGAGAATTCATTTATTCCGATCATTTTGACTAAATAGGCTACACAGTGGAACAACTGACAGATCTCAAAGCAATTTTGCACTCCAAAAGAGCAAACATCTACTATCTGGAAAAATGTCGGGTGATGCAAAAAGATGGACGAGTGCTCTATTTGACTGAAGCAAAGAACGAGAATCAATACTGGAATATTCCAATTGCAAACACTACCTGCCTCCTGCTGGGAACAGGGACCTCAATCACCCAGGCCGCAATGCGCATGCTGGCACAATCTGGTGTACTGGTTGGTTTTTGTGGTGGCGGCGGAACACCCCTGCTGATGGCCACCGAAATCGAATGGCTAACGCCTCAAAGTGAATATCGACCAACCGAATACATTCAGGGCTGGATGAGTTTTTGGTTTGATCCAGGCAAAAGGCTTCACGCAGCCAAAATATTTCAAGAGAAACGTATCGACTTTCTGGAGTCCATTTGGGACAAAGATCGGGACCTAAGAGCAGAAGGTTTTATCAGCGAAGACCCCCTGATTCAACAAGCCATAAATACTGGCCGCGCTAGAATACAGGCAGCGTCGAAAGTCAGCTACTTGTTGCAGGGAGAAGCTGAACTCACAAAGCAGTTGTACAAAATTGCGGCTCGCTGCACAAACCTCAGCGATTTCACCCGGCAACGGGAAATGGATGGCTCACACATTGATACTGCCAACGCATTTCTAAATCATGGTAACTACTTGGCCTACGGATTGGCCGCCACCACACTCTGGGTGTTAGGCATCCCCCACGGATTTGCAGTCATGCACGGCAAGACAAGGCGCGGGGCGTTGGTGTTTGATATTGCTGACTTGATCAAGGACGCGATAATCCTGCCCTGGGCATTTATCTCTGCCAAAGAGGGCTCGACTGAGCAAGAATTCCGTCAGCAATGTCTGCAAGCATTCACCAAACACAAGACGCTGGACTTCATGTTTAACGAGGTCAAAGCAGTCGCGATGAAAACCAATTGGGAGACCGAATCAGCATGATGGTCACGTTCGTCTCTCAATGCGAAAAGAAGGCGCTCAACCGGACGCGGCGAGTGATGGATGCATTCGCTGACAGAATCGGCGACAACACCTGGCAGACGGTGATCACTCAAGAAGGGCTGAATGCCGTCAAAAAACTTTTACGTAGAACAGCAAGCAAGAATACCGCTGTAAGCTGCCATTGGATACGAAGTCGGTCGCGTTCTGATTTGGTTTGGGTGGTAGGTAACCGAAGTAAGTTTAATACTGAAGGTCTGGTTCCCGTAAATAGTACACGGAGAAAGATTCTGGATTCACAAAGGGAAAATGATTGGCACCATTTACCTTCAATAAAGGCGCTGACCGCTTTGTCAGCACTGCTACATGATTGGGGAAAATCTACAGAACTATTTCAGCGAAAACTCAGCAACAGTAGTAAATTCAGCGACCCCATACGACATGAATGGATTTCATGCTTGTTACTGAACGCGCTAGTGTGCGGTACTGATTCGTCTTCGGACCAGGGTTGGCTTGAATGTCTAATTAGCGGAGAGCTGAACGAAGAAAAATTGAAACAACGTGTTGCAGAACAACAACCCAAACCACTAAAAAAACTACCCCCAATCGCTGGATTGATCGCTTGGCTGGTTGTCTCCCATCACCGATTACCCACACCATCTACAAACAGTAGACAGTTGAAAAATGATTGGCAGGGAGAAAGCGCAACTGAAATCGACGTCGTCCTAAGCTACATACAGCAAAGTTGGGGATATGAAAATCGTAAAGATGAACAAGAATATCAATCAAGAGTCGAGCAGTGCTTTGAATTCCCAAACGGGTTACTAAGCCAATCCAAGAAGTGGTTAAGCGAAATTAGAAAGTGGGCACAACGATTGCAATTGTGCCAGCACGACATTGAAAATATGTTAGCCAATGGCAGTTTTCGGGTGCTTCTTCACCATTCGCGATTATGTTTGATGTTAGGAGACCACAACTATTCTTCTCAAAATGCAGATCCCAAATGGCAGAACGCCACCGGCTTGTTTGCAAATACTGACAGGGAAAGTAAAGAACTTAAACAAAAACTTGATGAACACTTGGTTGGCGTGGCGAAAAGTGCATTAAGTATCGCCCATCTGCTGCCTGCATTTGAGATTGAACCCCCATACGCAAAAGATACGCAGTCGCTCAAACAAAAAAGTAGAAGTAGCGCATTTCGCTGGCAAGACAAGGCAGTGGATGTAATCGCTCAGTGGAAGAAGAAGGAAAACCAACAGCTGCAAGGGGTATTCGCCGTCAACATGGCCAGCACCGGTTCTGGTAAGACTTTCGCAAACGCCAAGGTCATGCGAGCCTTATCTCACGATTCTGATAGCCTGCGTTACATTCTGGCATTGGGCCTAAGAACGTTAACATTGCAAACGGGTGACGAGTATCGAGAGCGCATCGGCTTGGAAAGTGATGAGTTGGCAGTTCTAATCGGTTCCAAAGCTGTGACAGAACTTCACAATCAAGTGCAAATAATGAGTGGGGATACAAGTGTTACATCAACCGGGTCTGAGTCTGAAGAATCCCTGTTAGATGAGCTAGTCGACTATGACTGCGATATTCCCGAGGAACGGTTAACAACTGTTCTGACCAAGGAAAGAGACCGACAGTTTCTCTATGCGCCGGTGCTGGCTTGTACCATTGACCACATGATGTCCGCAACCGAGACAAAACGGGGGGGTCGTTACATATTGCCGAGCCTAAGGTTGATGTCTTCCGATTTAGTGATTGATGAGATTGATGATTTCACCGGCTCGGACTTGGTCGCTATCGGCAGACTCATTCATTTAGCTGGTATGTTAGGTCGCAACGTAATGATTTCATCGGCCACCATCCCCCCTGACCTGGCTGAGGGTTACTTTAACGCGTATAAGGAAGGCTGGATTCTGCACAGTAAAAATCGTGATGCTTCAGCAGATATCGCCTGTATCTGGATCGATGAGTTCAAAACCGTATTGACCGAAATCAATAGCACGCAAATTGACGACACTATTCTGAAATACAGAGAACACCACAGCCATTTTGTAGACAAGAGAGTCGCAAATCTTTCCATACAGTCCGCCAAACGGAAAGCCTGCGTGATCGAATGTCGATCTGCAATGGAGGAGGTTGAATTCGACGAAGCTGAGACCAAGCAGCAAAGCTATTTCTCCCTTGTTCAGCAGGCAATTATTGCCAAACACCGTGAGCATCATTGTATAGATCAGATAACTTCTATCGCTGTGTCCTTCGGTGTGGTCAGAGTCGCTAATATTTCACCCTGTGTCGCATTAACTAAATTTCTGCTGAAGTCGGAATACCCTGATGATATTGAAGTACGGGTGATGGCTTATCATAGCCAACAAGTATTGTTGCTGCGACACGAACAAGAAAGACATCTTGACGGTGTATTGAAACGCAAAGAAGAACCCGGGTCGCAACCCAATGCTTTTTCTGATCCCTTTATTCGTAAACATCTCGATACAAGCACTGTTAAGAATGTGTTGTTTATTTTGGTGGCTACGCCGGTAGAAGAGGTCGGGAGAGATCACGATTTCGATTGGGCAGTAGTTGAACCTTCCTCCTTTCGGTCAATTGTTCAGTTAGCAGGCAGAGTTCATCGGCACCGAGAAGAAGAAATTAATACCCCCAATGTTGCTCTGATGCAATATAACTGGAATGCATTTCGAGGCGGGGATGAAAGTCAGAAAAAGTATTTCATTCGGCCCGGCTATGAAACACTTGTCACAATGGATACACACGATCTAACACAATTAGTGGACACAGGTGCATTGGCTGAAAAAATAGATGCTACCGCAAGAATCAAAAGGGCATCTACCCTCAACCATCGTCATTCACTAGCTGATCTGGAACACTATGAGAATCAGCGACTACTCTCGAACTATAAGCGATTCGGCCCAGAAGCTTTACAGGGTTATCTAACCGGCACCTGGTGGTTGACAGCTTTGCCGCAGTACCTTAATCCCTTCCGACAAAGCGAACCCAGTACAAATCTCTTTCTTACATACGACGAGGTAAAAGATAACTATTTTTTTGCAGAGAAAGACGAACGAGGGTACCCAGTCAACCGTGAAGGTATTTTACAAATCAGCCACAACTTACTAACGACTGCAGAACTAGAAAAACTTTGGTTGGTTCGAGACTATTCTGCATCGGTTGACCGACAAGTTGACCTAATGAAATTGAGCAGGTGGCGAATATCCTTACGATATGGTGAGCTAAATTTTGTTGAACGTGAAAATGAAGTGTACGAGTACAACGATCAGTTTGGTTTGATGAAAGTTTAATGATGAGGTTAGGTTTATGTTAGATCCTGCGATAACGAAGTTCTTTGATGAAAGGAAAACCCAGTGGCTAAAAAAGAAGCTAACAGCTTCCTTGGAAGAACACGAAAAGAAAAAGTTGCAGACAGAGTGCGACCAACTCTTTTCCCCGAATGATTGGCTTCCTAACGCGGCAAGAAGAGCAGGGCAAATCTCAATTACGACTCACCCTTGTACTTTTAGTCACCCCAGTGCGAGAAAAAATAGGAACGGCTACGTTACTTCCGTGATGGTTGATACTGATTTTGAAAGCGACGGGTTTCTCAAAAGCGGAAATGTTTCAGCAGACACCGATGCATTGGGCAATGCTGCAGCCTTGGACGTCTACAAATATTTGTCCTTAGAGATGTCTGATGGCCAACAATTGTTGTCACATATACAACAACATTCTGCATTGGCCAAGGAAGCATTGACGATCGATTCTGCTTCATATGACGATCTACGGCAGGGCTTCTTGGCAATTACAGATACTAGCCATGAAAATGTCACTAGCTCCAAAATCAAACAAGTTTTTTTTCCGGTAGATTCTGACTATCACCAGCTTTCACTGTTGACGAATTCTGGGATCGCTTTTCGGCTTCGATCGCGGATCGATGCTCTCCGATTCTCTGATGAGACCAAAAGCGTACGTGAGTTGAAACGTACTAGCTCGTTCAGTGAAGTGGGGTTTTCGGAGATTCCAAATTTAACAACCATCGGATACGGTGGTACCAAGCCACAAAATATCAGCGTCCTAAATAATCAGAACGGTGGCAAAGTCCATTTATTGCGCTCCCTACCACCGACACTTGATAGACGGCTTATCCACTTTCCCAACTCAAATTTTTTCACTGAGACCCTACATCATTACGATTGTGCTGACGTGTTCATCGCACTTCACAAAATTCTAACAACTGGTTACAACAATATTCGTATTCGCGAAGGACTCGACTATCGTCTTCAGGAACTACTGGACCGGATGATAGAAAAAATGTGGGCAGTTCGGTCTGTTGCAGAACAGCAATACCATCCTGATTCCTCCCGATTGAAAGCGCATCAAAAGACCTGGCTATGTGAAGGGACATCAAAAGAAAGAGAAGAATCAGTTGAATGGCTGGATAGACTAAGCAAAGAAATTGCGAATTGGATCATTCGTTCCTACGAAAAATCGCTAGGTGCACAAGCTATCAAAATGGGCGAGGAAGAACGCCAAAAAATAGTGGGAATTGTTGAACAAAACAAGGAGTCATTACGATGATTGGAGACGTCAGAAAGTTACTGTTGATTCCACATATTAAAGTCCACAACGCCAACGCCCTTTCTAGCCCTTTTACAATTGGATTCCCTGCCATGACAGCCTGGTTGGGTGCAGTCCACGCATTGCAAAGGAAACTGACATCTGACAGATTTAGTAAACTAAGTTTTATCGCATCAGGCGTAGTAAGCCACGAATGCAATATGCAAACTCACAAAGGTGTTGGCGACTATGTCTACTCTATTATTGGTACTGGGAATCCACTAGATAAGTCAGGTTCACGTTCTGCTTTTATCGAAGAAGCCCGATGCCATCTAGACGTCTCGCTATTGGTCGAGTTTTCTGGCCTCGAAAAAGATGATGAAGCAAGGTTTTTGGCATCCCTGAATAATCACCTAAATGCCACAATGAAAATAGCTGGCGGCGATATATTAAATTTTGGAACGCCGCTTATTTTCAGAATCACCGAAGGCGATGACCAGGACCTTCGTTCACTCACCCGCAAGTTAATGCCAGGTTACGCCATCATTGAACGTCGTGAATTGATGATTGAAGCGATGCAACAGGGCCAGGATGCTATCGATGCGCTTCTCGATTATTTAGCGATTCATCACTCCTGTGCCCAGGATGAGAGTGGCAATGTGAGTTGGAGTAGTAAAAGACTAACCGCGGGTTGGGTTGTGCCTATTGCCACGGGATATCACGGCATCACTGAGCCAGGACAGGCAAAAAATCAACGCGATCCTGATACTCCTCATCGTTTCGCTGAAAGCGTGGTCACTTTGGGCGAATTTAGGATGCCCCACCGTATTCATTCCATAGATGAAATTCTTTGGCGATATCACGTCGAAGCTGAGAACAATCTGTATTTGTGCCAACAATCAAATTAATGATCCCAAGAGGAAATTACCATGGTAAAGAAAGAGAATGTAGCATCAGTACTCGCTTTTGAAAAAAAATTGGTCCCTTCAGATGGCTATATGTATGGGACTAATTGGGACAATAGAACAGAGGAAGCACCTTTACGGCTAATTGAAAAGTCTGTCAGGGGGACAATCTCAAACCGTCTCAAAGCCGCAACAAAAAACGATCCTCTAAAACTCAACGCAGAGGTAGAGAAACCAAATTTACAAACAATTGATTCTTGTGCGCTAACGCCAAACCAAGACACATTGAAACTACATTTCACCTTGAAAGTCCTTGGTGGAATAGCAAAGCCATCTGCTTGTAACAACGCATTATTTCAGCAGGGCTATCGTGATGTAGCGCAAGGTTACATCGAGAGGGAAGGGTTTAAAGAGCTAGGGTATCGATATGCTTCAAATTTGGCCAACGGCCGTTTCCTATGGCGTAACCGGATCGGCTCAGAAAATGTCGAAGTAGCAGTAAAAGCGCTAAATGGCGGCGCTGAACAGGCTTGGCTATTCAATGCCATGGATTTCAGCATCCGTGATTTTGAGAATCGAAATCAGGATATAGCCAGTCTCGGTTCAAGAATTGCGGAAGCACTTGCTAGTGAGAGCGACTTCTTGATGCTGGAAATTACCTGCTATGCACAGATAGGTAAAGCACAGGATGTGTATCCCAGCGAAGAGCTAGTGTTAGATAAGGGTAAGGGTAACAAAAGTAAAATTCTGTATGCTGTTGACGGTGTAGCTGCCATCCACTCGCAGAAATTGGGTAATGCACTACGAACCATTGACACCTGGTATCCAGAGTTTGACGACCCATCTAGCTCCGCCGGACCTATCGCCATCGAACCTTACGGCGCGGTTACGAATCTAGGTAAGGCATACAGAACACCTAAGGATAAAAAGGATTTTTTCACATTCTTTGATGATTGGGCCAGAGGTGGCACGCTGGACTGCCTCGAGGATGAGCACTATGTCATGGCTGTTCTTGTTCGTGGCGGCGTATTCGGTGAAAGTGACAAGTAGAGGTAAATATGGATTTCTATATTGATATCGTGATTCTGACTGATCCAGATCTTTCGCAACCAATCATAATGAATGCAGCATACACAAATTTCCACAAAGTACTATTCGATATACGGTCCAATCAAGTTGGTGTAAGTTTTCCTCACCATAAGAAAACGCTCGGAGACATCCTTCGAATGCACGGTTCGATGTCTGATTTGCAAGAATTACAGAAACAAAATTTGCTCCTTGGGCTAGTCGGATACTGTGAGATGACGGGAATCAGCCAGGTACCGGACGATGCCAGCTATCACACTGTCAGCCGCATGCAGATCAACATGAGCCAATCAAAGTTGAGAAGACTCGTAAAACGAGGCTCTATCACAGAGGAGGAATCCAAACGGTATAACCTTAAACTACCTTCCCTGCACATTGGTAACCCTTATGTGGATTTAGTGAGTGGCTCCAATGGTCAAAAACACAGGCGATACATAAAATTTGGTGAAATCGTCAATAAGCCCACGGGTGGCACCTTTGACCAGTTCGGCTTCTCAAAGGTGGCGACTATCCCCTGTTTCTAAGCTACAAATTCCTTTTCTTATTCTCCCATTCCAGCAGTTCATGCTGGATTGGGACCTTCCTCTATTTCTTT
>Ga0206123_10000862_pt1 | contig 29417 bp, 71 predicted proteins | sample Helgoland_Spring_2_FD_160086 | JGI IMG/M metagenome (GOLD analysis project Ga0206123, IMG submission 160086) | Pelagic subsurface seawater microbial communities from Kabeltonne, Helgoland, North Sea - Helgoland_Spring_Bloom_20160316_1 | ecosystem: Environmental > Aquatic > Marine > Epipelagic ...
TTTACAAATACCGGCGATTGATGCCGATCCAGATTGGTTTTACATCGGGCCTGAAGGTCCAGGATGGAGAGTGTACTTTGCACGAAAAGAAATCAAGAAGGACCAAGCCCTCAGAGCAGCTAAAAACAACGAGTTCGTTTGAAGCTAATTTACCCAATGTTTTGGAAGAACCTATGGTGGTACATATTCACCGTCAAAATCACACTCATTGAACTCCGAGATCTCAAAATCAACAGAATCCCCCCTGCTTATGAGGACATAATTGACCCCGCAGCAGAGTACGGATTACGCATAAAGTTGAATGATGGATCAGAAAATAGCACAGCTCTATTCACAAATGAGTTTCAATTGAAATACTTCCCCCACTTGGATGAAATCATTGAACGCAACTTGAAAGAGGATGGCTATGAATGGCTTATTCTCAACGCACAAAGATGAAACCAATTTTACCCAATGCCAAGAGGCCGAAAGAAACCGAAACAGTGTAGAATGTGCAAGAAAAAATTCACTGGAAAGCACACCAACATCCTGGAAAGAGATCTTGCAGCGATTACAACATTGGAAGAGAACAGCTTCAAACCTAATTCAAACGAGAAGCTGATCATCTGCCTTGATTGCGTTGCAGAACACAACCTCCGCCAACCACGCTACCGCAACAACGTCAATAAGCGACGTGCGAACAGCAACACGCAACAAAAAGTTGCAGCAGAGAAAAGAGCATCAAACAAAGAAGCGAACCGCAATGTCCTCCGTCCCGAATCCCTCACTGGTATTCTTGACTCAATGGACGAAAGCGATCGAAACTCCGCTTGAAGCTAACTTTACCCAATAAAATGAAACGTCCACAAACCCATCAGGGTTTGGAGAGCCAGAAAGCTTCTCGACACGGCAATATAGCCGTATCGGGGAGCTTATTTTTTTGGCCCGACGAGTTTTTCCCAATGACCACTAGAAAGACTCTCAAGAGCAGAGAAGAAATGACTAACGCTTTAGTTGATTACTACATTAAATCTATCATTCACGACCACGACCACGATTTTGACCACTCTTTCCTTGATGATGTCCTACGGGGCGACGGTTGGGTTCCCTTCAACCAACTCACCGACGAGCAACTAAAGACAGAGTACGACGAAGTATTACAAGACTAAACAACATTCTACCCAATGAACACCGACGAAATTATAGCAATGCTTGAGTACGGCAAAATTGATGCCAGTGAAGCAAAACTTATGATCGAAGAAGTGATTGAATCACGAATTAAAGAAAAGGTGAATCAATGAGCAATACGATTTGCGATGTAAATGTATGTGATAGAATCTCTCCCGATGGTGGAGTCTGCGTAAAATGCGCTGATGCCACATTCAATAGCGGAGTAAATCTCGTATGTACAAAATGCGAAGAAATTCTATGCGACAATTGTGGTGAACGGCCCATTGTGGGCTACATGGGAGGCGATTCAAGTGCTTTCCTTTGTTGCGAAGTCTGTTGGGATGAAGTTGAGAAACTTCACCCGTCAGAACGTGACTACCAGTTCCACCTAGTTGGAGGCCGCACCTGTGCCTCATGCCGTTGATCTCATAAACCACTAGCGCGACGACTACCCAATGCAACTTGAAGGAGATTACACCGAACACGAAAAGCGAGAGCTTGAGAAATTATTCAAAGAGATGTACTACATCGAAGAAACAGATGAATGGATCACATCAGCCCACGACTGGGATGAGGAAGAAGCTATCAATTTTATTCGCCAAAAAGCAAATAGAAAAGCAAACCAAGTCATTGAAGATCTTACTGGAGAAAAACCTCAAGACGAAACCTACATTGGTTTTGATTGCCCTGTTTGTGGAATACATCAATATCCAAGTCTTACGATTAAAGACGATGTTCACTACCGATGCAACTGCGACTACTACTGGGACGACGATGGAAATCTCACCATTAGGCATCAAAGTCCAGAATCTTAAAATCGCCTACCCAATGCTAGATACAATTGAAGATACACAAACAGTTGATATATTCGTTGATGGTACATGGAAAGTTCTGGATGTTGATCCAGATCTCAAAAACAAAGACGACTTTCTTTGGATCATACAACAAAATAAACAGTGGGGAGAAAACCCGTTGCTACGAAGTGATGAAATCCTATTTGGACCGAAATTCGTAGCCATCGTGGACATCTCACCGTCAAAAAAAGAAATCAACCAACTTGCAACGTTCTTGAACAAAAACCTCGCTAAAAAAACTACATGGAACACTTCAACTGTGGGCCATGTGACTCTTATCCCAAAATCATATTGGGATTACCTGCTAGATTAAAATCTTATTACCCAAAAATGTTCAGAGGCAAACTGATAAAGGAATGCCGTGTAGAACAAAACCCCGGTGAATAACATGGCCCTAAAACACATTAAAATAAGAAATTTTATCGCTAAGATGCTTGAAGAAGAATCAAAAAACACAGGAGAAATCCTCCGTTCAATAAACGACCATTTCAGGCATGGAACCAACACACAAATTCTAGGAAACATCCTTGCCAAAGACCCACGATTTAGAAAAATAGGTATGGAATACGTGAATGGTATTCTAAGTGGGCAGTACAAAATTGCAGTGTGGTCACTAGCACCATGATTACCCAATGGCTCAAAAGAGGCTGAAAAAAAGAATCAGAGAGATATTAGGTGCTACGCCAGAAGGCGCAACAGCACAAGAAATTTCAGACTTAATTGCTTTGAAGTACAATACGGAAAAACGAAGTCCCAAAAAAATCGGGGCTTTATGCACTCACGATCCAAGTGTTCAATCAATTGGATTATTGGATGGCGACAATTTGTATGCACTAAAACCAAAAGTGATTGAAAATGAAACGGAAAAAATGGAGTGATGGACACCCAAGAAAGACTACAATCAACAAAATCGTGGACGGCAAGCTCCCGCATGAATGCGAGACTTGCAAAAAGGCACGATGGTTCGATCCTGTACGAGAAAACGTATGGATCTGTCCGACATGTAAATCCACACTCCACTTTGATTGATTTTACCCAATGGATGAATCCACAGAAACTTATGAAAGTAAGAATCCAATGTTACAAAGACTTTATGAAAAAGCCAAGACATCAAAAGCTGTAAGGTTCTTCCTGATCATTATGATTTTAGATGAGCCGATTATGGCTGGAGTTCTTCTCTACATGGCCTTTGTCTAAGTCCCATTACCCAATGACATTTGTAAGATACAAATTGAGATGCAATTTTTGTGGATGTGTACAGATATTCCCGCCAACCAATCAACCAAAACAAAGGAAAGATCGGTTGGATGACGCAATGACTGATACATCAATCCACTGCGTTGGAAACACGCAATATTTGTGTCCTCCACACCATGAAATCATTGATTTAGAAAGTGATGGAAGAATCATCACATCTGCGGAACACTTCACAATTGAAGAAATCCTACACGATTAAATGGTGGAGGCCCCTCGACTTACCCATGAAGATGAACGTTTTGAGGCGTTTAGTTGGCACTTTAATGGTGCTTGCGGCAATCGCATACCTGTTAGCTTGGCATTTTGAATACGATTTGCCCAAATACGATTTACCTGAAGAAATCCGTACACCAGGATTCATCATTGGGTTTGTCGGTGTTTTGGCATTCTGTTTTTGGCCGATCGAGGAACCGTACTACGGGAACTCACAAGAAGTGAATCTATTGCCAGACAAACAACCCTCATTCCAACAATCGCTTGTTTCAGGCACAAATACAGTTCAAGAACAACACGCATGGGCGAATGGGCCGATGCAGCACCAGGGAGCTTGGGTCGCATCTAAGACCGATGGTTCATGGTGGATGTTTGTTAATGGGAACTGGGAACGGTACGCTTGAAAAATTTACCCAATGTCAAAGACTAACAAAAGATTACGAAAGTACCTCAAGACCTACTTGGGGCAAAAAGAGCCTCAATTAACAGGAGAATTGCTAGACCAATTCAACAAAGACGACAGATGGGGCGCAACTATGAATCAAATAGGAAACATACTTAGTCGCGACTCCACCTTTTTCTCTTCTGGAGATACGGTTGATGTATGCGATCGTGGACAAAGAGTTCGCCAATCATATTGGTATCTAAGCGAACCTGAAGATTGAAACATACTTACCCAATGAATGGATTATTGACCATACTACTATGGGGAATCATCGCCGTTGGCGTTAGTTTCTTGTGCAGCGTGATTGAAGCAGTGATGCTCTCTCTTTCGGATGCACAAGTCGCCGCCATATCCAGCAAAAACCCGAAACTTGGCTACAAGTGGGAACTGTACAAGGAAGACATCTCCAAACCCCTGTTTGGCGTTTTGACCTTGAACACGATCGCTTCGATAGCTGGTGCGGGTGGAGTTGGTGCAGCAACACTAGAAACATACGGAGAAAGTGCAGTGGCGGTGTCTTCCGCCATCCTAACTTTCTTCATTCTCGTTGTAAGCGAACTGATCCCTAAAACAATTGGAGAACGATATGCGAAACCGCTTGCGGGTGTCACAGCCCACTCGGTTCTCGTCATCAACTTCATGACCTATCCGATTATAGCTCCTTTCAACTACATCCGAAGTCTGCTGCCAGAAGACGAAAAAGAACTTCTGGAGATTGACGATGTACGAGGGATGATCGAGCTTGCCGGAGATGCAGGTGTCATTCATACGGACACAGAGAAAATCCTTGACAATGCACTGGTCTTTTCCAGAAAAACTGTCGGGGAACTAATGACTCCAATCCAAATCGTTGAAACCGTAGAATTATCTAAAAGAGAAGAACATCGCTTCCCCCGAAACCACTCCAGATGTCCAACCGTTGAATCGCTTGAACCAGGAGAAATTGCAACATACATGCGTTGTAAAGTGGGGTATGATGTCTATCAGACAGAACGAATACCATCTACAACACCAGCTCTTGATGTCCAAGAATACCTTGCGTTTGCAGATATGGTATTTGTGACGGATGAAGCTGACAACACGATAGGAATCCTTTGTAGAGAAGATGTGCTGGACGCACTTCTCGTAAGACCAACAAGAGGATGACACCAACCTACCCAATGGGAAAAAAATTGAAGGTATTACAACCTCAACACCTAGCAAACACGATGAAAAGTGGCGAATCGCGACACCCGTATGAATCAAAATACATTAGAATACGGGAAAACAACAAAACAGAATGGAACATCCTTGACACCGTAAAAGGTTGCAACATGGGCTGTCCAGATTGTTATGCGAGAACGTCAATGGACGTCCTTATGCGAGGGATCGATTTTGAAATACCCGTGCCACAAACATTGAACAAGAAGTTACTTGTTGGAGATCTGGATAAAATGAAACGCGAGGACAAACCCAATTGGGTGCGAAATGGCGTTCAAGGCGACCCCGCTTATGATTGGGATTTGGTGATTGAAGTTGCCAAACTCGTTCACGAACAGGGTTTCCACAATGTCATCATGACAAAAATGCCAGTATTGCCAACACCAGGACAACTGTTACGCCTTTCGGCCTACAAAGCCGTTATCCACCTTGGATTGGTGATAGGGTACAACCTTTCATCTGATCCAGATTGGGAAAGGAAAGTTCAACTGATGCGAATGTATCAAACGTGGGCGGGCTACGACTATGCGATCCTCCGAGTAGGGACTTTTGCCTTTGACACCACAACTACTGATGGAGCAGCACTAGCGGCAGAGCAGAAAGCTTGGATCGAAATGGGTTTCAAATTCATGGAAGGCCCCTGGCGAATTGTAAAAACGCACCCTTGGTTCAAAGAGGGATTGCTTGATGAAAGTCAGTACAGCCAACATCGTTCCTATGGGAAGAAGACCAAATCACGGAACTTCAGCCCCAAACCGCAGGTATTCAAAGGACCAAAAAACCCGAATGTGTTGGGATGTGTGACAGAATGTCATGTATGTCCCAACCAATGTGGAACAACCGGACTATGAGTGCCACTACCCAATGCAAAGAATTGACGTCAAACTGTCAAAAAACAAGCAAACAAGAAAAGAAAGATTCATCTCAGACAGCCTGATGAAAACAGACCTGTTCATCAAAGAAACTGTTGCTGGAAAAGAAAAACCCACAAAGAAACTGACCTACAATCGGAACAACGAAGCCCTTGCGGGGTTATTCGAAACCGTTGCTGGACAATTGCAAAAGGGGTATTCCGTAATGCACACTGAAGTTTTTGACTGAAAAGGTTCTACCCAATGCACATTTTTAATGCAGCACAAATAATTGACGAGCTATTTGAACTTGATAGACGTCTAGCAGAACGAGTATTGGACACCATCTCGGAAAATCCGAAAAACAAGGATGCCAGTGGCACATGGGATCGTGATGAGAATGGAAATATGATTCTCTTGACTTATGCTGAAGCCAAAGAGCAAGAAATCAACAACGCTTGAATGCCAATTTACCCAATGAGTAATGAAACTATAAACCACGTATTGTCATGTGGAGGCGGAGTTGATACAACAACGATGTTTTCAATGCACCTTTACCGTGACGAAGCCGCAAACTGGTTAGGGGTCACACGCGAAGAGATCGACAGACATCTGCCGAACTTTACAGCGTGTGTCTTCTCCGACACTGGTTCTGAATATCCCTGGACATACGAGAACATTGACATGATCAAGCAGTTTTGCGAGTTTCATGACATCAATTTCAAGATTGTCAGCAGAGGCGACTACTTCAACGACGACAAATCGTTGTTTGATTTTCTAACAAGGATTGGAAGCATCCCGGTTCTACCGGGCGCACACCACACTTGTTCTTTGAAGTTCAAAGTAGAACCCCTCCGCAAATGGGCTGAAGAAACCTATGGGGAAGAACCCTACACCTGGACAATCGGTTTCGCTGCTGGCGAAGGCTATCGAAAAGACACCTTTGACACGCGTGAGATGAAGAACACTTACAAAACACACTTCCCTTTGATGGACAAAGCACTTGGGGTGACAAGAGAGGACGGCATTCGGTGGCTTGAGCATATCAAGTGGCCTTACGACTCGTCCAAGTACGGTCTGCCCCGCAATGGCGTTCAAAAGAGCGCATGTGCATGGTGTCCATTCAATCAAGTTTGGGAGCTTGAAACGCTGGTTAAGTTTGGCGACACAGTTCAAGGCAAGCACGACATGACTCTTCTTGAAGAGGCAAAGAAGATCGAAAGCAGATTCGCAGAAAACAGCCCGGTGAAACACCAAAGCTGGATGGACGCTGGAATGCCTTTGGTCGGACGTTGTAAGCACTGTAACAACTGTGGAGCAAAAAACCCACCAACAGCAAAGAAGGATCCATGTGAATGTGGCAACTACAACAAATGCAACATCAAAATCATGGAACACGATCACAGAATCCAGAAAGAATACGGTTGGGACTTGACAGAAATCAGTCAAAACCACGAATACTCTGGAATCAGACGCGCCCCGAAAGGAATGTGGAAGTACGACTACTACAACGATGATGGAGATCCAGCCCGCCTGATTACACGGCGGATTGACGGTCTGCGAATCGGAATTGAAGAATGGGAAGAATACCCGTTTGAATGAGTAGCATTTACCCAATGAATATCAAAGAAACGATAATTAAAGCACTGAAGGAGGGTCCAAAAAACCTCCAAGAACTCTACGAAATTGTTGATGCAAAACAGCACACAATTCGCGCCCGTTTGAATGAAAGCGTGGGAACACACTTCAAACGAGTAGGGCGCGGTTGGTATGCGCTTTTCAACGATGAGAATGGAGGTTCCGCACTGATTATACAGGGCGATGCTTGGGAAATCTTACCTAAACTTGATTCTGACTCCTTTGACAGCATCATCACCGATTCGCCTTACACGGCGATGGATGAGCAGATGCAGAAAGGCGTATCTCGCAAGAGAAACCTCAATAGAGGATGGAATTTCAAAACGAAAGATGTTGATCTCCCTTTAATGAAAGAGCTTTACCGAGTCTTGAAACCAAGCGGGTTCTTCTTTACGATGTTACCTGCGATGAGAGCAGATACTTGGGACTACAATGTGAACCACAAAGCTTTGGCTGAAGAAGCTGGCTTCAATTTCTGCACACAAGGTGTGTGGGATAAAGGAGCCATCTCACTTGGCTACATGCTAAGGCCACGACACGAACTGATTTTCATGTTCGTGAAGGGCAAGTTCGCAGCGAAAAACACCCATGATCGCTCAATACCAGATGTTTTGGCACACAAACGCGTACCCTGGCAACGCCAGATGGTCTATGACCACAATCATGCCGTTGATGGCGGCCCAATCCGACAACAAACACAGAAACCAGCCTCGCTGATCATGGACATGATGAAGTTCGCTACTGCAAAGGGCGGGCGCGTCCTCGATCCTTTCGCTGGTAGCTGTTCTCTCGGAGAAGCCGCCTTACGATTAGGCAGAAATGCCGTTTGTATTGAGTTCAACCCGAAAGTTGCGAAAGCCGCTTTCGACCAGTTGGCAAACCTCAACTTCTGACACAGAGGAATAATCAGATAAACCCCTGACAATAACCCTACCCAATGGGAAACCAAAAAGAAACGAAAAAACGTGGCGCAAGTATCGCACCGCTAACAGAAGCTCTTGAGCAATGTTGGTCTGCGATCCGCAAGAACCACCCTGAATTACCTGAAGTTGTGATTTTGATTGAATCAAACTCTGCAACTGTGGGTTCAAAGAAGAAAAACAACAACCTGTCCAAACTTGGACACTTCTTTAACAGCAGTTGGCGTGACAAGGACGGAGCCATGTACCACGAAGTCGTGGTCACTGGTGAACACCTTGCTCGACCCGCTACTGCGATCTTCGGGACGCTTTTGCACGAAGCCGCACACGCAATGAACTTTGTTCTCGGACTCAAAGATACAACGCGACAGGGACGATACCACAACAAGGTCTTCAAGAAGATGGCCTTAGAAATGGGAATGGTCTGTCAGCAACTCAAGTCTGGATCTACAAGCTTTGGATGGGCAATCACCAAAATGACCCCTGATACTGTTTTGAAATACAAAGAACAAATTTCAAATCTTAAAAAAACAATCAATACCGAGCTTGTGAACCTGCCCCCCGCAGTTCGTGAGTGGTATGCAAAGAAGTACGATGATGGAACCATTGACTTGACAAATCTAACTGACGAAGAAATCCAAGACATTCTTGATGCCGCAGAGCAAGAGGATGCCGACAAGGATCAAGAGAAGAAGGAAAAGAAGGCAAGAAATGGACCCTGGGATTTAGAGTGCAAATGCAGCCCCTCAAGGATCTTGAAGTCCGTCAAGAAGGTAACATACCTGGAAGGCGACATCTTGTGCGGAACATGTGGAACCAAGTTTGAGAAGATGCAAAAAAATGACCTATTTTTGGTTATTGCTTCTGACTCTAAACAACCGGAAAACGATTGAAACCCCCTACCCAATGTTTGAAAACATAAAGATCGAAGAACTGATAAAACGTTTGACGAAAACAACCGATGAAAGAGAGGCGATGGCTGAAAAAGCCAGCAATGACAAACCATACATAAGTGGTAAATCACTTTGGATGGCAGCTAGATTTGCTGGAAATTTCACAGATAAATCTTGCATAGGACTCCAAGGCAACTTGGTTGTGATGCAAGATGTCAATCACGCTCATGTGGCAATGTACAATATCACACTTGGTTCCCATGAACCGTTAGTGATGACATTCCATGAAGCTGGCAAAGCCAATGCAGAGTTTGACTCCACTCAAGCATCGTCTGTTCAAACCAAGCAATTGAAAGACTTCGTTTCAAAACATAAGAAAAGCAGCAAGAAACACACAGATGTTGTTGAAATAGATGAAGCAAGAAACCAACTAAGGAAACATGATGGGTTTGGCGAATTCAGTGTAATGTCACTGAAACCGAACGACGCATGGACTCCGAAGCTACCAACCATCAAACTGGACACAGTTTTGGAACACGTAGATTTGAAGGAATTCCGCACAGCTCTCAAGGCAGTGAAATTTGTATCTGAAATTTCTACATTTCAATACGACCTCAACGGGGAAGACTTAGTTTTAACCTCAGAAAGTCCGTGTGACAGCATCACAGCAAAAGTTTCTGTTGCCGACACCGCTACAACTGATCAAGGGGCAAAAGCCCAATACGCAACCTCCTACCTCAAACCAATTCAATGGTTGAACAAGGAAACGCAATTGAAAATCAGTTACCAAAGCAACATGCCGTTGCGTATCGATTTCAAAGGCGAGGAAGCCGGGACCATCTATTCAGGTTTCATCTATCTTGCACCAAGACTCGATCACGACTATTGAAGGCAACTTACCCAATGCGCTTAGAAAACGAAGAAGACTACGATGAAACAGAGAAGGCTTGGCTAAAAGCCATCTTCAACCAAATGTCCAACCATGAACAGTTGGATTTGTGGAGTGAAGAAGAAGCCATCGCCTTCATTCGTGATGTCCGAAACCCGCATTACGAATTAACTGGAATGGAGTTGAGAGAAGAAGTAGCAGATGCTTTGATTGAAGCATCATACCAGTTGGCTTACCAACAGGTCTATGTCTTGAACAACCCAACCGAACAAGAATCCGATGAGTTCCAACAGCAAATCGCTGATGAGAAGAAGGATGCTATTGATCGAATGATTCGGGAAAAAATGACTGATGAGCAGGTGATTGCACTTACTCACGACATGTACCCTGAAGATTACAGAAATCCAAGTGTTACAAATTTTGGCTACTTGCCATAAAGAAATAATACCAACCTACCCAATGAACAAAAAACATATCGTAAGATTTTACGGTGGAGCAGAAGTCCTACAAATGGAAACAGATTTATCAGGAAAAACCGTTGTCAAACTCTTTTGGCGATCAGGTTTGACAGAACAACCCTGGACAATCATTTCACGAAATTGGATCGACGAACTAAGAAGCCCTCCTTGGAGCATAGACTTGGCGATTGACCCAGACACTCATCCGAGTGAAAAATACAGGATTCTTGAGGAAACCTCAAAATCCTACGGTCACTACCTACTACGCATGAAGGGAGTGGAAGTTTGAGCTTAGAACATAGAAAAAAACCTAAAAATGCCAAAATTGGTATGCAAATCACAGCAAGTGAGTTGCGAAAATTAGGACACCTTCAACAGACCACATTCCAACGCGGGACATGGGTTATAGAAGAAATACAAGTCCGAAAAGACGTCCAACTGAACAGGTTGAACTCACGTGGATCTCTTGTCCCTTCCAAAAAAGTGGACATTGAAGTTGCGATATTGAGGAATACCAGAGAAGGAACTACAACCAGAACACTATGGATCGCTTAAACCGAACTACCCAATGAGCAGATATACGATACAAGTTGAGAACTTAGAACCCAAAGAGATTCACGGAGAAGATTACTTTGAAGTGATATACGGGTTTGATACCGGAGGATCATTGGGTGAAGAAAGCCCCCTCTTCGGTTTCTTTCTACAAGCTTGGCTAGTCGCTGAATGCGGTCATAAAGATATGACTTATCACGAAACGGGCGGCAAATCAGCAATTGTTGATTCCCCGTTTTGGAACGATATTCAAAAGGCAAATCCAGATCATGCAATGGCAATTGTCCTTGACACGATTTTTTGAAGCAAACCTACCCAATGATTTTAGAAGAAAGCAAAGCCCTATGGGTTGAAATGATGCTTCAATGGAACATGAACAACGGCACAGATGGATTTATTGAGTTCTACGGGACTCACCATCCTGGCTGGAGACAAAGCCCCGAAGTGCTTGCAAAAATGGTTGAAAGTGGCGACATTACCGACCATTGGATCCAAGAACAACTTGACAGATGGTTCCACCCCAAAGATCGATTTATGCAAATGGCGATTTACCATGCCGTTGATGACAACAACTGTTTTTTCAACTGGTTGATCGGAAAGAGTCTGCAAAACTGAAATAGCGCAAGCACCACGTCTACCCATGATGGATGGGATGAGGGTTCACAATGCGGAACCCAAGATGAGGAACGCAGGTTGCTTCATTTGCCAACACATTGCCTATTATTGGGTGAGGGTTGGCGGCGACATGAAAAACATGTGTAAGACATGCGTACAAAGAAACAATTTGAAGCTCTTAATTGAAGCGTTTCGATCATAAATAAAATTACCCAATGGAAAAAACAGATGGACGCCAATGGATTATTTTTGGTTACGACATGCAAGATTCAGCCGTATTCACATACATTGAAGACAGCAGACCAGATCCAATGAAGTTCGCACTTCAATTATTGGAGGCTATGTTCAGCTTTGATGATGAAACCCAAAAATGGTACAACTGTGCTGGCGAAAGCTTGGACGAGTTAATTACAACATACAAAAATGGTTCTTGGCTGCTATATGCGCCCTACGACGGAACCCATGAGGGGGCTATCGTAGAAACAAAACCACTTGACGAAGTTGATGGATTTTTAGTTTGAATGAACACCTTTCCAACCTACCCAATGAAAGAAGACAAACCGAAATGGATCCATCCATTTGAAAAGAATCAGATTACAATGAATACCGACGAAGTATTTGCAGAGACAGAAAAAATCCTTGATAGTGAATGGTATGATGAAATTTACCCTACACTGTTTGGAAGGATCAATCGAATCTGCCCTAAACTTGTGCAAGAATGTGCGGAAATGAGCAAAAATTTACACACATATATCTTTGCAGTTCGTGAATTCACACGTATCTACTTTGAACAGTACATGGCGCAAACGCCCATCAATGATGAGGGAGTTGAGCTTGACATTGAAATCCGTTCCTTGAGAGATGACCCACTTTTCAACGAATCAGGAATCAGGATAAACAATCCCGTTTTGTTTGAAACCCAAACAATCCCTGAAATAGTGACAATTCAAACGAAACATGGTGTTGCAGATTTTTCAAAAAGAGAAATTGAAGCCATGATATTGCATTCAAGCCCAATGAATTGAAGAAATTTACCCAATGATTGATGTTGAGAAGTATGTTAAAGACACCTCCAAATGTGTCTTCATCTTTGAGCCAGAAAATTTTGAAGAAGGAAAAGGCTTTGGCCTCACCATTCAGTGTGGAATTACAGGAAACAGATCTATTGTAGAAAACAACGGAGAACTCTGCTTCCTTCCAGATGAAAAAACCACCAGACTTGCAGTTGCAAAAATGAACAAGCGGGTTGGTATTCTCTGCCTCGACAGTGAAATTGAGATTAGAAGCATGTCCTTGCAAACGCTTGAAGACTGAAAGCAAACTACCCAATGGAAAAATTTCAATGTTTAGCAACGCATTACGGACACGGATATGCTTACAACCATTATGATTTAGAGTCTAGCGACCCTGATGAAATCATGGTTGAACTTAAAGAGAGAGGCTTTGATGATCTCATAGAGATATGGGATGTCAAGGCGCAATGATTGAATGAATACACCCTACCCAATGGATTTTAGAATACACATTGACATGACAAACGATGCGTTTTTGCAACCTACATACCTACCTGAATTAAACAGAATACTGAAAGTGGTTGCAGACCAAGTTGCTGACGGAAACGTAGAAGGTTATTGCACGGACATCAACGGAAACACCGTTGGCACTTTCGTAATCCACTCCCCTGAAGAAGAGGAAGAGTGAAACCAATGAAATGGAATTACCCAATGAGCAAAGAAGATGAATTAACATCTGATCGAAAGAAAGATTTTCAGAACTGGGCGAAAAACAAGCAGTTCCCAAACAGCAAGAAGAATGACTTCTGGACACCCAAAGCGGTGTTTGAAGCTTTGAATGAACGTTTTGGGCCATTTACGCTTGATGCCGCCGCAAGTGAAGAGAACCATCTCGTTGAATTGTTTTACGACAAGGAAATGAACTCCCTAGAACAAGAATGGAAAGGACGCGTGTGGTGCAATCCACCGTACGTCAAACAAGAAGACAAGACCACAATCAAGAATTGGGTTGAGAAAGCTTGGAAGTCAGTTGAAAGTGGCGAAGCCGAAAGAGTAGTATTACTCATCCCGGCTTACACCTCAAACATGTACTGGCACGAAACTATTTTTCCAAACGCCTCGCATATTGTGATATACAGAGGCAGACTTGATTTTGGTGGACCAAACGCAAGAGCTGGCGGTGCTGCAAGGCAACCATCGGTTTCTGTGGTATTCTCCCACGCATGGAAAGGATCTGGAATGCAGGTTCTTCAAATGTCAAACAAAGGAGAATGGTTGTCCGAAGAGAACTACAACAGAGAAATCTTGGAACTCAAATTGAATAACGGCGTAGAAGCCTTTGGGAAACAACTTGAGGGAAACCAATTCGTTGTACTTGAAGGATCAACAGCCAACTTCAAACCCCGCCCTTCCTGGAGAACCAGCGAAGTCCGTTCACGAATCAGACTGATTCAAAACGGTTCTCTGAAGAAACAGGATGGAAAATACCGATTCACTTGCGACGTGACCTTCAACTCGCCAACAGCAGCAGCCTCAATTGTTAGGGCTTGTGCTTCAAACGGCAGAGTATTGTGGAAACAATCTTGAGAATCACTTACCCAATGAGCATAGTAATTGCACTAATTGAAGCGATACAGGACAGAGGAACATTTGATGACTGGACGAAATCGCAAAATCTTGATGTCTTACTTTCTATATTGAAGGGTGAGGTCAAGCATCGGGGACAAATAATCAACTCCCCTGTTGAAGACACAATTTGGAACTTACTCGGTTTAAGCGGAGTGATCGACCAAGTGGAATACCACATCAGTCAAACACTGAATCTTGTGGGGCAACCCCCGGAAACCCCTCTACTTTGAGTGATATACACCCTACCCAATGGCAGAAATTATTGTAACATATACAATCGAGATCGACTACGAAGGCGAGACACCAGAAAAAGAATTCAAAACCTGGCTGAATCATAACATATACCAAGCAATTGAACTTGGTATTGGTTTAGGAGATATTTACGAACTTACATGTGATGGTGAATCCATCGAAGTATGAACTGCATCTACCCAATGAGCGACCCAAACCTATTGGTGGGATATGCCCGAAGAAGCAACCAAGGTGGAGCAGTAAAAATCTCCATCAATGTTGAAGCAATGAATGACTGTGAAACATACACAACCTCGGATGGACAATCATACATCCGTTTGGTCATCAGTATGAGCGCATTGGAAAAGGTACTTCGTGGAGAACGTGCTGTAACCACTGTGATTCACCAAAGTAATGAATGAAACCAACTTACCCAATGGAAAATGGTACTGAAAAACCAGGAGCTTTGCAAAAGTTCCTGAGAAGAACCAACATGAAATGTGTCCCAGAAGGGGTTCACCACATCAATGAGATCTACTCATTGGTGCAAGCGGCGTACCCTGAACTGTGTGACGATAAGATTGAATGCAAATGGCAACCGCCCCAACCTTCTTGGAAGCATCGCGTGAGAAACCTCATTGCAAGCATGAAAAGAAGCGGGCGCATCGAAAACGACAATCTTTCGAGAGGCTACTGGAGAATCAGTTGGCGCGAGGGAGATCAGTACATGGACGAAATTGCCATCTTGGATGCCACCTGTGGAGGGAGAATGATTTGGTTCAACAAGAACCATCCAAACACCCTTTACATGGATGTTCGATCGTTGCCGAATGGGACATTAACAACGCAACCAAACTGGGCGGTTCAACCCGACGTGATTGGCGATTGGTCGAAGAAGCTTGACTTTGACGACGAATCATTCCATCACATCTGTTGGGACATTCCGCACATTGTTGCAAAACCAAATAAAAAGAGCATCATTCTCACAAAGTACGGTGTTCTTAATCCCACTTGGGAAACGGATGTAGCTAACGGATTCAAAGAATTGTGGAGGTGCTTGAAACCCTACGGAACTTTGAACTTCAAATATGCAGATATTGACATCAAAGTGTCAAAAATGTTATCGCTATTCCATACACCTCCACTTTACGGGACACGAACCAAAAAAGCCGTCAATGGACGAGGCACTTATTGGTTCACATTCGTTAAGATCCCCGAATGAAGTGAAACTACCCAATGTATGAATTGAATGACCCGAACCAATCGGGACTATTTGACTACGTGAATATCGACGAAACACCCAATTCCGTTTGGAGCTTTTTTTCAGGCGGCGGGTTGATGGATCTCGGTTTCAAACAAGCTGGATATGATGTCGTTGTCGCAAACGAGATCGACAAACATGCCAGCTCCATCCACCAGGAGAACATGCCAGGTGTGGATTTGATTACCGAATCCATCCACCGTTTAAGCGTGAAAGACTTGCTTCACAAGCACGGTCGTCCTGAAGTGATATGTGGAGGCTTCCCCTGTACCCCGTATAGCAAAGCCGCCAACATGAATGGAACTAGATTGCACGACAATAATCACAAGAACATGAACAACTACTCCAAATATGCCTCATTGGGCGGCGATCTATTCCTCCATTATGTGAGAATGGTCGCATACACCCAACCCAAAGCATTCGTAGTTGAAAACGTCATGGAACTCACTGGAATGCGAATAATCATGGAGGCATTGAAAGATATGCCCTGTACGCGAACTGGTGAGAAATTCGGAAGTTACTACAACCTCACATATACGAAAGTGAACACTGCCGACTTTGGCTTGCCTCAAAAACGAGAGCGAATCTTTGTCATTGGTGTCGCCAAGAACCCAAACGGGAAACCCCCGTTACCAGAATCAAATGTGCAAATGCGCCACGTCCCTGGTGAAATCCTTGAATACGAACCCGATGTAGCTGGTGTCACGAAACCACTACCGCCATACATTCTAAAGAGATTGGCGGGAGTCTATCGTGACAAGCCATCAATCAAAGGTATCGGTGCTGACGTTGTGTCTAACACATGCGTAGCCCATTATCATAAAGATCAAGGAACCACTATGGTCGATCGTGGAGATGGACTCATCACGCCTTACAGTGTGAGAGAATATGCGAATCTGCAAGGAATCCCTCAAGACTGGGTGATTCCCAAAGTGAACAGTAGTTACCGAGTGATCGGAAACGGAGTATCAGTGCCAGTAGCGAATAGCGTGGCGCGACTTGTCCGACAAATAGCATGACGCTAACCTACCCAATGGAAAACAACAAAAAGACTGATGCAAAATACGCAGAAGACTACATTTGGATGACAAAAATAAACACCGATCCTGATGATTGGAATACCAGATACGAAAATCACTGGGCTTACGGAATTGAACTGCATGAAACTCGATTGCAGGGCTTAACTGCGATATGGGATGCTATCAACGAGATAGGACGTATCGTGATTGACGAATCACCGGCTGTTAGAGCATGGAAAAAAGAGGAACTTGAAGAATGGGCTGAACACCATCTCTTCAACATTAATTGGCTTGAATTCCAATTTGATGATTGGCCTTTCCCCTGGACATTTAGCCTTCACACCGAGGAACTTGAATACAGTCTTGTTCCGATGAAGATAAACCGAGCATGATGCTCAACTACCCAATGGAAAAACAAACAAGAAACCACGCTGAATGGTTTGATGTTGGACCCGTAGTAAAAAAGAGAGTTGGAAACCTAAGCTTTGAAGTTTGGGCCAACGGAAGATTTTGCATACGTGCGCCAAATGACGACTACTTCAAATCAGACACGCGTAGTGCTGAGTCATGGTTAATCGAACATGGAATCAACAACGACGAAGAACTTAGCAAAGCCAAGAATGACGAAGATGGATGGGAGCTTATCAACAACCGTTGGTATGAACTCATTGTCTTTGAGGAAAAAGAAAATGGCATCTTCAATGAAGTATGGTCCGGTTCCGATGTTGTCTTTGAATACGACAAAGAATCATTCCAAGAATGGATTGACATTGATATCAAAGATTGGAAAGAAGACCCACCTGCTTGGTTTCAATTTAGTCTTGAATAAATACCAACTACCCAATGTACAAAGAAACAACTGTTTGGGCGGCAAGAATAATTGACGACCATGACGAGTGGACAACGAAATATATGGAAGACAAATGGGACGATTACACGTTCTATGCAACGCGCGACCTAGCAATGGAAGCGATATGGAAAGCGACCATTGAATCTTACGGCCTCTATGATGAAGAATCTATTCGGGATCCTCGCACAATGAAAGACATTGGGGAATACCTGGATGGTTTTTGTGAAATCGGACGATACAACCATGAATACCTTGAAGAAGTGGACGGCGAAATGAGATTTCGCGAGGATTTGCGTTATGACGAATGGCCCTATCCACACACATTTGAGTGTGGCACGATTGACGGAATGTTCGTCGTGTCCCTTGACGAGTTGATTGTCCAACTTCCTCCAGAAGAGTGAGGAAAAATTACCCAATGGATTTTACGATGAACGTAAATATGGACAATGCCGCTTTTGAAAGTATGGAAGCCCAAATGCAAGAACTGTTTTATCAGGTACGTTTGAGTATCAAATCAGGAAGCAAAGAAGGAACTGTGCGAGATTTCAACGGAAACTCCGTTGGAAAGTGGAACATCACTGTTTGACCCTGCCTTACCCAATGGATAAACCAAGAGAACTAAAAATCATCCAATGGCCTGAGAGTCAAAGGATTATGGAACACCCCGAAGCAAGCAAGTTGCCCTGGCACTCGGAGGGAGCTTATATGATACCCGGAGACATTTGGGAGAAGTACAAGGATTCCTATTATGCAAGAATGTGGTTTCAAGTTCAAATAGATTGTAAAGACCCAAAGGATTGGGAAGCAGCAAAAAAACTGCGAAGCAAACTTACCGAAGAAGGTATCACCTTTGACAGTGGAATTGGAAGCAGTAAAAAATGGGACTGGTCTTTGGACTGGTCGCTTAGTGGCTGCCTACCACAATATGTGTTTGATCAACTTACTGAATACGCACTTGATTTCACCGCTACGGAACACGAACCCGAAGAAGAGTGAGATCCGCCTACCCAATGTTATCAGATGAATTGTTTGAAACAAGAGCAAATCTTGAAAGTGCTTACAAGCACTACTGCTATGGACCCAACGCCCACATGTACGATGAAGACATAAAAGGCAGATTGAGAGCGATAATCACCGAAATGATTCGTATTCAAAGACTACCAGGAATGGATTTACCACCTGGTTCGGAACCGATCGAAGTAAGAGAATGGTTTCCAGAAGTGTGAATACAAACTACCCAATGGAAAACAGAATTGACTTGACTCAAATCAAAGAACTGAATTTTGAAGGATGGCCGAAGTGGATCCATGATGTAGTCATGGAGCTTGATGAAATGTACGAAAAGGAAGACGCCCTAATTGCAGAAGTAAAAGATCTAATCACTTACGACCAAGAAGACGAAATGTGGGTTTATGATGAATCTAAATCATCAAACCCTGGATTAGACGCAATGGACATCCTCATAAATTTGGCTTACGACAAATGATTGATGCCTCACTACCCAATGTTGAAAATGACAAACTTTACCACAGCGCGACCGACTTACCTTGGTGGCACCGAAGGTTACAAAGAACTAGCTCAACACCAAACTGAAGAACTCATGTTCAGCATGAGTCCAACGAAAATGCCTCACAAGCTTTTGGATGGTTTTCGAAACCATTTCCGAGAAGAGAATCGTCTAACGCTGGATAGCGGAGGATTTGATTTGCTCTTGGATCCAGAGCGAGCAGATGAATTTGATGTGGACGAATTGATTGACCGAGTGAATCGGCTTGGCCTACTTGAGCAAGATACGATTATGTCACTTGATTTCCCCGTTCCACACGGGGATGCGATACCAATTACCTCAGAAGAGGTTTTGCGACGACAGAAACTCACAACAAGCTACTACGAACGAATGAAGCAGAAATTACCGATAGACGTTCACCCGATTGTTCATGGAAGAAACCATTCCGAAATGAAAACGCACTTGGGCCAATACGATCTTGCAGCAAATCAAACAGTTGCGTTCGGTTCAAACCTCGCTTTGTTGAAGCCCAGACTATACAAGTGCATCGGAAACGGCAAAGGTCAAGCAAAGACCAAGATTCCGAAGCTCAAAGACACATGGGACAGAATAATGGAAGGAATACTCCTATTGCGTAAAAACGAACAAAACGTATTTGCGCTTGGAATGGGCGGCCAACGAGCCTCCCAAGTAGCCTTCTTGCTTGGAGCAAAAGAAGTTGATGCAACCTCATGGTGGGGTTATGCTATGACTGGAAAAATGATGCTACATGAACTCGGAAAAGGAGTGCATGTGCGAGACATGCACCAGAATTACACCCCAACGGATGTCGCATACATCAAGAGTCTTTGGAAAAACGACGAATACCCATTGAGCCAAACTCAAACGGGTCTTGACTGGAAAACAACATGGAAAGGACTAAGGGGGCCAAATGAAGCTCGAAAGGGCGGCCTCGACGGAACTACAATGAGAGCTTTACACAACATCTGGTCGTCTGACCTGGATGCACAAACCTGTTCTGACTTTGCCGGTGATCCTGATGGATTGGCAAGGTTCCTGATCAGGCGCGACCAAATGAAGACGACACAGTTTGAAAAGCGAGTCACACTCGTTATGAAGCACATCGGAAGCGAAGCTACGGTTCAATCCAATTTGATGAATTACACCAAATCCTGAAGACAACTACCCAATGTTTGAAAACATAAATGTCCAAAATCTATTGAAACAAATAGAAACAAGGACAATTGAAAAAAATACAGAGAAACTTCTTTCTTACTTGCCTGCTGGCTTTGAAGCCATAATGGGGAGAATCGAAGATTCCCACAACTACGGAAAAAAGTTGTGTGATGAATTGATCCGAGAAGGAAACATAGAAGCTGCGATTAGAGTCGATCGTGCAGTGCTTGATACAAGGCTGCAAACACCCGACGTAATTACAATCGCAAGACCGTATCAAAAAGCGACCGTAGGCTCAACACGCGCCTGGGCGCAACATTTCAAAATGCAAGATAGCCACATGAAGGAGATATACCACCGTGCCGCATACAACCCCGAAGAATACCACAAAATGACAAAAGCCGAGCTTGTAGTAACCCTATTCACTTTGGCTGAACATGGCCCGCTAACGGCCAAGCAAACTGATGTTCTATTGTGGTTGTGCGACCAAATACCGATCGGAAACGATAGTTGGGACCATCACCCTGATGTTGAATTGCATTACAAAGAGATTTACCGTGAGGCGAAAATCAAAGGTCGTAACAAACCTTCTGGTGAACGCCAATGGACAAAGAATCTTTGAAATACAAACTACCCAATGGAAAAAATGACTATCGAAGAGGCATTAAAGTTTGCCGAATTTGAATTGTGGAATAAAATGGCTACAATGGAAAACGAATCAAAAGTTATTTCGACTCTAAGGCTTGAACTGGAAGATGCACATGCACATGTTCAATCCGCTTTGAATATCCTTAACTTTGGATAAATCAAAAATAGCGAAAGCAACACGACTACCCAATGGAATACAAAAAATACAAAAATTACAATGAAATGCTGGAAAAGTATGGATTTGACAAAATACATACTGGTGGCGGGTGCTTTTACTACGAACGTAATGGTCCACCTGAAACCAACTTTGTTATCGTGCTTTTTACGAATCATAAAGATGATTGGATTTTGCAAGAAGAATGCGAAGAATACACGCATGACGAATACATGGAACATTACGGTACTGAATACGATATTTGGGTTTGTGAAACTGAACCGTTATACAGGCTCGTACATTTTTTGGAAAAAGGCGAAAAGTACATTGATACAGAAGAACTGATATGGCCCACAAACTTGACTGAAGATGACAACTTGGAATGGACCGCCCCTCAATACCGAATCAAGGAATTGAATAAAGGCCATGAGTTGAACAACGACCACGCTTTGTTGGAACAACATATCCAAAAAACAATTGCTCTATCAGAGTCTTTGACACTTGACGGAAGTTACCTCAAGATGTACGGGTGTACGCACCAAGAACTGCTTGACAAGTATCATAACTTGGAAGTTGATGAGTTCAAGGAATTGATGGAATTGCGCTGGACAAACTCTGGCGGATTGCCGTCTTATTGATTCCAACCTACCCATGAGCGACATAGAAGAGATAAACCTCCAATTCGCAAAAGAAGAAAAGTTCCGTAATCGCATGATGAAGTTGTCAAAAAAGGAATTGATTGATAGAATGATCAACATGAAATGTTTTATTGATGAAATGGTTGATGAAGCATAACCCAACATGAGCGAAGAAGGAAACCAACTTACCCAATGAGCAGAATAAATGATTTTAATCTGGACAAACTGTTCGTCGTTGCTGAAAAACAAATGGGTGGCTGGACCGCCACAGATGCAATTGACGGAGTTATGTACTGCCAGGTTGAACGAGAACCAGCACAAATGATGGCACAGGATCTTTGTGCCGATTTGAACATGCACACCGAATACCCTTACGATCCTGAATCGTGGGCTGGAAAATCCCTGTCTGAAATCGAATGGATTGGCGATCACATTGAAACAATTGCATTGTTTTGTGAAGAACCAGAAGAAGCCATTCCGATTGACGAATGGCTATCCGAACTAGGAATCACCCACATCAAGTGGGGATGAGCAGAACTTACCCATTGACAATAATAAGACCCGATGAAAATGACGAATGGCCTTACACACCTTACAAACTGAACACGTTTGGATTGGTGGATAACCCCCCGTCAAGTACGGAATCAACCGAAATCAAAAATACTAAGTCGATCCTCAACCTCGGTCGCTTTTTATTCTTCTGCGCCAATGATGGTCAGTTTGAAAACATAGAAGAAGCTGCGAACGAGGCTCAAAACATAATGTGTGGCGAGTATTACATCTCAAATACAGATGGCGATAAGATCGAGTGAAGCCCACCTACCCAATGAGAATAATTGAATTTATGCAAGAACATTACAAAAGATACAATGGCACCGATCCCAAAATTGGTTGGTACATGTGTATTCCGATGAAGGTCATTGCCAAAGAACTTGGAATGACAATAGACGAATTGGGTGAGCAAACTTGGTATTTCACGCCAGAGAAATCAGAAGAAGGCGACAATTACGAACACGACGATGACGACGGTGGACATTGGAAGCCATCACCATTCAACTGAAACGAACCTACCCAATGAGCAAACAACAAGACAAACCTATTGTGAACACAGTAGGGGAATTGATAGAATTACTCAAGAAAATGCCTTCAGAATTACAACTTTGTTTGGCCGTAGATTGTGGACTTGACCCTTCGGGAGATCAAAAACACGACTGGCTTCACTACGAAGCTATGCTTGAGGATTGGAGCTTAACCGATACATGCCATGATACACCTGGAGTGTTTGTTGAAGAAACAGAAGGAGAATGTACAGAATTTGTGATTCTGCGCCTCAAAGCTGTGTTACAACATACCGACGATCCAGAATCTTCGGCCATGATTTTCAGTGATGGAACAAATCAATTACACCTCCGTAATCTTGATTGAAATCCTACCTACCCAATGAGTACCTACTATCGCACCAGCGAAATGGTGAAATTGGACGACATCAGAGAGAAATGCAAAATCGTTTCTCTTGAAGAAAGCGAACACTCAAGCAACCAACTTGGTTTGGTTATGAGAGACACGGAAACCGGGAGTTACATGCACTTCGCCCTCACTGAAGACGGGTATGTGTGTGATTACTTCCGCTACGGTGGAAATAGCGTCGGAAACATGCTGGAAGAAATCGAGCAACTGTTCAACGTTGAAGCGATTTCTGAATACGAGGAAGAATACATGGGACTACACCACAGCGAATCCAACGTGATGTACATCTCGTTTGACGATCTCAAGGACAATCCCAATGTTTTGAGAATACCTGCTTCTGAAGAAGAAGAATGATCTCATATAGCGAATGACGCTACCCTTACCCAATGCAATTTAGCAAAACAGAACAAGAACTGATTGACGAATACTACCCTCATGGCGAGGATGGTTTCTATGAAGGGATTGAGGATGACATCTGCCCCTGGACATTCACTTCCGATGAAGTGACTCCAGAAGGTTTCCTTGTGTTGATTGACGCATGGTTAGGAAGAAACACTCTCGCATTTACACATGCGGGAAGGTTGCCTTACAATGAAGAAAACGCCCACAGGGATCACTACGAATACATGACCTACAAGTTCAACAAGATTTGGAACATCCACATCAACGAGAACATGGGTCTTGCTGGAATCTATGTCCACCAAACCCTTCCTGAACACTTTCAGATCAACAACGTTCAAGTGTTTTTGGGCTACGAATACATCGACGAAAATGGTGAACGCCAATACGTCGATCAACGCTCAACAACACACAACGATTGATTGTGAACCTACCCAATGTTATCCGAAGACCCGTATGATATGAGCTTAGACGAAATTTTTTACCGTCAATTACTGACACGTGAAGAAGAGACAATGGTTCGAGATTACGCCGCCCGTATGATCTATGAAAGGAGATTTAAACAGAACCAAGAACGCAGAAATATGTTCCCTGAACAAGCTCGCGAACTTGATTTTTCTTGAAACTCAACCTACCCAATGAAAGACGTTAAGAAAAACGGAACTTTACTGAAGCGTGACGGATATAAACTGACAAAAACAATTCTCGACATGACTCGACAGGAGTTAATTGAAGAACTGATTGGATCGTTTGAATACGATTATTTGGTTGAAAACAATTTTGTTGAAAAGATGAATGTCTTTGAAGTCCGTGATTATGGCTTGAAAGTTCTTGAGAGGAATGGATTAGCATGGGCCGAAAACCCTCTGCACCCGAACCACGACCATTTGACTTATGCAAATGGCGATTATATTGAAGTTGAAGAATTGAATGTACACCGAAATGAGATGTTTGAGATACAACAAGCCGTTTGGAATCTATACAACGTATGGGCTATGAGCGATGAGCGACAAGTCCTAGTTGAAGAATACGCAAAGAACTGCAAGTTCTAATGAACCAAACCTACCCAATGGAAATAATTGAATTTATGAGGGAGCATTACTACTCCTATAACGGAATATGTAAAGACATTGGTTGGTACATGTGTGTGCCAATGAATGTCATTGCCAAACAATTGGGAATGACAGTTGATGAACTCGGAGAACAAACTTGGAATTGGAAGCCAGAGGAATCAGAAGAAGGCGGGAATTACGATGACGACCGTTCTGAAGATGACGGGCATTGGAAACCATCACCATTCAATTGAAGAGAACCTACCCAATGGAAAAACAAACAGTAAATGGTTTCTACAAAGAGATCAGAGAAAGAAGTGCATGGGACATGGTTAATTTCATGTTCACCCACAAATACGCCTCTGAAGGCGACTTTCACACAATGAACGAAACACTACGAACCTGCGCGGAACATCTAGAGGATCTGGAAGGCAAAGGTGGAGAAGGATGGGACCACGAAAATGGTTCCCTAATCTTTTACACTGCCAAAGGAAAAAGAGAATTCGCAAAGAAAGAATTCGTTCAACTCATGTTTGATGCTAAGGTTCTAAACTACTTTGCTAAAAATTACCTCGGAACCAACGAAGCATACTCAGTTGGATTTTACTAATCCAACTTACCCTACCCATGAACAACGAGCTTAGAACAGTTGGAAAGAAACTGTACATCGGTGACAAGGAAGTCCTACAAGGTTGGGAATCCTTTACTGGATGGTACTGGTTTGCAACCGAAAAGACCGAAATGGAATACAATGGCAAGCCAATCTGGTATGGATTTGTGCAAGGCCAGTATGAAGAATGGGGAGATTTCCCCGAAGCAGAGATCGACAGCTTAGGAATGAAGGCGTGGAAAATCAAGAAGATTGACCTGCCTCACGCTGGCCGTCGCTGAAGCCAAACTACCCAATGGAAAAAATACAAACAGAAAGCGATGTGGTCTATACCGTCCTTATTGAAGGACACGGACACTACTCGCAAACCTATGTGTTCTATGGACCGTATAATGCAGAACTCTTCACCAGACAGGTGAGGCAAAAAGTGTACCCCGAATTTCCGAACGCAACAGGTTCAGATTGGTCGGTATATGACCCAGTAAAAGGATTTGTCCAAGAAAACGCTACTGATGCGTATTGGGACTTCCTTAACGATGCTGCGCTTGAAGAAGATTGATCTCCACCTACCCAATGAGCAAAATATACGAACCATCAGAACAAGAAGTTCGCTTACTTGTGAATGAACTGAGAGGGATCTGGAAAAGGTATGAAGGGAACTTTGTAACCGACGAAGATGCGCTTGCAGCAATTGAAAGACTCCTGTATCGTACAGGGGTCATGCAAGAAGATTGATCTCCACCTACCCAATGAATGATGATGAACGCTTTGAAGCGGAAAACGAACTGATTGAAAATGGAATTATGCCTGATGAATTAACTTTTACAGACAACAATTGCAGATACAAACTGAATAGAGATGAATCCGAGATTTTTAGACGAAACTGGGACACTTACATTTACGATATAGCAGACATCAAAGCTGGAGCCAATTGCGACGAAATGCGAGAGTTCCCCGACACTATGCTTGAAATAAGCTACACCATGATCCTGGAGCGAGATGCTCTTGAGGATTATACATGGTATGCCTAATCATAACCTACCCAATGGGATCTATATCCAGAATGAACCAAAGAGAACGATTGTTTGAAGCAAACAAGGACTTGATTGAAGAGATCGAAGAACTATACGGGAGAATTGCCACCGACGTCCAATGGGACGACAATTCTGAACCATACATGTACTTGTGTGGTCGAATGAAAGTTGGAAGCAATGACCGGAACGCAAGACTAGCTGAAACCAGCATTTATGTCATGTTTTTCCAGATCTATTCTGATGGCGAAAATGTAGAAGAAGAACATTACCGTGCTGACCTACAATTTGAGCTTGATCACATCAAGAAGTTCTTCGAAGAGAACACTCATCGCTGATGCCAACCTACCCAATGAACAAACAAACATACATCGGATTAGCAGGTGTAATGGGTTTAGAAGAAGACATATTTGTCCAGGTCACACTTGACTTAGACAAACTGAAAGAAAAAATGGAAATTGCAAAATCCATCCTTTTGAAAACCCAAGACGTAGATATGCTTAGTATGGACATCTATCCCGAATTTGAACAATTACAATGGGATGTTCTAGATGAAAACGATGAACTTCGTAAAACTTTAGAAAACGCTGGAAAAATGCTGATTCGCTATGATGGCGAAGATTTGAAAGCCCTCCATTACGAGGACATTCAGCATTACAGATTTGAATGTCCAAATTATGAAATACGTAATAACGCAATTGCTAACAAGTATTGGAGTCCAAGCATTTATTTCACAGCTTTCGCAAGACACTTTGATGGAAAGTTGTGGATCAATCTACCAAGCTCTGCTTGGGAATGAATTACAATTACCCAATGAAAGAATTGAAACTTTGCCAACGTTGGCGCGAACATCGTGCATCATACAGGCCAGAAGGAGAACCGATACAAGTGAATCGTGACGGCTACTTTGCTGAAGTGATTCCAAAGAAGGTTGCGAAGGAATTCGTGAACAAGCACCACTATTCAGGGTCATGCCCGCCACCAAGAGTTACTGTCGGATTGTTCCGAGACAACGATTGGGGTTTGCACGACCTGGTTGGCGTTGCAGCATACACAGTTCCCATGAACGGGAATGTGATTCCTTACTGGCTTAACACGGACAAAACACAGGGGGCTGACCTCGGACGTTTTGTTTTGCATGAATCTGTTCCCGCAAACGGTGAAACATGGTTCCTCTCTCAATCGTTTGACTTGCTTGAACAAGAACTACCTGAACTGAAAGCGGTCATGGCTACTTCTGATCCTATTGTGCGTTTCAACGCACACGGAGAAGTTGTCATGCCTGGACATGTCGGCACAATCTATCAAGCTCACAACGGACGATGTATCGGGAGAACCTCAAGCAAAACGAAGAAGGTAGCACCTAACGGTGTTATCATCACAGATCGAACACTCTGCAAGCTGAAAAACGACGAAAGAGGCAATGATTATGTCAAACGAATGCTCAACAAGTACATTGGCGGGAAACTCGCTGATGAAACATGGAAGCAATACGTGGCAAGAGCTGAAACCTCATTCTCAAAAGTAAAACACCCTGGCAATCATGTGTATTGTTGGGCGATAGGCGATGAAAAGAAAAGGACACGAAGGACATTCAAGGATGCCCTACCGTTTCCGAAAACTGTTGAATTGCCGAATAAAGCTTGAAGTGAACTACCCAATGGAAAAGTTATTGCAAAAATACTGGATCGTACATTTTTTGGAAAAAGGCGAAAAGTACATTGATACAGAAGAACTGATATATCCCACAAACTTGACTGAAGACAACATCAAATCAGCCATCGAAAAAGCAAAGGCTGTTTGCAAGGACAACGATTACGAATTCATTTGCCTTGATTTGATTGACGAAGGAAATTGGAAGAAACCCTGGTGGTCCTTTCCTCGCGACCAAGAATGTTTCAGTTGAAGTGAACAACTACCCAATGAGAGAAGAATTTAGCGTGACACGAACGATCAGTTACGAGAACTCATTCGGAAAAGTCGGACCGGACTACTCCGATGTTGAGTTCAATGTGATCGTCAGCGTAAATGATGAAACAAAACGAGGTTGGTGGCAGATTGACGGCGATGGAGGCGCACACTACGCAAGTGGTGGCCTTTGGTTTGACGACAATCTGAAACTAACCGATTATGATGGAATCTTCAGCTTACCGGACTACATCGGTGAAAAGCTAGAGGAACACGGCTACGACGTGGGCTTTCTCCAATGAATCAAACCTACCCAATGGAAACAATTTATGTGATCCACTACTGGAATGCAGAAAGCCCTCCTTCATCTGGAATACACACGATAACCAACAACGAAACCATAGCCAAAGCAAGATGGAAAGAACTTATTTTTTGGCAAAGTGGCAAAGAAGAATGGTATTTGGCAAAAGAGACTTACGACGAATGGAATGAATTTGTTGAGGAAAAATGGTCTGCCAGAGAATACGACGATGGCGAATGGAACGTCTACACACTTGGAATCTACCGTGATGGTTTTTCCACAGCGACCAGTTCCAAAGAAACACCCGAAGAATACCGCAAATGGGCGGAATACAACCGCATGAAAGCCGAAGGTAAATCTGACGAAGAAGCCTACGCTATTGCCGTTGGCGATACGATCGAGTGAAGCTCACCTACCCAATGAAAGACGTAAAGAAAAACGGAAACATGCTGAACTATGACGGATATAAACTGACGAAAACGATTCTTGAAATGACCCGAAAGGAATTGATTGAAGAACTGATTGGATCGTTTGCATACGATTACTTGGTTGAAAACGATTTTGTTGAAAAAATCTGATGAACCGAATT
>Ga0206123_10000865_pt1 | contig 29338 bp, 31 predicted proteins | sample Helgoland_Spring_2_FD_160086 | JGI IMG/M metagenome (GOLD analysis project Ga0206123, IMG submission 160086) | Pelagic subsurface seawater microbial communities from Kabeltonne, Helgoland, North Sea - Helgoland_Spring_Bloom_20160316_1 | ecosystem: Environmental > Aquatic > Marine > Epipelagic ...
TTTGCCCTGGCAGCCGTGGGTATGTCGATCCCCAATTGATTGGCCATACGCAGCAGATACCACTGCACATCGGCAATCTCATCAGCAACCTCCGCCAATGCACTCGCATCCAGACTCTTTGATTCATCTTCCGTCAGCCACTGGAAGTGCTCCATGAGTTCAGACACCTCAACACTCAAGGCCATCGCAAGATTCTTCGGGCTATGGAATGCATCCCAGTCTCTTTCTTTCGCAAACTGGTTGATAATTTGGGTGAGTTCCTGGAATTCTGACATCATTGCTCCACTAAACGACAAGTAATTCCGGTAGAGTACCAAAGCAGAAAGTTATTATCTCAGGAGAGAATTTTATTAACCGCAAAGATGACGAGATGGCAAAGATAGACACACCGATGATTTCCCAATGGGTAAGCAAGCATTCGCATCTGGTCCCTTCAGGCGCGACGGTGCTGGATCTCGCCTGTGGTGCCGGCAGACATACCCGATATTTTCTGGACAGGGGTAACAGAGTCATTGCTGTGGATCGCGACATCAGCCGCCTGACCGAACTCAGCGGGCATCCTTGCTGTGAGATCATTAGCTGCGATCTCGAATCTGCAATGAATGAAACTAAACACCCAAAGGATGGCTTGCCATTTGAACATTGCGAACTTCAATGTATGGTGGTCGTAAACTATCTACACCGTCCATTGTATCGTGCTCTGGCAGAGTCTCTGTCGACGGGTGGCATTCTGATTTATCAAACATTTATGGAAGGCAATGCCGAATTTGGCAGACCCACTAATCCTGACTTCCTGCTTAAGCCCGGTGAACTCGCAGCCACATTCAATTCCGATTTTGCGCAAATCGATTTCTTCGAGGGCTTCATCTCAAACCCAAGACCCGCGATGATTCAATGCTACTGTGGTCAAAAACGCTGACAGATCAAAAACCACTTAACACGTGCAACAGATATTCCACAAATTAGACCAGCACAAGATTTAGTGTCGACACTTTATCTCATAGCGATCCATCAAATCCCTGACCAACCCGCTACGAACAATATCATCCCGCTCGAATTCGTGGACATACACCCCGGACAAACCTTTGACCCGGGCCACCGCATCAGCAAGACCGTTGGCACCTCGAATATCACTTTGCTCTACATCGCCATTAACGACCACCCGGCAATCTTCACCTATCCGGGTCAGAAACATTTTCATCTGTGAGACCGAGGTGTTTTGCGCTTCATCGAGAATCACAAATGTATCACTTGAGAATGTTTTGCCTCGCATAAATGCGAGAGGCGCCGCAACGATTCGACCATGGCGCAGATAGTAATCAACAGCACCACCACCCAGTCGTTCATTCAATGTTTCGCGAAATGCCTCGATATAAACTGCAAACTTCTCGTTCACATCACCTGGAAGAAACCCTAGTTGTTCACCGGCTTCCACAGCTGGGCGGGTTAATATAATCCGTTCTATTCGCCCGGCTTCCAATGCATCTGCCGCTATCGCTGCGGCACAATAACTTTTGCCAGTTCCTGCTGGCCCGATACCAAAGGTAAGGCAATGATTATTAATGGCATTGATATATCGCTTTTGTGAAGTTGTTTTTGCTTCAAGGGGCCGCTTACACCTATTGGTTTTATAAGCGGTTTCCATAGTGGGGGGGGATGCATGCAGAGTATAAATGTCGGCACTTTGATGTTGCGGATGTCTTTCTTTGCGGTTGGCGGACTTTCTATTTTTTCTCCCTTCACAATTTTTTTTGTTACGAGCCGAGTATTTGAATTGGGCTTTTTTAGACATAGTTAACGCTTACCTACTTTGAGAAATAAAATGGGTTTCGTAATCTATTGCTGGTGATCAACCAACCGTTCAAAGGTCTCCGTTTTGTTGTCATGTTGAGTTAATGTTCTCAGGTTATTTTGCCACGCTGAAAGAATCACGCAATAGGTAATGCATAATAATTCGATAAATACATTGAGCTGTCCGACGAAAGGGTCAGGTTTGAATTAACGTCAATCAAACGTGAACAATAACCGTGCAATAGACAAACAGTTGCACCAATATAGTTCGAGTACCAACCTTTATTGTCGCTTATCCAATGGCAAGACAATCGCTGTCAGCCAGCGACAGGGCAGAGGTAGTTATTGTCTGAACCGCTAGCTTACCCTGGCACGCTCGCGGTTACTGCAATTTCAACAACAAATTTTGGCGAGGCAAGTTTGGATTCAACACACGCTCTTGTCGGGGGTGCGGCTTTATCAATCCATGCATCCCAGACTTCATTCATGTCACCAAAATAATCCATATTTGACAACCAGATTGTAGCTGTTAGCAGACTGGACTTGTCAGTCCCCGCTTCTGCGAGCAATCCGTCAATGCTGTCCAATATTGCCTGGGTTTGCGTGCCAGCATCTTTACCGGCTGCCTTCAGTGCAACCTGGCCCGCTGTTGAGACGACACCGTTATGGACAACGGCTTGCGACATACGGGGTCCGATATTTATTCTCTTTATTGTCATTGGGATTCCTGTTGTTTAATTTGAAGTTTTATTAGTTTTTTATAGGCAAGATTAACAGAGTGTAGAATACCATGTTTAATCTGGTAGATTCCCCTGCATAAACCGTTTTAGATTCTCTCCTATCAACAATTTTATTTCCTACTGGAAAACCCCTGATCTTTCATTGATCAGGTGAAAACATCTGCTGGCTAGCCACAAAAAAATTGAGCTGTTCAGGACCAGGCTCAAGCACTCATCGCATATATTGTTAATGGGTTATTTATACACTGTGCCATTATGCTTTAACCATCCACCCTCATGCTTTCCCGACGGATCATGATGCGTCCAATGGATCACTCCTCCTCTGGAATTCCACTCATACTCACTATAGAACTGAATAGGATCCCCGATATTTATCGCGCTAATGCGAGGTGCCAGATTAATGTTATGGGCAACCAGGACTGTTTGACTTTTATTTGTTTTGAGAATGAATTTCTGATGCCGTGAACCTTCATTGTCATCAGGGAGTAATTTGATGACGATACCGGACCCACTAACTTGTATGCTACTGAATTTGTTTTGATAGGCTGACTGCAAGCCTACGCTGTCACCCGCAACAACTAGCGGTACAAACCACAAGAGGAAAATGCTTACAAACCAGTGACTAATTCTGCTGGGCTTTCTTTTGCCTGATAACAACCAATTTACCCGTAATCTATAGATTCTCCGGTTATACGTCATAACCCTGACCCAACACAGTGTGTTTAATCTATGGTCAATCCATTCGATTTCTGCTGAATTTCAAACCCTTTGTTGTAAAAATCCACACCGCCATGTTTAAAACTCGCTGGATAGTGGTTTTTGCCTATCAAGCCTAATGCATTAGAGAGGATAACCGCAGCACTGTAAAAATTATCGTTAGTTTAAGCAATACCATAGATTATTTTCAGCTGCCATTTTGTTGAGATGCTATTAACAGAGGACTTGCATCTGAATATCAGCTTGAATTGGGGGGACTTGAGAGGGTGTGGCTTGATCAGGACGGAGGACAGCCAGATTTTTTAGACGAAACCTGGCGCCACAAACAAGGCATAGCCCCCTTTTAATATTGTGGGGAAAATCAGACTGTATATTTGGCAAGCCAACTATTCAAGCACCTTTGTAGACTAACGATATCACTATGTTAAGAAAGAGATATCGCCAGTCTCCGGTAAATAAATTTAGGAAAACAAGTTTTCCCTGAACTGCGATCAACATGCTTCATGCCCTCGGCAGGCATGAAGCATGCCGGCGACCAAATTACGGATTAATCCCTACTTTGGACATCGCTTTCTTCAGTGATTTTGCGTAACAGGCACGATTTTGCATCACCTCTCTCAATGATCCAGTATCAGATCGAAAAGTAGATCCGCAGACCTGCTTTGCAGCTTTCTTAAGCTGGGCAACCAAAACTGTGCGGCCTTGCTCGCTGTTAGCAGCAGACTCACTATAAGGAACTTTTACAGCTTGTGGTTCAACAACTGCAGCCCCCGCTGTCAAAGCAAAGGTTGTAGTCAGTGCGGCGGCAATAATAGTTTGCTTAATCATCTCAAAATCCTCATCGTTAGGTTAGGCAGGTTCCGATCACCAACATGGCTCTGAACACCTGTATCTAATTAGACAGGAAAACTCCGGAAATGGTTTGGACTCTGAGACGAGTCGAAAGATCAAAACGATCAATCTTTAAGTTGAGTCCCTGGTGCGATGGTTGCCGTGCCTTGAATTGCGATGATCGCAATTGAAAACAGACAAACGAACCAAAGGACGCCGGTTCAGATTTTATCAGGAACGGAAATCCAGTCGCCAATAACTTCGAACAGCACAACTGGAATATTTTTGACTAAGAAAAGTGATTAGACATCAATATCAACGATATACGGGAGTTACAGTAGACTAACGACAAATTGTTACATCAGTACCGCAAGGCGCACCATTAATGAGCCAGTTGAGTATCAATTGATAGTTCGCTTCACCGGTTGGGTTTGCCCGGTTAATACTCAAACCACCGGCATGATTTGAACCCGTTGGCTTGGTTAACAATAGACTGGATTGAGGATCATCAAGATTCGTACGAGCCAACACATCGCTGTAAAGCTTCTGATTACCTACTGAGAAGTCGACAGGAATGCCTGCAAAAAAGCCACCATCGACGTGGCAAGCCGCGCAACCGGACAGTATCGGCACTATGTGCTCGTCGAACGTGATGTCAGTCGACTCCGGATTCAACAAAGGGTCAAGGGTAATGACTGCGCGATCAGTTGCCCCGTTATTCAGACCATTGGTAACCGAAAGTTCAACAACATAGTCGCCTGCCAAATCCGCGGTAATTGTAGCAACCGGTGCGTTTGCACTGGAAACTGAAACGACCGCACCCGCCGGCATACCTGTCACACGCCATTCATGCGAGGCGGCAAAAAAACTGGCGGATCCATTCATCAGCACGGGTGAGGATGAGACCCGATTACCACCTGCAATTGCCAGGGGCATTTGCGGAGCCGTGATTTTCCCACTGTCATCATAGACATCAAACCCCTGCAGGAAAGCTGCAAGCTGGGTAGGTACCCCCGCGGGGTTTGACCAAAACTGTCGATAATTCAAGAACGACAGGGGCATCTGCCCTCGCCGGTAAACCAGATCTATAATCTGATCATTGTAGCTAATGAATTTCTCATAACTGCTGAAATTAATCGCGTTAGCAAGAGAGACCCTGTCTTCACCCACTGGGGTTGTTATCGACTCTGCTAGTTCAGTGCCTCGAAGCGCATGGCATGCAATACAATGCACTTTGATAACATCCAGGTACAAAGACTCGACTCCGGCAGGTCTGTTTTCATTTTGTCGCCAGCCTTCAGGAATATAGTCGTGATCATAATTCGCTCGGGAAAAATCACCGCCATAGGCTCCAGCGTCAAGATCGAGTGCAAAGTCCGGACTCCATTTCCCGCTATTATTACTATCTTCTCCGCCAAAACCGGTAAAGGTTCCATGTACCATTTGGTTAATTGCATGTAACCGCGATTCCTGCTGCCCCTCGGTGAAGCCGTCCTGGGTAGAAAACCCAAAGGGCTTGGGATCAAGAATATTCATTTTCAATGAGCGCAGCGCTTGCTTCGGAAAAGCGCCATCTGCTTCGAGCGGGTACAACGAGGCGCCATGACATACACCACAAACACCAGGCATAAACTTCTCACCCCGCCCATCGAAATTGACTTTTAGCACCCTGGACTGCGTTCCATTTGCATCACGTGGACCATAGGCGATTAGTTTTGCAATTTTTTCAGAACCTGCGTCATTTGGATCAACGGGAGAATATTCAATCACGTTAGTGCCAATCAAAAAACGCTCGTCCCTTGCGATGGCGGCATCGAGGCTCAGCGGCGAGTATAGGGAAGCATCTCCCGGCTGGTTCTGGAATAAATAGTTATCAACATAAACCGCAATCCCGCCATCAGCCCTGGTTCTGGCGTACATGTCACGGCCGTAACCCAAATCTATAATGTCCCTGAAAGTTGCATTAACGTCAGCACTCTGGTCAAAACCATTCAACGACTTCCAGTCCGCCAGCGTTGTCCTTTCATTATTTGGATCTACAGCTTTGTAATATGCCTCGGCATAGGCTGCCGAATTGATGCTGCTGGCATCCATGCTGATCCTTGCATTGCCACCTCCAGCACCGTCATCGTCTGATGCCATCACGTGATCATTGCGCAATAAGTACAAGTAACTATCAACCGAGGATTGAACCTGCAGGGTAATACCACCGGCTTTTTGCAGCGTAAATGAATGTCGGGGGTTACTCGCACTTTGCGGATCCATGCCGCCGGAATTATTCCATTCACCTGAAGTGGTCTGAACAGCACCGCTATCCAGGGTTATTTCAAGTTGATAGCTGCCACTCTCGCCAACTGACGCTGTCGCAACTGAGACTTCATAGGTCCCGGCGGCCAGGGCGGGCTGACGATTGACGTAACTCAGGAAATGGTTCGGTTCAATGGTCTCATCAATGACAGGGATTGTTACGTTGGTCACTGTGTCCGGTCTTTCACCGCCCGTGCAGCCGATCATCAATAGAAACGAGAGGAGAACGAGAGCTTTGGATGAAAATTTGTTCATTAGAGCCTTACCAGATAGCTTATTCTGAAGATGGTGCTTTGATAGCCGATTTCGCCCTGCGCTTTGGAATCCGCATACCCAACGGAAAAGTCTATTGCAGAGCTTTCACCGAAACCCATGTTCACACCAAGAGCGGCGGTGTGTGTTTCGGCCTCAAGCCTGTATGCCGCCCAACTACCGCATTGATCCGCCTCAAATGCCAGGTCACGCTCTCTTTCCTCCGAATAGGTAATAAACGGAAATATGCCCAGGACTGGTGCGCCACTACACTCGGCAATTCTGGCTGTTGAACTGATATCCCCTTTCCGAAAGCCATAGGATCCGTAAAACGTGGTGAATGGGGTCACTATATAGTCGAGGCTCAAAAACAGGCGGTTGTGTTTCATATCAAACACAGTTCCATCAGAGTCTCGCAAAAAATGCTCTACGCCGGCAATAATACTGAAAGTATCAGACAGACGTTTGGTCACAAAAACCTGGGTGCGTGAAACCGTACTATCGCGCTGATCAACACCATAATTATCGACTTGAATCGAGGAGTTAAACTGGTAATAAGGCTCAAGATACCCCAGTGTATTTTGCCACCGATAAATAAACTGCACACCCACTGTCTCAGAGCTCAGCTCGTCGAGTTGATCTATCCTGTCGGCCTCAAGAAACAACTTGAGCGTCACGGCTTTACGATTACCAATCTCTATATTTGACAGCAAGCTGTAATTCAAACCCAGACTCGCTGACTCAATCTTGTCTGCTTCCCGACTCGCTTGACCAATATTGTTATTAATCGCTGCAGTCACATCAAAATCATGTAACCATTCCACTTCTAATGCCGCATTTGCCTGGGACGGAATATATAACCCCATTCCAACCAGTGCGAGGGAGCTAAATCCGGCTAGCAGTGCCCGCTTTAATTGTTTCATAACTGATCGACCAATTTGGAAGGTTCCCTAAACTAGCTAGCATACTCATTTTGCTGTCGTTTTGCAGCGCCACAGACTGACAATCCAACAAAAATCCTGAGGAAACTTTACCGAATATTGGCCAAAGTCTGCAATTATGTTGCCAGGCAATTGGTGGGTTTAGACAGGTTCATTTCTGGGTTTACACCATTTCACGAATATCTTATTAGTGTTCATGCTTATCGTCTGCAATAATTGACTCCAGAATTTTGGGCGATCCAGGAGAAGTGATTGACTTCCAAACCAATAAAAAACCGAAGAGACTTTCTCGCCAGTGTTTTTAGAACGGGATTGTGGGCTACAATTCCTGCCAGTGGACTGCTGGCACCCCTGATTGAGGTTATGGCTGCTGTGCCAAGGGAACTTGCGGCAGGTAAGTCCATATTTTCCTTTAATGGTGAGGTCAAGGTGGACGGTCACCTGGTGACCAAGAGTAATATGCAGGATGTCCAAATTTCAGCAACGTCAACCGTTTCAACAGCAGATCGAAGCAGAATTATATTTGCAGTCGGTAAAGATGCTCACTACCTCAGAGCTAATTCCGAAATGATTCTGGACGGCAAAGGCAAAGTTGAGCGATCAATGAACCTGAGTAAGGGAAAGGTCTTGTCGGTATTCGCCAGGCGTCCCGGGGGCTCAAGTCCGTATAGGGTAACAACCCCAAGTGCAGTCATTGGAATCCGAGGTACTGGACTGTACGCTGAAGCGGAACCGGAGATTAAACGAAGTTATATCTGTACCTGTTATGGCGATGTGAACATCAGTTCCAGTAATAACCCAAAAATTAATGAGGATATTAAAGCCCGTCATCACGATCAGCCGAAATATGTCTACGCTGATGATTCAAATGGGGAAATTATTCAGGATGCGCCATTTAAAAATCATACCGACGAGGAACTCCAACTGATTGAAACAATCGTTGGTCGAACAACACCCTACTCTTCGGTCAAGGAAGCTTATCCCAGACCACGAAAAGGCTATTAAGACTAGTACTAAAAACTAGCGAAGGAATCTGTCAATATGATGATCGCAAGAAGAAACCCCGAGGTTGAAATGGCGCCGATGAAAGATGAAACCGTCTTGTTTAACCCGGACAACAACAAATTTTGCGTCCTCAACATGACTGCAGCGCTATTATGGGAAGAGTTAGAAAATCCAAAAACCACGGAACAACTCGTTGACGCGGTGCAAAACAACTTCAGTGATGTAGATGCAGTAACCGTCGGTGAGGATATAGACAAAGTGCTCAACAGTTTGATTGAGGTACAGTGCGTATTAATCGAGTAAGCCTAATGCCCATGGCTGAATATGGCTATTGACTCCAGAATCCCCAAGACCAATGTTGCTTTTTGATGTCAGGCATTTTTGGTTCAGCCCATTCGAACAATACTATTGGTCAATTTGAGGATTTTTGCTCCGTTGTCGTTCAATCAATGATTCCGGAGGAGTCAGGCTGCCTTGTACAATACTCAGCGACAGCCTTTCACCGTTGGGCCATAAGCCATCACCATCAGAACAGTACTTTCGACCCCCGAAATTTCCATCCAACAGCTTCAGTTGTACTTGCTGAGCCAGCCATTAGCACACCTGTATCAATGGCCCTCGTAGATAGGTCAGATGCCGGCTTGCATCACCCTGGCTATTTCTCCAATCAAAATATTTCCGTATTGGTCGATGGTAGTATCGATAATTGCGAAGAAATATCGAACTTACTAACCGTGTCACAAAGTTCCGGGAAGCCTTCAGGGCTAAATTGGAACAGCGCTGAACTTATTGCAACGGCATATTCCCAAATGGGAAAAGTGATTTTTGAAAAGCTGGAGGGCAGCTTTTCCATCTGTTTGTTCGATGCCGGAAGCGGTGTTGTTCTTCTCGCCCGTGATTTGTTTGGTACTCGACCCCTATATTATTCAAACCACAACGGCTTCGCTTTTGCATCCAGCATTCCGTTACTCCTTAAATTAGCCAGGCAAAACGCAACTATAAGTAAAAAACAGGCCCAACAATTTTTGAAAGGCAAATTGGAAGGTCACCACTTCCAGCTTCTTTCTGGCATCCATGAAGTGCCAGTGGGAAGTGTGATTCTGAGCAAGCGAGGAAAGAAGCCTGAAACCCTGGAGTTCCCAAAACACTTGAACTCGGGACCCCAGGCAAAAAACAGCGAAGACGCCGCCGCTCAGTTACGTCACCTCCTGCTAGAGGCAGTAAACAGGCAGTCTATGGGTACAGAGGATCCGGGTTGCGGGGCCGCACTTTCGAGCGGCCTGGACTCCAGTTCGATTGTTTGGGCTATGCGTCAAGTGAATAAATATCCCGCCTCGCTTAACACATTTACTTATGTTGCCCAGGGACCAGAGATACAGCCATCGTGGGATGAGTCACCAATCGCCAACGACATTGCGAGACAATTCAAAGCAATTCATCACAAAGTGTATTTGAACGCCACGGACGTACCCGCTTACCTCCAGAAGATTTTTCAGGACATGGAGCTACCCATGTTGGGTCCAGTTGCCGTGGCACAACGGAAGCTCTTCGAAATGGCCCGGGAATCAGGCGTGCAGACGCTTTTCGGTGGTCATGGGCCTGATTTACTTCTGGCTGGGGCAACCGGACATCTAGGCCATCGCTTAAAATCGGAACTACTCTCAGCCCATTTTTTAAACGCTTTTAAATATATCAATGCAGCATCAAGGACTAACCAGATTTCCAGAAAGTCTTTGTTAAAGGGAGCGATCCATGCTCTCGGAACGACCAGCCTCAATCATACAATACTCAATCAGGTAATGAATTCAGTCCAGCCAAAAGCCCTATGGATCGAGGCCCAAAACGCAAAAGCGGTGGGCTTACAATGCCGATACCCTTTCCTAACCCGGGACATTCTCAATTTTTCGCTCTCGATGCCAGACCGTATTCGCCTTGACGATAGCGGGAGAACAAAACCAGTCCTTCGGAACGCCATGCTGGATATCCTCCCCAAAACTATCGTCGGTCAACAGGGGCACATTGGCTTCCCGGTCCCCTATCACTCATGGTTAACCGCGAATAAGCAATTTATGAGCGATCTAATCGAACAAGGGAAATTACTGGGACTTATTGAGCCTGCGGAACTGGAGATGATTTGGCAATCGGCACTCCGCGGCAATATCCGGCATTGTTATGAGATCTGGCGATGGATTGGCTTTGTAGGCTGGTTTGTTGCTCAGGGCATTTCCCTTGAGTAAAACGCAATCTGAATCCACCTACTTGATAATTTGCGTCTCGATGGTAACCGGGTTTTTACGTGGCTTGAACTGCCTCGCGATAATCAGAAATGGCAGGTACAGCGTCTGCAAAAACGATTGCGGATTCACATCCTCCAAACCCAGCTTCTCCGGCGGTTTTTTCTCATCAACAGCAGTACCAAACAGAAAATCGTAAAAGGTAAAGAAACCCGCAAAATTTTTATCCCTATGAGCAGCATCTCTCGAGTGATGAAAATTATGAAAAGCAGGAGATGAAACCACATAGTACAAAGGGCCGTATCGCCAGGGTAACCGGGAATGCTGTAATGCAGCATTAAACTCCATTGCATAGTAATAAACGACCACTGTTTTCACATCAGCACCCAGAATCAATAAGGGTATGACCATTAACACATTTTGAATAAAGTGCTCAATTGGATGAAAGCGGGTCGTCGACGCAAAATTCAAGTCCCTTTGAGAATGATGAGTGGTGTGGAAGGCCCAAAGCAACGGTACCGCGTGTTGCATTCTATGAATCCAATAGCCAAAAAAGTCTCCTATCAGCAACAATAGGATTATTTGGGGTACAAAATGCATTCCGGTCAACAGGTCTAACTTAAAAGTATCAAGACTGCTGCCTACTACATATAAAAATGGCCCCAGAAGAATCCGGTTTGCCAGGCCCAGGCGATAGTAAAACCAGTAACCGACGTCGTGGAGGAAGTTTCTAGATCGATAGAATGAAAGGTTGATGCCATGGAGTTTTTCAAGGGATCCAATCACACACAGACAAAAAAAACCAAAGGTTGTTGCGACAATAATCCGCTTATAGTATTCACCACCCGGTAATGCGCCGACCCAATCACGAAACCAGTTATAGAATTCCGGGATCTGATTAATAATGTCCATGACTGGTTTGTCCCCGGGGCTAAGAAAAAGAAATCCAGGATCGAATCTGGAAGAGTTACAACAGGATCATCGCAATCGGAACCGCGGATCGCAAGAAACAAACTTTTTTTGAGTATGTATCGTCATTGCCGACTTATGCGGGTAACATAAACAGTTCAAGTTGCTCCAAAGACGCCTCCGGGCAGAAGTCCCGTAGGCAACCCTGTGTTGGTACAAAACATTGAGCCACTGGCCAATAGGAATTAAAAAGTGAATTATACAGAATCAAAAAGCCAAACCCTGAATTCAACTGATGAAGTGGGCCAAAAACCCAAATATGTCGCTCCTTCCATTGAAATAATGGACGAAAATGAAGCCCTTAGCGCATTTCAGGCAACTGCTGCTGGTAGCGCGATGTGGTGGGTTGCATAGCGCATTTGTTGCGTCCGCCACAATTCTGAAATAATTGAAAGGCCAGGTCCTTAATTGGTGTTGTCGGAGTCAATAGCCAGTCTAGCGGACAGGATTTTTAGGGATCAGGGGAAAACGCCGGGACCTTCCAGTTCAGGAAAACCAGCAGAGCTTTCAACAGGGCAATGGGCAGCTAATCACTATCGATTTGCTGACATTCTCTTCTCTCTTTCAAGTGACAATTCAGAATTTAAGTCCAGATTTGAACGGATTTTCTCTGAATGCAAATTAGAAACTCAGCAGAACCAGCAATCAGACCTGCAACTCTCAACACGAGCTATACCTGGCAAAAGTATTACTCTCGTACAATTAATCGGATCTGGTCAAACTGACAATATCTCATTTTTAAAAGCACTGTTTCCTGAACAAGGGTTCAAAGAATTAGCACAATCTGTAGATTGTTGGCGTCTTCTATCGTCCACTGGAAGTAATAACCTACCGGTACTGGCTCTCAACGGCAACGATATTCTTGCAGACAATTCATTCCCCTGGTATACAATCGTCGCCCACTTTGCCATCGCAACTGCGATGCGGATACAACCAGAAAATTTATTCTTCCACGGCGCCACTAATTCTATTGCCGGTAAGGGTGTGCTGTTATTCGGAGACAAAGGCGCCGGCAAAACCACTTTGTCATTGGCTCTGGCCGCAAAAGGTCATGGTTTTCTTGGGGATGAGTACGCAACCGTTAATTCTGTTACCGGAGTACTTATTCCTTTCAGACGCGCAGTGTCTATCAGACAGGGTCCCCAGGCGCCGCAGATTGCCAGATATGTAACCGAACATCACGGTGAAATGGAAATACTTGCCGATGGTTCCAGCAGAACTCGCTTCTCTGTGAAGCAGCTTTTACCTGATTTACCAGGCTCCAGGTGCCCGCTTAGTCATGCATTCTTCTTGCAGAAGTTAGCTGATAAACCAGGTGCTACTTTTTTTAATATGGCACTACAACAATTAGAACAGACATCACCACTATTGGGAACCATCTGGGATCAATCAAGCGCCCGCTGCGCACTGAAAATCTTGAATGTGTTTAGGTCGGTACGCTGTTACCGGCTAACGCCGGGGGGAACCCCGGCGGAAACAGCGAAACTCATAGAAAACATACTGGAACAGGACAAGCATGTCAGTCAAAATAAGAGCTGAATATATCGGGACCTTTCGCTGGATCGAGGTTTATTTAATGGAAACCATCGCCGGCTGGATTGCCAGCACCCCTGAAATGGAAGCGAAAGTTGTGCTCGGCAGACACGTTTGGCAATCTGCACAGAATGCTGATGCCCTTGGCAAACGTGCATTTGAATTACGCAAACCTCTCCATTATAGCGTCGCACCTTCAACCGAATATCAAGCCTTCCTCGAACGAATAAGATCCATCGAAGCTGCTTCTGATCGACTTGCCGGATTTTACAAAGGTGTGTTACCTGGGTTAGTCAAAAAATATCAAGCCTACCTGGCCTGGACCAACCCTTTGATGGATGAACCTTCGGTTATCATTATCAAAAACAACCTCGCCGGAATAAATCGTATGGTGGATGAGTTCAACACCTTTGCTGCATCACCTGACCTTGGGAGTTTTCAGAACAGCCTTCCGAGCGAAACTGATACCTATGAGGCATTTCTGGCAGCTGCGACACAAGCCGAACTCATTGGGGATACCGCACACTCATGACAAAAAAAGCAGATATAGAGGATGGAAACACCTACAAAACAATTAATGGTTTCAAATTACGGTCAGACCCCGCCCGGGAAGCATGTTTTACCATAGCCCAAACCGATGCCGAGATGACAAGAATAGATGAAGCTTATTCAGCGGAAGCCTGCAGGGAAAGACTCCATCGTCATATGAACAATGAAACCGGGTCTCTTGAAATTGCGGCACAAACACTGGCCGACTTTCCAGAGGCGCCCTGGGAACTCCGAATGGAGCTCGCTCGGCAGGCCTACGATGAAACCAGGCACATCGAAGGATTATATCAACGCCTTTGCGAACTGGGCGGGTTCAAAGGTGAATTCCCAATCGGAAATTTCGAATGGTCTGTCACGATGATGCAAAACAACCTCCCTGCTCGCCTGGCCATTCAAAACCGCACCTTTGAAGCAGGGGAAATGGATTTGCTTGGCGGCTTGCGAAAAGAGTGGCGTTTGATCGGCGATACAAAAACCGCTGAACTGCTCGATGATATTCTCGCTGACGAAGTCAATCACGTACGCTTTGCAAATCGTTGGATAAAAAGACTGGTTAAGGAAGATGGTAAAATTTTACTCAGGATTGCCGTCGCAATGCGTTTTCTGTCCGATGCTAATGCGGCTGTATCCCCACCCATAGAAGGCAGAGCATCAGACCACTCGATAGATATGGCATCCCATTACAAGTTGGGCGTAAATACAACGGATCGACGAAACGCTGAATTTACCGATGAGGAAATCAATGAGATATTGAAACAAAGCGGGATGAAGTCACTGACTGCTTCGACTAACGAAACAACCGACAATGGATAGCCAACGGAACAACAAAACAGCACTCTTCGCACCTGAACCCGCTCGAGACGGCAGATTTTCTGTCAAAGAACGCTGGCAGGATTGTGAAAACCTGAAATCTGATGATCCCCGAAACCTGCTTGAATTTCTTCACAGGCAGATGAACGAAGAGATAGATGGGATGGAGTGCGCAGCGCAGAATCTTGCGGATTTCCCCGATGCACCCTGGGAACTTAGAATGCAGATTGCTCGTCAGGTTTCGGATGAATCGAGACATGTGGAAATGTTCCGCAAACTGTTTGAGGAGAGAGGCGGAACCATCGGTGAATACTCGGTACTAAATTTTCAGTTTCGAATTATCAGTGTGCTCAAGAGTCTGGAGGGACGTCTCGCAGTGCAAAATAGAATGTTTGAGACCGAGGGTATCGACGCAATTGAACCTGAAATAGCAGCGGCACTTGAAAAAGGTGATACCGCACTCGCTGAGTTATTCGATGCCCAACTCGCAGATGAAATCACTCATGTCAGGTACGCCAATGAGTACCTCCGGCAAGTCGTCCGGGATTCACCACGGACCGTGATGTCTATTGGACGGGACATGAACCAGGCATCCATTGCTTTTCTGGAAGTCATGGGTCAAGAAAGCATAGATGCTGTGACTTACGGTGTAAACGAGGCCGGGCGACTACAGGCAGGTTTTACACCGGAGGAAATCCTGCAGGCCATAGCCGGCAAGAAAACGGTCAGCGACTCAAAATAAAACTAGCGAGAGCGGATATATACAAAATCTTGCGCATGAACTCACACCAGTCACTAGTTGACCCAGTCAGCATTTGAGTAAGGAGGTTGTACACTGATATCCCCAGGTCTGGAAAAAACGAATTACTCTGATGTAAACCCCGATACCTGGATCCAAAACCCCTGGTACGATACCCTGCTATTTTCCATGGCGCCGATACTCGGGCTATTGTTAGTCGCCCTGATACTACATTCCCCCCTCGGAAGGACTGTTGGAACATTAGCCTCATTTTTCCTGATATTCCCCCATTATGTTTCAAGCTTTAGCTTCTACCTGGGCGATGAAAACCTAAGCCACTACAAATTAAATTGGCCGATTTTTTTCCTCGGACCGCTGATCATTCTCGTTATCGTTTGCGGCTTGCGCCTTTCCAGCAATGGGGCTTTACTGGGCGCGATCATAATTGTCTGGAACGTATTCCATGTTTCACAGCAAAGCTCTGGTATATTGTCTGTGTACCGGCGTCTCAATGAAGGTAACTCACAGGAAAAAGCCTGGTCAGCTCGCCTCTTCTTATTCGTCAACTCATCCATGGCGTTCTGGTTTCTCGAGAGAACACCGGTCGTCTATGATTTGGTGAACGCGGTTCACAGCAGCGCGCCGGACTTACTTAAATTTCTACTTGCTGCCGGTGTGACAGTTAACCTCATCGGCTATGTCTATCAACTCCAACGCCGAGAGTCCTCGGTCAAACTACCGGAGCTACTGTTTCTCTTTTCCAGCCTATTGATGTTTCATCCTTTCCTCTGGGTTGAAGATATTATGCTTGCTACTCTGGCAATGCTAATTGGGCATGTTTTGCAATATCTGGCATTCATTTGGCTAGTCAACAGAAGGAAGTACCAGCCGCTGAGTGGTTCTCGTCAACAGAGACTTCTGGGGCACCTCAGTGGCAATATTTATTATATTGTACTTTTCTGCCTTGCGGTGGGTGGAACGCTAATGCTCCTTGATGAACTTACATCCTCGACCGGAATCGTTTTACCCTATTGGATACTTGTCAATTCGCTAGCGTTAACTCACTTCTATGTTGACGGACTTGTATGGGCATTTCGAAACCCTTATGTCAAACAATCCCTATCACCCTATCTCTTCACGGCATCCCGGTGAAAACAAAGCCCATGAATCTCGATGGCCAGTACAAGTCTGCTGAATATTCGTCGGCGATACTCAATATTCTCAAGCAGTCAGGCAAGGTAATTGAGTCTAAAATATGTGGCGACAGTATGGGAGCTTCTATTCCAAACAATGCAATAATCAAAGTAGAGCCCATACAAGCTCAAGTCTGGAAAGTTGGACAGGTCATCGTTTATCTAAGCGGAAAGTCACTCGTCGCTCATCGCATTACTTATGTTGGCTCCGGTAGATTGAAGGACATAATAATAACCAGAGGTGATAACTGCCTGGGTAGCGATGTCCCGGTGAATACAAATGCCGTATTAGGGGTTGTACAATCCTATACAATTTCCGGATCGACCCATGCTGTGCCGCCGGAATTCAAAAAAAAATTACAACAAAAGATTTTTATCGAGCTGACCACTCACACAATTATCATGACCCTTCACCTCAACAGGTCGCTCGCCAGGTTCGTTACATTAAAATTCGCCGGTCTGGCTCGCAGGCTAAAACCTGTTTAAGATCAATTTTTTATATGAGCAAATAAATTGAAAACAACACTGGCAGAGCAACAAGCATTATTTAGCCTTTTGGCGCATCCCAACTCCCCTGTCGGCGATTTGAACGCACATCCGTGGCATACCCTGCGGTGGCCGAACATGCTCAACTCTATCGATTCAAACATTTTCCCTTATCTCCACTACGTAATTAAATCCCGGGATCTCCACGAGCTGATATCCATACCAGATGCAAGTTGGCATAACCTGTCTACAGCAAGGCAAGCGACAAGATTACGGCAGTTATGCTGGTCGAGCCAGATCAAAAAAATAGCAAACTGTATGCAGGACGCTCAAGTTCCGCTGATTATCCTGAAGGGGGGCGATATAAAATACCGGTTATATCCTGATCCATCTACTAGACCTATGGTTGATCTCGACCTTCTGGTAAACCCGGCGCAATTTAACGAAGCGCAACTTGCGATGAAATCTGCTGGGTTCAAAACGCGATATGAACCGCACGAGGAAACACCTAAAGAAAACAAGGTCAAACCCTGGGAGGAAACCAAGTTTTACAAAATTATTAATCAGGAATTTTATGTAGTCGAGTTGAAATGCAAGGCGGGGTGCAATCCGTCAGCTGACCCTTTGGTGTTCGAAGAATTGTTGCATAGAAGCCAACCGCATTCGTTCATCACTACCACGGAAGCCCGCGTCCTGTCCGCGACGGATTTATTACATTACCTTTCACAACATCTCATAATAGAACACAGTTGCAGTAGAGGCTTAATGTGGCTGTTAGATATTCGCTTATTGGTAGAGAAGATGTGGGACCAGATTGACTGGGAATTACTTGAAAAAATTGACTCATCATCACCAACCTTATCAGCAAGCCATCTGGCCATTCACTTTTCAGTACCAATGCTTGATGTCACAAGCGAAAAACCAATCAATTCTGCTGACAACCTCAATAGATTGACTGAGCTTGCCTGGCAACAATTCTTCGCACCATCCCTCATTAGCCTGCCACCACCACAGTTACAGGATCATTATATGGGTGAGGGGGGGCGGAACTATCTAAAAATCCTGATACCGCGAATTAAACAGTGGGGTTCACGCCAATGGTCAGACTCAATGGGAGTAAAAATACATTGGTGGCAAATACCAGGATTGATGTTCAGAAGACTCAACAGGGATCTAAAAACATTTCGTGCGTCATGGAATAGTGGCGGGCTAAGGCCTGACATCATCCAGGGCCAAATAGACGACCTGAAGCGTGCGACGCAGATCCAAAACCTGATCGAAGGCGATAAATCAGTCGACCATCATCTCAGGACCACAACGCAAGACCTTAAACTCAATCATCTGAATATTAGATAGAGGCATACTAAAAGTTGAGCAATCTAAACCATCTCTTCGAAAGAAACCTTCAATGGGCAAGCGAGATCAAATCCAAAAATCCCGATTTTTTTCTGGAGCTGTCGAAACAACAAGACCCACAGTATTTATGGATTGGTTGTTCTGATAGCAGGGTCCCGGCAAATCAGATAGTGAACCTTGCTCCGGGTGAAATATTTGTCCATCGAAATATTGCCAATATTGTTGTGCACACTGACTTGAACTGTCTTTCGGTCATTCAGTACGCAGTCGATGTTCTGAATGTCAAACACATTGTCGTCTGCGGCCACTATGGATGCGGCGGTATAGAGGCAGCCATGGAAGATAAAGATCATGGATTAATCGACAATTGGCTAAGACACATTAAAGATGTCAGTCGACTTAACATTGATCAATTGAAAAATCTGAGCGAGATTCAAAAACTCGACCGACTTTGCGAACTCAACGTACTGGAACAGGTTCATAACGTCAGTCACTCACCCATTATCCAGAACGCATGGGAACGTGGTGCAGAGCTATCTATACACGGTTGGATCTATCGGATCGAAGACGGTATTTTAAGAAATCTACAAGCTGCTATCTCGTCGCTCGATGATGTGGAATCGCCAGACGATTAAGAACCAGTGAACCAGGGATCACCAGGCAACCGAAGCTAGGCGCTGGGCCTCGGCACCAGGTCGAAGGTCAGTTGAACAATTTTTTTGTCTTCCGGATCGGAGATTGCTGCCAAGGCCGCGACGGCATCACCATAGGATTTATTGTAGGTTGCCATATCTGCCGCAACATGGGCGGCATGCGCTAAAATGCAATGGGCAAACGCAACCTCCCAATCAGGGGTTTCGGTGCTTAAGAAAAATTCATGCATTTCAGAGGCGTATTCCAGTGCAGATTCGCCTAAACCAAGTAGTGTATGGACTTCCGCAAGTAACATTCTTGCCCGTTGAACATTCTGTTCCGAACCGCAGGCGGACCAGTGAAAAAAAGCTGTGTGGGCAGCGTCGAGCATCCTTTGATTGTCAACCTGGGTACGATCCAGATTGGTGGTCAGGTCCCAACATACATTATTAGCCTCAACGGCAAAATATCGATGCCATGCCATTGGATCCTGGTCTTCTGGTGTCTCAATCACGTTGGTTTTGCCTCAACTTTTCATTGCAACACAATTAGATGCTCTGGAGATCAGGTAACGAGTTCTACAACCCTGGACAACCGCTCCGTGGACTCAATTGCTCGATGATACTCCCGGTGGAGATTCCTTACAATTATATCGGTATAACCCAGCGCACCATAGCGCAAAAATTGCTCTGCTACTTCATCGGCATCACCAATCACCAGTGCATCAGGATCAAACCCACGATACCCTTTGGACCCAAGCGCTTGCCGGACATTCAACGCTTCCTGGCCCGATTCAGCAACATAGACGTCCCTTCGAATTGCAATGGTATTGGGTACTGCCCTTTTATGCTTTGCCAATGCCGCCAGATAGACCTCCATCTGTCTTGCAGACTCGTCAAGCAACATACCAGGCGACGCTAACCAGGCATCACCCATCCTCGCGGCCCGCTCTATGGCGATATCCGCCGAAGCACCAATCCAGACCTCGATATTTTCCGGCGGTAGTGGAGAAACCTGGGCACCCTCAAATTGCCAATGACCATCGGAAGAGACTGTTTCACCCTGCCAGAGCGCCCGCATCAATTCGAGGGACTGCTCGAAGGCGCTCGCCCGTGTTCGCTGTTTGGTCCCCATGGCTTTAAACTGCGCTTCCCCGTGTCCCAGGCCACATTGCATAATGAACTTTCCCTGTGCCAGACAAGCCAGGGTTGCGATTTGTTCAGCCGCTAATACCGGATGCCACATTGGCAGCAGAAATAGCGCACCAAGGTCACGCTGGTCCCACTCCGCCAGCATACGCGCGATCATGGGTACATTTTGATAGTAAGGGTTTGGAACGACATGATGATCGCCAACAAACAATGCACTCAAACCTGCCTCTGCTGCAGCTTTTGCCCTGGCAATCATTTGTCGCGGGCCTTCCCTCACATCGCTATCCGCTATAGCACTAGTAACGGAGATTCCTACTTTCATGTTTGCGAGCCTCTTCTAATCTGTTATCTGGCAGTTAGCCAAGCCAGAGATTCACTCTGAACGATTGCCTTGCACTGGTTTTTATTTACCGACAAAATTTGGCTTCCGTTTTTCTGCAAATGCTTTCCGGCCTTCTTTATAGTCTTCACTGTCAAAGCAGGCATCAACAAGGTGGGCAACTTCCCGGGACGCTTCCGTCATTGAATACCGCTCAAATGCATCAACCGCAGCTTTGGCTGCAAATACCGTCAAGGGAGCATTGGCAGCAATTACCGCTGCATAATCCGTCACAGCTTGCTCAAGTTGTGATTCTTCAACGACAAAATTGATGAGTCCAATTGACAAAGCTTCTTCTGCATCCATAAATCTGGCGGTGAACATAATGTCACGGGCAACGGACGGACCAACCAGTCTGGCTAGTTTGGCCAAACCCGGATACTCATAACCCAATCCTAATTTGGCCGCTGGTATGCCGAAGGTTGATTCTGGAGTTGCGAAACGCACATCCGCATTGAGCGCAGTTGCCAGCCCTCCCCCAATACAAAACCCGTGGATCATGCCGATCAGCGGTTTGCTAAATTTTGCCAGCCAGGCATTTCCTCTTGCGGCAATAACCTCATAATTTTTTCGCTGTTCGGCATTGCTTCTATGCTGGTCAAACTCGGATATGTCAGCGCCGGACGCAAACGCCTTGCCACCCGCCCCGGTCATTACCACCACGCGCACCGCCGGGTCAGCATCATAGGCTTCCAGAACATCACCGATGCCTTGCCACATCTCGAGACAAATCGCATTTCGTTTCTCTGGCTGATTGAACGTTAACCATCCAATACCATCCCTGACTTCCGCTAGAATTTTCCCGGTCTTTAACTCTAATACACTCATACGACTTTCTTACTCCTGACTCTATCTCTTTGTTTTTGTCTCAATTTGGCTCAATGCCAAATTGGCGACGGCTACACAATATCAACCGGATTACTCTGGACCACTCCGGCAGCTATCAGATTTTTCACTGCCACCTCATCAAGCCCGAATTCCCGCAGAATTTCCACCGTGTGTTGTCCCGGTCCCGGGCCTGCACGCAGAAAGTGATCAGCCTCGGGAAACAGTGACAGGTTGATTGGGGACCTGACCAGACCAAGATCCCCCAACACTTCGTGACTGGCAACTTTCACCATCTTCAGGTGCTGCACCTGCTCATCTTCAAAAGCTTCACCAATATTGTTGATTGGACCACAGGGTACACCAACTGCATTAAGCTTCTCTACCAACTCTGCCATGGTGAAGTGCCGGCACAATTCGTCGAGATTCCGGTTTAGTTGCTCGCGATTCTCGAATCGACTTCGACCGGAACGATAAAGCGGGTTAGCAGCCAATTCGTCTGCATTCAGAGCCAGGCAGAAATTAACCCACATTTTGCCACTGCTTGCCGCCAGATTGACGTATCCGTCTTTTGCCGAATACATACCCATAGGGGCAAGGGTTGGATGGAAATTACCTTCCTGCTCTGCAATTTCACCATCCATGGTGTAACGCGAGCCTTGAAAATCGAGTTTACTCATCATGGCTTCAAGCAGCGACGTGTGAACCCATTGTCCTTCACCGGTTTTTGCTCTGTGTAACAACGCGAGCAATATCCCCTGGCCCAGAAACATACCGGCACTTGTATCCGAGACGGCGATACCGGCACGCATAGGTCCTTTGCCAGGAGCGCCGGTGACTGACATCAAGCCGCTTGAGCCCTGAACAATTTGATCAACACCCGGCCGATGCTGATAGGGCCCTGTTTGACCAAATCCGGAAATACTGGCCAGAATTATCCCGGGATTTTCTTTCTGTAGATCCGCGTATTCAATACCAAGCCGCTGTTTGACGTCGCTTCTGAAATTCTCAACGACGATGTCAGAAGTCGCGACCATACGTTTAAAAAGTGACGCGCCTGCGGGATGCTTTAAGTCAATCGCTATTCCCCGCTTGTTCCTGTGAAGGTTTTGTTGATCAGAACCTGTGTGGGCGCCAGACAGGGAATTATTTTCACCGGTTGCTGCAGGCGCTTCAATCCGGATGACATCTGCCCCCCAGTCTGCCAACAGGCGAACCGCTGTGGGGCCTGCTCTGGCAATTGTCAGATCAAGCACCCTGTAGCCTGCAAGCGGCTTTTCTGATGATTCTATTGCCATAATAGTTCTACCCGTTGAACCCACTGTGATCAGGCAAGCATACTAAATGAGTACCCTGGTATAATCCCGAAAATGTCATTTGAGGAGCCTCGCTCGAAGTGAGGGATGCGACTTTGGAATCCCAGGCCCGGTGAAATTAGTCAAGTTTGCTGCCAAAGACCCGCTCTACCGGAATTGCATCCAGATCAACCCCATCCAGGCATCGCACATTCACGGTCCACACTTCAGGCGCTGTTCTCGGTCGGCGAAACGGCAGAATGCCACAGTGTGGACAAAAATAATCGATGGCTGTCATCGTATGCCATTGATACTTTGATAGCTCAGCCAATGGGGTCAAAACGCGCATCTGGTCATCCGAAACCCGGTAATTCAAGGCGCCCCGCTTCCGACAAATTGAACAATCGCAAACTCGAACATGATCCAGGGTGACGTCGACTTCAAATTTGATGTGGCCACAATGACATGAGCCGGTATAGGTTTTCATGATAATTAATCTTTGCCATCTAAAATCCAGTCTGAAATCCAGTCTGAAATCCAGTCTGAAATCCAGTCTAAAATCCAGAGTATCAGAACCTGAATTATCTACATATCAATGATTGGTGAGTATCCCATTGTGTCTGCCAGCCATTTATCCGCCTCTGTTCGGTTACTAAAAACCATCGTGGAGTAGGATTTTCCATCGGAACCCAACTGGACCATACGCGCCAGCCCATACTCCAGCTTCTGTTCAGCAACCAGAATTAGCACCATTTCGGGATTTCGCAGACTTTCAACTTTATCCAATGCAATCAAGCCGTTGACCTGTTCGGTCGAGGGCAGAAATTCCGTTCGGCCGGACATGTCGCTAATCCAGTATTTTAGCTGTTCGAACTCTGGTGCGGCATAGACACCTTTAACGGCATTCACCAGTTCAGCACCGGTGACAACGCCCTGGCTAAGCAGAACAACACCAACATTATCCTGGGTAAATCGCGTGATAACTGGCATGAAACTTTCCTGATTTCTTCTACACTTGTGGTGTCATTCTAATCTGCATATTCGTCGCTGGGTGCCGGATACCGGGCAATTGACCACTAAATCGGGAATTCTTCACAGGATGTCATGCTTGGAATTCCCTCTTGTGACCAAGTACTGTATAAGGTCGTCATGAAAATTCCAAAGCGCCTGCAACCCCTCGTCGATGATGGTCTCATTGATGAGGTTATCACTCAATTAATGAGCGGAAAAGAAGCATCTGTCTTTATGGTCAGGTGTGGATCAAAGACTCGTTGTGCAAAAGTTTATAAAGAAGCAACAAACAGAAGCTTCAAAAAGGCTGCGACTTACCAGGAAGGTCGCAAAGTACGAAACAGCCGCAGAGCCCGTGCAATGGAACGAGGCTCAAAATTTGGTCGTAAACAGCAGGAAGAAACCTGGCAAAATGCTGAACTTGATGCGCTTCACAAGGTAGCTGGAGTCGGTGTTCGGGTACCAGAAACCTATGGTTGTGTGAACGGCGTGCTGTTGATGGAATTGATCGTCGACGAAGAAGGGTTTGTGGCGCCCAGGCTTGGTGATGTATCGATGACGGCTGAACAGGCTATTGAAGACCATGGCGTGATGATGCAGTACGTTGCCCGCATGCTTTGTGCAGGTATCGTTCACGGCGATCTCTCGGAATTTAATGTGCTGGTCGATGAATATGGGCCAGTCATCATTGATTTGCCCCAGGCCGTGGATGCCTCATCCAATAATAATGCAGAGGCCATGTTTACCCGTGATGTGAACAAAATCCGGGATTATTACGGGCTATTCGCCCCCGAACTTCTTAAAACCCGATATGCCAGTGAAATCTGGTCATTGTACAGTGAAGGCGACTTGAGTCCTGAATCTGTGCTCACGGGTCACTTTGAAGATGATGAAACCGAGGCCGATGTTGATGCCGTTTTGGAAGAGATCAAAGCAGTTTACGCTGAAGAAGAAGAACGCCAGGCATACCTGCGGTCTCTTGAACAGGAAGACAGTTCTTTATAACGCCACGTTTCTACGCTATGACTCACAACACCTGGACAATTCCTGGCGGATAACAGCCTGGTTATTATTGGTCGCCAACCCTGTTCTCGATTAACAATTTTATAACCGGGTTAGCTTGAGTGACATCGATCACCCCGGAGGTCGCTTGAAAATCATCCGGACTGGTATTTGCAATACCTGAAGACGAGATTCTCGCCACCAGAATTACCTGGTCAAAATTAGCGAGGCTCATTCCCTGCATCATTCCCATAGATTCATCCAGAGTGACCATCCGCGGTAAATCTGCAAGTCGCAGACGCTCCACAGCCAGCGGCATCGGTGGCCCTGCTGTGGCCTTGGCGTAGACAAACACTGATGCATCAGGACTACTTTGTACACTCTCTGCAACTTCAACCAACAACCTGACCGAACGGACAGGGGCTGTCGACTTGCCGTCAGCAGCATCAGCGTTGTTACCACCGGCGAAAGGTGCCATTGGCGGTTTGGCCGTCGCGGTCACCAGCGGTGCCGGTGCATTTTCACCCAATTCACTGCGTAACCTTGAGATTGCCTGCTGAATCATTCGTGCGCGTTCACCCTCTGCGCCACTTGCAAGGGCCTGCTCAAACAGAGTCACGGCTCCTCCAGGATCACCGGTCTGAAAGGCATTCATCGCTTTGATCTCAAGCATGGTGATATTTTGTGGGTTTAAGGCCAGGGCTGCTGCAATAGCCTTGCTGACACGATTAGTCATTGTTCGTTCATCAGCCAGATACAGTGCTTCAGCATAGTATGCGCCAAGTCCAGGATCCTGGGGAAACTGGTCAAGCAGGTGACGATACGCATCGGCAGATTTCTCAAACTCCCCGAGGCTCATATACGACTGCCCTAACAGAAACCAACCGTCATGGTTTTCAGGCTGATTTTCCAGACGTTTTGCAAGCTTAATGATACTGCCACGCATACCATCATCATCATGGGCATTTGTGCTTTGAAATTCTTTGGACAGCTCGAGGTCATTAATTGCTCCCCAGGACAATCCATAATCGGAATAGGCTAGTATGGCAAATAAAGGCACTATCGCAGAGATTGTCAGGACAAGTTTCGACAAACCCCTGCCGGAGTCACCAGCCGGCAATTGATCATTGGCTACCCCGGGATTCGAAACCTGCAAGTCTGTTTCACTGAGCAGGTTTTGACCGAGTTCCAACTTGAGTTGCGCAAATTGTTCCGCGCTCACATCACCGTCCGCCAGACTCTGCTCCAGCTCTGCCATCCGCTCCCGATACAGTTCAACATTTAGCTGTTTGCGATCATTGTCCGGTTCAGTGGAAACGCGGGACCGGAACAGCGGTAGTAAAATAAATCCAACAGCAACAGCGCAGAGGACAACAGCGATAAACCAAAAATTTGTGATCATTTCGATAGCAACTGATCCAGTCGATTTTGTTCTACTTCAGTGAGAACATTTTTGTGTGAAGGGTCTCTTCGCCGGGCAAGTAGTTTTACCATCACTGCCACAGCAATAAAGAATAGAACAACAGGGCCGAACCAGAGCACATAGGTGCTGGCTTTAACCTGGGGCTTATAAAGAATAAAATCACCATAGCGCTGCTGCATAAAATCACGGACTTCATCATCAGACTTGCCTTCAAGTACAAGTCTGTGAACCTCGCGACGCAGATCTTTGCTAATCATCGAATCGGACCCTGCAAGATTGGTGTTCAAACACTGTGGGCACCGCAGTTCATCGATCAGGCTGTTGTACCGTTCCCTCAAGTTATCATCGGGAAAACTGTAAGCATCTATTGCTGCCAATACGGAAATTGACGAGACGCTTAACACTATCGTCAGCAGTAGTCTCGCGATCAGACTATTAACAATGTGTCTATCGGGTCCAACTACCTGTTTAAGAAGGCGTCCTTGCAAACCCACAACGGAACTCGCTGGTACTGTCATCACGAACCGGCCTCGGCTGTTCGCATCACAGACTGATTCGCCCTCAATTGTTCAATCACAGGTTTCATTTCAGTCTCAAAAATATCACGCGTCACTGCACCTACATGTTTATATTGGATCACACCTTGCGCATCAACTATGAACGTCTCTGGCGCACCATAAACCCCAAGATCAATACCCAGCTTACCGTTATCATCCACGATATTTAGCACGAAAGGGTTTTCATAACGTCTTAACCATGCCTGTGCTTTATCAACGTCATCGTTGTAATTAACACCGTACAATGGAATTCCTTCTTCTCGACTAATCCTGACAAGTTCGGGGTGCTCAATGACACAGTTTGGACACCAGGTCGCCCATACGTTGACCATTGAAACTTGTCCCTTTAAATCTTCCCGGGTCACTTTCCGATTCGGATCATGTAACTCAGCGGCAACAAATTCCGGAAACGGTCGATCGATAAGCTCAGATGGCAGTATGTGCGGATTTTTTAAGCTGAAGCCTACGCCAAGGGTAACCACCAGAACCAAAAATACTGCAAGTGGTATCAGCAAACTCTTATTCACACTGCTCATGTTACGACACCGGCAACAACGTCAGCGGTTTGAACTCTGTCCTTCCGTGCCACACGGATCCTGCGATATCGCTTGTCGAGCACGGTGATAAATCCACCCATCCCGATCAGTATGCCACCGAACCAGATCCATCTGACAAATGGTTTGTAGTGAACTCTTACCGCCCAGGCATCGGCACCCACAGGTTCACCAAGGGCAACATAAAGATCACGAAAAAACGAAGGGTCAATGTCTGCTTCAGTCATTACATTTTGGGCTGCGGGGTAAAATCGTTTCTCAGGGTGGAGTGTGACGATAACTTTTCCGTCCTCCAGCACGTCTATGTCCCCTCTATCGGCAGAGTAGTTTGGTCCCTGAACCTTGCCAACCGAATTAAACCTGAACTCATAACCCGCAAGTTCTACCGAATCACCCGGTGTCATCCGGACATCCCGTTCTTCGCTGTAATACACGGTAATGCAAACACCCAACACGCTAACAGCAATGCCAAGGTGCCCGAGAATCATGCCATAATACGACATGTTCTGGGAAAACAACCCGGACAATTTGTTAGCCTTATTAGCCACTTTGGCCATCAAATCTTTAACCAGACTCACAACAATCCAAAGCGCGACGGTATTGACCAGGACCACAACCGGGGAAAATTCCTTGGCCAGTGCAAGTACCAATACCAGCATCACAAAGAAGCTCACAACCAGGCTGACCCATTGCTTCTGGATCAATTGAATCGGGGTTTTCTTCCATCGAGACAGAGGACTTATCACCATAAAAACAAACAACAGCATCACGACGGGAACAAACAGGGAGTTAAAGTAGGGAGGTCCAATCGAAATCTTTTTCCCATCGGTCAGCGTTTCGTAGAGCAGCGGATACAATGTACCGAGCAGTACAATCGCCGCGGCGACCAATAGCAACAAGTTATTGACTAACAACATACTCTCACGGGATATCCAGTCAAAGTCTGCTTCACTCTTTATACCAGAAGCTTTGACGGCGTAGAGAGTGAGTGAACTACCAATGATCAAAACCAGGTAGGTCAAGATATACATGCCTCGCTCCGGGTCCACGGCAAAGGCATGGACCGAGGTGAGTACCCCGGAACGTACCAGAAAAGCGCCGAGCAGACTCAGGGAAAAGGTAAATATTGCCAGTAGCACTGTCCAGCTTTTAAAAACACCGCGTTTCTCCGTCGCCGCCAGAGAATGGACCAGAGCCGTACCGACCAACCAGGGCATAAATGATGCATTTTCAACCGCATCCCAGAACCACCAACCGCCCCAGCCCAATTCATAATATGCCCACCAGGAACCCAGGGTAATTCCAAGAGTCAAAAAACCCCAGGCTGCATTGGTCCACGGACGCGACCAGCGTGCCCAGGCGGAATCCAGATTACCTGTTGTCAGCGTTGCGATTGCAAAAGCGAAAGGAACGGCAAAGCCAACATACCCCATATAGAGCATCGGCGGATGAACAATAAGGCCAAAATCCTGCAGCAAAGGATTAAGATCTTTGCCATCAATCGGATAAATTGGCAAGGTTCGATCAAAGGGATTTGATGTCAGCAAAATAAACAGCACGAAGCCGACAGACAGGGCTCCCATCACAGCCAGAACACGGGCTCGCATATCCAGCGTCAAGCCACCACTTAATGCGCTGACAGCAAAGGTCCAGCCCGCCATCACAAGTGTCCACAGTAAAAAGGAGCCTTCGTGACCACCCCATATTGCCGATAGCTTATATTGAAGCGGCAAGGCCGAGTTAGAGTTCATTGCCACGTATTTAACCGAGAAGTCGTCGCTCCAGAATGCATGACCAAGGCAAACAAAGCTGATGGCGACAAAAACAAAAAGTCCGGTTGCCAACGACCCCGCCATGTTCATGAGTTGTGTATTTTTCTGAACGACTCCGACCGTAGGAATAATAGCCAGGGACACGCACATGCCCAATGCCAGGATTAAACTAAAATGGCCTAATTCAGCAATCACCGATTCACACTCCTAAGGTAATAGTACACTTGCAACTAAAATTATCTCGATATAACCAGACGCTTGTTCGTAGATGCATCCAATGTAG
>Ga0206123_10000866_pt1 | contig 29337 bp, 58 predicted proteins | sample Helgoland_Spring_2_FD_160086 | JGI IMG/M metagenome (GOLD analysis project Ga0206123, IMG submission 160086) | Pelagic subsurface seawater microbial communities from Kabeltonne, Helgoland, North Sea - Helgoland_Spring_Bloom_20160316_1 | ecosystem: Environmental > Aquatic > Marine > Epipelagic ...
TCCAGGCACACACGCCACTGCTTGATGTATTGCAGAGCGGCATCTCTTTGTGCCTGCTGTCCATTGCCTGCATCTTCTAGGTAAGTGGGTTTGGTGTGCTGTCCGTAAAGTACCCAGAAACTATTTGCTCCCGGCATCGCACTCTTTACATGCACAGTCTGGACAGTCCCTGCACTCTGTACAGGATCTCCGGCAGTGCTGTTCGCACTCACACTTCTCGCAAATGTATTTGATCGTCATCATAGTTCCTTGAATTTTTTCAGTATGTCGGTGTTGGGTAGTTTGGATTGTAATTGCTGTTGCAGTCTGTGTAGGGTCTGCATCTTCATTTTTGAATTCAAATTGTTGTAGTCGGCCACTGCTCGCCTGATGTTCTTGAGGTTGGCATCTTGTATGTTGAGTGATCGTTCCAGGTGTGTGAGATTCTTGTAATGATCCTCCCAACTCCTCAGGTACCTTCTCAGTGCCATGACCGGCACCGGCTGTCTCTGCCTCATTGCCTGTGCTTGATCCTTGTTCTTCAGTTTCTTTGTGATCTCGGGATCTCCTGACACGATAGCCAGCATGTTTGAGAGATCGTTGTTGATCATCCTCACCTGGTCAAAGGTGCCTTTTGCCATTGTGTGATCCGCGTATGCTTTCACGAACGGCATGGTGTCCTTGTTCTGGCTCATTAATGCCAGGGCCAGGAAACTGACATATATCCTCTCCGTGACCTCTGGGAAAGTGAATCTCTGCAAGTCACTATGTCTTCTTATTACTTTGCCTTCGGATACATACTTTAAAAATGGTGTTAACATACGGGTATTTATAGGGCATATGCAACGAAACTTTATTCTCACAGATGTAATGAAGACTGGACAAAATCAGCACTATGCAGATTTTATCTCCATGCATAGTTTACCTAATCAAACGTTTGACATGACTTGTGAATATTACACTTTGCAATGGTATGATTTAGACGCCTATGATAGGAAATTCGCCATCATCGATGTCAATCATGGCAACGCCAGAGTAGCGGACAACAAAGAATTTAATGAAGAATTACAGCGTAGATTAGACTTACTAAAGAGTCAAGGATTTGTTTTCATAGCGGCCAGCCCTTGGGAGTCAATAGAAAATATTCAAAGCACAGATCAAGAGGAAAAAGTCTGGCCCAAATTTACAACAGAGCACGTCAAATGGACTGGAGGTACCAGTTGGTTTTGGTATTACATGTATAAAAAACACAAGGGCAACACATTTAATTTCACCCATAATCACAATGGCAGTTATTGGCACAAGAAACATGACTTTCTCTATCTAAATAAAGCGGCCAGGCCCCACAGAGTAGAACTTTATGATCATTTGTTAGCAAAAGGTTTGCTTACTAACAGTATACACACATTCCATTTGCATAAATCAAAAAAAAGTGTTATGCCTGACGGGTACGAATTACCCAATGTCGATGCAGACAAGTATCCACGTTTTGGATTAGATCAAGATATCTATGAATTACCTTACATCGATACAGTGTGTAGTTTGGTATCAGAAACCAACGATAATGATTACGACGTGTTCATGACTGAGAAGATATGGAAACCAATAATTGCACAACATGTTTTTGTAGTGCATGGCAACTACTTGTATCTACAGAAATTAAGAGAGATAGGGTTCAAGACATTTGGAAATTATTTTAATGAGAGTTATGATCTCGAACGGGATCCTAGAAAACGAAGAGACAAGTTAGTTTCTCTCTTGCAAGATCTTAAGGCAAAGTGTAGCGAAGGGAGTGTGGTGGAAAGCGGCAACAAGAAATGGCAAGACATATACCTGCAGACACAAGCACTGAGGAAACACAACTATGATACCTTCTTTGATGAGAAAAAATTGAGTGTCCAGATCAACAAGACATTAGAACTATTTCTTGAATTTGCTGATAGCCGTCAAATTCCTTCTTGAGAATCCCAACCTATCTACCAACTTAACAGCATTACCTGACTTGTCAACAGCAACAAAACCCTCTGGTTCAGTCACCTCTAGGCCGCCATCCGTCTGTTGGAACGAACCTATGGCCTGTGCTTGGTTCATCTTCTTAAGCACAAATCCTTTCATGGTCTGCACTGCTTTGTAGAACATGAGCATGGCCTGTAATGGTTTCTTGGCCCTGTTAAGGAACACTGGCATCTGCTTCATCTTGTCCTGTCTTAACTGCAATGCCTTTTGTGCTTTGAGTCCTGACATCTGTTGTTGCATTCTATCTGAATAGAACTTCTTGAATCCTAGTAGGAATTTATTGACATCGCTTGGTAACTGTCCTTGCTTGACCATTGCGTTGATGTACATCTGGAACATAGGTATAAAGTCTGCGTTCTGTCCTAGTACACTTGCAAGGTTACGTGGAACACTGTTCAACAGTGTTTCTAATTTCTCTATACCGTTGTAGAATTGTTTTGTTTCATCATCAGTAAATTTAGCACTGCCAGAAACGTCTTTGTAAGTGGCATTGTCAAAGAACACATCATTGCTTTTAGCAAATGAACTAACATCTGCTCCACCTTGTGCGTTCATGTCTGCTAAAGAATCACCCACATATGTGGTATGGAATATGATTCCTACTTTAGCACGGTCTATCTGTTTGCCCAATTCACTTGCTTCTGGTACTGCATATGTGATTGTGTTAGGTGTGAACGTGAGGTTAGGCTTGCCATCTATATTCTTACGTGTGATGTCCTCATCAGTGAACAACAGGTCACCTTGCACCACTCCCTGTATGTTAAGTTTCTTTAGATGTACCAGGCATTTTAATAACTTCTGTCCTAGGTCGTCTGTACCGTGATTGTTTGCTATGTCTTTTTTTGTGTAATTTACTTTGGCCGCTTTTGCAAACACTGACTTTGTGCCCACAAAGAATTTACCATTGTCTGGATTGGTTCCACACACCACAGCGGGTGCACCGTCCCACTTCACAGACACACTCATGGCCTCAGAACTTGATCCTTTCAATGTTAATAATAATCCTCTGAAGTATTCCAAGACTGCCTTGCCACCCTCGTAGCCGTCGGTGATCACTATGTCCTCGATGTGTTCAAGGTGTGTCCTCTTGAACTCTGTTAGGACATCTTCTATCAACATTGATTAGTCCTCTCGGTATTCGCCGTCTTTGATTTTAAGCACGTTCTCTTTTACGTCTCGATTCTCTTTAATCCGTGCGACTCCTTTGCTGAACTTGGAAGCGTCCATGTTCTTAAGTGCGGAGTTGAATTTCTTTTCTAGTTTGAATGCTGTGTCTTGATCGAAGTTCTCCCTGATATATGTCATAAGTCTGATGGCACTTTCAAGGATGTGTGAGGCTCTACTCTCTACAACCTCTTCCTTGTCCCTTTTTAAAGGCATTGAGCTCAATTCTTCTAATAAACTTCTAGTATGTTTTTGCATTGTAGGTATTTACTTCTTATTGTAGCACAATTCTAGCATAAGTCTACTTGGTTTTACGGTAAATGAAGTATTTTCGTTGATTTGTGTCATCTCTGATGTCTAAAATCTTCAATTGAAACATCTCAGCCAGTTCTATAATAAAAGGCACGTTCCAAGCATAGAATTCTATCCAATCTGCCTCTGGCTTGTCGTGTTGCACTCCAGGATTTACCCGAAAGAACATTGTGCCACCGTCTGCCAGTAAACTCACACATCTAGAAACTTCTGCTATTATCTTATCCTTGTTACCGAAGTTCACTGATCCTAGACATAGAATTACATCAAATTTCTGGTCTGTTCTATATTCTAATGTGCCCACTTCGTGATCAGCAAGGTTATTGTATGGATCTATACCGATAAGATTATGTATTTTGCCTTTGAATTCGTTGTAACCACACCCGACATCTAGCACCGCCCTTGGTTTTAAAGAATTTACCTCGTCTATCAAAGCAAGACCAGAATACTTCCACTTTTTCATGTCGTTTTGCCAATATTTTGAGAAATACTTGTTCAAGCAGGCATCGTCTATTGCCTCCACGTACTGTTCGATGGTGTCACATCTCTGCACTTGGACACCAAATGTTTCCTGAATATAAGGTTGTGTGATCTTGTCCAGATTGTTTTGACTGTGTGCGAGAAGTTTCGCAAATATCTTTTTGTTCATGTAATGACAGTATATATTAAATGCTTATGCTGTCAAACCTTTTTATTGATCGGCTTTGCTAGTATCTCTCTGGTCTTCTCTGTCATTACACCTGTGATTACCAACATGGGTCTTGGTTTGTTACTTGCGTTTGCTGTTGCGTGTGGAATATTGGGCCAGTCAAATTTGTGAATGTCTCCTGCTCGCCATCGGTCAAACTGTTGGTTACCATACATTATGAATTGGCCGGGCTCCCAATCCTGTAGCATGATCATGATCCTTATCACGTTGTTGGGATTTGCGTCGAGGTCATACAATTTGTCTACGTGCATGTTTAGAACCTCACCTGTGAACTGCACGTGTAGTTTTGATTTGGTAGATGACAATTCAAAGAAGTCTGTTATCTTTTGTAGTGTTGGGCACTTTGTGAAGTCCTTGAGTCCTCTGTAAATTGTCATCTTGGGATCAGCACCTGCTGTCTTTAGGTCATTCTCTTCTGCCTCGACATCAACATTGACATTTTCTCTGCCCGTGCCTTCCCTACGGTTACCCCAGTTAAGTGGCTTGGCATCCTCTATCACAGATTGTAATTCCGTCTGCCACCCGCCCGTGAACTTGCCCAGGTGTTGCACACAGTCCGTGTCCTTGTGCCACTTATTAAAGTGATAGTTGCTTCTTGCTTTTGCGTCTTCCCAATTACTTGTAGACATAAACTTGTATTCCTTTGTCTGCGTAATTATGTATCCTTCCCTTCGTATTTGGGAAACTTATTTCTAGCAACCTGCAAAGGTCTACATTGTCTCTGGGTTTGTGAATTTTATCTTTGTTATCTTTGATGAACTGCATTATATCTTTATTTTCTGCTTGAATGTGTTCCCACATCAAATCGAGATTAACAAAATGCTGGTAGTTTGGATATGTTATGTTGAACTCGCCACACAGTTTCCACCACTCCAAACATTCAAAATCATTCCTGTACACCATAACAATGGGATGGTGAAAGTCTTTCAGATGTACAAGTTCATGTGCGAACGTGTGAGACTTTATAATCCTTTTGCCTTTGCCGGAGAAGGGCAGATCCCAATTATCTCTTGTTGTGCTGAACTCCATGCCCGGATCAAAATAGGCACCCGTGTGCATGAGATGTTTGCGTCCAGGGGTATCGGCATCGTGGTAGTAGGTTCTCTCTTCTGTATAGTCTGTGTGATCTATATCATCACTCCAGTAGATATTCTTGACAACACTACTCCACTTTGATCCCGGTGCCCCTGTAAACAAAATATACATCTATTTGGTCAACTCTTCCTTGTAGATAGCATTGTAACCCAATTGATTCTTTCCAAAATCAGATAGTGTTTTCAACGCACCCGGTGTGATGAATGACTTCAGTGTTCTTACTGCGGCGTCACCCTCTGCACCTGTTCTCCATTCGTACTTGCCCACTTTCTTTTCGATAGCGGCCACTGACTCTGGATCATTGATCATCTTGTCCAATGCGGCAACAAGTTTGGCCTTGTTTGGATTGCCCTTGTTCACCCAGAATGCTTTCTGTAAAGCATCTCTCCAACTCTTGACAAGTTTGTACGCATCATAGAAGTCACCACTCGGTGCCACTCCGTATGTTGATTCGTACAGTGCCTCAAATGTTGGTTCTGTGAAGTTTGGATCCTTGTCGTGCTCGCCCGTTTTCACATTTAGTAGTCCATGATGGAACCAAGTGTATGCATCACCTTTTCCTATCACTGGCATCACGTGTTTCTTGTATGCGGCAGGATTTTCCCTTGTCGCGTTCAAATCACCTCTGATGAATGCAAGTCTTCTCTCAGAACCTTTCATTCCTTTTACCCATACAATCTTGTTCTCAAATGTTTTTACTGGATCACCGTTGGGTCCTGTAAGCAACATGACGATTGCCATGATCTCTGGAGTCATTCCAGATCCTGACGGAAACTGTATAGGTCCGTTCTTTGTGTCTGCCTTGTTCCTAGCACCCACAATGATGTTTAGGTTCATATGTCCAACTGATTCCCAATCAAAGTAATTGTATTCTACAGGTTCCACGAGATATGATATACCGTTACCACCATGTGATACTAATATAGTCTTGTCATCAAACCTTAATTGATTTTGGAACTCGTTTGGTCCCAGTTGGTCTCTTGCACCTGGCTTGTAGATAAGATTGATCTTCTCACCCAGGTGTTTCTCCCATTCCGCTACAACTATCTGTGCCCACACAGAAGTTCCACCAGATGGTTTTTGTGGCACGATCAAGTTGTAATCTGCCAGCGCCGTTGTTGTCATCAACACCAACGCCATTATTGTTTTCTTAAGCATAGTCTAATCGACTCCTCTTTGTTATTCCCCAATACATTAGCAGGATAACACATGCCATCAAGAAAATAAAGATAGGCCTTGTGATTAAATCATTTACCGTATGTAAGGATGTTAGTTGATAAGTGAGGTTGTATATCCTGTCACTTAATATGAACCCAATCAGCAGTGCTGGCCTGCTGACTTGGAATTTTTTACATAGCACTCCAAATACTGAGAATACTAATAGTACCGCTAGGTCTTCCCACCCTCCCGTGTACTGCAAGGTTGCCCAAACAATCACAGCAAGTATGCAAGGAAAGTAGTACACGTATGGAATACGTGTCATCCACCCCGCGAAATATGCCAGTCCATAACACAAGACAGCAGTGATAATTGTTCCAAGTAGGAACGCATAGGTCATGCTGTCAAATAATTTGTCGTCGTAGAATGTATCAGGTGATCCCAGGTCAATGCCCAGGTACAAAAATAGTCCCATCAGTATCGCGGCGAAACTTGCACCAGGTATACCAAACAAGACTGTTGGAATGAATGACGAGGCCTTCTGTGCGTTGTTGGCCCCCTCGGCGCCTACGACTCCCTTTACATTGCCAACGCCAAACTTTTCTTTTGGATTAGCGGCAACTGTGGCACCGTATGCCAACCAGTCTGCCATTGCACCACCCAGTCCAGGTAGCAGTCCTATGAAAGAACCTATGGCTCCTCCCCTGGCACTGTCCTTCCAACATCGTATGGTATCTTTTACTCCTTGTTTGAGATCTTGCCAACTGCCGTGTTCTGCTTTTATCGTTGTGGTCTTCTTCCTGTTGAACCATCCGTCCCAGAGTTCTGGTATCGCAAAAAGTCCTGCCATGTAAGGTAATATCTGTACACCATCTTCGAGGTATCTCCAACCCATTGTAAATCTTGGTACGTTGTTGACATCCACTCCAATCAGACCTACGGTCACACCTAACACGATTGCGAGCACACTCCTGACATATCGCCTAGTGGATACGAATCCCACAGTTACAAATGCCAATAGCACCAATGCCCACAGTTCGGGTATGCCCATGTACATCACAACTTTGGTGTACCATGGCAAAAATAAAAATGTAAGTGATCCCCAGAATAGACCATTGCAAGTAGACGAAGTGATCGCGGCACTCAATGCCCTAGTGGCCTCTCCATTCTTGGCCATGGGAAAACCATCCACCATGGTGGCCGCCGCAGAGTTGGCTCCAGGTATGCCTAACAGCACACCTGCAAATGAATCACCGGTTGTTGAGGATGCCACAACTGCCACGCAGAATATCACACCCAGGTAAGGGTCTCCTACAAAGTAGGGCATGACTCCAAATAGTGTGATAAGACCTGTTGTTGCTCCCGCGGCTGGTATTAGGCCAATGATTAAGCCGTAAACAATACCCGCCATTAATATAGCAAGTTCCATATATCGATTTTAGGGGTTGATGTTGTGAACTTCCATGAGAGCGTTACAACAAGTTATGTGTTTGTAATTATATCCTATACTATATACTTTATATGAAACTGAGTCAACAACAAAAGATCCGGATGTATTCTCATCACGATAACGACTTAGACTTTGAGGACGAGTTCTGGCCCATAATAGGCATACTACTGGCCATACTGGGTGCGTGGACAGGATTCATACATCTCATAGATTATCTTACCATAGACGCCATCCCATGGTGGGTGGAGCCGTTCACTATAACACCCGTCATATTCCTGCTGATAATGAAGGAACACTACGACTCACTGAATCCCTTACACTGGTGGCCCATGTTCTGGGGTTACGAAGCGAAGTTGCCTGACGAGGACAGGATCACAATCCGACCATTAGACACGGAAAGGATAATGGATGAACACGGTGGTAGGTTGAACGTGTACATCGTCGACTACGAACACATCAAGTTCCGTAGGAAGAAGGATGCTGTTATTTTTGGTCTGAGGTATTTCTAGAAGACACAAACACTGTGCCGTATTTCTTTTCGTAGACGCTGAGCTTGTCGGAGAGTTCTTTTACGATCTGCTGGTAGTCCGCAACCTGCACTTCTAGGTTGCCTATCTGAGCCATCAGTAATCTGACTTCGTCCTTACTTGCCTTGTCCTGCATACGCCTTGTAACTTCTCTTCTTGGCTTTGTTCATAGAGCTCATCTTGATTCTACTCTTGTTCTTGCCTTGGGAAGTCTTCTTGGGTTTGCCTTTTGTGTATCCTGAAACATTTATTGCCATACTCATATATTATAGTAGACACTTCTTCAAGTCAAGTATATAATGTAAATAATATTATGATAAAATATCAAATGAGATGCAGATGCGAACACGAGTTCGAGGGTTGGTTCCCAGACCTCAATGAATACAAGAGACAGAAGAACAAGGGACTTATCAACTGTCCCATGTGCGACAGCACGGCAGTAGACAAAGCACTAGCCACCATTTCGGTGAAACTGCCCAAGAAGAAGAAAACTATTCCGGATGACTACTTCGTCATGGGCGAGACTGCGGAACAGATACTACAGAAGTTGAATAAGAAAATCAAGAAAGATTACCAGGACGTTGGCAAGAACTTCGCCCGTGAGGCCAGGAAGGCACACAAGGGCAAACGTGACCAGAAGTTCTATGGTAAGCCAACTAAGGAAGAGACCAACAAGTTGTTGGATGAGGGCATAGACCTGTTCGCGGTACCGGACTACAAGGAAAAATAGTCGCATAAAAGTTGATCTTTATGCCAAGGTTGACACAATACACTTTCTAGTATATAATTGTATTATGGAACGTAGGATAACAGAGATTGAAACTCCAGAGTTACGTAACCATATAATAACAATAAAGGAAAAGGAAACAATATGCTAAAAGGTATGTTTAATACACTTTTTCCATCTACTAAGAAGGAAACAAAAACCATGGCAAACTCAACACAATACGTTGTATACACAAGAAACTTCAAATCAAGAGCGAAGCAAATTGGTGTATTTGCGGAACCGGCTTCAACTTACAAAGTGAATGGTGAAGTACACGGTGGTAAAATCAAGTTCAAAAACCTAGCAGTAAAAAACACTGCAAGAAAAACAGCGACTAACAAGTTGTTATCAAAAGGTTTGGACTTTACTGTAGAAGTTTTAGGTGTTGCACCTAAGAACTCTGCTTTGACTATGAAGTCAAACATCATTTCTTTATTAAAGAAATCAGGAAGAAAAGTAATTAATTACTCTGCGTAATTAAACTAATTCTAAGGGGCGGTGCTTAACTGTATCGCCCTTTTTTTGTGGTTAGTCCTTAGATCTTATATCGCCCCAGGCTTTGTAATGGGATTTGTCATCTTCTCTGTAAGACTCAAAAAGATGTGAATCACTAGCGTATGTCAACTTCCATGTGTCTCCTTTGACGGCGTTATGGACAGCCAATTGATCATCTGCTTGAGAATCTGTGAAAACCCAAGTCAAAACCAATCTAGTGTTGCTTTCGGCAAGGCTCCAAGATGGGCTACCTTTTGTGAAATCCCAATCACTGCTAAACCCTATGCAGGCCTTGGCATTGTCAACACTGGAGTATGTGACTACATTATCTGTTTCTCTATCCTTAGAATAGAAAGTGTATTTTAGTTCTCTTTCAGCCATTTTTTATATCCTCGTTTGTACTTACTTACCATAATAGTGTTGTTCCATATCATAAAAAGCACCTAATTTACAACGTTCAAAACCATGACCGATTGACTCGTTTTCACATATTCTATTGAATTGCTCTAAATCCTCGTTATTAACAAAATCCAGTCTGATCTTTAAACCTTTGTTGTTGTCCACTAGTTCGTATGTTGTTTTGGAGATGAATGGTTTGACGTGTTCATGCCACTTTATCGCAAATTGCTCGACAGCATCATCTAAGTGTAAAAAAGTTTTAAAATCAAAAGCCTGTCTCAGATCACAGTCACTACCCTTAAGAAAACCAAGGAATGACGATTGATCTTCACGCAAGAACTGGTCTAGAGACTTAGTGACAATCTTTTCATTTTTAGAATTCACAAAACAGTATCTGCCACCCGTGCTTTCTTTGTTATAAGTGCCTTTGAAGGTGTTCAGATCCACAAGATAAAATATTTTAACCGTCTGCATGTATAAAATTGTGTATCTGCATGGTATTCTTCAATTCTTCGTTATTGTAGTTTCGTAAAAATCGAGAGGTTAGATCCCAGTTACCTTGCACATAGGTTGATACTATTAGGAGTTTTTCATAATCGTGCAGTGACCCTATGTCTTTGGCCTCCTGCCTTGCAATACAATCAACACTGGCTACTACTTTGTTTTTGAAATCATCAAGGTGGGACAGATTGTTTAGGCGTTTGTTTTCCAGGAAATCAAAAGTCTTTTGCTTTATTTTCTGACCAACAAATTCTTCAAAGTTTTTAACAAAGAGTTCGAAGTTATCAAAAAAATTATCCATTTTAATGTCAAAACATTTTTGCGACTCACTGTTGTCAGGAACATGCCAATATATGTTAGTAAGAAGTCCCTTATAAAAGTTTTCTCCTTCGGTGATATTGTAATACTCGTGCATGGTATCGCCGTCAGGAAAAAAGCCAAAAAATTTACAGTAATGTAGATATTTTGGAAAATATGAAAGTTGTTTTGAAGCAAAGTATGGTCTAACTACTTTCATTCCTTCTGGAATAATATTGTCATCGTGTGGATGAAACGATTTAATTTCTTGTACCGAAGGTTTTTTGTCTTCAAGGTGAGAATCACTTTTATCGTTGAGATCAATTTCTACGTTGTACAACTGTATGGCAATTGCACACCTAAGCATGTGTCCCATGTTACCTGGATTCCAACTGACACCCCACACATCATTTTCCATAATAAATGACATTCTCCGCCTTTGGATATGATCTCCATGGATCAAATATTATTGTGTTTTCATCACATGTGAAATGGTCTGACTCATGCACCCTGACAATCACTTCAACGGGTGTGTCTATGCCATTGGCCAACGTTCCACCGTGCTTCCTAACATAGTGTTGCAACAACAATGAATATGATCCGTCCACCAATTGAGTTCCTGGTTTGTATGAATCTGATGAGAACCACACACTGTTTCCGTGTTCTAGTATGGCTTTTGCCATCGACTCTGCCTGCTGTTCACGTGCTGTCATTATACTTTCGAACATGTCATACCCTAGATCCAAATCTTTTGCAAGCCATCGCAGTGCAATATTATCCCTTGGATGACACGCACCACCATCTCCCATGCCTGCTTTCATGTAGGCCGGACTCACTATCCTCTTTGTGCTTTTGGCAAGTGCCTGCGTGACCTTGTCCACATCCATGTTGCCAAGTTTTTGTGCAACATCCTGTATCATATTGACCAGTGCGATCTTGTTGCTGATGAACGTGTTATAGAATATCTTCATTGCTTCAATTTCTTCCCATGTGCCAAACTCTACACGAGGGAAGTTGTCACAGAACTGATTGTAAAATGCCTCGAGTTGCTGTGCCTTATAGGCAGTTTTGTACACGCCCTTCTTAGTGCCTATCATGATCATCTCAGGATTGATCATATCCTCCGCCACTGTACCCATTGCTATCAAATAAGGATTGTATAGTAGTTTCACATTGGTCACCAAAGGTGCCAACTCTCTCCGGATTGTTCCAGGCAACACAGTTGATATCAGCACGAGGCTCTGTGTCACTCCCATATGCTTGTTGCACTTGGTCAACACTTTCTTGACAGCGTCATAGTTGAAATCCTTTACAGGTAAGTGACTGGTGGGCTCCCTCCCGTCGTAGCCTTCCTCGTGTGGGGTCGGTGTTGCCACAAACACAATGTCCCTGTCTCGACACACATCTTCTATGGAGTCTCTGATCTCAACAAGATCACTTGATTTGTGTGCGATGTCATATCCTGCAACATCGAATCCTTTTTTACGTATTGCTTCTGCACATGGCATTCCAAGTTTGCCCAGTCCTATAAATCCGATCTTGATTCCGTAGATGATGTTCATATTAATTCAATTGATTCCATTGTTTGTAGTTCTTCAACAAATTGTAATTATGCTCAAGCACTGGCTTCATTTCCTTATATTGGGCCAGTAATTCAGCGTTGCTCGTTCCAGAAATTTTTTTCAGGATCGCTGTGATTTTTGAGATCCTTGCTTGATCGGTTTTTTCATCATCGTAGGACTCGTCCCAAAAACTTCCAAAGGTCTGGAAACCCATTTCCTTAAGGTAGCCAAGTGATCCCCTGTCACCGTTTATCAAGAAAGGTCGGCAGTAATTAATGCACCGGTAAGTTTTCTCAGTAATAAAGACAGTGTCATCTGGATGATGTGTCTCATTAGAAATCATGAGAAACACTTTTTCGAATAAATGTCCTTCATCCCATCTTCTCTGATGCATGTTCTCCTTTCCGTCTATCTTGGTTGGTAATGTGTTCTTCCATCTTTCAAACACTTGGCTGTCAAACGTTGACAATTTACTCATGTAATCGTTGGTAAGTTCAAATCTTTTTGCATTTACGTAACTGAAATTTTCATATTCTGGACAAGAGCTGAGCCCATGTTGTAATAAGTTCTCTTTGTAAAGGTTGTAGGACATCGCGTACCTGTGGTGTCTGTGTATTCCTTGTGCCATGCTGATGAACCTGTGCTCTATCTTTTCGAGTGTGTTGAATTCATTTTGTAAGACTTTTTGTTGCTCTAGGAAATAATCGAAATGCAGAAATCGGGCCTTGATCCTCGGATCCTTTGGTATATACCTGTCGCAGGTCAGCCATACCACATCCTGCTCCTTGATCCCGTGCTTCTCCAATTTTTTTATCACGTGGAAATATGGACTGTTGCGAAATATCCTGTTAGGTTCAAGGTTGAATAGTACCCAGAGCTCTGAGGTCATCACAACCAATGGGACGACTTTTTTTTCCTGCATCATTTTGAGATGTTGCGGTTCAATGAATTCACAGAAGTCTATGTTTTCTAAACTGAATGGTTCTCTCAAAAAGAAAGGGTAATAGCATTTGCCACCTTCCTGCTTGGGCAGTGTCCTAAAAACGGAGATAGTGGCATCCGTCTTGGGGATTATCTCCATGTTGCAGGTCATTGTCAGGTGATGCAACACAGCCTGTGACACGTTTTCCAGTTTGGTGTGGAAATCCTTGTTGTCTATGAATGTGAATTTGATTTGTGATTTTTCCATTATGTAAGTATTTAATATACCAACTATTCTACAATGGCTCGCTATTGGCTCGCTATTAGGTCTTTGATTTCAGAGATTATTTTGAATAGTCTGGTGTTGGCCCACCGTACTTACGGCCTTTGATCCGCTTGCCACTGACTTTCATTGTCTTGCCGCCGATCTTCTCACTTCTATTACCGGTACGTTTTCGCTTGCCCTGTGACTTGCATGACGATATCCATGACGCAGGTAGATCCTTTGCTGGCCTGCTACAGGCACTGGTCGGTGCTGGTCCTATGTTCTCGTCTGTGTTGTATATCTCGAATATTTTCATTGCATGTGTATTTAACACATCCGTCCATGTCAAGTTGATCTTGTGCAGATTGTAGCACCCGTAACAAAATGTTATCAGTTCTTAGGTTTAAGCATCAGTTTAAGCATCAGTTTAAGCATCAGTAAGGTTTAGTAGAGTTAGGTGTAAGGTCAATAAATACTTGTATGAAGATATCGGAAATCACTTTAGCGTCAAAAGAATCAAAAGATACAAAATCTAGTGCCACAATATCCAGTGCCATCAAAGGCGATCAGACACAAGATATAGTGCCACAGGATACAGTATCAGAAAATATCTCGGCACTAGAGGTTGACAGCATTGAAACCCACCCGGATCATTCGGCCATTGCGGAGGGCGTGAGCCAGATCCTGAGGCGTACCAAAGGCAAGGCACCCAAGCAAGGATTCAGATGCTCATCCGGACCCAGGAAAGGCCGTATTGTGGCCAAACCCAGCACCTGTTTCCAGAAGACGGATCCACAGAAGTCTGCCAAGATCAGGAAGAAGCGTCAGGCCAAGGCCGGCATAGCAGGCAAGAAACTGGCCATGACCAAAAGGTCTGGAGCAGGATCAAAGAGGTTGCAAGGTGTACAGATCAAGAAGGCCAAGAACAAGGGCAAGTCGGTGGCCAAAAGAATAGGTGCCAAGGCACCAATCAAATCCAAAATTGTGAAATAGAACTAGTCCTCTAGTTCGATACCGTCGGCCTTCAAAGCCTCTTCTACCACCACTCTGGGTGAGTAGGTCCAAACGGTGAATGAAGCATTGTTCATCTCGTCTCCGTCCACCACTCCCTCTATGCCCTGTCGCTTTAGGGCGGAATGGATGCTTGGTACTATACTTCTGTCTTGGTCCAAGTCCCAACCGCCTATGTCAGCAACCTGGAAATGGTGCTTATGTGTTTCATTGGTCATCTGAACTTACTTTCTAGATGTGTCAGATGCTCTTGACACCACTCTTCGATCTCCATCTTTGCGGGTATGATCTCTGACTCCCTGTATCCGAACCCTAGGCAGATGCTATGGAATCGCTCTCCGAACTTCTTAGGTCCCATCAATGCGTCATCGCCATCCTGGGTGTATCCATCAAGGTAGTCTCCCTTGGTATAGGCCTCTGTCATGTCGTCGACTATTTCCTCAATCGATTTCAACTGTAATCCTTCGATCATTATCTAACTATGCCTTTCTGCATGATCTCATGGTGATCCAATGCGTCTGTGAACTTTGTGGGTTCTGTAGGCACTCTGTCTGTGATATCGTAGTTGTGGATTTTTAGAACCTTCTTCATGTTCTCCACAGCCTCTAATCTATTTGTTCTTGTTGGAAAACTTGAATCAGATAAGTCTAATTTAATCTTATTGAACAGGTCCATCAACTGGTCTATTTCTTTTTTGTTTAAGTGTTCTGACATTATATTTCCTCCCTTTGGTTGTTAATGATTACCGCAAGTGCCTTCTTCAATGCCTCTGACGAGGACTGATATGAGATCTTCAGCACCTGCAACCTTGTAATCATAATTCATTTTAGCACGGATACCTATACCGTCAACCAGGTGAATATATATAATAATAATGTAGACATCATATAGTGCCACTCAGTGAGACCAACTACTAGATATAGTCTTTGGCAAAAAAACTTCCATTCTATGCGACTTCTAGAGGAGGTTGACGCATTACCAATCCATTATATACTGAATATACATTAACCAAATAAGGAGTTGAAAAAATGTATATGAAGTTGAACAAAATGATCCAAGACATCGGTGTATTGAACAACGATGAATTGAACAAAGTTGTAGAGGCAGTGAAGTTGAGAAGAAATCAATTACACTTCCAAGATGCTCACAGTTTGAAATTCAGAGATAGAGTATCGTTCCAAGGCAGACACGGTAGAACAGAAACTGGTACCGTTGAAAAAGTTAAGATCAAATATGTGTTGGTAAGAACAGATGCAGGCCAGAGATGGAATGTACCTGGTTCTCACTTAACATTGATCAAGGAGGCAGTTGATGCCTAATTGGTGCGATAATCAAATTACTATCACAGGGCCAAACTCTGTGATAGACAAGATAGAGAAGATTGTAAAAGAAGAAAAGGATGGTGATGGACTTCTTAATTTTATGAGTCCGATGCCCAAAGAACTAGACGGAACAATGGCACCCAGTTCAGCATCAGACAAGCCACAGCCGATGATAGAAGGCTTTGATAACTGGTACGACTGGAGATGTGAGAATTGGAGCACCAAGTGGGACGTCAATGAGTTCTACGGTGTGGACAGACAGCACCTAAATGATTCATTAGACGAATCTACAATCTCATTTGGGTTCAGTTCAGCCTGGTCACCACCAATAAATGCCTACCAAACATTCATAATGAATATGTCAGAGAAGAATTTGGATGTGTCCGTGAAGGCGTACTACTACGAAGGTGGATGTGATTTCATGGGGTGTTGGGACAATGGAGATGACGACTGTTATGCTCCAAGCGATTACAAATCAACAGATGACTTTTGGCAAGACGGCGTAGGTTCTACCCTGGATGATGTTTTCAACATCACGGAGTCCATGGCGGAGTACGAAGCAGAACAAGAAGCAGAAAAAGAAGATGTCCATGAGTATGTTAAAGGTCAAGCGATGAACATAGGGGAGGAGGCATAATGCCAAAGAAACTTTATAGAGTCCATGCAACCAAAGAGGTTTGGATGGAGGCAGACATAGAGGCCAACAGTGAAGATGAAGCATTAAAACTGGCCGAGGAACATCACGGAGAACAGGAGTGGGATGAAAATCACTCTCAAGGTGGTGACTGGTCATATGACGAAGTGGAGGAACTATAATGACAAGACAAGCGACTGACAAGATATTGGAGATGGTTGAAGAAGGCGTCCTGGACAAGGATACTGTGATAATGTCGTGCCTGAAGTATATGTCGGAAGACGATGTGGCAGACATGGCTCACTCCAATGAGTTTTTTATCAACGAGGAAGAGTACGATGAGGAGGATGAAGAGTAATGTGGGAAGATGAATTATTTGACGAGATACAAAAGGGTGACAAGGTCTGGTACTGTGGAGACGAGAACGACGACACGGTGTACGGACCAGCCAAAGCAATGATGATAGGACCTATGGGTTGGGTCTGTGACAAGGGTGACGGACAACCTATAGTGGTCAACGAAGGCGCCAACTATCTAGGCCATACTCCTGCTGAGGACAGGGAGCCAGATCACTTTGGTCACTTCATGAACACACACGGAGCAGACTAGATGGCGACCATAGAACAGAAGAAGAAACTGATCAAGACGATCAAGAACCCATTCAGGTACTTCAGACTGAACTTCAGTCGATATGGCGGTGAGGTCGCGATGGGCACCATAACCAAGGACCAGTTCGAGTATTGGTACGACAACGACGGCTTCGAGGAGTACATGGCCGCGGTGGATTTCGATGCCGATGACGCCAACAAGGAGATACCCAAACGAGCACAGTTCACACACCCGTTCTACGAGTACAGTGACATCTGTCACCTGTCAGGACCAGAATGGGCGGGAGGACAGACACTCTATATCGAAGAGGTGAACAAGGACGGCAATCCGATGGACGACGGTGATGGTGGTTATGTGAAAGACATCCAGCACGACTTCGATGACTTCACGTCACTGGGGGCCACCGTTGAATGTGAGGAGACGCATAACTCCGGTTCCAAGAGTTGTCAGGACCATTATTATGTGTTCGGACAGTATTTCAACAAGGGTGGTTGGCACACGCCAGACATCATCAAGACAGATGTAGACGGAATACTGATGGACAAACTCAAGATCCGATACACGGATGCGGACGGATTCAAGGTTTTCAATGAGGTGGAGTATGATGGCGAGATGTACTATCTGGAAGAGGATAGCACCGGAAAATCGTCAAGTTTCTATGTGATGGAAGGAGATAATCTTTAAGAAAGTCAATGATCTTGCGACTTCTAGCACGGTTGACGCTATTACCAGCCATGTTATACTGAATTATAACAAAGGAGTTGAAAATATGTATAAAAGAGACCAACACTATAACGAGAAGATTTCTACAGAAGATCTTTACAAAGAATTAGACACTCATTACAATGGTGAAACAGACCTAGTTAGGAATTTGATGTCTTATGCAATCACAGACGAACTAATAGAAACAAGACACGAATTATCTTGTGCCAATGAAGAACTTTGGTGCCTAAATGATTGGCCCGAAGGTGAAGGATTTGGCAGTTCAGATAGATCAGAATATTTGAGAAGAATCAAAGAGACTGTCGCTTTTGAAAGATCATTCCTACAGGCAGAGAATGAGTTGGTGCAGATCAACAAGTTGGAGGAGTCTCCAAAGAATGATACTGTTAGAGCATATATGAAAATGAACGACAAACTAAAAGAAGGGATGGTGGCATAATGGCGACTAGAGCGAGGATAGGTATAAAACAGAAGAGCGGAAGAATAATAGCATCGTACCAACATTGGGACGGATACCCAGGAGGACTAGGATACAACCTATGTGAAAATTGGGAGAACTCAAAGAAGGTCACTGATGCGATCAAGTTAGGTGACAGTAGCAAGTGGGGAGTGATCATAGGTGAGAAGCACGACTTCGATGCTGACAGACACGGTTCGGACTTCGAACATATGAATTGCTATTACAACCGAGACAGAGGCGAGAAGGATTGTGGATACAAGGTCTACAAGGATGAAGCCGAATACATTGAGAACGGTTTCAGATCAGGAGAACAGTATGTGTACCTTATGAAGGACACAGGCGACAAGGATTACCTTGGCAATCCGAAGTTCACTTGGTACTATGTGGAGAGCAGATACACTTCAGAAGGCAAGGAAGTGATCGACACTGAATTCAAACCTTTGGAGAGATATGCAATTTTAGAACACATCGACATCCTGAAGAGAACATTGGAACAGATGGATGAAAGGAAGGTGGCCTAGATGGTCAGGATTGATTGGAGATACCTCAAGGAGAGAGGCGACTACAAGGTGGACGAATCCAAGAACAGAGGGTTCAGCCTTGTGGAAGTCGATCAAGAATACGATGTGAAGACGGTGCTGGAATCTTTCTATGAGAGCATGAAGGAGCCAGTGAAAATTATCAACATAAGAAGAGAGGAAATAATATAGTGAGCAAGGTGAAGAAGGTTGCATTATCATTTGGTGATGGAATGTTATTCGCTTCGTACACAGTTCTACCAGTGATTGGTATTATGTGGGCGACGGGTATAGTAAGTTTGAACGTATAAGGAGGGGCAGATGCCCAAGAAAGAAAAGATATGGACAATGGGGAACAAGGGTCCGACAGGACCTTGGGTTTGGCACGCCTGGATCAAAGGTGGCAAGAAACCTGTTAGGGTCGTGGCGTTTGATTTAGAACATATCAAGTGTCAGTTAGAAGGCAAGACGGTGATCAAGGCCGTGAAGCAACCGGAGGAGAAGGATGAGTTCTCATCTGTACCGTTAGGACCAAAGGGTTCTAAAGTGAACAGACCAGCGGACTATGACAAAGGATTTAAGATATTGAGGGAATGGGTAGACCTAAATGGTGGACCACCGGAGGAGATCAGGGTGAAACTTCGTGAACTCTACATAGATTATGAAGTGATAAAGAGAAAAACCACAAGATATAGTGCCAGAAAAAAGAAAAGATACTAGATATAGTGCCATTTAGAGGTTGACGCTATCCGTTGCCATGTTATACTGAATTATAACCAAACAAGGAGTTGAACATATGAATACAATAGAAGAAAACAAAGACCTTTTAAAATTCAATGCAGAAGGCATACATCCTACAGATATGTTTATCAATGCGAGAGCAAAGGCAGTAGAAGCCGTTGATAAGTTCATGGAAGGCAGAGAGGAACCAATGTACTGTGGTTTCGCCAATATTTCGATACATCCTGCAAGGGGTAGATTTGTTTCTATCATGAAGAAGGCAGGCATAGGCGATAGCGGTTTCAGAGGCGGATACAGAATATCTTATTATGATATTATGCCACAGGATCACCAATATGCTAGAACACAGTCGTTGGACATCAAAGAAATAGCCACAGAGGCTTTCAGAGATGAACTTAGAAAATATGGTTTGACTGTATATGCAGAAAGCAGAGCAGACTAGTGTCAGGAACATTAGAATTCGTTTTACAATCAGCGAGGGCCGTTATGGCCTCGCTGGCTATGTCCTATGAGGTTGAGACAGGAGTGAGTGTGAACGAACACGAATTGAAGTGTATGGCACAGAACATCTACTTCGAAGGTAGAGCGGAACCCATGATGGGCAAGATTGCGATAGGTCATGTGGTAATGAACAGAATTGACGACAAAAGATTTCCAAATACGATTTGTGATGTGGTGCATCAAGGTCCTGTAAGGGAGTCATGGAAGACAAAGAAAGATCCTACTCTGGCAAAGAAGGACAGAATTTATTATCCAATCAAGCACAGATGCCAATTCAGTTGGTGGTGTGATGGACAGAAGGACATAATTTGGGCAACATACATGAACGGTGAGGTCATAGAATCAAACATGACAGCCTGGAGAGACAGCATCCATGTCGCATTATTCATCATGAACGGTGATTATGCGAAGGATCCTACTCACGGTGCGGTGTTCTACTACAACCCCCACATCGCGAATCCAAATTGGGGTAAGATTTACAATGAAACCGCTATGATAGGTAATCATAGATTTATGAAGGACAATTAATATGAAAAAGAAAAGAAACAAACTAGAAAGAAAATTAGACGAATACAATCACACAATGGAATTGGTAAGAACAATCCTACCGATTGCGATATTGGTGATTCAAGTTATAATTTTAATGAAGGTGATATAATATGCAACCATGGAAAGTGATACAAGAACTTGAATCGGATAACAGCCGATTGAAGAAAGAGGCAATCATTAAAAGGGAGAGCGATGCGGATAACATCAGATTCTTCAACGGCATAGGAGCGGCCTTGGACGGCTTTAGAACATTTGGAGTCCAGAAGGTGCCAGTTGCTAAAAAAGATGGCACAGGAATCACACAGACAGAATTCGATGATGTTTTGAGACAGTTGGAGGATAGAACCCTAACAGGCAATGCCATGAAGGATGTGATCCAAGACCTATGTGATAGGTCAAACATGGAACAATGGAATGATTGGTATCGTAGGATCCTGATCAAGGACCTTAGATGTGGGATGACCCACAAGACCGTGAACAAGTTTAGCACAATGAAGGTACCTGTTTTTGAATGTATGTTGGCCACAGACTCTGCCAAGCATGAGAAGAAAATGGTGGGAGAGATGCTGATAGAACCCAAACTAGACGGGGTCAGGGTGATCGTGATATGTGATGTGGACAAGGACGAGGTGAAACTGTTCTCGAGGAACGGTAAGGAGTTGTCTAACTTTCCAGAGATCAACCAGCAATTTGATGAGATGTTGGATCAGATGTCAGAGAGCATGGTGTTCGATGGTGAGGTCATGAGTGATGACTTCCAAACTCTTATGAGAGAGATACACAGGAAGGGTGGAGCCAAGACCAAGGATGCCAAACTGAACCTATTCGATTGTATGCCACTCTATAATTTTATGGACGGCAGTTGTGTTGACCCCATCACGGAGAGAAAGAAATGGTTAGATGGATACAAGTTCGGACCAAACATCAATGTGGTGGAGTCGGTGAGAATTAATTTGAGTGATGCAGATGGGCAGAAGCAATTCGCAGACTACAACAAGATGTGTATAGACAGAGGATTCGAAGGCATCATGGTGAAACCCGTAGGTGGCATCTATGAATGTAAAAGAAGCACAGGATGGTTGAAGGTGAAGCCATTCATAGAAGTGTCATTGAAGGTCACGGATGTGGAAGAGGGCACGGGCCGTAATGCAGGCAAACTAGGTGCTCTTGTAGTCGAAGGCACAGACATGGACAAGTTTATCAAGACCAATGTTGGCTCGGGTCTAACAGACACAGACAGGGAAACATTTTGGGAGGCCAAGGACAAGTTGATTGGCCAGATAGTAGAAGTTAGGGCAGATGCCATAACACAGAACCAGGAAACGACAGATGAGTGGAGCCTCAGGTTTCCAAGGTTCTTGAGATTCAGAGGCTTCGAACCAGGAGAAAAACTATAATGACAAACAAGATAAACTTGGTAATCAACTTATCCATATTGGCCCTGTTGATCTACCTAGCGGTATCTGTGAAGACACTCCAAGACAAGGTGTTTCCGGATCCCAACATCATGAAACCTTTGATGGGATATGACGATTCCAAACAGGAGTTGGAGTACAATATCAGAGAGTTCTTAAACAATGCCCTGGAAAAGGCAATAGACGAACAGGAGAAATAACATGGACGACCTAGATAACATACTGACCAACATAGACCTAGAAGAGGAGAAGTTGGAAACCGAAGACAAGGACTGGTACTGTGGAGACTGTGAACACGGACCTATGATGGACAATGACACCCATTGTTCTAGATGTGGTGCCAAGCACAGTTCTCATCACGAAGAGGAGATGACTGGATGGGAAGATGAGGACATCGAATCGGAAGTGGAGGAGATATGGTAGAGTACAGTAGCCACGACTGGAGGAAACACACAGACGACGCTGTCGTGATGGACGAACACGGAACAATCATCAGACCGGTCAACGAACTGAAGGTGAAGTTCACTGATCCAAAGAGCCTGAAGGTACAGGAAGTCGATGTATCCAGACTGATCAGGGTGTTCTGTAATAATCAAACCCTAATGAGGAAGAGTATAAAATGATTGGAATAATGACACAAAACACCAAGGACAGGATAGCAGACCTAGAGCGACAGAAGATTGATCTAGAGAATCAATTGGAGACCCTAGGATATGCGAATAATTTGGTAAGAATGCACCAAATTGAGGAGGAAATATACGAGATAGAAGACACTATCCGTAAATTACTTCCATAGAATGGGGGTTTTTAGGAGGTTGACGGTATTACCGTCCATGTTATAATGAATTATAAACCATTTAACAAAAGGAGTTGAAAATGGACACACAAATAGAAAAAAAGATAATAGACTTCACAAGATTGACAGGTCTAGCAGAAAGAATTACTATGAGTCATGGCACTTTGTATGTGACTCTAAACCAACCAGAACAATGCGATCATTTCCACAAGGTTATTAGAACTTTCTATGTGGATAACATCAACCAAGACGGTGGCGTGAATATGTACGCCGTAGGCGATGAGTTCGCTTTTGATTTCGTTCCAGAAGACAGGGAGGCACCTGTGTTCGTTGAACCTTACTCAGATGAGAAGTATTCAGGCAAGGAGATCATGGATAACACGGAGATGGGCATTTGGTCAGAGTTCGCGGAAGATGAACTGATGAACAATATCCCACAAGATGTTGACACCATGTTGGACCTAGAGAACGATGCGAAGGAGGGCAGATAACATGACAAGAAATAGTTGGATCCTGAAACAGATCTACACAGATGCCAAGAACAACCTGGGTTGGTTGTTCAAGGTTGTACTGTTGGCGGGTGGTTTCATAGCAGGGATCAAGTTGCTGATGTTCTTCAGTGTACCCAAGGAGATCGTGTTTCCAGTTCTATGGACCGCGTTCATCTTGGTGGCGACATACCATTGGTACTCGATGAAGTATGATTGGAAGAAGGACGACAAGGCATATGACAGAGCGTCTAAAAGATACATGAAAAAACTAAAGGGAGGAAAATAATGTTTGATTCAGAATACGATGAAGTGAAACGGATACTGGCATCCAATGATGTCACAGACCTAGACCAGATAGAATATGGTTCAGAGGTGTACGAGGACCTATATGACTACTACGCCAACTCAGGCGAGATGCCATATGGTATCATGAAGGCCAGAGAAGGAGATCCGGATGTTTGGATCATAGACAGACTGATAGACCTGGGATTCGACAAGGAAGAACAGAATGATCCAAATGGATTGCCTCTGAACTTCACAGACAAGTATCATGACGAGGAGATGGCCTAGTGCCTAGACATCCAGACAGCCTAGCGTCAGACGAGATCAATTACTCCAGTAAGACTTTGAGGGCGATCGCCACAAACGGTTTGCCCTTGAAGATACAGGTGGAGTGGACAGACAATGACTATTGGGAACGGAGATATCCAGACTCGGACGAATTGGATTGCATCAATGTGGCAGGTTGGCAGGTACGGATCAATGGCCGGAAGTACCCGAGGGGGAACTACGCCGGAGATGACACACTGGATTGGACCTATAGGTACACGGCTCCCAAGACCGAGAGAGGACAGAAGACGGCTATCAACAGGGCACTATCTGAAGCGAGGTTGACGGTTTGGTAATCTACTTTATAATGAAACTAACAAAGGAGAAACAACTATGAAGACTTATACATTTTGGGTGACACTTGAAGGCAAGAGCCCAATGAAGGTTGCAGAAGATGGCAGAACGGCAAGTGAGGCCAAGAGCATAGTGGAGAGCAGATTTCCAGGTGCTAGAGTGATGTTCGCGGAGGGTTTCTAGATGAAACGAACTTTCGCTTGTACGGTGTGTGGTACTAAATTTGTCCACAAGAAACCAGAGACCCTGGTTGGTAAATTAGGCATCATACCGGTGAACCTTTGCAAGAAGCATTTCAAGGCAGTCATGAAGCATGACGAACTATTGCTGAATGACCACAGGAAGGTGGCGTAATGGAACCAAAAGACGTTTCAAAGAAACATTTCTACATATCGCTGGTCAAGAGCCTGATCAGGATAGCGGCCTCGATTGCACTGATAATATCAGGAATACCTTATGTGGTAATGGCCGGTTGGTTGTTGGGCATAGCGGAAGTCCTAGGAATTGCTGAAGAATTATAGGTAGGTTGACGCTTTGGTAATCCATAGTATAATGAAGAATAACAAATAAGGAGTTGAATATGCAAAAAGAAATAATAGACAGAGACACACCACACAAGGACATCGGCAAGAAGAAATTCAGAGTGAGAAAGGCATACACGGCCTGGGTAGAGTACGATGTGGTCGCAGACACCAAGGACGAGGCAGAGTCGGCTGTGATGGAGCATGGTGGTATCGAGAGAATTGAATGGCAGGAGGGTTATCACAACGATGAACCCGTTGAGGTATATGCGGGTGATTGGGATCCTGACTACTCTGCCGAGAACGGTGACTTCACCAAGAAGGTGGCGGAGTGTGTTCCATACGAGGACAACTCAACAATCGATTATTCGGATCCGAATTGGACCGAGAATGAATTCGAATGGAACGAGGAGCAGAATGCCTAAAGGATACAGATACCCAGGTCCGATCAAGTCGGACAACGATCCAATCTACGAGGACACTCACGGGATGACCTTGACCATGAACCAGATGGCAGATAGATTGGCGAATGTGGAAATGACATCCATCTTCAAGGACAAGGCGGAAGGCGATGTGGACACCCTGGCCTACCTGCTCGAGAACGGATTCAAGGGATACCACAAGATGAGTCCATCGGAATTGATTGAAGAATACAGTTCTGTGGAGGACAAGTGGTATGAATACTACCAGGACGATGAGTTGGCCATGGGAACTGACAGTGATGATCCCATCCACAAACTGGAAGAGGAGACGGTATAATGACGATAGGACACGGATTCGGAATGTTGGCGGTCGGCCTGATAGCGATAGCGATAGGTGGACTGATCATCTACAAGATTATCAACTACAAACCAAGGGAGCAAAAATATGGCAAGTGATATCCTACACAAGGTACCCAACCCACCATTCCCGGTGGAGATAATGGACAAGGCACCGGTCGAGGTGGCGAACCCATTCTCGGGCGAGAAGGTGATGTTGGAACCAATCGCGGTCGCGGTGTATGACTGTATCAAGGGAGCGGAGATGATGGGAGACCATGGCATGGTGGAGAAGGGAATCGACTGGTTCATAGAACACTATCCAAAGGAATATGGGGTACTGTTAGACTAATGATTATCCGTGGACACTCAGGACAGGACATCAGACGCATGATCTGGAGACGGAAGTTCAAGTTGCTGACCGTTGCTGTACTGATATTCATCGCTGTGGCCTTGATCGGTTGCACGAAACCTAAACCAACACTCAACGCCCTTGACAAGTTCTGGGACACCCTGGGTGGCAAGACAACGGATTTGGTCGAGGAGACCAAGTAGAAAGGACGACGAAATGAAGAAATTATTAATGGCATCTATCATCCTAGCAGGAATGATGGGATCAGCATCGGCAGATCCACAGACGATAATCAATAACATCGCATCTGTGCCTGGCAAGTTGCACAATCACATCCAGATGGAGATAGAGAAGACCAAGGAGTACCAGTCCAAGAACTGGGCCAAGATGAAAGAGGACTTCTTGAAGATCAAAGCAAAATTCATCAAAAACTAATGATGAACAGGATTGGTTGTAGACTTCAACTCCCTACAACCAATCTTACTTTACCAAACGGAGTAGACAGAATTAGAAGACGTGTTATAATATACAAGAATCATTTTAACAAGGGAGGAAACAAATGATCAACAAATATATAAAAGTAGAACAAGGCACTTATCGTAATCAGGACATGAGCGGTAAGATATTTCCGATACTGAAGGACTATCAGAGATTCGCGGGCAAGGAGGGTGGATTCATCACCGTTGATTGCAGTGAGTTGGATGGCTTCGAGGGACTGGACAAGGCAAGGATAAATGTTCCTGCCATAACAGATCTAACACTGACAACCGAAGGTGCTTTCCAGATACAACGGGACGAGCAGAACAAGGACAAACCCGAGTCAACGCCTGCAACGGGCGAGGAGACGGACGAACAGGCCATAGACAGAATCGCGGCCAGATTCGAGATACTGGACGAGATGGCTGAGGCGGTGAGCACTTCCAAGGTGAGAGCCATGATAGTGTCAGGACCCCCAGGCATAGGTAAATCGTTTGGTGTTGAACGGGCACTGGAGAAGAGATCCATGTTCGACGACATAGCAGGATCCAATCGTAAGTTCGAGGTTGTCAAGGGTGCCATGAGTCCCATAGGACTCTACAAGAAATTATATGAACATAGTGCCAAGGGCCATGTGGTATGCTTCGATGACTGTGATGCCATACTGTACGATGACCTAGCACTGAACCTGTTGAAGGCCGCACTGGACACGGGCAAGAAGCGGACATTACACTGGAACACGGAGAGCAGAACACTGATGGCGGAGGGAATGCCCAACAGTTTTGAGTTCAACGGCGGGGTGGTGTTCATCACCAATGTGAAGTTCGACAATGTGAAATCCAAGAAACTACAGGACCATCTACAGGCATTACAATCTAGATGTCATTACCTGGACCTAACAATAGATTCAATGAGGGATCGTATGCTCCGTATCCGACAGATAGTTGCCACAGGCATGTTGGAGAAGTATGCCATGGGCAAAGAAGCGGAAGAACAGTTGGTGCAGTTCATATTCGACAACAAGCACAAGTTGAGAGAGATATCGTTGCGTATGGTACTCAAGATAGCAGATCTCTGGAAGATGGCTCCGGACAGATATCAGCACCTGGCGGAACAGACCTGCATGAGACCCGGAGCATGATGAACACGCGATTATGGATTTGGGCCACCATCATATTGGCCCTGATCCTCATAGGCAATCTGGGGGGCATATGGTTGGCATCGACATTGTAGTGATAGCCACCATGTTCACCCTGATCGTGCTACTAACAGGAAGGCGATAGATGTCAGGATTAGAAGTATTCGCAGTAGGCGTGATCGCTTGGTGGACCATACAATTGATAGTACCAGGCTTATAGAATTCTTTGGACCTCCCTCTAAAGGATAGACCCCCAGTAGACTTGACGGTGTATTGGGGGTTTCTCACGGATTTTTCACAGTAGTGGCAGTATCAGTTCCTGGGTCAGCCTCTGGTGGGCCAACCTGTTGGGGTGTGTGCCATCCGGCCACCAGTATCGTCGCTCCAGTGAGTTGGCGTTGTTCTGGGCACGCCATCGGAACATGAACGCCTGTTGTTCGGCCTGTTCATGGAATCCCAGCAGTTCCTCGTCACAGTCGGTGTATCGCCAATTCCTGTTGTTGTGGGTCATGCTGGCCTGGCTGTCAGGTATGAGCCATCTGACCCAGTCCTCCGTGACCACACGCCATTCCGGATACACCTGCCTTGTCCATGCGGGCACTGGTGCCACCCCACCCACCATCAACACCGGTCGACCCTGTGCCAACCGTGCCATGTGGGCCAGGCTGTTCCGCATCAGCAGGTCCCAGGCCGCATCATAGGAGGCCCGATCCCGTGGTTGGTGTTCGTCGCCCGTTAGGGCCAATCCCGTGAGGTCGATGTCCAGGAATTGGCGATTCATCAGATCCCTGAACGGGTCAGTGAGGAACCACAGGATCACGTCCGTGTCCGTCAACAGGTGCCGAGACCCCGGTTGCTGGAGGGCATGGTACGGTTCCAGTCGGTCGAGTTGGGCCCAGTTGCTGGCTCCGGGATCAGCCACCATGATCACACCATGACCGGCCTCCTCTAGGTATTGCCGGGTGCCTGGATGCACCACACTACCAGACCGCCCATCAGGATCACTGGCCGTCCACTGCCATTCGCCACAGGCCCATGAATCTCCCACTATCATCACCGTCTTCATATGTGGGTATTTAACGGTGGGCACAGAACCGCCCAAATAACACCCATTCCCACAGGTTGACGGTATTACCAGATATGCTATAATTTCTATATAAACAAAGGGAGAAAAAACATATGAAAAAACTTATCATTCTAATAGCACTTTTATTCACAACGACAGCACAGGCAGACGTGAACTTCCAGAAGGTGTATGATCACCCAGGCAAGGCCAAGGATCTCATTGACAGCATCCAACAGGCAACCGTGCTGGACTGGAAGGTGCAGAACAACACACTGAAGGGCACCGCAAAGGTCAAATGCCTGATCAAGAAGAAGGGCATATTTCCAGCGGTGTATAGCACCTACAGGGGAGACATCGTGTTTGAAGCAAAGGATGACAGATTCAGAGTCACTTATTCAAACATGAAATATGTAGCAGAATCAGAGATTGACAAGTCAATGGGAGGAATGAGGCTATCATCGGCCTACAAGATAGATTGCACAGATGACTTCGACAAACTGACTTGGTATGTGATAGAGAAAGCGGAGAAATACGATAACAATTGGTAATTGATAATAAACACCAAAGGGGCGGTAGCAGTATCGCCCTTTTTTTGTGGCCGTCCCTTCGCTTGGTAATGGTAAGCGTCAGAGTCGGCCCGCGTCTGGAAGACGGATGCGTCAGCAAAAATTTTCACATCAACACTCGCAGTGGTAATCCGGGCATATGCCAACTAAGTTCCGCAGGAACATGCGTA
>Ga0206123_10000867_pt1 | contig 29311 bp, 21 predicted proteins | sample Helgoland_Spring_2_FD_160086 | JGI IMG/M metagenome (GOLD analysis project Ga0206123, IMG submission 160086) | Pelagic subsurface seawater microbial communities from Kabeltonne, Helgoland, North Sea - Helgoland_Spring_Bloom_20160316_1 | ecosystem: Environmental > Aquatic > Marine > Epipelagic ...
AGATTTAGAGTCTGTTGATGAGATTGGAGGAAAGATTGCAGAAAGCATTATTAGTTTTTTTAATACTCAGGAAAATTTAATGATGATTAACGATCTTAAATTTTATGGTCTTAACTTTGAAATTGACGAAAGTCAAGTTGTTAAATCTAGTAAATTAAAGAATAAATTATTCGTCGTAAGTGGTGTTTTTTCAAAATTTTCAAGAGACGATTTAAAACTCGAGATCGAAAAAAATGGAGGTAAGGTTAAATCTTCGATATCCTCCAAAACTAATTACTTAATTGCAGGAGATAATATGGGTCCAAATAAAAGGATAAAGGCTAAGTCTTTAAATGTGCCAATAATTTCAGAAGATTATTTTATTAAACTTCTAAAGTAAAAAGATATTTTGAATTAGTTTATAATTAACAAAATTTATTGAAATGCAAAATTATATTAACACGGGAATTACTTTTAAGGGCAAATTCAATAATAATCATTTGATATTTAAGGGAAAACCACCAAAAAATAATATTGAATATGAAGTAAAAATAAATACTACTGCGATTTTTGACACTAATCTAATATGTGATTCAAAAGAGTTAATAAATGTAATAGACTGGGTGGAAGGTCCTTACAAGGATAATGGAGAAGCATATGTTCAATTGTGTAAGATTCCAAAAGATAAATCAAAAAAAAATCGAGCTTTTTTGGATAAATTTCTCCCTGGTTTTGCTGATTATGCTTACAATGAGTATTCAAAGAATAATAAAGGCTTTAAGCTTAGAGTTTTGCCGAAGAATTTTGATGTTAATATACTTCCTGATGGATGGAAAGTTGTTTTAGATACACTTAGTAATAAAGGATTTTTTAATAAAGGAAAGAAAATTACATCAAAAAAAGAATTACTTAATATTTGTTGGACTGACTTTATTAAGTTTTTTTATGAAAAAGGGAAGAATACTAAAGAAAAATATGCATGGCTATGTTTGATGCAAAATGATCTATCCCCAAATTCATGTATGATAAAACTTAAAGCATCTGTTAAAGAAAACGAAAATAAAGAGGGTGTTTACTATTTTACAATAGGAAATGAAAAACCTTCATATGTAGGAAAAGCAAAAACATTTATTTCTGTAAAAAACGGATATACTAGCGGTAAATTCACTAATAATTTTCCGAATAATAATGCTACTCGAGGTTACATCAATGGAAAAATTGCAGAAATAATCAATAAAAATCATAAAGAAAAAATAAATTGGTATAATATTCCACTTGAAAAAACTAATATTATAAAGATATTTGAAGATGCTAAAATTGATTTAGATAAGTCATTTAAAAATAGGAAACTTTTTGGAGAGAAAGTTAATTTTGATTCTCCTCATTGTGACTTTCTGGAGTGGTTGATGATGCAAACTCAAGATAAAGATAAGAGTTGGAATAGATCTCAATCAAAATTTGGTGATTTTTTTATTATTGAAAATACGATTTCTTTTTAAATACTAAATTAATATGCTTATTGAAGAGGTATGTAAACCTAGTTTTTATTTAAATCCTTAAAATCATTTTATAATATTTTTTTTAAAACTGAATAAATCTCAACCATTGCAAGAGTATCTCGTTTACAATATTCTAATAATGCTTCTCTAGTTTTATTATAATCTCCTTGAAATTGACCGTTTACCATTTGTCCAAAAGTCGTACTCGCTGTTTCTCCTTCTTTTATTTCTAAATCTAGGTAAGACATATTTGGTACTAAGGCAGGTAAAACAGCCTTAATAGTATAGTTTCCTTTCATTTCTGGGACGTAATACCATTTTTTTTGAAATGGTATTGCAAGATCCTTTAATCTACCTATTACTTTATTTAATTTGGTTTTATATTCAGGATAGAGATTAATTAAATCTTCCAATTTCCCTCGTTCAAAACTAATATTATAAACTAATATATCGCCAGTATTTCCACATTCTTTAATTAATCTTTTTGTAAAGGATTTTCTTGGGTCTATATTAGGATTTGCTTCCGCTAAATACTCATGGTGAGTGATTTGATTATCTACATTTAGAATATGCAAAGAATACTGAAATACTAACTGTTGATAGGGTCTACTATAATTAAAAATTGGTACTGCTGTACCCATTGTTTCAAAATCTAAAAAATAAAGTGGGTAACTTAAGTCTTCAATAAAATCTTTGATTTTTGGTTTGTCAATAAATGATTTATTTTCTAACTCACTAGTTACTTGCAATAATTGATTTGGATTTAAATGACTTGATTTAAGGTTAATTTGTTTAAAATTTATTACACCATTTTCATATAATTTAAACTTTTTAGAGTTTCTTAGACCTGAAATATCAAAAATTGAATATTCTGGGATATGTTTCCAGCAGTGTTTTTTAAAATCACAATTATAGGGTTTTGTACAATGTTCCCCAATACCAATGTCTGGAACGGATTTATTTAATATCACTTTTTTAAACTCTTCTATTTGTTTTGGTATTTCTGGCAAGACCTTTTGAATTCTATCTGATACAGATTCAATAGTAAATAGTTTTAGGATATTAATATCGCCATTTTTTACATATTGATTATTAATATGAACAATAGAAATATCTTTCAGGTTGATACCAGAATTTATTATGGTATAATATTGAATCGCAGCATCTTTAATATTGGTATCTGACACTCTGGTGGAACTTTTCACTTCATAGGCTTCCCAATCATCCTTTTGCTTGACTAAAATATCTATGGCTACTAATACACCGTTAAACTGAAAAGTTGCCTCATAGATAATTGTTTGCCCATTTTTTATAAACTCTTTCGTCTTAACAATTGATTCTTGAATCTTAAAGTGACTTGATGGTGAAGCATCTACTCCATTTGGAAATAAATCTTGTGCCAATTTACCTACTTTGTTTCCTTGATTAAAAATAGCTTGTGATTGTGGAGATATATTATCTTTTAAATTATAATAATGCTTATATAGGTATAATTGTTTTTTGCACTGTAAGCCTTTAATAAATGTTGATTTAGAAAGAGCATATTTTTCCATCTTTATATATTTAAAATCATATTAATTTATTAATAGTTTAGTTAACATCATTACAGTAAAAGATTTATTAAAATAATCTCCACTTATTTATAAAATTAACTTGTTCTTCATTATTTTTAATTATAATAATTTAAAAATTTTATATTTTTAAATTACAAATAAATATTTACTATGAATAATTATACAATTGAAATATATGGCTGGACATTGGATGCTAAAGCAAAATCTATTGCCGCTCATCAAGTTGAAAAAATTAATACTATGAAAAGTGAATTAGGAGTAGATAAACTTTCAGAAATTAAATTTGACGTTGAGAATATAGTAGTTCAGGATGACAAATGGGATATATTGCAACTTTCTAAACCATTTTGGTATTTAAATAAAACTACATTCGTTGTTAAAGATAACAATAGTGTTGAAGTCAATAGATTTGAATTGTCAAATATTATACATCATAGTGAGTTTGAACCTGATGTTATGGGTGAATTTCATATTTTAATTCCAGGTGTAGAATTTGATAATATTTTATATTCAGTTGATGAATTAAAAGGAGGTGTTTGTACATATAAAATTGAATCTAATAAAACTCCAGAATTAAGTGATTTTTCAGTCTTAGATGGAGCAATTGAAGGTCCAGATTCTGAATGGGAATTTATTGACTCGATATATCACAAGGGAACTAAATTAGAAATCACAAGTTATCTTGATAGTGATTGCAAAGTATCAGATATTCATATTTATTCTAATTAATATATTATGTCACTACTTTTTACTTTTGAAAATTTAATAACTCTTTTTATGTTAATCCTGCTTCAGGCAGTTTTAGGAATAGATAATCTTCTTTACTTATCCATTGAATCAAAAAAAGCACCTCAAGATAAGCAGAAAAAAGTAAGAGAAATTGGAATAATAATAGCTGTTGTATTAAGAATAATTCTATTGTTTTTATTGGTTGAATTAATTAAATATTTCCAGCAAGTAATTTTAGATTTTGACACTTTTTTAATTTCAGCACAATTTAATTTTCATAGTATAATTGTTCTAATTGGTGGTGTATTTATATTATATACTGCTGTCTCTGAAATTATTCATATGGTAAATATTGAAGAAAAAATAAATGCTTCGGTTAAACCAAAATCTATTAAATCCATAATTATTTCTATTGTAATAATGAATTTAGTATTCTCTTTTGACTCAATATTAGCTGCTATAGCTTTAACAGATGTATTTGTTTTAATGATTATTGCTATTCTAACAGGTGGTTTTATTATGATAAAATTATCAAATGGTATTACTGAGTTTTTGAAGAAAAACAGAATGTTTGAAGTTTTAGGGTTATTTATATTATTTTTAGTTGGTATAATGCTATTATCAGAAGGTGCTCATCTAGCACATATGAGTTTGTTTGACAACGAGATTTTACCGATGAATAAAGCGACATTTTATTTTATCATATTTATATTAATTGTAATAGATATAATTCAAAATAGATATCAAAAGATTTTAAATAAAAAATAAAAACAATTCTATGAAATTTACAGTTAAATGGGAAGTTGAGTTTTACGACCACGATTTAAAACTATATTGTGATATTGATGAAGATGAGGAAAATATAAAAACATTAGCTGATGTTTTCGTCTTCTTAGACAAAGGCTTAGAAGTACCAGATACATTTACGCCAGAAATTCATGTGGAATTTCATGATGGTGATTTCAACATAGAATACGTGATTATATATGATGAAAATGGTAAAGAGTTGTACAGAGATTCTGAGTATAAAAAAATCTAAAATTATCAAATTTTAGAACTAAAAAATAAAATTATATATTAGATAACTATACAAATTACATGAGTGCAGAAAATTTAAAATCTATAAAGTCAAGAATGGGTTGGCAAGTTGGCTTGCAAGCTGCTACTTTATTAGCTGTTGGTGGAGTAAGTGGTAGTGTTAGAGATCAGACTGAGATTATAAGAGATAGTCTTGACTCCTTGCAATCAGAAACTATTGAAGGTTTTAATTCAGTGAATGATGCAATTAATTCTTTAGAAGCATCTTTAATTTCTGGAATTGAAGATATAAAGTGGTATTTAGGATCTATTGACGATAAATTAGGCAAACTAATAGGATTAATAGAATACCCACAAGCTACAGAATCAACGGAACAATTTAAGATTGGAATGGAACTTTATAAACAAGAGTTTTATTTAAAAGCTCTAAAATGTTTTGAATCTTCTGTTGATAAAAACCCCTTAAATCTAAATGCTAAGACTGGTCTTTATTTAACTAGAAAGCAGTTAAAAAAAAATAAAGACTATGAGATTCTTATTGAAATTATTAGATTGACTGGGGGTAATTTTTTATATCATACAAAAGCAACAAACGAAGTTTTGGAGAATTCCACAAACTATTTCATTAATTTTTGTTTTGGAGAATTGTTAGAAGCTAAAGAGTATAAAATTATCATTGATAACTACGAGAATGAGATTTCTGGCTTCAGTAAAGAGCATTTAGCTATAAAGCTTAAATATATAAATGCTTTAGTTTTATCTGGAAAAATATATGATCAATATTTAGATGAAGTATTAACAGAGGGCCAGCTTGAAAAACTCATGGTTTTTTTTAAATATGAAGAAAATAATAAATATGTTGTTAGCTTTTTAGAGAAAGTTGTAGATTTTATTAAAAAAAGGTTACCTCCTTCAGAATACCTTATAGAAAATAATAAACAAACAATTGTTGAAAAAAAAGCAGCATATTTTAAAAAAATGTTGGATAATGATGTTAAAACTTTAATGCAGTTAGGGTTTTTTGAAACTAGTTTGTCTAAAAAAGTAAAAGCTTTAAAAACTTTTTATGATGCAGCAAAATCAGCACCTGAACAACTTAAAATTGCACAAAACTTAAAAAAAACAAATCAAGCAAACTTAAAAATTATTGAAACTATTAAAAACCCTAAGTTTTTTAATGAACCTAATGAGTTTTGTTTGGATGCACAAAAAGAAATAATTTCAGAAACAAATAAAAACATAACTAAGTATAAGCAGAAGATTAAATCTAGTTTAAAAAAAGAAGTTAATTTATTGGATAAAATAATAAGTGAATTTGATTCTGGTTACCCAAAACTTGAAAAAGATAGTACAGAAAGTTGTCAAATAGTAAGAACCTTTGTTTCGAATATAGATGATTTAAAAAAAGTCATAAGTTTAGAAAAAATCTTTACTAAGTAAAAATTATGACTAGGAAAGAAGAAATATTTTTATCACTTGCCCATTGGATAGCTTCATTGGATGGGAACTTAGATATAAATGAAGCTAAATTTATAAGAGAAAGTGAAGTATTTGAATCTTTTTATTCAAAGACTAATTTCAAACATTGTAAAGAATTAGTAGTCCAATTAAAAGAATCTACTGATGCCAAAGGATTTCTTAAATCTATCCTTAACCCACTTTTGTCGGCTGATTCAAAAGATATATTTTCTAAAGAAGAAAAAATCACATTGTTAATCGAATTATGTAAAATAGCTTCTGCAGACAATAATTTTGATGCTATTGAAAAACAATATATAAACCTATTGGCAGATGAACTGGGACTAGGAAAAGAGAATATAGTAGAAAATTTTAGCAAAGAAACAATCAGTGAATCCACAGATGTTGGAGTAGGACTCAAGCTTAATAAAAAGGAATTGGGGATGGCTTATGCCTCCAAAGAAAAAGAAATATCCACTATCGTAAGGCAAAAATTACAAAATCAAATTGAAAAAGAGTTATCATTAAACGGATTTGAAATTTTTGTTGATGGATTAAAAATAAGAAAAACACATAGACTTTCTGTTCAAACTCTTTACGATGAGCGTGAAATTGAAAATAGAACAGAAGTTAATTATTCTGGAGCTAGAGAAATTAGTAGTAAATCATCATCAGACATAAACTTGTTTGAGGAGGAGTGTAGTGCTGGTCTTCCTCACAGAGCAGACTATGAATTTAAGAATCATTCATCTAATAAGAAATTCAGGGTAAGTGGTACAAATAATACTAGAACATGCTATAGTTGTAAAGGAAGAAAACAAGTAACCTGTTACACCTGTCGTGGAGCAAGAGAGCTGACTTGTGGCACTTGTAGTGGAAAAGGGCAAAACAAATGTGGTACTTGTAGTGGGAGCGGATATAACGATTGTTTTTGGTGCTCAAATGGGTATAAAGATGAGTATGATTCATCACTAGGTAGAAGTGTAAAGAAAAGATGTGATTCTTGTTCAGGTCAAGGTAGAAATCCCTGTAGCTCTTGTCAAAGTGGTTATGTAACCTGTAGTACTTGTAGTGGTGGGGGTAAAGTAACTTGTTATACATGTCAAGGCCAAGGAATAATAGACTGTTCAACCTGCTCTGCCCAAGGCTCATTTACAGATTATTTACAGATTTCAAGTACTTTACAAAAAACAATTAATAGTGCATTTCTAAATGAAGAACCAGACAAAAATTTTTGCACAAAAAACCTATACTCTGAAGAGTCTAAATATCATAAACTCTTTGGGAAATATGAATTTAAAAGTTTAAAAGAACACTCTTCCGAAATAAAAAACCTATTCACCCAACAAAATTTTCCTAAAAACCAACAACCTAAAAAAATAAAATTCGAGCTTGACGATTGTTTATCTATGTCTTTTAGAATTATAATTGGAGATAACACTTATTTAGGTGGATTAAATAGTAAAGGAGAATTATTTTACGATTTAACTATACTAGATCAATTATTCTTTAATATTATTAAATCATTAGAGGTTAACAATAAATTTAAAGCTCTAGAAATTATTAAAGCTCCCATAACTGCACAAATTCCAGAGTTCAATGAAACTTATAATAAGATCACTCAATACAAGACATTTGTTAGCATAATTAACTCTTCACAAAAAGAAGAATATAAGTTAAATAAGGTCAGAAAGCTTAAAAAAATAAATACGAAAAAATATACCAATGACCTTATTTCAATAATAAAAACTAATACACAAAAGATTCTTATTCCATTTCTTTTGATAATACATATATCTTTTTGGCTTTTATTACCTGTCTGGACTACACTTATTGCATTGAGCTTCTTTATTTGTCTTTTAATAGGTAGATTTTCTTGTAGTAATCATTTAAAAAACATATTAAAAGATGCTACTAAAACTAAATTAAATACTTTTTTACCTTCTATTATAAGTTTTATTCTTTTATTCTTATTAATTTTTATTTTAAATAATTCAACTAAAAGAGTTATTAATGCTTATGCATCATCTAAAACTTCTTTTATATATGACAATTCATTATCCTCCTATGATTATTGGTTTTATGACCAAATTGTTGAGGATATATTTTTAAATATAAACAACGAAGATGTCTCTCTTTTTAATTATACACTTCCTTATTTTGATCCTTTTGATATTAATGAATTTGGCATTGGTTCTTTATTTGAAGATACATCAAATATGTCTTTAAGAATAAATGAAAACATTAAAGAATTATCTCCACATTTTAAAGATTTCTTTACTTTTATATCTTGTTTAGATTGTGAAGACGATGGTGTTCGTTCTGGGAGTAGTTTCTCCAAAAGAAGATTAAATAGCGATCAATCTGAATCAGGTTATGGAAACAAAAATAGTTGGAACGAAAAGAAAATCTCGGAAAGAGCAAAATATAAAATACCACAATATCGATGGAAATGGGATTCTAACAATGACAAGAAAATAAATAATAGCGACCCTGAATTTGATCTACAAATTTTAAATTTAGTCACCGAAGAAACTTTCAATGCCTTTAAAGAAAATTTTGATGTCGTACACAAAAAAGAAATAATTGGTAAATCTGTAATAAGCTACGATTCTTATCAACCTAGTTTTGAAAATATTGACAGGGCTTATGCTTTAAATCAGTTATTAACTGATTCAGTAATTATAATTAAGCCATCGAATACAAAGGTCAATTATTATTATTTTGAAAAAGATGTTTCCTGGAGTTGTATGTCCTGCTCAGGTTATGTTTGCAGTAAATGTACCAATACTAAAGTAGGAAATAGAACATACTTGTCAAATCGATTTGGGTCAACATCAAAAAAAATATATTTAAGGCTTTCAGAGGAAAAATTTAATAATTTAAATCCTAATACATACACTTATGGCTCTGATGATTATAATGTTGGATCTACTGGATCTAATTTTTTCACAGGTTTAGATGTAGGAGGTGGTTTTGTAGATTATAATGGTTTAAACTATGAGTTTAAAGCGGGTTACTCTGGTCTTTCTTATGGTAGCTCAGACAGAGAAGATTGGAATACCATTAGTAATAGATATAGTAGATCCTACCAGGATTCTGAAGAAATTAATAGATTTAATTTTATAGTTTCTGTTAGTCAAATAAAAAAAGAGAATAAATCAGATTATGGTGTTTATATAATGCAGAATGATTTTGAAGTTTTCAAAAGAATGCTATCTTCAAATGCGAATATGCCAGATCCCTCTAAAAATCCAAGAACTAGAAATGATGGAAGAAATTTCTTTCATCAGTATTTTTATAACAATGTTGCTTCAAAATTTAGTGATGGAGAATATAAAAAGCCAATATATTTAAATGATAAATCTTATGACTTTTATCATTTACTAATAGAAGAAAGAGAGTTTAGAAAACTTTTTAAAGAAAATGCACAAAAGTACATTAATGAATCTAGGGAGTATGTTGTTCAATAAATTAATAAAGTTCTATTACATCTGATCATTTACCTTTGGACCAAAAGAGCTTTTTATTAGGTTGGTCATTATTTTATTAAAGGCATATTTGTCACTTTTTATTGAGCATGGATTGTAATTCCACTTTTCATCTGGATGAATATAGTCAGCTACTGTAACCACTACTTTTTTTCCATTTCTTATTTGATAAAAATCAGGTTCCCAATCTATTATAAAATACCTTTTTTGTTCTTTTGACCAAAGAATATTTCTAGGACACATATCCCCGTGAACTAAGCCTTCTTTAGCTAGAATTTCTAGACTATTAGAAAGCTCAGTAATTTTCTCAGCATTATAATGAGTTGAAATAGGTGATGTTTTAAAAATCCTAACTTGTTTTTGAAAAACACCAATTTTATTAAAGTAAAAGCTGGTATCAGGAATATTGACTAATTTTTTAGAAAAATATTCTATCTTTTCACATCTAGTTATAATCTTTTCTTTTTGAGATAGTAGTATGTCCCAACTCCATTGTTTATGAATATGTTGTTTTGATAATTTAATCATTTTTTATCACATCATATTTCCAGAATCATAATCTCCAGAATCAAAGCCTTGATATATTCCTGCATCAGGGATATTAATTCCTACATAATTAGAAAGAAGACCTTCAAATTCATCTCCTTGTACATCCATCCATTCTGGGTTGGTTATCTCTTTTCCTAAATAATCAAAATCAATATAAGCACCTTCGGGCATTTTTATGAAAAGTCTGAATAAATAATAGAATTCATCTGCTAAACATGTCCAATCACCATCAAGATTATTTTCTACATAATTATTTATAAATTCTTGTATAAATGAAACATCTTTATCATCGATTACTAGATTAAATTCATTGTTTTCAAGCTCTGATTTGATAATATTTAAACTTACCCAAACAAAGTTTTCTTCAGACCACCCTGAATATAAACTACCTTTAGCACTATCTAAAACTCTTTCTCCAAAAACACTATGATAGTCTACGTTTTCATCTTTAGGAAAGCAAATATGTAAACAAATATTCTCTGTATTTCTAATTTGATTATAAAATAATTTTTTTGATTTTTTTGGATCATCACAAGCATCATCATTAATCCATTCTGTATTTGTATTAAAACCACCCTCTGGTTTAAAAGGACTCATCTCTAAAACCCTAGAAAGAATTCTGTTTGTAATTAGATTTGGAAAATTACTAAGATAATCTAAACTATAGCTTTGAACGTCGTAGCCCATTCTAAAATCAAGAGAAACGTTATAATGGTTATCTCTAAAAAAAGTGTGTAAAACTGGACTACCAGTATATACCCTAGGAAAATCTGTGGCATTGTTTTTACTACCCCAATTACTCTCTTTATCATATTTGACATTAGCCCAATTGTGATTCATTTCTCCTGTTCCAAAAATTTTAGGAAAATCATTCCAAGCATAATTCTTCTTCATATATGATGCTAAATTTGCAAAAATAAAGTCATGTGGTCTCAAAAAACTACTACCAGCAGGAATTATTTCTTTAGAACTGTCAATACTACTTTTTAGAGTTTTCTCAGATGAATTAGAGCCTATTTCCATATTTTTTTCTGAAGGCCACATAGTTTTGTCTTTAGCTTGTTCTAGATAGGATTGATATTGGTCCCAATAATAATTTTCTAAAACTCTTTGATAAAAATATTTTTCACTTTGAAAAGTATCGGAAGAAATATTAACCCCAGTTTTATAATCTTTATCAGAACCTGTGTTTATTTCATCTGGGTAAAAAGAGACAACATCAGTATTTTCTAGTAAAAAATCAAATTTATCATCAGCCCTATAATCAGAGTAAAAGCTAATTCCGTTATTTACTATTCTAAGCATAACTCCAGTTCTTGTGTCCTGGTAAGCAAAAGCGATATATTTTTTTACATCATCTGAGCAATCTTCCCAACTAGATCCAAATAAACTAATAAAATTATTTCCGTTTAACATAGACTCTTTAGAAATTTTAGTAGCATCCTTAATCTCAGTTATTTCACCAGAAATAGTGGTTACAATAACCCTTTCATCTACAGATATTTTATTAATTTCGACAAGGAATTCACTAATTTTTTCCTTTGTAAAGAAAACAGTTGACATGTATTTTGGTGCTATAACTCTGTGATGATTTCTAAAAGCAACAGAGCCATCCCATAATATTTTAGGGGTCCATCCCTCTGACCCCATAACGCTTATAGGTGTAGCCATTTTTGCACTTGACACTAATGCTAAAAACCATAGTTCATTTTGAGAAACAATCTTATCTAAAAGATTTAAATACCATCCTTCCCACTCTGTGTTTAGGTTAACTACAAGTTCTTTCTCCAATGAATTTGTTAATATGTGATTTACAACAACCCCGGTCTCTACACTTTTCCAATCAATTTTTGGAGCACTAGACAAAAAAGTTAAATTATCCCCATCAATACATGAATTATAATAATCTATTACATCTTTGGTCGAGCTTGCTAGAGCCTTTATATCTTTAGTTTGAAGTAAAGACAAGGCTTGAACTATTTCTTTGTTTTTTCTTTTATCTAAAAAGTCTACTATTAAATTAATTTTACTAGACCAAGTATCTCCATTTGAACTTCTACCTTCTGAACCATCTACAACAGAAATATTAGACTTATTATTTAAAAGTTTAACTGCATCAAAAAAAGAAAACCCTTCATTTCCAATATATGGGGATATATACTTTGAGTTTTTGATGTCCCATCCAAAATCATAAGTTTCTTCATTTAGTGAGAGGTGTAATTCTTTTAATAAGACCCCTACAACTTCTGAGACATCACAATTAATTTTGTTAACTACTTTTAACACACTCCCAGCGCTAAAATTAAATATTTTTTCCAACAAAGAAGGGTTGTCAATTGCGATGATTTGGTCGCATTTATCAATATTAATCTTTTCAAGAGCCTCACATTTTTTTAAAAATGAAGGAAGGTATTTAAAGCCAACCCCCTTAAGATCGATTGTTGTTATTTTATTTAAATTAAGAGATGGGTGTACATTAACTTCATCAGGCCAAACTAGATCGTTTTTCTTGTATTCCATTACTTGAACCATAGCAGACTCAAGAATTGATAAAACTGCATAACCTCTGGATTTATTTGACCACTCAACATCTTTAATTACAGCTCCATTTGAAGAAGAAAGTTCTTCATCTAAAGTATCCTGATTAAATTTTAATAAAACTTCAGATTTACCATCATTTCTTTGCTTTTCGATAAAAGTCCATCCACTTAGACATTTTGCATATATCTGCTTATCATTTAAACTCTTTACCAAATTTATGCCAACTTCTATTTGGTCATATTCTCCACTGTTAAAAAGCTCCCTTAATTTTTCTATATTTTCCATAATTTATTTAATTTAATTGTACTACTCTCCCATATTTTAAATGATTGCCGACAGTTCCGTTTTTTGTTATAACCCAAAAAACTTTACATGGAGGCTTAACCTTTGGTTCCGATGCGTAGCCGTCAGTGAGGTAAATGCAACCATCATATTTTTTAAATCTATTTTTTCTTAAATAACTAAAAACAGGATCAAAAGATGTTCCACCACCGCCTTTAATTAACTTTGGTGTAATTCCATTATAATTATAGGTTTTTTGCACCTTAGCATCACACTCTATTAATTCTATTTCAGCACCTTGTTTCCAAATGCCATGAACTTCGCTAAAAAATTCATTTACTTGTTCCATTTGGATCGACCCAGAAGTATCTATTGCGATAGCCATTTTTTGAAATCTTTTTATTTTTATTCCTGGCCTTGTTCCGTACCTTTTACTGATCCTTTTCATTGAATGATAAATTCTGGTTTTTCTACTATTAGTTGAAAAAATATTTAGCGCTCTTTTCCAATTTACCTTAGGTTTTCTCTTATCAATTATGCCAGAAATCAAAGTACTTATTCCAGCAGGAAGACTGCTGTAGTCTTTTGCTGCAGTCCTCTCTTTTGCTTGTAAAATCATTCTATCTAACTCAGTTTCTATAGATTTAGAACTAATTCCATTTTGTGATTCATCACTCCATTTACTATGATCACTATGAGATATTTTTTTATTACTTAAAAGTTTTTTTAAATTTTTAGTGCTTATAGGTGCACTTGATTCAGAACTAGAGGAATCATCAGCCTTTCCATTTGAATCTTGATTATTAATTTCTTCATTTAATTTATTAAGTTTATTGTAGTACCATTCAACACTCTTATTAGGTTCTAAACCCAGGTCAGGAAATGTACTGAGAGTGATTGCATTTTCTGGGAGGTCCCAATTTCCAATAAATTGATTTACTACAATATCAGCAGCAAGATTAAATATTTTAGGGTTGTTTGTTTTTAAATTAAACCTAAAAAGATGTTTGAATATAATATGTAAAGTTTCATGCTTAATTACAGCAACTCTCTCAGATGTACTAATTAATTCTTCTAAAAAAAAGTTTTCATTCACAAATAAGTATATTTTACCTTTTCTAATCCCAACTGCAGCAGTAGGAATTTCATTTGTAATTTTTCTAACCACTCCACTTAAAAAATGTGCATAGAAAGGCTCTTTTAAAAGTAATTTAATGATACAATTTGATATTTCTTGGTTGATATTCTTTTTCAAAACGTCTATTTTCTTAAACCTTCTAGCAATGGCTTTATTAGTGATGATATATCTTCAGTATTTTCAAGGTCATGTTTGTCTAACCTCAAAAAAGATAAATTAGAAAGCTTTGTCAAACTTTTAATGTTTTTTAAGGATGAACATCCGGTAATTGTCACAGTATTCAAAGAAGAAATATTTCCAAGCTCATCTATATTTTCAAGATTAGAGTTGTTGTTCAAGTTAATGTTTTTAAGTAAAGGCAGACCAAAAACTCCTTTAGTAGAGACCACACCACAAGCATTTGCAAAAACCGCTTTAAGATTAGTAAGATTAGAAAGAAAGCTAAGGTCCTTAAGTTTTAAACAATCTTTCAGTCCTACAAACTCTAAGTTTGATAAATTTTTAATATCTGATAAGTCACTTAATTCAGGACAGTTAATAAACCTGATTTTTTTAAGATTTATCAGCCTAGAAATGTCTGAAGCAACAGTAATAGAAGTGTCGCGAACATTTAGAATCTCCAAACTGGTAAAACCAGAGACTGATAATAAAGAAGTTATTTTATCTCCTTCGAGCCATTTTTCTTTCACGTCTTTCTTAATTTCTGAAGCAATTATACATGAATCAGGCGCTATTGAAATTATACCTTCAAGAGCATAAGTCTTAAGCTCTTGAGTTTTACTATTGCCTAAGAACCTGTTATTAGGAATTGTTTTTCCGTTTATATACTTAACCCCTTCTAGAAGAAAATTAAAAACATCAATATCTGAAATAGAGTTTGCCAATTCAAGACCCAAATCAACATCCTTATAGCTGTTGGAAAAAAGAAGTTTTTCTAATTTTTCTGAGATAGACTTGTCTTCAGCAGACAAATTTATTTTTTTTTCGTTGGCTTTAAATTTGGATAAATATCCAATAGTTTTTTCCAAGGAATCCATGATCAAAAATCTTGGCTTAGGCCTAACTTTGTAGCACTTTTTTAATATTAATCGATCCATTAAGTTTAAGGATGCTAAAACTTTAACGCTCTCAAGATTGTTACAATTTGTAAAGTCGCAACACTGTAATAAAGGCCAATCTGACAGATAATCAACATTTTTTATCATAGGACAGTCTGAAACTTGTAATAACTGAATTCCTGAGTTCTTTAGCCCTTCTAAAGACTCTAGATTAGGGCAGCCAATTATTGAAAACTCATTTAGTTCTGGCTCAGACCAATCCCGATCTTTATAATAATCCCTAACATTATCACCTACATGGGCAGCATGATAAAGGTTTCCACTTCCAACTTTACTAACTTCTTCTGTTATTCCCCAAAAAGGGTCCTTTACTGGTACTGCTTTTTTACCACCATTCCATTCTAAAGCTTCCTCGTCCCACTTAGAAGAATTGTTTCTAAATATTTTTCTACATTTAATTAAAGAATCAAGATTTGTTATGGCTGTTTTGGAAAGAGTTATTGTTCTAAGCTCCAAACAGTTTTCAATTCCTTCAAGAGTTTTTAAAGAACCTTCCTTACTAAGTTGATCTTTTCCGGTTTCATAATTGTAGCTATATTTGTTGCTATCATGAAGAAGAATTTCTCTTAAGTTTAGAGAATGTTTTAAACCTTTAATACTATTTAATTGTTTACACTGATGAGCATCTACTGCATGGAGTTTTTTGAGATTCATTAAAGCATCTAAATTTTCAATAGGTGTTCTAGCAATCTTCACTGCTAAAAGATTAATGGAGTTTTCTAGACCGCTAAGTGATTTTAAAGATGTGCTACTAAAATCAACAAACTTTATATTTTTAAACTTTTTTAAAGCAGTTACATCAGATAAAACTTCGCAATAACTTAAATCTATAAATTCTAAACTATCTGATGAGGCTAGCCCCAAAACATCTTCCAAATGATTTTCGGATCTTAACTTAATATAATTTAGTTTTTTAAGATTGTTAATTCCATCAAGATTGCAGTAACCAAGACGGGAAGTGTTTAAATACCTAAGATTCTCTAAATAATTTAGGGCTTCAATAGAAAAACCTTTTTTTCCGCTACCCCCTGTGATTTTTAAATTTTCAACACTTGTGGCCTCTGATAAGAAATCTAATTGAGCAATGTCTTCTTTTGTAGGAAGCTCTAAATGAAGTGTTTTAAGTTTTTTGAAGCTCCATTTTTCTTTATGTTTTGGAAGAGTCTCACCATATTTAATTTCTAGACCCTCAATAGGCAAATCATATATATTTTCAAAACCTACAACCTCTTTATAACGCTCAAATTTTAAATATTTAAGATTTAAAAAATTTGATAAATATCCAATATAAAGCACTGAGTTTTCATGAGAATATCCGCTGTTAACCTCTCCTTTTAGTTTTAAAATTGTTACAGACTCTCTAATGGAATATCCTTTTGATCCTTTTGGTGCAAAATTTATTAAACCTAGGATTGAAGTTAAGAAATAGTGCTGGTCAGGTCCATTCCCTTTCCAGTCATGAGTAAATGTTCCAGACCATTTATCAGATTTATATTTTACATCACCTAATAACTCATCAAATATATTTGGATTATTTAGAGATCTTACTAATTCAATTCCAGTCTCAATATTTGTAAAATTTCTAGACCTAATAAGCTTTTTTATCTTAGATATATTTTTCTTTTCTTCTTTAGATAGACTCATTATTTTATAGAGATTTTAGTAGTTTTTTAGCTAGTTTTTTGTTTCTAACCATAGCTTTAACATTGTCGTTACCATTTTTATTTATATCCATATAAAGACTCATAAGCAAGTCGTTTGGAATTTCATCAATCAGCAAAAAAGAAACTAAATTTTCACCGTGGATCTTAGAGGATTTATAGTTTTTGTTCATTAAATAAATATATAATCGCACGCAAATTGTAGATAGCCTATCCACTCTTTTGGTTCCGGATTCCCCTTTGGATAAAGTAATAATTTTGGCTTCTACATCCTCAAATTTTTTTGAATCCAATATCTCTTCAGGGTTTATTAAGGTACTTAGCTCGTCATTTATAAAATTCAAAAAGGATGATGTGGTTAAATCGTCCAAGGAACTTAATCCAATTGCTTCCACTAAATTTATATTCTTTTTTAAATCATTAATCGTTTTAATTTGCTCAAAGAATTGAGTAAGACTTCTAGGGGTTGTTCTTTCCGAATTAACAAGCTCCGGGTAAGTTAAAACAAATGCAATTCCTCTTTGATCTATATTGTTATTATTTGCCCATTCTGCCCATACTTTAGCATCAAATTTCAAAGTAGTGTGTAGCATTCTTGTTAACATAGCACCGTCCATTGGAGTAACTGAATAATCACCACCCTCTGGATTTGCCGTAGCAACAATTTGCCATTTAGAAGGAAGTTTCCAAGATGAGAGCTCAAAGTTTTGTAAAAGCTGCATACAACCTCTTAAAATTCTGTCATCTGCACGATTTATATCATCAATTAATAAAATTCCTGGACCTTCTTCTTTTGGAACCCAATCAGGTGGGCTGTAAACTGTATACTCATCGCCTGAAATTTCGCCATCTGGGTCAATAACATTTGGCATTCCGTGTAAATCACCCATTTCTTCAAATTGAGCAGGAGCAATGTAAGCAAACTTCCATTTTTTTTCTCTAGCAAAATCTCTTATCATTTGAGTTTTTCCAAGACCATGAGTCCCCCATATACAAATGGGAGTTCCTCTTTTATTTTCAATATTTAACTGATTATTTCTATCGAAAATATGTAATAGAATTTCTTTGATTTCATTACTATTTCCTTTTTTACCATATTCCAATAATTCCTCTGCCATTTATTTTATTTAGATAATAATTATTTAAAAAAAGATATGAAAAAATTACGTTATTTCTAAATAGCTTAAAACAGATTTCCAATTAGGAAATTTTTCACTTCCAAATTCTAGCCATTCTCCTTTAAAATTAGGCTGCCCTCTTCTATGTGAATCATCTATTAAAAAATCCCCAATATTTAAATCTTTTCTTGCACTTAAAATTAATTTATGTCTTACTTTATTACCAAAATATTTTTCAATCCATAATCTTTTATGTGTCCATGCATCAGGATTATCCCAAGGAGGAGTGGATAGAAAAAATAAATCAAACTTATCACTATTGATGATTTTATTAACGGATTCAATAGAATTAGTAATAGGATCCAAGTCTTTGTAAATATTTGGAATTCTATCCGGTCTACCAATGTATGGAGTTTGCTTGCTTAATGGATGTTCATTTCTGGCTTTAGAAAAGTCTGAAATTACTCCATCCATATCAATATAAATAATTTTTTTTTTCATAATGATTTTATCTTGTTAAAAAAATATTCTGTTTGTTTTTTAAAGGTTTCAATATCAATTTTATGAGCTAATTCGTCACAATTAATTATTTCGTATTTTTTTTCATTCAAATTTTTCTTTAAAATCTTTGTGGAAAGTATTGGGTCTACAACTTTATCTTTTTTACCAAGAACTATTAATTTATATGGACTACAGTTATGATTAATTTCAAAATAAACTAAAGATTTTTTAATGTGTAGTGCTGGGTTAAAAAGTAATGCTGGTATTTTATGTTTTTCTGCTAACCAATACCCAAGCATACCACCAAAACTACTTCCTACAATAAAGTTTATATTATTTTTAATAATTAAATTTGATAAAATGTTAAAAGTATCGGGTTCTTTTGGATAATCTAAATGTAGTGCATAAGTTTTTGAGTATTTTTCTAATATCTTTATTTTACTAGATTTAGGGCTACTATCAAGTCCATGTATGTACAAAGTTTTTTTAGTTAGTTTCAATATTTTTTCATTTTAAAATTCTATATTTAAGACTCTATAATCTATATGTGTATATGTTAAAATTAATTAATATTATTTTATTAGTAATTACTTTACTACCAATTAATTTAAATAGTCAGTCAATTAATAGTGATTCTCTAAATGTAGAAAAATACAAAAGACATATTTCTTCTCTAGATTATATTTCTAGACAAACTGACAGCAATCCGTTTTTTTTGAATTTAGCTAATGAGTATTGTGATTCTATATTAAATATTGATAAGGATAATGTTTATGCTATTAATTTTAAAAATAAAATAAATTTAACTCTAGCAACCTGTGATCAAAACATGAATCATAAGGTAGAGTTATTTCCTTTTTTTAATGGATTCCCATCTTATATGGGTTTTGCTGATGATCCAATTGAATATGCATATGATGACGCAATCAACAAATTATTTGAATCTAAATATATTAAACTACACAACGGACCAATTAAAGATGCTAATATTACTTCTATTATTGTAAGAGATAATTGTGATGATGAAATGTTTGAAATTGTAAATCAAATTATAATTAAAAACACTAACCACTATGTTTTACCTCCTCATGAAATAGAACAATTAATTGGCACTGAAAAAACTATAAATTTAATTAATGGAGCTGTGACTAATGATATAGTAGTTGAGCTTTCTAATAAGTTAGAATTAGATAGATTAGGTATTTTTCGTGTTAATGATTTAGATGTTATAAATAATAAAATATGGCTAGTTAATTCTGAGTTTTACACATTTTACAAAAATCAAGGCTTTAGTGAGCCTATTTTTACACGAGGATATAACTTTGACAAAAGAAATATCAGTGCCATTCAGATTTTAATTATGTTTTTACAATCTGTATTATTTATTGCATTTATTTCTTTTTTAAATCAAAATTTAAAAAGAAGTATTTCTTCAAGTAATAATAAATTTAAAGATTTGTTACTTTTATATTACAAGAAAGTAAAGTTCATTTTAAAATGTTTTCCAATTCCTGTTATATTTTCATTTATAATGATTTATTCATTATCCTATTTAATGCCTAATCCAGAAGATCATTATTTAGAATTCTCTGCTAAATTATGGGTACTATTTTTGACTATAGGAATGAGTTTTGTTCCAACAATTATAAATTTATATTTTATTAATAGATTAGATCTTGATGGTTTTCATACTATTAAGGGTTATCGATATTTTGCTAACACATCTTTGTATGCAACTTATTTTCCTCTTTTTGTATTTTATTTAATTCAATATGAAACTTCTTTTAATTTAGCTCACCTTTTTTTAATTGTTATAACATTGATTGTTGGTGATTTATTAGCCAAATCATACTTTCAATATTCAGCAATAACTAAGAATTCATCTCTTAAGGTCCAATCCTTCATTGGATTAATATTCGGTATAATTTCTTTGTTAATATTTAATATTTTAATTCTTTCCAATTTATCCATAGAAAATTTATTGTGGAGCATCTTATTTATAAGTCCAATTTCCATAATTCATTATTTTATTGGCTTGCTACTAAATAAAAAATATGAACTAGATATTAAGTCTTCATCAGAACAACACTTGTTAAGTGAAATACCATTTATAAAATCTGTTATTGATCCAGAAATGAGTATATACGAAAAGGTTAATAGTTCAATGTCTAATAAAGAATTAAATGTGATGATTTTATCTGGTCCATCTGGAATAGGAAAGACAAGAAGTTTAATTGAAGTTAAATCCAAATTTGAGAGCAAAGACTGGGAATGGTTTTATGGTGATTGTGATGAGTTACAAGGAGAAACAGCTATATCTTTTGAGCCATTTTTAGAGGCATTTAAAAGACTTTTAAAGATAGATGAATTCACCAATCGAGGTGAACAGATGGAATCAACTATGGGATCAGCTGTTAACATGGGAGCAGCAATAGTAGATGTTGATACTTCCGCTTTTGTAAAAGATTATAAAAGAGATGGTTCTCAAAAAATGACTGAAGTTTGTATTGAGATTATTGATGAATTAGAAAAAAGGAATAAAAAAACCATTTTTGTAATGGAAGATCTTCATTGGATCGATCCTGAAAGTTACTCCTTTCTTAAACTTTTTGTTCAGATGATTAATAGGAACGCTTTTTTAAGAGGTAATATGTGTATTATTTTGTCTATTAGAAATGATTCCAAGCTAAGTTATAGAGGACCTAGCATCGACCAACTTAAAAATGATATATCTTCTTTGCAAGAGTCGTCTTCTTTTACTTTTAGGATAGAAACATTATTAGGAGTTGAATCCTTTAACCTTTTTGATTTTGTTAAATCCTTAAGTACTCAGGATAATAAATTTAAAATTCAAAATAATTCAATGGTAAATATTAATGATGTTTTTAATCAGGCTATTGATGAGTATGTAGTTGAATACATAACACCATTATATATTACTAAAGTACTTGAAAAATGGATTGATGATAAAATTTTAATTTATACTCCTGAAGGTTATAAATTAACAACTACTATTTCATCACAAGAACTTCCAAATGAGACCGGTGTGGATAGTTATTATCATAATATAATTGATAAATATGATGATAAATGGAAAAGACTTTTGGAAAGCGCTGCAATTATTGGAAATAAATTTAATGCTGATATTTTAGCATCTGTATGGAATTACGAATTATTAGATGTTTTGAGTTTTCTAGAAAATGCAGTAGAGGACAAGCTACTTATTGACGTTTCAAATGAAGATAATATTTACAAGTTTGGTGAAAAAGATAAAGTTGGTTCTGGTAAAAGAATAGTAAGTTCCATTAAATCTTATTTTTATTCCTATGAAATGGATGATTCAGAGAAACAAATCACTATTGAGTATAATAAGAGATATATAAGTCTTCAATCTCATATATTTGAAAATAGAGCCGAGTATTCAAATGAAGAACTATTAAATATTCTTAGAAGACTTTGTAGTCTTTTAATGAATGAAGATTATAAGAAAAAGGCAGAGTATCTAATTTTTGAAATTGTTGTCAGATTAGTTTACTCTAGAGAAGTTGATAAACTTTCATCTATTATTTCATTTCTTAAAAAGTATTCAGTTCTTGACGAAGTTTTAAAAGTATTAGAATATATAAGATACTTCTCCGATGAGGATAGTAATCAAGATTTACAAAAGGAGTATGAAAGTGAGTTAGAAAAGTTTATTTATGAGAAGGATTCAATTTTAAATCATTTAAGGATGTTTTCACTATTACCATTAGAAACTAAGCCTTTTGATAATTTTGCTATAAAAAAGAGTGATTTAGTTCTATTAGATACAATAATAAATAATTATAGTAATGGGTTAGTAAAAACTTATTTAGGTGTTTTATATTCAAAAAAGAAATTTATTGAATCTGAAGGGGATAAAGCAGTTGAATCTAAATTATCATATTTAAAGAATTTGACTATACAAATTTCAAATCACCCTGATAACGTTTTGTATAAGTTACTTATAGAATTTGAGATTTTTAAAACTAATTATTATTTACTAAGATCAAGTGAAAAAGATGTCGATCAATCCTTACTAGATGAAAAGTCAAAAGAATTATTAGTTAATTTTAAAAACCACTCTCAATTAAGTCACTTAATGACAGATATTTATTATTATAGATTTAGAGTTTTAATTGTAGCTTTAAGAGATTATGAAAAGTCTATTGTCGAATTTAGAGAACAATTAGTTTTAGTCGAAAATAAGTCTAAAAACCTTAGTTGGGCTAAATCTGTTGTAGATTTTTTAAATCATTGGAGTGCGGAAAATTATTATAAACAATATCCTGAAGAGGCATTAGAGATTATAAATTTATGTCAAAAAATTATATATAAATATATTGATCCAAATTCATTTACAAGAATTAATGATACATTTACTGTTGCAAAAATTCAATATTTTAATTCAATTAAAGATTTTAACTCAGCTCTAAAAATTGCTTTAAATATGAATTCTATAATAGAAAATTCTATTGGTAAAGAAAATGTATATTTTGAGAGTTCATGTACTGATATTGAAGATATATATGAAGAGTTAGAAAATGGAGAACTTGCAATTGAATGGAGTTTGAAAGCTATTGTTTCTAAAGAATCCAGATATAAAAAAGACAAACAACCAAATTTGAAAAAGCAATTAGGAACAGCCTATAATAATATCTCTCATGTATATAGAAATCTTATGAATGACTCTGAAAATTGTTTAAAATACGCAAAATTAGGACTTGAATTTAAAGAAGCTGATTCATCAAATTCTTATGGTATTTCTCTTTATATGTTAGGAAGAGCTTATGACTTTAATAAACAATACAAAGAAGCTGTTGAAAATTATACTTCCGCCAATAAGTTTTTTCCATCAAAAACTAATAAGGATATTTATCAAAAAGCAGTATTAAATATTAACTTAGGAATTTCATTAAGTTTTATTGATAAAGATAAATCCAAAAAATTACTACTTGAAAATTTATCAATTTTTAAGAAAAAAGATATTTCTGAATATATTTCAACTGCAATTAAAAATAGAATTAAAGAAGCTGAAGCCATTTTAAAAACTTTAAGCAAATAAATTATGCCAAAAAGTAAAATAAATATTGCAGAGCAATTTAAAGATGAGATTTTAGTTAATAAAATAGATGTATGTTCTATGGATTATAAAAAACTTGCCGAATGGTCTAAGTCTAATTTTGTAAATGTGTTGTATGACAACAAAATTTATATTGATTCAGTAATTTTACATTCTGCACACTTTACCAATCTATCGGCTCAAAAAATTAAGAAAAAGTTAGGCCCATTTAAGTATTTATTTTCTATATCTTCTGAAACTGAAACTAATAAATATTATCTTGATTTTGGAATTATAAAAAATATTCAAGATTTTAAGTTTTTAAATAAGAATAACAGTATTTACATTTATGAAACTTTAGATTATCCAAATTTGTTTAGTTCTCCTTTTTTTCAACAAGTCTTATTAAATAAAAAATTTAACCTTAGCAAGATTAATGATAAATATTTATTAATTTTCAATAGTTAATTTAACTAACTTATTATGGCAAGAAAAGCTGAATTCTCAATCAATGGACACTCTGTAAAGGCTGAGCTTAAGAAAATAGATCGAAAAAAGATTTATGGCTGGTCTACTATAGATGTGTTTGATGAAAAAGGTAGTAAATGTAAACTTGCTGGTCTAGCCGAAGGTCAGTTTGTTATGCCATCTGGTTCTACCGCATTGGTTTCACTAAATTTAAAAGGTGAAGCGGTTTCAAAAAGCTCATTGGTGGGAGTAGATAGTGCTGGAAAAAAGGTAGAAAAAGTACCTTCCATATATGATCAAAAAGTGATACTAAGAGAAGCCACATTAGATGAATATTTAGCTATGGCCGTAAAATCTGTATATCAACTACAGATTGACGAAAATAAAGAAGACTTAATCAATGAGCTTAGCGATGGCAAGATATACTACTTTGTATTTAACTACAGGGCAGATTATGAAGGTGATGATGCTTTTTTAGTCAGTAATGGTACTGATGTATTTGCTATTACAGGTATGAGTTCTGAACTTGAATTTATTGGTCTTGAAGATAATGACCAGGAATTGGTTACAGAAGATACTGCAGAGGTAGAAGATGATATGGATTTTGCAATGTTTTAAATAAAAGAGAATGATTAGATATATAAAATTAGCTAACGACAAAAAAAGAGATGCCGAGATTACATTTAGATCTCTTAATCCAAAGCCATCTGTTATAATGGTAATGGAAAATGGGGATAAGGTAATTAACAAACGGGTGGTAAAAGGTACTTCTCAAACTAGTACAAAAACCTTACTCTCTAAGTATAATGAAAAACCTAAAGAGGGTATCGATTTTCAGTTGCAACTTGCTGCAAGGTTAGCAGAAGACCTTATCGCTAGTGATCCAGAATCTGATATAGAACTTACTGGTAAATTCATTGAGGATGTTTCAAGAGTGTATATTAATGAAGATGAGAAGCCGGTATTTAGAGTAAAAAAAACCGAAAAGATTTTTTCTCCCTCCGCCGAGCTTAAAGAAGAACGTGAACCCAAGTACAACGATAGTAATATAACAGGTGAGAGTATTGTTAACTGGACGGGAAAACTAATGCCTAAAGCTAAGATTTACAACAAGCTAGTATTTCACAAAAAATACCAATTAAAGCATATCAATGGCCTTACTTATGATTTTCTATTTGATATGGCCAAACAACTAGCCGATAAAGACGCTATGATGATGATGGGTGCAGGAGCATCAGGAAAAGAACCTTTGGTTATGAATGATGGTGGAAAGCCCTACAGAGCCTTTCTGGAGGGTAGAATAAAGGGCGATAAGTATTGTTTAATTCTTCACCTTACTGACCAGGAGTTAAAACCCTTACCAACTAAATAAATGTTTCATTGAAATGAAAGAAACCGCACAGAAATACAAACGCCAAACAGCATCCAGATATCTTCCTGTAGGAGCCCAGGAGATTACCTCAAAGGTCATGGAAGCAGAATGTTACGGGGTGTCTACCAAACACGATGGCCACTTTTACCTCTTAAGTTTTGATGGTAAAAAGGCAACACTTACAAACCACGGCGGTACTGTAATTGATGATTTACCGCTACTAAAAGAATCCTTAGAATTACTTAAAGGCAAATGTAAAGCTATTGTGTTGGCAGGTGAGCTGTATCTGTTCAAAGAAGGCGGGCGTACCCGTTCTTTTGATATGACAGCAGCCTTAGATGATAAATCTGAAGATATTTACTTTGCAGCATTTGATTTGCTTAGCCTAGATGGAGAGCAGGTCTCTCTGGGTATTAAGGAGCTGGATCAAAAGCTTAAAGTGGTGTTGTCAGATGGAATATCATTACATGCTGTAAAAAACAGCTTTGTAGAGAGCAGAAAAGACATAGCAGCACTTTACAAAGAGATTGTAGAAGAGGACGGTCAAGAAGGTATTGTAGTGCGCTCTCAGAACGGGCCAACCTACAAGATAAAACCACTGATTACATTAGATGCTGTTATTTTAGGGTATGCAGAAGGGGAGGGGAGCAGAGCTGGAATGCTAAAAGAAGTTTTGGTAGGCTTATGTGTAGCAAAAGATGAGTACATCTTGCTGACTAAAGTAGGGAATGGCTACAACGAAGAGGAGCGGAAACAACTATTAAAGGAACTAGAAAAGAAAAAAGTAGATTCTGGTTATATTGAGGTATCTGGATCTAACGTTGCTTTTACTATGGTAGCGCCCAACCAGGTGGTAGAGTTTAGTTGTTTGGATGTATTTGGAGAAAACTCAAAAGGGGCAATTTCTAAAATGTGTTTGAGCTATAAAGACGGTACCTACACAGCCATGGGAAAACAGCAAATGGCTAGTGTAATTTCTCCGTTATATGTTAAGATGCGTACAGATAAAAAACCCAATACAGATGATGCGGGCTTGTCTCAAATTACAAAGATTATTTCTTTAGATACAAATACCACCCAAAAACTCGATGTAAAGAAAAGCGAGATTATTTCTAGAGAAGTGTATGTAAAACAAAGCAAGGGCACCAAGATGGTACGCAAGTTTATGGTTTGGAAAACCAATAAGGAGGCAACTGGCGAGTATCCAGCCTATGTATTCCATTACACAGACTTTAGTGCTGGTAGGGCAGAAATGCTTAAAAAAGAGATTAAAGTATCAGATTCCAAGAAGCAGATCGAAGAGATTTTTACTGCAGAGGTATTAAAAAATGTAAAGAAGGGGTGGGAGAAGGTTTGAATAGCACAAAGCAAATACGAAAAGGTAGACGTTAGATTAATTTAGAAAGGCTGGGCCCCGTTTATATAATATTATGAAAAAAATAGTCAATTTAACTTTAAAGAATAGATTCGTCTATTATTTTCCTATTGATTTTGATTTAAAAAAATTAAACCAACTAAATCCAAAGTTTATTGGTGATTCCCCGGAGGACTTTATACAATATCTTTTCAATAACGTTTTTATAAACCCAAATGAATTGGCAATACATTTAGAACAAGAGGTTGAAAAAAATGAAAAAATGAAATCTAGTATTAATTTTCGCAATATATACAAAGAATTCTCATTTTCATCCGCTGATGGCAATCTAATTCGTGATAATTTACCTGAGATTAACACTGCATGGTTAAACAATAATATCAATGCAAAAAATACTTTAAACCTCAGTTCAATAAAATACTGGCAAGGAAAAAAATTTCCGAATTCATCCACAGCAAATAAAAAAATTATATTTAAAGAGTTTGATTTTTTTGAAGCTTATTTAGCCCCTGATTCAGGCAGCACGTATTTTTTAACTAATCCTGACCATGGCGGATTTTACGCTCCTTTCTCCTCATACATTGTAAAAAACAAAAACAATGAGAATCTAAAAAAGCAACTGGTTTTATATTTCAAATTAATAGAACAAATTTCTTATCCAATGTCCTTCGATTCGAATGTTTTATCTAAACTATCTCCGCCTTTTCACGGAAACTCTTTTGAAGATTTTAAAAAATATTTAAAATCAAATATTGAAGGTTTAGATGATTGGGAAAATCTTCCTGAACCTATTTGGAATGAAGAGCTTTCAGATTGGTTGAGATCAAATTTGAAGATTTTAGGCAGCGATTTTATCGAATCTGTTAAAGAGTGGAGCGGAATAAACACTAGAAGGGAGCTAGATGTTGAAGATAATAAAAGTGAAGGTTTTGGAAACTGGAATTTCAATCAGCTCGAGATGTTATAATTAGAAATAAGTTTTGAATTTAAAAAAAAGGTCATTTAATTAATAGAGAATTCTATTCCAATCTCTAAACTAGTATCTTTTTTGTAGATATCTATATAGGGAGTTGAATGGTATCGGTTTGTTAGGTCTATAAATAAATCAAACTTTTCAAGTTCATAATATAGCCTGGGCTGAACAAATAACCTATAATCATCGGAACTTGCGCTATTTATTTGATAGTACACAGAAAGATTTAAAAACATTTTTTCTGAAATATTATATTTACCAAATGAACTAAAGCTATAGCGTAAATTATTTACTTGGCTTTCTGTAGATAAATTTTTATCATAGAGTTCATTTTCATAAAAAATACCAGCAGATAAATCCCAATAATCTTTTGATTTTGTATATAAATTATGACGATATCCAAAACCAGAAATATATCGGTGATCCATTCTTAAAGATTTTATATTTTGAGCTTGTATAAAGGCAAAAATTGAGTTCTTTTTAAAATTATAGTTATATCTAATTTGTGTGGATAGATCTGAAGCTAGTTTTTCACCACTCTCTTCAATATATTCGTAATTAACTATAAATCTAATTAAACTTCTATCAATTGATTTAGAAAATTGATGAGCGGTGTTAAATTCAATTAAGTCAATATTTCCAAAATTAAAATCTCCTTGAAGACTTAAGTTATAGTTTAAGTTTTCATCTAAATCAGACATCATATTTTCTGTATTTATTATAGTCTGAGTGTAGCAAAGATTACTAAGAAATATAATAAAAAATGTAACTAGAAATTTTATTTTAATCATGACTAAAAAATTAACGTTTTTAAATTTAATGTTTTTTTTAATTGATTCTATACTTCAATTGAAACCCCATCATACATTTTGTTTTTAAAAGAGTCAAAGTAAAAATCAATTTTACCTAAAAATAATCCATGACAACCTACTTGGTTGATAATCACCTTATTGTTTTCTATATTATTAACAACTACTGGTTTGTTCATAAAAGTATGTGTATGACCTCCAATAATTAAATCAATGTCTTTAGTTGCTTTAGCTAATTTTATATCTGATATTTTATTTGGTAAATTATCGTGTTTAAACCCAAGGTGAGATAAACATATAATTAAATCACAGTTTTCGTCTTGTTTCAAAGTTTTTACTATTCCTTGCGTAATTTCAACTGGATTTAAGTATTTAGTTTCTTTGTATAGGTTTTTTGTTACCATTCCATCTAATTCTATTCCTAATCCAAAAATTCCTATTTTAATTCCATCTTTATAGAAAATTTGATAAGGTTTTACGATTGTATCTAATATTGTATTTGTAAAATCATAGTTTGCAGAAACAAAATTGAAATTTGCATGTGGCATTTGTTTGTAA
>Ga0206123_10000871_pt1 | contig 29234 bp, 24 predicted proteins | sample Helgoland_Spring_2_FD_160086 | JGI IMG/M metagenome (GOLD analysis project Ga0206123, IMG submission 160086) | Pelagic subsurface seawater microbial communities from Kabeltonne, Helgoland, North Sea - Helgoland_Spring_Bloom_20160316_1 | ecosystem: Environmental > Aquatic > Marine > Epipelagic ...
AGTAGTTCGGGGATTTAAAAACAATCCTAAAACCAGAAGAAAGGAAGTGCTATCAGCTCCAAAGTATGAATTTGTAACCTCACATATTATGAGAAGATCTTTTGCTACTAACTACTATGGGAAAATTGAAACCCCGCTATTAATGAACATAACTGGACACACCAAAGAGAGTACATTTTTAACCTATATTGGTACTCATCAGAACAAGGATGCGTTGGCAGATTTGTTTATGCAAAAAGCGGGAGTTATTTGGTAGGATCTGGGGAGTTATCAAAGTACCCTAAATCCTCTCTTTCCTTAAGTTGATTTAGAGTAAACTTATCTCTAACAGATTTTGTTTTAGGAAAGATATAGTTAGAAAGGGTCACAAAGACTTTTACCCGTTCTGTTTTGGTGAGTTTTTCTTGGTTTACCAAAAGATCATCCAGCACTTTTTCATAGAGCAGTTCCATTTTTTCTTTAATAGAAAGTTTATCTTTTTTTGCAGGTCCTCTTTTGGATATTTTTCCTGCTTTCTTTGCTGATTTTGGATCGAATGGCATGATTTATGATTTTAAACAATAAATTTAATCAAATTTTCGGCAATATTGTTTCTCTCAAAATCAACTAACATTTTATTACAATTAACTTTGAATGATTCTCTATCTAACTTTTGAATATCTTTAATAGCATTTAAAAAAGACACTTTGTTCTCTGGTTCAAAACAAACACCAACTTCATAGTCATCAATTAATTTTTTAGACTCTCCCTCAACACCCAATAAAATCGGCTTGTACATTGCAATGTTTTCAAATATCTTAGATGGGATTACATTTTTAAACTCATCTGATTTCTTTAAATTCACCAAAGAATAATCTGATATATCTATATATAAAGGAATCTCACTTTTTGTAACACTTTCAATAAAAGTAAAATTTTTTGAATGTAAGGTTTTTGAGTATTTTATCAAATTTTGTTTTTCAGCACCATCACCAATAAATAAAAAATGTAGATCCGGATTTGATATTTTAGATATACTCTCTAAAATAAATTTTAATCCGTGAGCTAATCCATGGGTCCCTAGATAAGAAATAACAATTTTATTTTTTAAGCCCAAAGATTCTTTTAAAGTCATCACATCATTTGGTTTTGGCTTCTTGAAATTACTGATTAAAACCCCATTTTTAAATACGCCTACTTTTTCAGTTGTAATTTGATGATCTTTTATTACATATTTCTTAAAACTATCTGTGACTACTACTATTTTTGACGCACTAAGGTATAAATGATGTTCTATTTTTTTGAGTATCTTAAAAGGTATTGAACTTTTATTCATTGAACCAACAGCGGCAATTGAATCTGGCCATAAATCTCTTACTTCCATTACCCAAGGCTTACCTTTTAAAAAACTTAATATTCTTCCGGAAACGGCTGTAAAAAACTGTGGACTTGTTGCTATTATTAAATCTGTTTTCACGAACAATCCAAATAAAAAAGAAGTTAAGGCATAACTAATATAATCAATTATACGTTTTACAAAACCATTGTTTTCTGTAATATAAGACCAAACTCTGATTACAGTAATTCCATCAATATTCTCTTTTTGGTATAACTTGTTAGTATACCCTTCAAATACTTTCCCCTTTGGAAAATTTGGAAAACAGGTAATTACTGTTACCTTATGACCTAGTTCAATCCATTTAACACAATGCTCATATGTTCTTGTCGCCGGAGCATTTACTTCAGGCGGAAAATTATCAGTTAAAAATAGTATTCTCATATAGCTATTGTAGTTGTTAATTTTTGATCAAATGTCACTATAATCTTATATGCAGACTTTGTCTTATTAAAGCCTTCTGAAAGCTGATAATCAGCTATCACTATATTATTAAAGCCCTTAAATTCTATTAACATTTCCAAATCATTTAATATGATCTTATTTTCTTTTAATAATGGTTTTTTTATTGATGAATGAAGATGAAAAAATGCTTTTGATTTATTATTTGTTGATTTATCAATTTCATCTTTCAATATTATTTTATTCTCTTGCCATTGAAAATTTCTCTTATGTAAAAACCCCTCTTTTTTATAGCCATCATGAATAGCTTCAATGTGATTCTTACTCTCTTTTATTTTACTGACTTTAGCTCTATTTGCAACTCGAAAGCCACCCCAAACTTGAGTTTGTTCAATATTATCAATTTTAACTGTATTATGTGAGCATGTAGCTCTTTCATTTTGTCGAATAGCATTCTTTTCATAAGTAGAAATACCTGTATCGACAAAAATAGGATTACCATCTTTAATCAATTCAAAATTGAATGTATCACTGTGGGCATGTCCCGGTTGATAAGATGGACCTACGTTTCCAATATCTAGCAGTAGCTCGTAATTGTTTAATTTAATTTTCCTATAACCCGATTCTGAAAGTTTAATATCTTGTTTGGGGATCCCTAATTTTTCTGCATAAGAGAATAATTCATCTGACGACGATGAAATATCATATGTAGAGTCATTAACCATAGGTATCTCTCCATTCTTATAAGTTATTTTCTGAAGCCATGAATTCATTAAACCAGCTTTTGCCTCCAAAAACAATAATAAATTATCTTTTTTCCAGAATTTATTTAGTTTAACTAACTGAATACAATCCAATAATCTTGAGAAAATAATCTGATGATACATTGGAGATAATTCAAAATGACCTCCATCTTTTAAGATTTGTTCGTTTAATTCTGAAATTAGTAGTTTTTTAGCTTTACGATAAAGCTTTTCGTCTTGAAAATAATATGCCCCAAATAACAAGGAAAATGCATTTTCTAGTAAATGGTTCCCTAATAAATGATATTCTAAATTTGCAAATAATATTCTATAATGATTATTAAGTGTTTTATCTATTTCTGGATCTCTAATCTTATTTTCTGCAAGAAACTTAATCCAATTCATTCCTCTTAAAGAAATTGGATAGGGTTCTTTTCCGTCTTTTAATATGTTGTCATTTTTTATGTAATCAAGAATCAAACCAACACCTGTTTCACTAATCATCTCTTTTTGATTTAAAAAATCAAAATAATTCAGATTATATGTCCATAACTTTCCATGTTTATTATAATTCCAATCAATTTGTTCTGAAAATTGATCTGTAATATTCAAAAAGGAGAAAGATTTTTGCTTGTCTGCGTATGAAAAAGATGATTTAAGTTTACTTTCCCAATTTATTAAGGTAAAAGTTGGTAGAAATCCCCCATCAACATTGATACTAAAAAGTCTATTGCTTAAAAAATAATAAAACCTATAATAAACCTGTATAGGCTTTAGGTATTTAACAGTATTTATAAGTAATTTTATTTTACGGATATCCATTTCCCTTCTTTCAGTGAATCAATGGCCGCAAATGAAGCTCTTGTTGTATTTATAATTTCATCAAATGGAATGATTGGTTTTCCTCCAATTTTTTGCTGAGTAATTAATTCTTGAAATTGATTAGAATGTCCTTTATCTTGACCTGATTTTGCACCAGAAAAACCTTTAAAACCATAGCCTTTTAATCTTCGCCAGTTATCCATTACCAAGGTTCTCTCTTGAGAATACACTTCTACTCTTTCTTTAGAATAACTCTTACTCCCATTTGAAAAGTAATTAATCACAGCATTACTTCCATTCTCATATTTTAAAAGAATACTTGCATTATCTGTATTTTCTTCTGGATTACTTCCCATTGAGTTCATGCAAACTGAGATTACTTTTGATCCAGATAAATAGGTACACAAATCAATATAATGACAAGCTTCACCTATAATTCTCCCTCCTCCAATTTCCATATCATGAATCCAAACATCCTTGGGAATGAATCCAGCATTCATAGTTGCTACGATATTGATAGGCGTTATTGAATCTCCTAGAGTTTTTTTCATCTTTATGGCTAAAGGAGCAAAACGTCTATTAAATCCTACAGATACATTTACATCTTTTGAGTTATAACTTTTGATTATTTCATCCAACTCAACTTCATTTAGTGATAAAGGCTTCTCTACAAAAACACTTTTTCCAGCATTAATTGCCTCAATAGTCATTTTTGCATGCATATGATGTTGCGTAGTCACAAGCACTAAGTCAACTTCTTCATCATTTAATATTTCATGATAATTCGAAGTTGAGTTAGCAATGTTATGTTTCTTAGCCATAATTGTTGAAGACAAACCTCCTGAACTTGCAATATACTTTATATCTGCATTACACTTCTTAAGATTTGGCAAAATTGTAGAACTTGTAAAGTTTCCAGATCCAATAATGCCTATGACTCCCTTTTTTCCTTCAAATGATTTGCTCGTTAATTGGATAGTACTTTCTTGAATATCTGATGATGTATATTCTAATATTGATGCAATTGATTTTGAATTAGACATATCACCATATATCTTCTGATAATCGTTCAAAGCGACTCTGTCTGTAATCAAAGAACTTACATTTAATGTTTTCTTTGAAATTGCATTTAAAACAGCCTCAAAGTTTCGCTTTTCAGTCCAACGAACATAACCAATTGGATAATCATGCCCTTTTTGCTCATATTCTTCATCATATCTACCTGCTCCATAGGAACATGAAACTTGAAATGATATTTCTTTTTCGTAAAAATCTGCTCTACTAATATCTAAACCAATCACCCCGACTAAAATAATTCGACCTCTTTTTCTACACATATTTGCAGACTGCGAAATAATCTCATTACTCTTATTTGATGCAGTTATAATAACGCCATCAGCCCCAATATTATTGGTGTATGATTCTACAAATTTAACTTGGTCAGTTCCCTCTGATGGGTTAATTGCTATTATTCCCTTTTCTTTTGCAATTTTGACTTTATTAGGATCAAAATCGAAACCAATGACATTGCATCCATTCGCCAATAATAACTCTGCTGTTACTAAACCAATTAATCCTAAGCCTACTATCACAATAGTTTCACCAAATGTTGGCTGTAACAACCTAATACCTTGAAGTCCTATTGATCCAATTACCGTAAAAGCTGCCTCTTCATCTGTTACGTTATCAGGAATTTTAGCAACTAAATTTTTTGGAATACAGACGTATTCTGCATGATTTCCATTAGATGCTACTCTATCTCCAATCTTAAATTCAGTAACACCTTTACCAACGGCTACTACTTTTCCTACATTACAATAACCTAAGGGTAATGGCTGTCCTAGTTTATTGAAAACAGCTTCTAGTGTAGGTCTTAATCCGTCTGTCTTCACTTTATCAAGAACCATTTTTACTTTATCTGGTTGCTGTTTTGCTTTCTGAATAAAATTTGCCTTTCCAAAATCTACTAACATTCTCTCAGTTCCCAAGGAAACAAGGGTTCTAGTCGTTTGTATAAGAACACTTCCTGATTTTAATCTTGGAACTGGGACTTCTTCTAAAATAGTATCTCCTTTTTTAAGGTCTTGTATAATTTGTTTCATAATCTTAATTTTATATTCTATACTAGTACAAAGGGAGTTTTTCCTCTCTATTAGGATAATTTATTAATACTGCTTTATATTTTCCTTTAAAGACAAATAGACTTCCTGCTGCAGCTCCTATAACTTTAAATTTTGTAATTAATTTTTTAATGTGATCTAATGAACCTGCACCTCCTAAAACTGTAATAGGAGTATCGCATAAGTCTCTAACTAAAGTAGCTAGATCCATGTCATAACCTGTCATTTTACCATCATTATCTATTGAGTTGACAACAATTTCACCAATACCAATGGTATTCAATTCAACAATGAATTCTTTGAATTTTCTCTTTGATTTTACTTTTCCATTGTGTGTGAATATATCGTATCCTCCTAATAATTTGCGTTTTCTAACATCTAAAACTACGACTACACTCTGAACCCCAACAGCATTACCAATCTCTTTGCATAAAGAAGGGTCATCAATAACTGCAGATGACAAAGCAACTTTTTCTGCTCCAAGGCTAATGATTTTTCTAGCCTGTTCTAATGAAGAAATACCTCCTCCATAACAAAAAGGCATTCTACACTCTGCTGCGAGATTTCTAATCAAAGTGAAATCTGGCCCTCTTTTCTCTTTAGTAGCATCAATATCTAAAACAATCAACTCGTCTACTTCTTTTTCGTTAAATATTTTAACAGCGTTTATAGGATCTCCAACATATTTGGGCTCTTTGAAATTAACTGTTTTTACTAATCCTTTTCTATGAACTAATAAACAAGGAATAATTCTTGATCTTAACATATATCTAATTTAGCAAAATTCTTAAGTAATGTTTCACCGTTTGAATGACTTTTTTCAGGATGGAACTGCATTGCAAATATATTTCCATTAAAAATTGATGAAGAAAAATCTAAACCATAATTACACACGGTTAAGATATTTTCTTCATTTTCACATTCATAGTAATAACTATGAACAAAATAAAACCCTTGATTTTCATTGACTCCCGTAAAAATTATATGGTCGTGAATATTATTAATATTATTCCATCCCATATGAGGTAAATAAGGTTTGTTTACTAGTAAGGCTTTATCAAATTTCTTTACTTTTCCGGGAATCCAACCTAAGCCCTCTAAGTCACCTTCTTCACTAGAGTTTGCCATAATATGCATCCCAATACAAATTCCTAAAATTGGAATTTTACTTTCTAAAACAAGTTTGTTTAGTTTTTCTTTAAATCCGGATTCAATCAATTGCTTCATGCATTCATCAAATGAACCTACACCTGGTAAAACTAAACGGTCTACACAATTAAATTCAGATAACTTATTAATAACCTTACACTCAATATTGAGTCTGTTATAAATATTTATAATAGCCTCTATATTACCTGAACCATAATTTATAATTCCAATCATCTTTTTCCTCCCTTTTCTAATCCAAGAGCACGCATCACTTTCGCTCCCATATTATATATGCTATCTTGAGATTTATAGTCTTTATAAGTTTTATTATGTGCATCCATATAAGATTGTAACTCTTCTACAGAAATCCCAAGTTTCGTTGCTATATACTCAAAATCTTGCTTAATAGTATTAGGATCATACGCTGGTTTTGATAAACTTTCTAAAGCTTCTTCTCTAGTCATTTGATCGGTTAATATTAAACTTGAATATTGTACTTTACGAGTATCAAATCCAAATTTCATAGGTAACCAATACCCTTCATAGAATCTTGTAAATCTAGATTCGAAATGCTTTTGGGGATACTTTTGATATCCAAATTTATCCACTAATAATTGCATTGCCTCATCTTTATTATATGGAACAAAATCTAAAGGACGAATCAATTTAATACCTTTTATATAAGGAAGGTATACTTTATGCCAAAGGATATTAGAAATAGGATAGTCCTTTAACTTTCCTGTACCATGCTTTTTATATATATCTTTTAACTGAATAGAATCTGACTGGTAATACATCCATTCTAAAGGGTTCCTTACGCATTCCGTAGAATAATTTCCTCCGGTAAGAATATGTTTAATTTTATGCTTTGAAGCAAACTTATACATAGTTGCAAAAAAAGAATGGTCCTGAGGGGTGTCTATATGTGAAACTCCAGATTTAAAGAAAGCTAGCTGTAAGTCCTTAATTTCTTCCCAATTAATGACCTCAGTATATAAATCTAGTCCTAATCCGTCAACAAGTCTCTCTATATTATTTACAGCTATTTGTGAATTCCAGCCGGCATCTACATGAAAAACTAAAGGTCTCAAACCGTATTTTTCAACCATTATATACAAAAGATATGAGCTGTCTATTCCACCACTCATACCCATTAAGCAATCAAAATCTTTACCTTCTCCTTCTTTCTTTATTTTTTTAACCATCTCTTTTAAAGCTTTATCTCCTTTTTCACCAGTGTGCCATCTTGGTAAAATATCTGAATAAAAAGTATTGCAATGATCGCAAACTCCTTTTATATCAAAGACAATTTTTGAATCTGTAGTGTCCATAACACAATTAGTACATATTTGATTTTTTATTTTAACCATTATTATATTTTTATTGCTTTTTTCGCTATTTCTGAATATGCAAAATTAATAGTTCCAAGTGACATTGCATTTCCTTTTAACTCTTTGTATAATTCTTTATCCTTAATTACTTTAGTTAGAACCGATATGATTTCATCAACATTTGAATCTTCTAAGAAGATACAATTTCCTCCAACATCTACGTGCTCTATTCCTTCCCATCTTTTGAAAATACAAGGTATTCCAACTCCGATGCTTTGTTCCCATAAAACAGAATGAGTTCCGGGGTAAATAGCTAAATCGGCAGATAACATAATCTCATATATTCCTACAGAATCCATCCAGCCTGTAAATACAATATTTTCTATGTTCTTATATGGTTTGATTGCATCTTCCATTTTCTTATTAGAAACCCCAAAAACAACTAAACTTATACTTTTTTCTTCTAAATTTTTGAACGCTTCTAAAAGAAAATGAATCTTTTTTCTTTCATCTATCTTTCCTCCTGTTATAATTAAAAAGTTTTCATTCGGAATACCATGTTTTTTTCTAAATGAAATATTAATCTCATTTTTTTTAGAAAGGTCATAAATACTATCATCAGCTCCCAGGCACAATAATTCAATTTTTCCTTCTGGAACTCCATAAACATCTTTTAAAAACTCACATCGTATAGGTAATGTCCCGTAAAAACTTAAAATATGAGGTTCTATTAAACTTATAAACTTTTTGTATAAAACCTTATGAAGAATGTTTTTAGACACCCATCCTCTTCCACTATTAATGAAATCAGTATGGCAATCTGCAAATAGTTTTACTTCTTTATTTGCCTTTAAAAATCTTCTAATTTCTAAAACACTTAAAAACTGTGCATCATGTAAAAATATAACATCTGGTTTAAAATCATTTAATATTTTAGAAATACCCACATATTTCCGAATCTTCTTTCCTAGAAAACCTGGCATCCATTTTACATATGGCACTCTTGTTACCTCTATTCCATCTTCATTAAAGTAAGTAGATGGTTTAACATATCCTAATTGTTTATTATTGATATAAGTCTCTGTTGAAGCAAGAATCTTAACATCTAGGCCTAACAGTTTATGCATTTTAGGTAATACATTTTCTTGATAAGAATAGTTGTCAATATAAAAAGCTGCTAAACAACAATGGAGGATTTTCATTTATAAGATTTTATCGAGTTTAAGAAAAGTTTAGGGTCTTTAATATTCTGTGCACATTTACGTAGTATAACTTCGTCAAGATCCCACCATTCAGATTTAATAAGTTCATCAATAATATTGTTATCAAACCTCATTTTTATTAGTTTAGCAGGGTTTCCACCTACAATTGAGTAAGCTAATACATCTTTTGTAACTATTGAACCCATTCCTATAACAGAACCATCACCAATTTTGATACCTTCCTTTATAATAGCGTTTCTTCCAATCCAAACATCATTACCTATAGTTGTAAGTAAAGGCTTTTCACGTATAAATGTGGAAAACTTTACTTTTACACTATCCTTACCCTCATAAAAAACTGGAGACATTCCAACCCAGTTAATGGGATGTTTACCTCCTCCAATAACTACACCATTGGCAATGGAACAAAAAGATCCAATTTGTGCAGAATTGATTTCACAGTTATATCCACAAAAAGAATGTTTGCCAAATGATGAATATTGGATCTCAGAACCAGCTTCAATTTTTGAAGTTGAATCAATTTTAGATTTATAGACAGCTTTACTTTTAACTTTCTTGAAAAATTTAGCCCAATAGTATTTTAAAATTGTAGTCATTTATTTATTATTTAATCAATAAATTCTCTAAACCAAAGTTCAACATTTAACATTCGATAAAGGTAGCGAGAATAGTTTTTCTTTTTTCTTTGTTGTTCTTCTAAAGCCTTAATAATCGACTTCTTGTTAAAGAACCCTCTTTGCAAGCAGCGATCTGAGAGAAGAATAGACGATGCTGAGTTCTTGTTTTCAATTGAAAAGATTTGCAACAATGGTGAGTCAAAGCCAAATTTAATGGGATTATTTAAGATAAAATCTGGCACTATACCTTTCATTGCTTCTCTATGAATATATTTCCCCAAACCGTGTCTAACTTTATAACTTGAGGGTAAAGTAAAAATAAATTCAACCAATCGATAATCCATAAATGGGAGGCGACTTTCTAGAGAATTTTTCATCGAAACAGCATCGCCATAGTGCAATAGATTTACGAGTCCACCAGTATGTGCTTGAAATAAGTATTTATTCAAATTATTGTCAAAGTCTTTCGCTATAATTGGAAAATCTTTAATATGCTTATATCGTTTTATTTTCCCCTGATAAAAATTTTCTATTCCATTAAATTTATAAAAAATTTTCTGGATTAATCCGTTATTAGAATCTCGGACAAATAGCATAAAAGCAGATTTAACGGAATATACTTTTTTAAAAATTAAAAATTCTTTAAATGCTGAAATAAATTTAAATTTTTTGAGTAATTCAAGAATATAAACTGGTTGCACATTGCTTATATATCCTCCTAGTAATTCATCCGCACCTTGACCTTCTAATACAACTGTAACTTCTTTTGATGCAGTTTCTAAAATACTATTTAAAGGAAACACCGCAGGGGAACCATGACCTGATTCCATATGATATATAATTTTGCTCAATCTGTTTACGTAGTCATCAAAATCCACTTCAACAATGTTAGAATTTAATTGAATTTCCTCAGCTAATTGACCAACTAACAAAGGTTCATTTATTTCTATATCGTTTTTGAAATTTTGTTTTTCTGAATTGCTAAAATCTGTTTTTGAAAAAGAACAGGTGTAAGTTTTATTGTTTTCTTTTAATTCACCTTTCAATATCGATACAAGCGAAGATGAATCTATGCCCGAAGAAAGTGTAAATCCAACAGGCACATCACTTCTCATTCGAAGTTTTACGGCACTTGAAAATAATGCTTTATATTTTTCTTTTGCTTCATTAAAGGAAATTCTCTTATTTGTTTTTCTTGGATAATCCCAATATCGTTTTATTTTAACACCTGAAGAGTCAATGACTAAATTATGTGCAGGCTCCAAACGATAAATATCTTTAAACCAAGTCTCTTTAATTTGAGCACCAATACTACTTCTACAATAATTGGCGATAACATTATAATTTGGAACTTTAAGAGTTGGGAAATAAGAAAGAATTGCTTTTATTTCAGAAGCAAATATGAACTGACCATCAATTAAAGTATAATTAAAAGGTTTAATACCAAAACGATCTCGTGAACAAAATAATTTATCCTCTAGGGTGTCATAAATAGCAAAAGCCCACATACCGTTTAGTTTCAGAACACATTCTTCCCCCCATTCAATGAAAGAATGAAGCAAAACTTCTGTGTCAGAATTTGTTCTAAACAGATGGCCCAGATTTTCTAATTCTGATTTGATTTCGAGGTAATTAAAAATCTCTCCGTTAAAGACTATAGAATAATTACTTGTGTCATCAGAAAATGGTTGATTACTATTTTCATTTAGATCAATAATCGAAAGACGCACATGACCAAAATACAAATTATTATTAATTTTTTTATACGACTGATCATTAGGCCCCCTGTGAGACATAACATTTAAGCATTTATCAATAAGTTCTTCTTTTATTTTTTTGCCCTTATCTAGATTATAAAAACCAAGTACACCACACATTTAGTTAGTTATTTTATTAAATTAATTATCTTAGCACACTGTACAAAATTATTTTTTTCTTTAAGCGTATAATCTTTAGATCGTAATCCAAATTCATGCAATTCTTTTTGAGTTTTTTTCAACAATAAACAAATTGAGTTGTAAATTCCTATAGATGATTCCTCTTCAATTAAATAAATAAAAGGAAAATGATCTTTAGGTATTCCTGGTAATTCAGAAGTCAATAGAGGGGTGCCAACAGACATAAATTCCATGTTTTTTGATGGGAATGAATATTTTGTATAATTTTCATGACTTGGCCTTGGGTTAATTAGCAGGGTAGCTTTTGTTAAAATTTCGATTAATTCATTATTTGGTATTACACCCTTGTATTGAATTCTGTTGTCCAATTTTGCATATTTCTCAATTTTTTGAGAAAAGGGGCCAACACCAAAAAACCACAATCTAACATTATTGTCTTTAATCATCATGAAACCCTCAATTAAATGCTTTAGGCCATATTGTTCGTATAAGCTTCCAGCGTATATTAGAGTTCTTTCTTGAAACTTATTCTCTAAAAGATTATTCAAAGTTTCAAATTTAATATTCGCAAAACATTCGATTATTAAAAATGGTCGTTTCTTTTTATTTACAACGATATTCAATTCGTCTGTGACACAAACATAAAAATCAAATGATAACAAAAAAATAAAAAAATTACGAATTTTCACTTTAGTCGTTTTATAAAATACGTCTTCACCCGGCAGATCAGTCACAACAACTAGTGTTTTAATGCCTCTTAATTTACATGCCAAAGTAACTGGGAAATTTATTGAAAATCGTAAGAAGTCTAGAAGCATTACATTATTTTCTTTATAGGAAATTTTTTTAAATAAAATTTCAAAAAAAATGTAAAAACTACTTAACAGATTTTTTAAAAACGGCAGGTTAATAATAGGAACATAATTGTATCTAATGTCATTTTCCTCTTCACTTTTTAAATTCCAAAATCTTTTTTTTTGTTCTACATAGTTCACAGGGAGAATAGAATTTACATATACTTTTGACAAAGGATTCTGATTTAGCCCATCAGCGATTAAGCCAAAAAATGTCTGAGCAGCATTTCCTGAAGTAACACCATGATGTTTAAAAAGCATACTATGAGTGCTCTTTGAACAAAGTGTGTTGTAAAAATGAAAATTTAGGTTTTTATGTTGCATAAAAATTTATGAGCTTTTTAAAGTAGTTTTGTGTTATAATGATTATAAATTTGCTGTTGAGCACTCATCCAATCATATTGATTTTCCAACATTTCAGTATAACTTGGAATATTAAAATCAAATGTACCTGATTGCACAAGCGATTTGTCAACTGCTTTTCCTGGATAGGCAATAATTGTCAGTAAATTTCTTTGCCAAATATCTTTAAACAATTTAATCAATTCATATTTGGATATTCGCTCTCCATTTGTAACTTGATGAAGTCCCGTTAATTTTTGCTCTAACGATAATTCAATACTTTTTGCAAATTGAAGGGTCGTAACCCCTCCCCAATAAGCGTTTGTAAACCCATTTATCTTGCCATTTTGATTCATGAACCAGTGAAATAAACCCTCTCCTACAGTTTTAATTTCTGGTCCAATTATGGAAGTACGTAATGTTAGGTGCTTATCTGAGAAAATTTCACCAAGTGCTTTACTTCTTCCATAAATGTCATCAGCATCACAGAAATCTCTTTCAGTATAGCTTCCTTTATTTCCTGAAAACACACAATCGGTACTTATATGAATAATCTTAGCTTCAATTTTATCTGCAATTCCAACAAGTAAATGAGGAAAGTAAGAGTTAATGAAAATTGCATTTGCAGGGTTCACTTCAGAACCTTTAATTAGAATTCCAATACAATTTATAATTAGATCTGGTTTGATTGAACTAATTGTATCCTTTAACTGAATAACATTTGTGATATCACAAATAATTGATTCATTCCGTAATTTATTACGAAATACCAGATCATATAAGTCATATTTATTTTGCTGATCGAAATAATTGAAGACGACATGTCCAAGCATCCCGGTAGAACCAAGTATTAATATTTTAGTTTTTATTTTTTCCATACTGTTCTATTGATATAATCTGTATATGAGATTATGATTCGTAGTACTTTTTTTGACACATTGTCTGTTTCATAATCGCTAACAGGATGTATTGTATTGAAATTTTTATTAAACTGTATAGTTACAACATCAATTGCTTGCAAGATTCGCCTTTTCTCAAGTCCTGTCATTATTAAAGTACCTTCATCCATTCCCTCAGGCCTTTCATGCGCTTGGCGAATAGTTATTGCTGGAAAACCTAGAATAGATGATTCTTCTGTTATAGTACCACTGTCAGAAATCACACAAAAGGCATTTTTTTGAAGTTTAATGTAATCTAGAAACCCGAATGGTTTCATAAACTCTATGAGTTTATTTTCATTTGTAAAACCAATATTTTCTAATTTTTTTCTTGTTCTTGGATGTGTAGAAACGATGACTTTCTTTTTGTATTTTTCTGTAATAGCATTTAAAGAGTTTAACAAATTTGTGAAATTAATTTCAGAATCAACATTCTCTTCTCGATGGGTACTAACAATAAAATATTCACCTTGTTTTAAACCTTCTTGTTCAAGAATTTCAGAATTGTCGATATCTTCCTTATGAAAATTTAATACTTCTGTCATTGGCGAACCCGTTTTGATAATTGTCTCAGGAGGTATGCCTTCTCTCTCAAGATACTTACGTGCATGTTCAGATAAGGGCATATTGATGTCGCTTAAATGATCAATAATTTTTCGATTGATTTCCTCAGGGACACGTTGATCAAAACACCTGTTACCAGCTTCCATATGAAATATTGGGATTTTTCTACGTTTAGCTGAAATTACTGCCATACAAGAATTTGTATCTCCATATAATAAAAGCGCATCAGGATTATGTTCTTTAAAAGCCTCTTCTGAGGCAATTATAACTTTACCGATTGTTTCAGCAGCATTTATTCCTGCAACGTTCAAAAACACATCAGGTTTGCGTAAGCCTAGTTGTTCAAAAAATATTTCATTTAATTCGTAATCATAATTTTGCCCTGTATGAACTAAGACATGGTCTACATGACGATCTAATTCTTTAATTACTTCACTCAGCTTTATTATTTCAGGCCTTGTACCTACGATAGTCATTACTTTCATAATTTCTCTTTTATTAGATTAAATTCAATTTCGATAATAATGCTTTCATTTCCTCTACATTTAGCTGATGTGTGTTATGGGAATCGTAATCATTATTTAACGAATGTTTTTCTTCACCTTCTTCAAAATACTTATTATAATTCAAATCACGCCCGTCACAAGGAACCCTATAATAATCTCCTAAATCTTCAGCTTTTGCCATTTCCTCTCTTGTAACTAGTGATTCATGTAACTTCTCACCATGTCTGGTTCCGATAACTTGTATTTTTTCAGAAACGTTTAAAAATTCATGAATTGCTTTTGATAAAATATTCAGCGTTGCAGCAGGTGCTTTTTGTACAAATAAATCACCATTGTTACCATTTTTAAATGCATAAAGAACTAAATCGACAGCATCATCTAAGGTCATCATAAAGCGCGTCATTGCAGGATCAGTAATAGTGATTTTTTTTCCGCTATTTATTTGATCAATCCATAAAGGAATAACTGACCCACGACTTGCCATAACATTTCCATAACGTGTACAACAAATCATCATTCCAGATTTTTCAGAAAGCGAACGGGCTTTTGCAATTGTTACTTTTTCCATCATTGCTTTACTTATACCCATGGCATTAATTGGGTAACATGCTTTGTCAGTACTTAAAACAATAACTTTTTTAACATTATGTTGAACAGCAGAACATAGTACATTCTCTGTGCCTATTACATTTGTTTTTACTGCCTCCATTGGGAAAAACTCGCAAGACGGAACTTGTTTTAAGGCTGCTGCGTGAAAAACATAATCAACATCCACCATAGCAACGTTAATGCTATTAAGATCTCTAACGTCACCTATGTAAAACTTGAGACGGGTGTTGTTATGTTTATGTCGCATATCATCTTGTTTTTTTTCGTCTCTACTAAAAATTCTTATCTCTTTGATATCTGTATTTAGAAAACGAGATAGCACAGCATTCCCAAATGATCCTGTTCCTCCGGTTATTAATAGTGTTTTTCCTTTAAACATTTTTTATTTTTTTTTGTTTATAATTGTTTTTATAAATTCGAATGTTTCTTCAGCACATTTTTTCCAAGTATACTCCTGAGCATAAAGATATCCTTTTTCTCCAAATTCTTTTCTTTTATGCTGATTTGAAATTAGCTCATATAAAGCAGTTTTTGTACTTGAAACATTAAAAGGATCGAAATAAACACCTGCATCTTTTAATATTGCTGGAAGACCTGTTCTGTTTGAGCAAGCAATAGGTAATTTTGCGCCCATTGCTTCTAATAATGTAATTCCAAAAGTTTCACAAGAAGAAGCAAATAAAAAGATATCGTTAGTCTTAAACTCATTAACTAATTCGCTAGAATTAAGGTACTGCTTTAGTGTTATAGATTCTTTAAGATTATTTACTTTCAGATATTCATTTAATTCTTCTAAAGCACTTGATTTACCTCCACCAACAAAATTTAAGTGAATATTGAATTCGGATTCTAGCTTTAACTCTTGAAAAGCTTTTACTACAGCTAAATGATTTTTATAGTGAAAGACTGGAGATACATATAATATATTAACTTGTTTGCCAAATGCGTAATTACGTTGAGTAGAGTTGAAAAATTCTTTATTTAAACCGTGTGCAATGACCTTGTTAAGTTTATTATCTTCAATTTGCGGTAAAACTACTTCCTTTGAATGTTTAGATAAAAAAATAAGCGCATTACTTTTTTTGAATGAATTAGTTTGTCTTTTTTTCGAATATGTAAAGTATTCTTTTTCCTTTTTATTTTGAATCCGCTTTAGTTCAACATCATCAAACAGCAATAAGTTATGGCATGTTGCTAATGTTAATGCTTTTCTAAAAAAAAGGCGTAGCTGACCAGTAGTATAAAACTCTAAATCTGGTTTTAATTTCCATACAAGATGAGGATATATCAATAAATGCCATAAATAGCGTTTTATTTTTGAAGAGCTATCTATCCAATTATGCTTAATTACCCGTACATTTTCATCTAAATCACCAAGTTTCTCATGAAAATTATTACTTGTAATAAAATACACTAACATATCTTTTGGAATAGCCCCACTACCAAATAACCCCTTACAATAATTGAAATAACCACCGCTGCCACCTATGTCTCCGTAAACTAATATTTTCATGTTCTTCTTATTTTAATGTACTTATATTGAAAAAATTGTTTTGTAATCATAGAAGTTTTTTGACCAAGTTGAAGAATGGAAAAAGTAAAAATATTGGTAGATCGTTGATGTTAAAATTAAAACAACAAATAGATGTTTAATTAATTTCACTTCAATATTTTTAATGGCAATAGGATAAGCAACTATAAGTAAAGGTGTAAAGTAGAAGTTAATTCGTGAAACAAGCGGTATAGTTAAGCCTAATATTAATACTAAAAAAGACAAAGCAACCAGATTTATAATTAAAATTTCCCAATGAACTTTTGTCTTTCGTATTAGATAAAATAAATTGAAATATAGAATGCAAGTTAATAAAAAACCAAATCCTATAGTAATGTTAGATATGTCGATATTTAAATGATTGGAATATTCATCTGCAAAATAGAGATATACCAATTCCGAAGTTAGATTAAAAATATTGTCTTTAAAATAAAAAAGTAAAAAAGAAATTATACTTATTATTATAGTGAAACCTATTGTAGGCTTGTTTTTTACATAAGACAAAATAATAATTGGTAAAAGAAATAGAGCTGTCGAATGAAATAAAGAGGCAAACAGTATAATTGCAATATAATGAATAGGCTTTTTCTGGATTATATAGTCAATCGCTAATAAAAATAGTGATATAGCTATGGATTGTCTCATCGCACTGCTAAATACAAGCAAATGATATGGATTAAAGGTATAGAGGAAAATTGCGAGCCAATAATAATTTTTAGAAACATACTTTTTTATAAAACGATATAATATATAACATGAAAACCCTGCAAGGAAAATCTGCATACCAATGAATCCAAACGGTTCAAAAATATAATTCAAATAGATCCAACCAATTTCATTTCCTTTAATAATATAATAGTCGTATTCATTTATTTCATAAAAATTCATGAAATAGGGCATATAGTCATTCCCAAAATCGTAACGAATTGCTAAAAAAATAAATATACATATAACGGAGTATAATAATCCATTAAAGTTTTTATTTAGTCTGGTTTTCAAAGCGAAAAACAGGGCAATAACATTAAAAAAAAGCGATCCAATCATATATTATATAAAATTTATAGGGTGGTAGTTATATGGTTTTGATTTTCTGACGATACATTTTAGTTAAATTATCTATTAAACTTAATAATGGTTCAAATTTAAAGAAATATGAAACAGATATATAATATACAATTCCAAAAATTGTTCCAAAAAGCAATTTATATATTATTCCTGAAATAAAAAATGTCAAGAAATATACTAATGCTGCCATTGTTAATGACAATAAGAAATAAGGTGAAATTAATTTCATTTGAGCTAGATAACTAAACTGAATAAATTTATTAGTATAATATGTGTTTATATAGACAGCTAAAAACGAATAAAATGCTCGCCCAATTGCGATATAAATTAATCCAAAAGGGAGAGAAATAAATAATATAATAATTGCAATTGATTTTTTAATTAGTTCTAATCTTAAAATTAGCTTAGACGCACCTTTGATGTAGAGTAGATTTATATTGAGAAAACCTATAGGATCCCATAAAAAACCTAAACATAAAATCTGTAAGATCAGTACAGTTCCCAGCCACTTATCAGTTAACAGAAATTCAATTAATGGATTTGCTATTCCAATTAAGAAAAACATTATAGGAAAAACTGCATATGCAGTAAGTTGAAGGTATTGTTTGTAAATATTTTTTATTCTATTGTCATCATCAGAAATTGAACTAAGAATAGGAAAAGTAACTCGAGATAAAACTGTAGAAATATTAGATGCAGGGAACTGTGAGAAAGTTTCAGCTCGAGAATATAACCCTAAATCTGTCGAACTATATTGTTTACCTATTATTAAAGAATATAGATTGTGATAAATAGTACTTATTAGTTGAGAGACAACCAATCTTGAACTGAACGGAAATAACGATTTAAAAGAATCAATTGAAAAGACAAACAATGGAGTCCACTTTACAAAATAAATAAGCAATAAAGTTTGAAAAAAGGTATTTAGTATAGATTGAGTTACTAATGCCCAAACTCCGAAATTATTAAATGCCATATAAATACCAATAATACCAGAAATAATTGCAGAAGCAAATGAAACTTTGGCTTGAGTTTTAAAATCAACTTTTATAGTTAATTTTGTTCTAGCAACAGCTGAAAATGAGGCAATAATTAGATTGAATGAAATTACACGAGTAATAATAGTTAACTCTGTAAGATTATAAAACAATGAGATATAAGGAGCTATCAAGAAAAGAAATAAATAAATTACAATAGACAATATCACATTAAAATAAAAGATTGTTGAAAAATCTATTTCTGTTCTATTTTTTTTTTGAATTAAAGCAGTTGTAAATCCTCCATCAATAAAGATTGCTGATACCCCTAAGAAAATAGCTAACATTGCTATCAAGCCATAATCTGATGGAAAAAGAAATCTGGCCATAACAATACCTATTAAGAATTGTATGAATTTTAAGGAAAAATTTTCAACAAAACTCCAAAATATACCGTTTACTGATTTAGTTCTTAAATTCTCACCCATCATTCAGATTTAATCCATGGACAATTTCATTTAAAATATTTTCAGCTACTAGATTATTATTTGGCGGTAACAAATAATCATTAAAAAAGTTCTGTCTATTATCAAATTTAGAATCAATTTCACACAATACTACATTTAAAATAAAACTTTCAATTTCACTCTCACTAAATCCTTTGTAGTGATGGCTAAAAGCTAATTTTCCAAAATCACATAAGCTTTCAGAATGATGATTTTTAGTTAGATATAACACGGGCTTTTTAGTATATAAATATTCAACGGTAAATGAATTTGAATCATGAATCATTGCATCAGATGTTAGCATTAGATCTATATATTTTCCAGTTTCAAGTTGCCCATTTGGTTTGTTTTGCCACTTTTTATAATACGCATCAGCCTTATTCTTACCCCATAGAGGGTGGTTATACAAATTCGTTAAAAGAACAGGGTGAGGCTTAAATGCTATTTGAATCTGACTATTATATTTTTCAGCTAAATCAAGAAAGATTTGATGAGTGTTAAGAAAACTAGACAGACGTAATGAATTATTTTCTAGTATTGAATGATGAGGGGCCCATATAATCCTCTTAATTTTAGGATTAGTTTTCTTCCAAGGATTAACAATTAATCTATTAACATCTAATATCTCATCGGCTATCGGATATCCCGTTACACAAACATTGACACCTTTATTTTTAGAGAAATATTTAGCAGTTTTACTATGAGAAATTGTTGGGTAAAATAATTTCCATGCTACATTTTGTAACAATGAGTCATATGCCCATCTTTTTGAGATCATTAAGAAAAAGTAAGGTATATAACAAAACAAAACATTTTTAAAATGTCTAATTGAATACTTTTCATTAACTGCTATAATATTATAAGGCTGGGTATAAAAAATAATATTGGGATTAATAATTTCTTTTAAATCATACCAATATTTTTTTTCAAAATCATAGCCTTCAATTATTCTGTATTGATTTGTTTTAAAGTGATCAATCATTTTTAAAGAATCTATTTTCATGCCTTCTTCATTTTGATTAATTCTAGGAGCAATTAGGATAACCGGATCAAAACGTGGATGCTTCTTCATGATTTGGTATAATCCATCGTATTTCCACATTGCAACATCCATCGCTATAAAAACAACCTTCACTTTTTCAAACTGACTGATTTTATTTCTTATAGAATTAATTTTTAATCTGTAATAACAAATAAATAAAATATCACCTAATTTTATAGATCTGATTTTTTTTCTTAATTTTAATGATATTATTTTCTTCAATATCTTTTTCACTATTTGATTTTTTTAAATAAATTTAATATTTCTTTTTAAACTTATCTCAAATATTTTTATTTGAAATCTACCAATTAAATTTATATAATGTAGAGCTACTATTCGGATTTAAATTTTCAAAAACTGCGTAAAGTTTAAATCAGTTGGCTCATCAATTTCAATCCACCCATTATGAATGTAGATAGGTTTAATTGGTATTAACTCATCTGTAATCTTTTGTAAAAGACTTGTCATATACATTTTATCAAAACTCTGAGCATCATATTCTCCATTTTTATCTAATTTTTTATAAAAGTTAATAAATTTAGATATATAATTTTTCTTAATTTTAATCATTCCGATATATTGCCCTTGAATTTCATCTAAATTAATGGCTTTTTTACCTATCTCAATTATCTCTCCTTTATTGTTGATTTTCAAGGTCTCTGCATCATCAATGGGGTTTTCCATTCTTGCTTCCCAATATTTTCGCCAGCTTTTGTCAACTACTACACCAATATCTGAGTTATCATTTAGAATTTTATCAATTACACTAGTATCATAAACAATATCTCCATATGTAATTAGCAAATCATCTCCTTCCATTATTTCTAAAGCAGAAAATAAAGAAACAACCATATTAGTTTTATTATATTTTGGATTATAAAATTTTCCTTTTATTTGAGAATATTTTATTTTTTCTTCTAAATAACCCGTTGCAACGTAAATATCTTCAATCCCTTTACTATTTAATACATCTAATTGATGCTTGATTAAGGGCTTCCCTAATAACTCTACCATGCATTTTGGCTTATCATTAGTTAATGGTCGCAATCTTGTCCCTTGTCCAGCTGCTAATATTATTGCTTTCATTTTTTTGTTATTTTATTGCAAAATGTTTTTTAATTAAGTTACTATCGAATTCGTTATAATATCTTTCAGGGTGCCATTGAAAGCCTAAAATTTTAGCTATCTTATTTTCATAAACTTCAACAAATCCATCATTAGTATTTGCTAAACAATTTAATTTATTACTTAGCTGATTATTCTTTATTCCATGATTATGAAAAGAATTCACTTCTTTTTTATTATAATTAGATTTACTGGATACTAATATGTGATTAATATTCACATGACCACTTATATCATGTGTTAACTTACCTCCTAGCTCAGCATTTATGAAATGAAATCCTCTACAAACTCCTAGTATTGGTAATTCTTTATCAATAGCATAATTAAATAATATTTTCTCTGTCTCATCCCTTTCTGGATAAACATCTGATAAATGACTTAAGGATTTATATTTTTTAGGATCAACATTATTTCCTCCTGTTAAAATAATTCCTTTAATTTTAAAAGCAGATAAATAGTTATTGAGGTCTTTTAAATTGTTAGGAATCATTAAAGGAGTAATTCCTAGATTTTCAAGATATGATATAAAGTCAAAAGCAATACTATTTCTTTTTTCTAAATAATTTTGAGCCTCTGTTACCCGAGTAGATACTGCAATAATCATATTAATTATTTAAAATTTATTTATTTTTTGATTTAAACAATCGATTTGAATCAAGTCCTTATCATTTAGAGAGTCAAAGATATTTTCGCCACAACCTATTGCTGCTGGTAGTCCGAATTCTGAACATCTAATTGCCATATGTGAAGCTGCACCTCCATATTTCGTAATTAATCCTTTTATTCTATGGCTAAATATCCAGTCAAATCCTGGGTCGGCATTTTCAATTACAACTATTTTATCTAAAATATCTTTTTTCTCATCTTTTAAGACAGCTAATTCTCCTTCAATGATTAATTGAGTTGTAAAATTTGGTTTTGAGTTTTCATAGAAAAAACCATCTACATCATCCTCAGAAAAAATTAGAGATGGTAATTTAATAGCAGAGGTTATAGTATGTTTTTTCTTATTGTATTGAATTTTGTCACAGATTTCATTTGTAATATTAGAAGATCTTGAGCCATAAGACACTTTAATAATATCTTCTAAATTAATATAGGCCAGGTCAGATCTATTATCAATTCCAAGTTCATTTCCAAATTCAATAATATAATCTAGTATTAAACTCAAATTTTTTGTAAATTCAAACTTTGCTAACTCTCTAGCCTCAGTTGATTTTTTAACAAAATCTAAAAACGCTTTAACGCTAATATTTAATCCACTTAAAATTAACTCATTATCTATCAGTTTTAATGTCTTTTTTGTAAACACAAACTTTGTATTTTTACTCTTTATTTCTTCATGTTTATCATTTGATAAGTTAATATATTTATCAAAATTCTCTTTATAACTTTTTGAGTTTATGTCATATGTACCTGGTCTCAAGTGTCCATATTTTTTAATAAACTCATTTTTAGACATCTCAAGTTTCAATGTTACTTTTTTTAAATCTTCTACAAAATCCGTTGCAACAGTTTGGATTGTCCCAAAAAAATCATGATATTCTTCATTCGTTATAACATCCTTTTTCAATAATGATTTCATTAAAATAGAGCTAATAAAACCTAAACGAGCTAGAATAGAAAAAGGTTTAGTGCCATCTTGTCTACAGTCCTCCAAAAGTTTAACGATTTTTTCTGAAACACTAATCTCTGAATTTACAATAGCTTCTCTTTTCTCTGTTAAACTAATTGTTTTCTTTAATTCTTTATCTATATTAGTAACTTTTTCTAATAAAATATTTTTTGTTAATTCCACAAAAGCATTTTCTATTTCTTTTATTTCTTCATTAGAAAAACCTGATTTTCTTAAGCTATTCATCTTGTCATCAAAAGTAAAATCATAACTGGTAATAGCAACGTCAAATTCAACTTTATCATGTAGTTCGGGTGATGATTTTAGTTTGCTTATGTAATTATTCACTAATCTAGTAGCCGTTGCATCATTTATCGCTTTAGGAGTAAATGTATTGAAACTCATTCTTACATCAACAAAGGGCTGTCCTGAAAAAGAATAAATACCAGGATGATATCCAATATCTCTATAACCTAATTCAGCTCTTGTTTCGCTCCAAACACTATCAGTAATGATGTATTTGTACAAATCGAATGCTAATGGATGTGGTTTAATACCGATAATTTCTGCCGGATTCCAATCTGGCATAACTCCATATACTGTATTGCTTCCGACTATTTTTGGAATGGTTATCGAATTATTAATCTTTATATACTCTTTTATATTTTCTAATTCCTTTTGTATATCTGATTCAAAAACTTCAACATTGTTTTTATGCGCAGCAATAGGTCTTACTTGCAGAATATAAATCTCATTATTTGCAAGTGCAAATTCTACATCTATTGAACTATGTTTCGTATAGCTTTCTACCTCTTTGATAGATTTGATTAGTAACGCTAATAATTTATTTTCTGGTAAAGAACTAGAACTTTTGGAGTGTATATATGTATATTGATCGCCACTACCTATACCAGAAGTTATGGAATCAGTTTTTTCACTTACTTCATAGTTTATTGTATAATATGGCGCACTTGTTTCTAAATCTTTTGTAAAAGCAACACCACTCATTTGCACTCCTTCTAGTTGTGGCTGTACTAATATTTGGTTATTTAACTCTTTAGCCTGACCTCCCTTTAAATAACTATCTATAACTTGATCGATGGCATATGATATTGAAGATTTATCTAATGTTATTACATTTAATATACTTTCATAATTCCCTGCCATAGATGAACTATGAGTATCTTCATTTAATGCTGAACTTCTAATTACTAATTTTTCAGAATGTAGAGAAGATTGAATATTATTAATTATTAAATTAGGGTTGTTTTCATAATCTTTTATTGTAAATTTATACTGTTCTAATACCTTAGAGTATTGTAATTTATCTTCTAATTTCTTTAGAGTTTCGGCTTTTGTTCCGAATTTAAAATGGAATAAGTCCTGAGGTGTATCTAATTCAGCCCATTTCCCTTTAACATCAACTAATGAAACGGAATTTTTTTTTGACAAAATATTTATTAAATCGCAAACACTAGCTGATTTATTTTTACTTAAAATTGAATGTATCTCTTTTGCTAAATTATTAGACAAGGATCTATTTATCTTGAACAAACCAATAAATTCACCTATAACATTAGCTGAATTGTTTTTTCCTATTGAAATTTCATTATTAAGAGTCAAAGATAGTTTCTCCGCATCTTTTAATATCTCATTGTTCCTTCCAGTATATCTATCTTTCCACTTAGAGTCATAACCTATTGAGATATCTGATTCTGATACCATTAAATCATTTAGTATTTTTTCGTTGTAAACAACATCAGAATAACTAATAATTAAGTCATCATTAAATTCTGTTTTTGCCCTCTCTAAAGAGAATAAACTTTTTGTTTCTTGCCAACTATCATTGTAAAAGTACTTTAATCTAGGATGACTATTCATAATGGCAAGAATTTTATAACCACCTACAACAATCCTTTTCTTAATTCCAACTTTATTTAAATTATCAAGTACTTTATCAATAATTGTTTCATTTTCACTAAATAGAGATAGGCATTTAGGCTCTTCTTTATTACTATCTAAGTGAAATCTATTTTCTCCAGCTGCTAAATATATAAATTTCATTTTTTTTCAATATTATAAATCGTTTCTTAAATTTTTTATCCATCTTCATTTTTAACACCACAAAAATCTATTACAACTTTATCTTCATTAAATTGAAGGTCTTTAAATTCTTTATGCGCTACTAATAAAGCAATAATATCAGCTTGTTCAACGGCTTTATTGTAATTGGTTAACTTAAATGCTTTATGCTTTGTAATGTTAGGTTCTACAATAAAGTGTTCTTCATTGTTTGAATTTTGCATGATTTTTTGCGCTATGTATTTAGCAGGCGACTCCCTTAAATCGTCAATATTTGGTTTGAAAGCCAAGCCCATTAAGGCTATAGTTGGCTTTCTATTGTTATCTATTTCGAACTGCAAAGCAGTTGATTTAATTTTTTCAACACACCAATCAGATTTATAGTTATTCACTTCTCTAGCAGCAGCAATCATCTTTGATTCCTGTGGAAAATCTGAAATAATAAAATAAGGATCCACAGCGATACAGTGCCCTCCAACACCAGATCCAGGCTGTAGGATATTCACTCTTGGATGTTTGTTTGCTAATTTGATTAATTCCCAAACATTAATATCGGCCTTATCACATATCAAAGAAAGTTCATTAGCAAAAGCTATTTGAACATCTCTTGAAGAGTTTTCTACTAATTTACACATTTCAGCTGTACGAGCATTAGTCTTATGTAAATCACCTTTTACATATTTACTGTAAAATGCTACTGCCTTATCTGTCGACGCTTCATTTACGCCACCTATTACTCTATCGTTTTCTACTAGCTCATACATTACATTTCCGGGTAATACACGTTCAGGGCAATATGCAATATGTATTTTATTTTTTAACTCAGGCCGTATTGAAAAAATTAAATCCATCATTTTTTCTGTAGTACCAACAGGAGAAGTTGATTCAATGATATATAAATCATCTTCTTTCAATAAAGGAATAATACTTTTAGTTGCAGCTTCTACAAATGAAATGTCGGGTTTATGATTTTCTTTAAATGGTGTTGGAACGACTATGAGGTATACATCTGCAGAACTAGGTTTAGTTGAAGCTTTAAAAAAGCCTTTTGAAACTACTTTTGAAACAATTTGGTCTAAATCTGGTTCAACAATGTGAATTTCCCCTTGATTTATGGTATCAACAACTTTCTGGTTGATATCAACACCCAAGACGTTTGTTCCATGAGAAGCTATCAGTGCTGAGGTTGGTAATCCTATATACCCTAAACCGATGGTTACTACTTCTGGATTCATTATTTTATATTTTTTATAAAGTCTACAATTCTTTTTGATGCCAACCCGTCTCCATATGGATTATGAAGCTTTGACATTTTAACAAAGTTATCTTCATTATTAAGTAAGTCCAGTGCTTTAGAGACAATCAACTCTTCATTTGTTCCTACTAGTAAAACCGTTCCTGCTTCAACAGCCTCTGGCCTCTCTGTAGTATCTCTCATAACTAACACAGGTTTCCCTAGACTAGGCGCTTCTTCTTGAACACCGCCGCTGTCTGTGATAATAATTTTAGATCTATTCATAAGCCAAATAAAATCTTGATATGCTAAAGGATCTATTAATATTACATTATTAACCCCTGTTAGGATTCTGTTAACTGGTTCCTGAACTTTTGGATTCAAATGAACAGGATAAATAATTAAACGAGTTGTATCATCTTCAGCAATTCGTTTTAGAGCTTTACAAATTCTTTCAAAACCACCTCCATGATTCTCTCTTCGATGTCCTGTTACTAAAACTACTTCTTGAATACCTATTTTTTTTGATAGATGTTGTATTAATTGACTGGGATTTTCATTAACTTTTTCAACAGACTTTATTAAAGCATCAATCACCGTATTTCCAGTAACTAAAATTGAACTATCAGAAATATTTTCTTTTAATAAGTTCTTTTTTGAAGTTTCCGTAGGAGCAAAATGGTAATCACATATCCTTCCTGTAATTTGACGATTTATTTCCTCTGGAAAAGGGGATAATTTATTATTTGTTCTAAGCCCTGCTTCTACATGGCATACTTTTGATCCAGAATAAAAACTTGCTATGGAACCTGCCATAGTTGTGGTAGTATCTCCATGTACAAACACATAGTCTGGAGCGAATTCTTCTAGAATTGGTTTTAATGACTCAATAATAGTAGCGGTAAGGCCATATAAATTTTGACCCGGTTTCATTAAATCAAGATCATAATCGGGTTTGATATCAAAAAAATCTAATACTTGATCAAGCATTTCTCTGTGTTGAGCTGTAACACAAACTTTAGTCTCGAACAATTCTGGATGTTTTTTAAATTCTTTGACCAAGGGAGCCATCTTAATCGCCTCCGGTCTAGTCCCAAAAATTAATAGTATTTTTTTCTTCAATTTATATTAATTTAGAGTCTAGAGTTAACTTGATTTCTAGGTAGAAATCCTTTTAAATCATAAACAACACTATTAGAATCTTTCTTTAAAGAATCGATAGATATCATTGAAAATTTATTATGTGCAACAGCTAACAAAACCCCATCATATTTCTCTTTAATTTCATCAATAAGATCAATACCGTACTCTTGCTTTACTTCTGCCTGATCAGCTTCATAATCATAGACATCAACTTCTAATCCAAATTCTTTTAATTCATTGTACACATCAGCAACTTTTGAGTTACGTATATCCGGACAATTTTCTTTAAAAGTAATTCCTAGTATTAAAATTTTAGAGCCCATTATTTGTTTACCCCCCTTAATTAGCATTTTAATCATTTTATTTGCTACAAAAGTACTCATGTTATCGTTTACTCGCCTACCACTTAATATCACTTCTGGATGATAGCCAAGGTTTTCTGCTTTATAGGCTAAGTAATAAGGGTCTACACTGATACAATGTCCGCCAACAAGACCTGGTTTATATTTTAAAAAATTCCATTTAGTTCCAGCTGCATCTAGTACGTCTTGTGTATCAATTCCCACTCTGTCAAATATTAGAGCCAATTCATTTACAAATGAAATATTAACATCACGCTGTGCATTTTCAATAGCCTTACTAGCTTCTGCAACTTTCATACTAGCCGCCTTAAATGTACCTGCAGTTATAATTGAACTGTATAGTACATCTACAAAATCTGCAACTTGAGAAGTTGATCCTGAGGTCACTTTCATTATGGTAGTTAAGGTGTTTACCTTGTCTCCAGGTACAATTCTTTCTGGAGAATACCCACAGTAGAAATCTTGATTAAAAACTAAACCACTAGCAGATTCTAAAAGAGGTACACACACCTCCTCAGTACATCCAGGAAAAACGGTGCTCTCATAGATTACAATATCTCCTTTTTTTAATATACTACCAAGCATTTTGGAAGCGCCTTTTAAAGGATTCAAATCAGGGGTTTTATACTCATCTATTGGCGTTGGTACTGTAACTACATATACGTTAGAGTTAGTAATATCATTAAGATCTGAAGTGAAATTTAAGTGATCTGCACTTTTTAATTGCTCCTTTGAAGCCTCATTTGTATGATCAATATAATTTTTTAAATCCTCAATTCTACTAGAGTTGATGTCAAAACCAATCGTTGGATATTTTTTTCCAAATTCAATAGCTAATGGTAGACCAACGTATCCTTGACCAATAATAGCAATATTTACTTTTTCAATATTCATATGAATAATATTAATTTATCTTTTTTCTCGACTAGGGCCGGTAGTCTGGCTTATTTTTATTCTTTTTTTTATTCAAAAACCTTCCTTTTTCTCACAGCTCCGCCCTTACTACCCACAGTAATAATTTTTACTACAAAAAAAATC
>Ga0206123_10000874_pt1 | contig 29220 bp, 19 predicted proteins | sample Helgoland_Spring_2_FD_160086 | JGI IMG/M metagenome (GOLD analysis project Ga0206123, IMG submission 160086) | Pelagic subsurface seawater microbial communities from Kabeltonne, Helgoland, North Sea - Helgoland_Spring_Bloom_20160316_1 | ecosystem: Environmental > Aquatic > Marine > Epipelagic ...
TTTGAGCCAACTTCTATTCCCGGTCAGTACCGGGATTTGATTGGAAGCGGTAGCGTTACCTTTTCTGTAATGTCTAGCCCTTCCATAGATGAAGGAACTGGTGGCGAAGATGGAATGGGATACCCCGCGACAGTGGAAGAAGCATTAGTAGATTTTGATGCCCAGACTTATTTAGATTTGAATCCAGACCTAAAGGAAGCGTTTGGGGACAACTTAGATGCTGCAACCGATCACTTTACTTCATCAGGTTTTTCGGAAGGTCGTACATATACCGGAAGCGAAGACCAAGGTGTTAATGAAGGAGAATCAGTGAATCCAGGAACTGGTGGCGAAGATGGAATAGAACCTAATCCCGAAAACGAAGTCGACCATATGGGCCCACGGATCGAGTGGGTTTCCAGTCAGGATGTTGAAAGTTTTGTTTTGGCTTGGACCGCTGATCAACCCAATCTTCGAGATGCGAGAATCATGTTGGCAGAAAAGATATTTGATTCTGTAGAAGAAGACCGTTTTATTTACATGGTAGATTTGGATAATGGCACAAGTTTGATTTTTGATTCATACGAAAATTTTGTCCACTCGGAATCATCAGATGAGTTCGCTTATGTAGAAGAAGAGTTTCTTGCTTTGGATGCTTTACCAGCTGAAGTTTCTGAAGCCCTGCAAAGTGCAAACCCTGACTTTTCTATTACTGAAGTAGTTAAAGAATTTGCTTTCGAAACGGACCCAGCATCAGATGAAGAAAGATCTTTTGTTTATAAGGCTGTTATTGAAAAGGATGGTGAAAAGCTAGAAGTCGGTTTAGATCGAAACGGTTCCATAGTATTGACCATTGGTTACGAAGAGTCAGAATTTGAAGAAAATCAGTGGAAAGCGGTTAAACTTCCTCAAAATGCTTCCGATTACTTGGCTTCAAATTACAAGGATGGTGCTTTCCCCATTGGATATTTCGTAGATGAACGCCCAAGTCTAAATGAAAATGGCAATGAGTTGGTTGCTTTTCTTGATAATGATATCGAGGTTATATTCGACGAACTTGGGAATTTTGTTAGGGAGATGGACCCATGGAAGGCATTTGAAGAAAACTTGGATGCTGGGCTTAAATTTGATGCTGCTCGATCTTCATGGGGAGATGATAGTTCGGATTTCGATGAGGTTAGTTCATTTGTCCATATCCAGAAAGTAGAAAGCAACGATGTCGAGAATGAAGATGATGAAGAGGAATTTAGCACAATGCCACTACCTGGACTGCAGTACCGAATTTCTTTGCTTAATCAAGATATCGACGACAAATCAACTCCAGGTCTCGGTCAACTTGATCTCTCAACTGTGGGCATGAGTTCAGGAACCAAATTAAACCTGACCTTTACATATGAGATGTCTCCCCCGCGCTATTTGATTGTAAGTGGGGCAAATGTAACCGCTTTTAAACATCGGCTATCGGATTGGGATCGCCCAGGTTCCTTTACAATCCAAGCCGAAACCGTTTCCCCCGTTGCTTCTGCTTCCAACACCGCAGCCTCCATTTCCTCGACTTTTGGAATTACGGTAGAAATGGGAGGTGAACGATTTTATGAAGGTTCAATATTTGTTGCCAATGTTGTAGGGCTAGATGTTGGGGTCGCAGAACACTCTTCACCGTGGGATCCAACTGCAAGCTTCAGTTTGAATGGTTTGCCAGGTACCGAGACTTCAGTTAGCGCGTTTCTTCCTCGTAGAATGCTTATGGATAAGTTTCAAATTTTTGATCCAAATGATGTGAGGGCAGCAATAGTGGACGCTACTGGTACGCTTAGATACATCACTGGGAGTATTGATCCAAGTGAGGAAGTTGGTACTGAAGTTGGTACTGAATTTTTTCGTACGCCCTACAGAGGATATGAACCAAGGATGGATGACCCATCCATGTACTCCGATCCTACTGCTATGGAGGGCTCTGAATACCTCCTAGACGACTTGGAATTTGGAATAGAGGATGGGCTCGCTGAAACAGCAAGCACCGATGGTGAAATTGATACTCAAGCTGATCTATCTGACGATGATATCGCAGAATCGAGGTTCGATTTTGATGGGGATCAGTTTGCTAATTCCTTATTACAGGTTTCTTTTAAAACAGATGATTTACCCGGAGAAGTTCAGATCGGTGATCCTTTCGTTGATCCGTTTGCCACGCTAGACGAGTCAGATTTTGGGTCTGTATCTGGTACCATTCTCGATGAATCTGGATCTACAATTCCAGAATATGATGTTTGGTTTTTCAAGGTGCCAGAAGCAGGACAGGATCTATACAGTGCTGAGCCTGCTTTTTTTAAATTCGATCGAGAAGAAAATGGTGCTTACACTGCGAAGCTCCCTGTCGGTAGTTATCATGCTGAAGCTTTCGGCTTTGATCCGGAAACTGGAACCCCCTATGAGCCAAATTTGGCAATGGAGAATGGTTCTGCTAAAATCTTTGAGATCCAAAGTTCTGAAAGCAGTTTTGATCAAGACTTCACCCTCAAAGCCGAGTACAGGATCTCCTATGAATTTATACCGTTAATTGGAACTGTAACTTTGGGTAGCGCAGGACCTGTACAAGATGTGTTCTTCGATCTCTTTCCTGTCGAAGGTGGTAATAGAGTTACCGATTATCCCGTTGGCTCATTTGGTGTGGACAGAGAGGGTAATATACGAGGTGAAGCCCCAGCAGGTGAATTTGAAGTAGAAGTTTTTACTCCTGATAATTCTCTCGAATTAGCTGATAACCTAAGTTTAACAATTCCAAATGGAGTACCATCTTATGATGTTGGCTCCATTGTTCTCAATGAGCGCAGTATGGTCACTGTTACAGGTAGTTTTTCCGATACTTCTGGTAACCCTGTTTGGGCAGATGTATTATTCGTCAACCCCGATGATTTAGAAGAAGTATTTTGGCCAATGTGGGATGACTCAGGCGAAATTCTGGAAGAAGGAGAGTTCTCTGTCAAAATTCCAGAAGGTAACTACCTTGTATTAGCCGAGCGATTTGATGGTTTGTTTGTTTCAACATTTTTTGACGGCGATTCAAATGGAACAGCTGATTTCTTAACTATTAACGCCGGATTCAACCAAGTTTTAGATTTCCAACTGGAATCCAGACCTTCGGCTACCATTAACATCAAGTTGGTAGATGCTAACACTTCTGAGCCAGTTAAATATGCCTGGTTTGATTTCTTTGATGCAGAAGATGAATTTGGACCTATTATTTTTCCTGAGGTAAATATTGATTTTGAAGATCCAGACTTTGATGGTACTTACACGCTAAATATTCCTGGTGGCACATACAGATTTAGTGTTGGAGCAGATCGTTACGGGACTATGTTCCGAATACTTGACGAATCCGGTTCACCGACTTGGTTGGAGAACGCTTCTTGGGAAGACGGTAGCAAGATCATTTTGGTCGACGGAAATACTACTGACCTCGGTTCGGTTTCTTTGAATGCATGGGGAGGATCTGATGCCGATTTGTATGGGTTTACTTGGATGGACGAAGACAGTCAATTGCCAGGCTCATCCATCAAAGGAAGTGTAAAAACTGCTTCTGGTTCAAAAGGAAGTGTCGTACCAAAAGCTCGAATTATTGCTCACACCGAAGATTACCTCTTTTGGGTAGATCACACCATATCTCGTTCGGATGGCTCTTTTGAAATTAGCAATTTACCGGAAGGAAATTGGATGGTTTTCGCCGAACCCCCTTATGACTCCGAGTCTTTCCGTGGGTTTAGAGAATCTTCACCTTTGCAAGTTGCACTTCCAGAGAATAACAGTTCATCCTTTGAACTAGTGCTTCAAGGTTCTAATGTTTCGGGTCGAATTCTTTTCCCCAAACGCGAGGTTAAGACTGGTGAAAGCCAAAACAATGCACTTTCCCATGCTTTCGTTTGGGCTTTTCGTGACGAGGATAAAGATGGTGAACCAGATTATGATGAAGCTATTTTCAGCGGTGAAGATCAATTGAGTGAAGCGTTTGGAGAAACCGATGAAGATGGTTTTTTCTCATTTTACTTGGAGGATGTGGGGAGTTATTCTCTCAAAATAGAGATGCCGGGTGAGCTTTCTGCACTTGCACCTGCCCCCATCCAATTTTCTTTGAAAAATACAGCTGATAAGTTGAAACTTGGAAATGCGATCAAGATTGATTGGGATAGCAAAGTAAAGGCGACTGCATTTGATATTGAAAGGAAGTCTTCTATCGAATCTTCGTATCAAAGTTTGTTTAGTTCTGATAGCAACAGTAGTGGTCCTGATAAACCAACCGCCGGTACCAAATCTTTCGTGGATACCACAGTAGTCACTGGTGAAACATACTCCTACAGGGTGGTAGCCGAAACAAGTGCAGGGAAGGTAACTTTAGAGTCTACTACCGTGCGTGTTTCCAAACCAATGATCTTCCTCGCTCCCCCTAGTAAAACGATTTCTGGACGAGTTGTGGACTCCAACAATACCGTAATTTCCGGAGCAGAAATTGTCGCTTGGCGGCAAGAAGGTGACGGTTGGAGTTCTACATTCACCGGGGATGATGGTACATATGAGTTAACAGCTGGTCCTGGAAAATGGGAAATCACTGTTTATCGCCCCTATGATACCAAAGTTGACTGGTTGTACGATAATCCACCTCAACGTTTTTCCTTCTCAAATGACACGAGTAAGGAATCAAAGTCTATCAATTTTACAGTTGCTAGACTCGGACTTGCAGGTGGAAAAGTTGTAGGTAGCATTGCCATACCTACGGGAAAGACTGGTGCTGAAATTGCACAGTATGTTTACATTGATATATTTGATCCTGAAGGACGGGGGAATTGGTCTAATCCGGACACATCAGGTAATTTCGAAATTCCAGTTCAACCTGGTGAATATGAAGTATCTATTTGGGTTGCACCTGAATTATCTGGGTTTGGAAGTCCAGAATTTCAAATTGTGCGGGTTGGTGGTAACTCTGTTGATATAGGGGAGATTCAACTTACTAGTAGAAACCAGTCATTAACAGGGACTATTACTACAGATTCTGGAAAAGCCCTTCCAAATGTTGAAGTTTGGGCTTGGAGTAATGAAGGAGGGTGGGTTTCTGATTTTACGAATGTTAGTGGTGAATACACCTTGGCGGTTTCTCCCGGAAAATGGGAAATCGGTTACGACCTTCCAATACCGGCAGATGGAAGTGAACCACCTTATCTTCCAGAACCCCCGAAACGTGTTCAACTCAAGCCAAATGACACCTCCAAAAATATAAATTTTTCTGCGAAAGAAGCTGGAGCTCAAGTTTCTGGTACTGTCTATGGTCCCAATGGCGGCCCCGTTTCTGATGTAAATGGATGGGTTTACGCCCGTGAGTACAGTGTGAATTCGGAAGGGGATAACTTTTATGAAATCGTTGCCGAGGTTCCGCTTACATCCAGAGGCACTTTTTCTTTTCCTGGTATCGCCGGCGAGTATATTGTTGGCTTATGGTTACCACCGGGATCAGGTTATGTTAATCCAGAAGAGAAGTACTATAAAGTAGTTGTTGAGGATGGTAACACCACGCTTTCAGATTTCAATAATACGGTTACTACGGAGGCATCCTTTAGTCTTACCGCAAATGACGCTACGGTTTCTGGGTCCTTTACTCTTAATGGTGCTTCAGCTACCGGGCTAACTGGTGAAGTTTATGCTATCAGTACCGATGGAGAAGGTTGGCAGTCAGCCTCTATTGATGATGATGGTACCTATTCCATGCTTCTTTCTCCTGGTTCATGGACGCTTGATTATTACATCGAATCTGATTCTCAATCTAGAAATATTCCAGCATATCCTGCGGGAACAATTATTATATCAGCAGTTAAATCTACCACCGTGTTCCAAAATTTCGTTTTAACGACTGCTTCAGCGTCTATAACTGGAACCGTAAAATATGATTCAAATTCGTCAGCAGTTATGAATTCCACATTATATGTTTGGGCTGCCCGCGAAGGTTCAGATGCTGTGGGTGAACATTGGAACGAAGTAGAGACCGATGAAAATGGAACCTTTGTGATTCCAGTACTTCCTGGTGGTAGCTATGAAGTTGGTGCCATCCTATCTAAAGGTTTACGGGATCAAGGTTATTTAGATTCAACTATTGTTGAAGTTGATTTATCGAGCAGTAATGTTTCAGATCTCAACCTCACCATCATTAAACCAACTAGCACCAACTTTCTTAATGGCTTGGTAAAAGATTCTTCTGGTAATGCGGTTTCAGATTCTGATGTTTATGCATGGTCTGATGACGGTCGTGAGGTTGCAGGAATCAGTGGTAGTGATGGCAGTTTTTCCTTATCTGTTTCCAAAGGTACTGTTTGGCATGTTGGAGCAGAGTATAGCACTTTTGACGAGAACGATACTGAAACTTTCTTTTTTACGAAAGTAGAAATTGATGCTGATTTGAGCACTGAGGATTCAATGTCTGATCTAGCGCTTGTTTTAGAAACACCAGATTTTGAGTTACCAGATGGATCAAGCATTACCTTTGATCCTACAGTTGATTTCGTGACCAAGCTTCCAGATGGTACTGAACTTACAATTCCTGGAGGTGCAGCCAATGTTGCTTCCGATGTAACCTCTGTTCGTCTTGTTGTGACTCCAACAGCCAAGGGCTTATCAAAAAGCTCTACCGAAAAACCTTCCAATTATGGATATTCGGTCGATCTGTTTGACAGTACGGGTAAGACAGTTGAAGGTAATTTCAAGAAAGATGTCATCCTAAAGGTAAAAGTTGATGTTAACGCTTCACGAGCCAATGGTTTAGATGTCGAAAATATGGAAGGTATGTATTATTCCACGACTAAGGATGCATGGGATAAAGCAAAAACCAGTACATGGGATTTGAACAGTTCGACTCTAACCATGACCACGGATCACTTCACTACTTTTGCGACAGTATCAACCCCAGATATTTCAGATATTGCGGAAGGTCTTGCCAAAGTAGATGCATCTGCTTCAGGAGACTGGTACTCATCAAATTGGTTCGGTTATTTCTATGACGTATCCAACGATTGGATATACCACAGTACTCTTGGATGGCTTTACGTGAAAAAAGATTCCAATGATAATTTTTGGTTTTATGATGCAAATATCGGTTGGTTTTGGACCGGATCCACTTACTATGACGAGTCGCAATCTAAATCCTTTATTTATTCTTCATCTGAATCTAGTTGGTTGTATTTTCAAGTCGTTGATGGTGAAAGAAAGTTTTACGATTACGGAGACCTGACATGGCTATCCCCTGATTCAAACTAGTTGTTACTTATTCAAATTTTATTTACTTGCTAATCCTATTACAATTTCTACTTTTCTAATAACTATGAAAATTAAGTTCCTTCTACCCTTTTTACTAATTTTTAACATTGTAAACGCTCAAGTTCCATCCTCCTGGGATTCTACTGCCACCTACACTTCAGGTGCTCTTGTTCTGGATGCAAGTGGTGTTACTTACATTGCTCAACAAGATGTTTCAACCCCTGATACAGCATTAACGGATACTACCTACTGGAAGTCACTAGACGCTGCTGCACCCACCACCACTCCAACCGGAGCTCCAACTACTACCCCTGATACTTCGACGGTTCCAAGCACGGCTCCCGATACGAATGAAACAACAGTTGATATTAGGCTTAAAGGGATTTCGACCAACGCGACAGTGACCCCGACAGCCTTGATGGTGGCAGGAGTCACGATAACGGGTGGCACAAAGAAAGTGGTTTTTCAAGTACAAGCCACTGGAACCTACGCATCAACTGATGGATATTTACAGGATCCTGTTCTCTACATTGTTAGTCAAGCAACCGGTGCGGTTGTTGCTACCGTGGACAATTGGCAAAACGGACCTGATACAGGATACGACGCCACCCTCTACAGTGATTCTTACCTCACCGAACTTCAAAATTCAAGTTATGCAATGGCAGGAGCGAATGAATCGGCCATCATCATGAACCTTCCAGAAGGAAGTTATACGGCTCTCGTTGGAAGTAAGTCAGGCACTGAAACAGCCAAAGCGATTGTTGCTGCTTTTGACTTCGAAACAGGCTCTACTTTAGCAAAGCTTAAAGGGATTTCGACCAACGCGACGGTAACCCCAACAGCTTTGATGGTGGCAGGAGTCACGATAACGGGCGGCACAAAGAAAGTCGTTTTTCAAGTACAAGCCACTGGAACCTACGCATCAACTGATGGATATTTACAGGATCCTGTTCTCTACATTGTTAGTCAAGCAACCGGTGCGGTTGTAGCTACCGTGGATAATTGGCAAAATGGTCCAGATGCTGGATATGACGCTACTCTCTATAGCCCTTCATACTTGACCGAACTTCAAAATTCAAGTTATGCAATGGCAGGAGCGAGTGAATCGGCTATCATTATGAACTTACCAGAAGGAAGTTATACAGCCCTAGTTGGGAGCAAGTCAGGTACTGAAACCGCCAAAGCGATTGTTGCCGCGTTTGACTTCGAGTAATATATTTCACAGTCTCTTGTAATTTATAATTTTTAAGACCAACCTTTGGATAAAGGTCATAAAGACTTTTTTTGGAATTTTGGTTATCTGATTGTAGATTCACTTTTAAGTGAACAAAAACTGTCTTCTTTGTTAGACCAACTAGAACCAGTTTGGTTATCTAAAAATGCACCAGAAGGCATCCTGAATTTTGAAATACAAGATTGGAAATTAAAAACTGGAAAAAAACGTTTACAGGACCTTTGGTCTGTTATCCCTGAAGTGAGAGAACTAGCCATCAATTCAAACATTCTAAATATTCTAGAATTCCTCTTTGATGATAAGCCGAGACCCTTTCAAACCCTTAATTTTCCAGTGGGCACCCAGCAGTCTGTTCATTCAGACGCACTTCACTTTAATTCAGAGCCTTTCGGTAGAATGTGTGGAGTATGGATTGCATTAGAAGACATTAAAGCCGAATCAGGTCCTTTGTTTTATTATCCTAAAAGTCATCATTTACCTGAACTTTCCGAAAAAGTTATGGGATTTCATCCAACATTTGATAATTACTCTAAAATTATTGATTATTGGGAGAATCAGATCAGGGTAAACAATTTACAGAGGAAGGAAGCCATTATTAAAAAAGGTCAGGCTTTAATTTGGCATGCAAATCTTCTTCATGGAGGAATGCCACGTACTGATTCATCTTTAACAAGACATTCTCAGGTTACTCATTATTACTTCGGTGAGGCTAAACCATGGCGCCAAATGGAATCCACGAACAAGGTGCTATATTTTGAACCTAATTGGATACCAATTTCAAAAACATGAAAATCGATCATAGATATGAGGACTCTTATCCTAATCCACAATCCCGAGTAGATGTCTTTTCTAGTAGTTGGTCTTTCGAACTTCCAAAGTTAGACGATATTAAAAGTGGAGGTTGGGTAAACCTTTTGTTGATCCCAAAATATTTTTTCGCAGCATTTTTTATTTTTGCTCAGCAATTGGATAGAAATTAAAGCTATCTTGGTCTACCGCAAATGCTTCGTACGCGTGAGAATCTGAATCATTGTAATAAATCTTTTTTCGAAACCCCCAAAGATCATTGTGGTTAAAATTGTTATGAGCTTGGGAAACATCTTTCCTTTTTTCATTTAGTAAAAGTCCTGTAAACGGTATTAAGTCGCTTTCTTGCCTTTTGCATATAACGATAAAATCTGCTGGCTTGTCTTTTCCTGGAATCATTGCCCATCCCCTAAATTCAACTCCGATTGGGCTTCTATGTGTTGTCATGGTTCCGCCAAAATTAAGGCGTGGATTATTTAAGTTTTGCATTAATTCATGAACACTTAAAAGTTCTAAATCGAGGACTTCTGAATTAGCAAGATCTTCAAGTCTTTCCCAAACGGGATGACTATCAGCTGGATATAGTCCATAATTAGGTTTCCAACTAAATAGTGGGTTATTGGGGATAAAGGTTTTTAACCTGACAGTGAGCAAACCTTCTTCGCACCTTTCCCCCAAAAATTGCATCTGTTTCATTCCTGCGGGGTATGATAATAATGTTATAGTAATTAATGAATAGAATGAAAATTGTTTGATTGGGATAAGCCTTTTATCAGAAATTGAACTTATAAATCCTATACAACCTATGTAAAACCAGATTGCCATACTTGGATATTGTGGAGACAGGGCTTGTAGGACACCCAAGCCGCTTCTCCCCAAGGATGCAGATATACCGGATACAAATGAGTAGACTAGCAAGGCGATCCATGGTGATTTGTAAAAAGAAGAAATCTTATTCTTTAAATCTGTTTTACTGATAAAGTGAGTAATGAAAAATATTAAAAAAACAGAGAGGCTAGTGCACCCGATGACACTACCGATAAATCCTGAATCTGCATATGCAATAGCAAAAGGACTACCTAACCATAAGAAAAGATATCTTAGTGATTTTAATGGACGGTTTAAACCCTCCAAAATGCTTGGGTGAATTTCTGGTCCACTATAGTCTATAAAATAAATGTAAAGCGTGGCGAAGAAGCATAAAACCGCTAGTAAAGAAAATGTTCTTATGTAAGATACTTTGTTTTTTAATTCAGAACAGAATACTGGAAAAAGAATAATCCAAATCAACATCCCGTTAGCAAAGCTGAAAGTAGCGATTAGGCAATTAGAGATATATAACAAAAAAAGACCGAGATTATTAAGCTTTTTATGAAAATAATAAAATAAAATTATAAGCAAAGGAGGAATGAGTGTAATTACCTGAATGCTTGTTAAATGAGATAATGCTTGAGTCGGAGAAAATAGTAAAATGGATATAATAAATGAGTAAAAGATTTGATAGTTTTGTTTTTGAAATAATTTTAATAACAAGAAAAAACACAATACGCTTAATCCAAAACGGATAAAGATTACATGAGTAATATCGAGTCCAGATATTTTACTTAAACTGTAGTAAAGAACTTTGGGGAAAATCTTACGACTTTCATTGTGTTGAGAAATAAAATCTTGAAACGTAAGATTTGTATCCACTGACTTCAATAGGATATGTCCTGGCGTATCCCATTCGTCAGCTAAAAGCACATTATGAGAATTATTATAAATTAGAACTCCAAGGAAAAGTACGGGTAGGAGTAAAATATATTTGATTTTATTCTTAATGAAATTCACCCTAATTTTCTAACTAATTGAAAAATCATAGTAATCGATTTAAAGATTTTGTGGGTACTCCTTCCTGCAAACCTATCTCTGAAACTGATCTTGACCCACAGTATTTTAAACCTTTTTTCTGCCTCATAAGTAAGAAGCATATTACTAAGTTCTACATCATAATCTTTTTCCATTAATTGACTTAGAACATTGCATTGAAATAATCTATATGGAACATTCGGATCTCTTGAAAACCTCATAGTACAAAGAAATACAAAAAGAGAAATTATCCTACTTGTAATCAGGCGAAAAAGACCATCTTTTCTCGTTTTACGATAGCCATATATTATCGGATTATTTGATTTTTGATTCCAGAATATAGAAAAAAATTTTGGGTCACACTGACCATCAGAGTCAATTTGAAGAACCCATTTTGGATTCAATTCCAGAGCTTTTAGATAACCCCAAATACAAGATTTTCCGTGACCAGAATTTTTTTTCCGCAAAATTATTAGATTCTCATTAGGTATTTCTGCAGTTCTGGAGATTTCACTTGTATTATCAGTCGAACCGTCATCTACCAATAAGAATCTGTAACTTGCTATACTTAAGGCATTGAGTGCAGCATGCCATTCCTCAATCACCTTTTTCGCAACCTCTCCTTCGTTAAAGGTTGGTGCCATGACGATTAAATCAATCGATTCCATTTGAATTGGCTATTTTTTGAAAGGCATCAAGTCCTTTCTTTATAGCTTCATCGGTATTGATGTAGGTATATTCCGCCAATCTACCAACAAAATAAACCTTGTCTTTATGAGAGGTTTCTTCAGCAAGTTGCTTATATTTAAGGTATAATTCTGAAGAAGCTGGCTGTGGTACTGGATAGTAAGGATCACCAACGGATTGAGGGTATTCATAGGAAACAGTAGAGGTATTTATATTCTGTTTTGTTACATGTTTGATTTCTACGCTTCGAGTATATTTGTGGTCGTTGGGATAATTTATTTGTACGCAGGGTTGTACTAATTTCTCTTTGTATGTTTTCCATTCGAATTGAAGGGATCGCCATGGCAATCTTCCAAGGCAATAGTTGAAATACTCATCAACTGGTCCAGTGTATACAGTAGCAATTTTTGGAATGATAGTTTTTTTCAAATCCTCAAAGTTAGTATTTCCTTTAAAAAAAATATTTTTGCTTTCAATCATTCTTGAAAACATTTTAGTAAAACCATCCTTTGGCATGACCTGGTGAGTTGCATTAACATAAGACTCATCACGGTTTAGACGAATAGGTACTCTTCCGCATACACTAGGGTCCAAGTCCTTGGGGTGGATGTCCCATTGTTTAAGGGTGTAGCCTAGATAAAAGTCCTCATACAATTCCTTTCCAAGTCTGGACAATATAAATTCTTCGGAATTTTTTGGATTTTCTTTATGTACTCGTAATGAATGAAGCAACTTAAGGGCTGTATCCTCATCAAGCTCTTGGTTGAAGTATTTCTCGAGCGTTGATAAATTAATGGGAATGGGGTAAAGTTTATTTCTTACTGATGTTTTAACTATATAATTACCGGGAATCCAACTGGTGAACTTTGATAAATAACTAAAAACATCTTCGTAACTGGTTCTGAAATAGTGCGGTCCGTATTTATGAACGAGTTGGTCATGAGAATTTATACAATCGTGGCAATTACCAGCAATATGTTCTCTTTTGTCGATTATTAAGCTTTTCCAACCTTTAACTTGAGCCGCACGTTCTGCAATTGTGCAGCCAACTGGACCAGCACCCACAATTAGCAAGTCTATCTCTTGCTTATCTATCCTTTTTCCCATATGGCAATATATTCAAATTGATTTTCGTCTGCAGTAAATTTCTTCTTCATTTTTAAGGAGTCATTCTGGAGACCTAAGACTTGAATCATAAATTCGTTAAAAGTTTTTGAGTCCCAGATGTTAAGATGTTCGCGTCTTTTTAAAAATCCTTCCAGTGCAGACTTTTGAGCTTCTGCTGAAGCGTTAATTAATTTCTTATGAATATAAGTGATAATCTCCTGATAGTCCTCTGGGATAGGGTGGGCTGGTTCTCTTTTTATTCTATCTTGAATAGATTGGAAAGTTGTTAGGGGTCTTTCCTGATCGAAAGTATATTTTTTGTCTGGAACAGCTATTACCAAATGTCCTCTTGGTCGAAGTACTCTTATGCATTCAAGTACAGCAAGTACCGGATTGAATAAGTGTTCAATCACATGATTAATGATCACAAAATCAAATTTTTCATTTTCGAATTTGGAGAGGCCATTTTGGTCGAGGTCAATTATATGGTCGATTTCAACTAGATTTTGGTGATCAACTTCTGGAAATAAATCTTTTGCTTCTTCAGTTGAAATAACATCACAATACTCGACCGTGCATTGATCAGGTAATGTAGCCGGATGTTCGAAGGGGCCAATTTCTATACCTCTTCCATCAAGTAATTTATAAATGTCGGTCCTCTTCCTTAGAAAAATAGGAACATCTTGATCATTAATATTGGGGCTAGGTTTGGTTGCCCAAAGAGCTGTTGTTGCTGCTAGTTCAAAGTTTTTTTCTTTTGCAAGATTTTTCACAAAGGGTTTTTCCAAGTATTGAACAGGGTCGGCAAGTAATTCTTGCACGGACATACTCAAAAATGATTTTTTTGTTTCATCATCCAATCCACTTGCCCAGCTATTTAGAATCCAAGTTAAGGAAAAGATAGGTAGACCACTTGCAATAACATCTTGGTTGTCGATTTCTAAAAAATCTTCAAAAAGGTTTTTTAGACCTGAGTGCGTCATATTGTAGTAGTGGTCAGGGAAGTCATGGTAAGGACACATTAATGGCACCACGCAATAAAGCTTGCCCTCAGGTTTTAAAACTCTGGAGATTTCTGCAGCACATTTAAATGGATCTCTGACATGCTCAAGTACATTTAAAGAAAGAACGGCATCAAAACAGTTATCAACAAACGGAAGCTTCTCTCCAATACCCAGAACATCTGTAGTTTCATAAGGAACGATTTCAAAATTAACCACATTATCTAGGTACTCTGGTCTTTTCCCGGATCCACAGTCTAAAATTAGTCCTTCACGGTTTTTTTCAATGAGTTCGCGTGCGAAACGATCATAACCATGGGCTGAAATATTTTCAGTTGTCTTAAGATCGTATTCTTTGCGAAGAGAATTAGGAAGAAAATCAAAATTATTTTTATTTTTGATGTAATCTTTCCTAGGACTAATGATCTTTTCGATTTTTCTTAGTTTGATTTGTTTTTTTTGTAGAAAATCTTCCATAAATTTTATGATCTTGGCGGAAAACTGAGTGAGAAATCTTCAGAGTCCAATGAAAGGTTAGGATTATAGAATGAATCATTCATAAGAGTATCACTCCACTTTTTTTGCATGAATAAAACTTCTTTTTGAAATCTTTTCTTCTGGGTTATTGTCTTTTCTAATCCTCGTGAAGCAGATTCATGATGAATCATAACGGAGTAAGGAGTCCACAAATTTCTAAATCCTGCTTGTAATACTTTCAGGCAAAGGTCGACATCATTAAAGGCGACTTTGAGATTCACTTCATCAAATCCTCCAACTTGTTCAAAAATTCCTTTTTTCACAACTAGGCACGCAGCCGTAACTGCTGAATAATTTTGCACAAGTTTTAGCCTATGTTTGTATCCGGAATGAGTTGAAGGGTAATTTTTGAATGAATGACCTGCTACACCTCCTATGCCAATAATGACCCCTGCATGTTGGATAGTTTTGTTTGGATAAAGTAACTTTGCACCCACACATCCTATATTTTTTCTAATGGCATGTGAAACCATTTCATGAAGCCATTCGGGATGTGTAATTTCAATGTCGTTGTTGATAAAAGCTAAGATATTTCCATTTGCTAGTTTAACTCCATAGTTGTTGATGTAAGAGTAATTAAAGAAGCCTTTTACTCGGATTACTTTGATATTTTTGATTTCAGATAATTGCTCAAAATACTTGTGTGAATTCTCTTCAATAGAGTCGTTATCCAAGATCAGTATTTCAAAATTCTTATATTCTGTTATTTTTAAAATGCTATCTATGCATGTTTTCAATAAGTCAATTCTGTCTTTTGTCGGAATAAGAATGGACACTAATGGTTCATCCGATGGAATCGCGTAGGCAATTCTCCAATATCCATTTTTCTTGTCTACAAGTTTTGGAGTAGCTTTGAGAGACCTTCTTTTAATCGTGTCCTCTAGTGTTTTTAAGGCTGCTTCATGAACATAGCTTTTCGTTGTAAGCGAACTTGCCGTCGATTTCGATGATGCTCTCCAGTGATACAGAATTTCAGGAATGTGGGAAATCTCCTCTTTTTTCAATCGTTCAGTAATTCTAAGAAAAAGGTCCCAGTCTTGAGCCCCCTCAAATCCCTCCCTGAAACCATTGCTTTTTCTTAGAAGCTCAATTTCACAGCAAGCCAAATGACAGATATAATTTTGAGACAGTAGTAGATCAGGATTCCATTTGGTCTTGAAATGATGGTCATACCGATTCCCTTTTTCATCGATCTTGTCTTCATCACTGTATAAGAAGCGTACTTTTGGAGATTTGTTAATTTCTTCTACGATTCGGAGTAAGGAGTGCTCTCTAAGTTCATCGTCATGGTCAAGAAAGATGGCAAAAGTTCCTTGTGCGATATCTAAGGCTGCATTACTAGTTTTTGAAATGTGACCTCGTTCTTCTATGAAAATAAGTTTAATTCTAGAATCCTTTTCGGCATAGGATTTCAAAATATTTTTTATGTTCGGATTTACCGAAGAATCATCAGCAATGCACAATTCCCAATTTGAATAGATTTGTTTAATGACCGATTGAATTGCTTTATGAAGAAACTCTTCTTCGGGATCGCAAACTGGCATTAGTATAGAGATTTTGGGAGTTGTTTTAAGTCTGTCCAATTTTTCCTTCCAATTTTCAAATTCTGAGGCCTTGGTTGTATTGTATTTCCTTACCCATTCAGAGTAGGTTCTAATGATTGTAATATTCGATGAAGAAAGTGAGCCCTTATTAGATTTGGTAAAAGGATCCACAAATTTTCTTCTCAGAAATCTCATCCAAGACGTTATGACCCATGAAAAGCTACTCTGCATTCTCCGAATTTTGTCTTTATGTAACTCAACTTCTCTTAGGTAAAAACTTAAGTCATGCTCATTTTTTTCGACTATATTCTCTAAGGAGGAAACATGACTTTTAAGAGAACCAACAAGATTTTCTCTGTGTACTTTATCCTTTTCCAGAGTTGAGATGTGATTTTCTCTGTGTACCTTATCCTTTTCCAGAGTTGAGATGTGATTTTCCCTGTGTACTTTATCTTTTTCCAATGTAGAGACATGATTTTTCAAAGATGTAATTTGACAGTCATGGTCAAATTTCTCTTTGTGTAAATCGATGATGTTTTTGTCTAAGCGATCTATTGTAGCCAACGAACCGTACAATGTAGGCGAATGCACTTTTTCTTTCTTTAGTGCAATCAAGCTGTTTGATAGATTGACCTTAAGAAAATCAGATTTTGTCGATTCGGGTTTGGTATTCTGGTCTAGGATTGCTTGTCTTAACCAAAAATAAGAGATTATGCTGTCGCTGAATGTGGCTCTTAGGTTCTCAAGAAAATTCAAAGATCGTAGCTCTTCTGAGGAGTATTGCCAAAATCTAACCATATCTTCCTCAAAGAAATGTGTTTGGTGAGCAAATTCAAAGTCAATAATCCACACATTACCGTCTGAGTTTCCCAAAATATTACGAGGAGCAAGATCTCCGTTTGACCATCTTTTCAATGGATCTTGTTTAGAAATATAATTTTCAATGGCTGGGAACATTTCGTTTTCAAGAATCTTTTTATCTAAGTCTTCAAGCACAGAAATCTTAAAAATCTCTGATTTAAGGAGATGCAACTCCTCTAACCACTCGCCAAAAGTCGATTTTGCAATCTGATCATCTAATTTTTCTTTAATTGTTAAAAATAAATCTTGAGATTTCTTTGGGGACTTGAGGCTTAATTGATCAATTGGAATTCCATCGACGAATTCTTGCCCCATTAGAAAAATTTCTGGTTTTGACCCTTGGTTTATGAAAAGAGGTTTGGGTACAAATTGGGGAAGCAAATCTTTAAAAAGTGTCTGCTTATCAAAGTTTTTGGCTAAATCTTCTCCAAAAGTTAAATGAATGTCTTTTTTAGAATTGTGCGTTGAAAGTCTGTAAAACTTTTTTCCTTTAAAATTTGAATCTAAATTCGGGTTTAAACATGAAAGCTTCCCATTATGCTCAATTTCTTGAGGAATAAGAGATATAATATCATCAAATGATGGGTAGTCAGTTTGCTTCATTTAGCTTGCTTCAATGATAAAGCTAGGGGCAAAAAAATGAGCAATATTCATTTTCGCCAATGACTTATAAAGATGTTCTAATTTTTCTTGGTTAGGCAACGGGGTACCATCGATGCCATCATGTTCATTGATCCAGTTATCTTTTAACAAAAAATCATTGAACGGACTGCCCATGTCTGAGATTGGGAAGATCTTTTCAATTAATTTGTAGTCGGGTACTGACACAAAAAATTTGGTTTTTTGAAAACCTGCTTTCTTAAGCAACTCTTTGTAATCAGCAAGCGAGTGTACAAGGCATTTTCTGGCGTCGATATAATCTTCACCGAAAAAATTCTTTGCAAAGTCTTTTCCGTAAATCATGACATCCTCGAAACCATGGTGGTCATCTCTAGCTCCCATTAAGTATTTTAAACCTAGACGATTTTCGATTCCAATAATTAGTTTTCCATTCTGTGAAAGTTCAGACTTTGTTTTCTTCAGAAATTCAATTTGTGCATGCTCCGGTGCAGGTGAATCGTTAAAAGAACCAACCCATTCTAAGACGCCAATACTCAAAATAAGATCGAATTCATCTTGGAATTCAACTTCAAGATAATCGGCACCCAAAAAAAACATATTCTGTTTAACATTCTCCTGTTCTGAAATCGCGTCAATAAATTCCAACCTTTCTGGAGTAGGTTCTATTGCGCAAACATGATTGCTCTTTGCAAGTGGGATTGAGAATTGTCCCCATCCTGCCCCAACGTCGAGGATAGAAAGTTTTTTTGGTTTTATAAATTCATCTATGAATTTCGTACGTTTTGAACTCGTTATGATGTCAAACAACCAAGGCTGAGAATGAGCAAATTTTCGTTGAACAACAGTACGCCAATCAGTACCTTTTCTAATTTCTTTAATTACGGAATATAAATTACCCTCACTTGTATCGCGGTAATAATTTGGGGATCTGCGAATTTGATAGCTTTGTCCTGAAGGAAGACGGATGTCGTTTCCAAAAGCTGAGAAATTTATGGACAGTTCGTGCGGTGCAGTCGACAAATGCAAAGAAATATTAGAGTCGTTTACTGTCATACTAAGTTTTTAATCCTGGCAGAATTAAAACAGTATTTCATTTGTGTTAATGAATAGTAATTTAGAGGAAAAACCATAAAAAGATGAGCAAAGCCTGGAAAAAAAAAACAATCGTATCACCAATCCACATCGGAGCAACATCCTATTCTATGTCGATTTTTGAAAAGCAATTTGCACAACCAAATGATCCGTCAGTACAAATGATTTTTACTTCTAAAACATCATATCGTCTATGGACAATTTCTAGATTTTTGTCCTCGAATCGTGTTACACCTAAGGAAATGAAGTAATCACCTTCATTCAAATTACAATACTGAACAAATTTAACTAAAACTTTATCATCCTTTTTTAAATCTTTTGTAGCTATTTTAGCAAAATGAGTATTTTGACCATAAACCTGCTGTCCTTTAGCATCTTTTATGGTTAATGCATAAATAGGATGTGTAAATTTATCTTTTGCGGAAACCTGAAATGAAACCGTAAATTTTTCTCCCGATTGCAAGACTTTTGTTTCAAGATTTTCACTATTGAAAAGTTTAATTTTGTTAATTTCAGCTTTATCCCCTCCATATGCAAATTCTTTAGATGGCGGTTCTTCTTCATCAATAATTTGCTTTCTTTTGATTCCGCTCTTGCCCTTAAAATCATTGGGAGATGAACTTTCATCTAAGGATAAAATTTTGGAATATTCATTAATTACATCGATGGGCTTACCTTTTGCCATCAAAGACCCATTATGTAAAAGCACCGATTGTGAGCATAATCTAGCAACTGAATTCAAATCATGGGAGACCAGAATCAAAGACCCTCCCTTGCTTAAAAATTCCTCCAGAAAAGCGAAACACTTTAATTGAAACCTTGCGTCCCCAACGGCTAAAGCTTCGTCGACAATCAGGACTTCAGGATTCACTTGTACGAGTACTGCAAAAGCTAACCTCAAGACCATACCACTGGAGTAAGTGCTAACTGGTTGATGGAAAAAATCACCAATTTCAGCAAATCCTTCGATGCTTTCTAATTTTGATTTAATCTCTTCTTTTCCCATTCCAAGAATTTTTCCGTTAATAAAAACATTTTCCTTGCCTGTGAAATCAGGATTAAATCCGGAACCTAACTCAAGCAAAGCAGCGACCTGTCCATTTACTGAAATATTTCCGGAAGTTGGTTGGAGAGTTCCAGCTATGATCTGGACGAGAGTGCTTTTGCCAGATCCGTTGAGACCAATAATCCCAAGGGATTCTGATTTCTTAATTTCTAAGGAAACATCTTTAAGTGCAAAAAAATTCTCTCTAGTATCTTTCTTATTCTTATTTCCGAAAAGTGTTTTTTTAAATATTTCCCATCTTTCACTTCTAGAGTTGGGATTTCCAGTTGGGTTTATGTGATATGTCTTGTTAATTTCACTGAGCTCTAAAACATTATCTTTGTTTGTACATGGAGGCATAATGTCAGTTTGTCTTAATTTTAATGAATTGTAAACGCCAGTCAACGGACACAAAAAAGCCTGATCCTAAGATCAGGCTTTTTTTGTGTTACTTAAATATTAATTTACTCGAAGTCGAAAGCGGCAACAATCGCTTAACCATAATAAATTGAAGAGCACCCAAAAGTGCTACTAGCAAGAAGGAGGAGGAAATGATCAACGTTTTCATATTGCAAAATTTGATTTTAAAAACTGCATTTTTCATTATCACAATGCCCTAACAAGTGAATTGTTCCTTTGTGTTCGTAACATTGCGCTTCTGTTGCATAACTGGTACAAAACTGCTTTGGGTATGATCTTAATTTCTTGGTTTTGCTGAAGAGAAAATTCTTAATCAAATTGCAAATGCTGTGATTGTGTGCAATGAGAGTGGGATGTATATCATCCTTGGCTCAACCGGCTATTTGGCTTCAAGTTTTACTAGGCATTTTGTTGCCAAAGGGATAAATCCAGTTTGCTTGAGTCGAAATGATCTGAATTATTTTGATGCAGCATTGTTAAGAGATTTTCTTAAATCCAGAAAATCAGCTTTTCTCATTAATGGAGCAGGTTTTACCGGAAAACCGAATGTGGATGCTTGTGAGTTGGCCAAGGCTGAATGTTTAAAGGGGAATGCCGTGCTTCCTGGGATTATTCGGGAAGTTTGTGAGGATTTGAGGATTTCCTGGGGGCATATATCTAGTGGGTGTATTTATTCGGGGCGTAGAAGTGACGGAAAGGGATGGACGGAGGAGGATGAGCCCAATTTTTCTTTTCGTGATGGCCCGTGTAGTTTCTACAGTGGATCCAAAGCCTTGGGAGAAGAGGTTTTGGCGGGGGCGGAAAATTGTTTTGTTTGGAGGCTTCGTATTCCTTTTAATGAAGAAAGAAGTCCGAGGAATTACATTCAGAAATTAGTAAACTACGATTCTTTACTTGAGGCTGAAAATTCTGTTTCCCACTTGGATGAGTTTGTCGAGAAATGTGTGGATTGCTTTGAGAAAGATATTGAACCGGGGGTTTATAATATGACGAATCAAGGGTCGGTTACGACTCGGCAAGTTACGGAATGGATGATCGAAGAAGGGGTAACGGATAAAGGGTTCAAGTTTTTTGAAAATGAAGAACAATTCATGCAAAAGGCGGCAAAAACACCCCGATCAAATTGCGTGCTTGATACTTCCAAGGCGGAAAAGGCTGGTATTGGTATGCGGCCTGTAGAGGAAGCCATGCGGGATTCAATGCGCAAAATGGCCAAGGAGGTCATGGTTTGAATACGATTCTTGTTACCGGAGGCCTTGGTTTTATTGGCTCTAACTTTGTCCGTATGCTTTTGGCAAAAAATCTACATGACCTGGTGATTAATTTGGACAAGCAGACTTATGCTGGTAACCCAGAAAATCTTCAGGAATTTGAAGGTAGTGAGAAATACAAATTTATAAAAGCTGATATTTGTGATCAGGAAGCAGTTGCTGAGGTATTGTCGCAATACCAAGTTGATGCAGTAGTGAATTTTGCAGCCGAGAGTCATGTGGATCGCTCCATTGATGGTCCTGAACCTTTTGTGCAGACCAATGTGGTTGGCACCTTGCGTTTACTTGAGGCGACGAAGGATTATTTAAGCAACATTGCCACTGAGAAAAAGGAAAGCTTCCGTTTTCTGCATGTTTCAACAGACGAGGTATACGGCTCCTTAGGATTTTCCGATCCTGCCTTTTCAGAGTCGACACCCTATGCACCGAATAGTCCATACTCTGCCTCCAAAGCTTCGGCAGATCACTTAGTTCGAGCCTACCATCATACTTTCGGGTTGCCGGTGCTGACCACAAATTGCTCTAATAATTACGGGCCTTATCAATTCCCGGAAAAGTTGGTTCCTCTTATGATTTTAAATGCATGTGAAGGGAAGAATCTGCCGATCTATGGAGATGGTTCTAATATCCGTGACTGGCTTCATGTGGAAGATCATTGTACAGGAATACTTGCGGTTCTTGAAAAAGGAAGGGTAGGGGAAACCTATTGCATCGGGGGTGCTTCGGAAAAAACAAACTTAGAAGTGTTGGACTCTTTATGTCAAATTCTTGATAAGTTGCACCCAAGTGGTGCTCCGCATTCTCAATTAAAAACATTTGTAAAAGACCGCCCTGGTCATGATCATCGTTACGCGATTGACTTTACAAAGATTCAAATTGAATTAGGTTGGGTGCCATCTTACACATTTGATGATGGCATGAAGCAAACGGTAGACTGGTATATCAACCACCAAGAATGGTGCAGTAATGTGACCTCAGGGAAGTATCAAAGAGAGAGGTTGGGGGCATCATGAGTAAACGAAAAGGGATCGTTCTGGCTGGAGGGTCGGGGACACGGCTCTATCCATTGACCATGGCAGTGAGCAAGCAGTTGATGCCTGTCTATGATAAGCCGATGATTTACTACCCGATCTCAATTTTGATGTTATCGGGAATTCGGGAAATTTTAATTATTTCAACACCCCGCGATTTACCGATGTTCCAGGAATTACTTGGTGATGGCTCAAGATTTGGAGTTTCTTTCAGCTATGAAGAACAACCAAGCCCTGATGGCTTGGCTCAGGCGTTTATTATAGGTGAACAATTTTTGGGGGCTTCTGGCTCAACCCTGATTTTAGGTGATAATGTATTTTACGGGCATGAATTGGAAAAGATTTTAGACGATGCCGGACAAAAAGAAAAAGGTGCCACTATTTTTGGGTACCATGTATCCGACCCAGAGAATTACGGAGTGGTTGAGTTTGATCCATCCGGCAAGGCAGTATCTCTTGAGGAAAAGCCGGAAGTCCCAAAATCTCAATACGCTGTTCCTGGCCTTTACTTTTATGACCAGCAAGTCTCTGCTATTGCAAAAGAACTAAGACCTTCTCCGCGGGGTGAACTTGAAATAACTGATTTAAATCGCGTTTACCTTGAGGCGGGGCAACTTTCGGTTGAAGTGATGGGTCGTGGAACCGCTTGGCTGGATACAGGAAGTCATGACAATTTGGCCTCTGCTACAGATTTCGTAAAAGTTATAGAACGTCGCCAAGGTCTTAAAATTGCCTGTTTGGAAGAAATTGCCCTTTACAAAGGTTGGATGAATTTGGAACAGCTAGAAAAGCAAGCTACAGCCCATGGATCTTCTTCCTATGGGTTGTACTTGAAATCGATTATTTCTCGACCTTTGAAAGATCAATAATTTAAAAACATATCAACGCATCATGATGCGTTGATGAATAATCTTGATTTCTCATTCGAATATGTTGGAATGATGGAATGTCTAAATCCTTCATTTTTTCTTCTGAATCGGTTGGCGAAGGTCACCCGGATAAAGTTTCGGATTTCATTTCCGATAGTATCTTAGATGCCTGCCTTAAACAGGACGCCGCAAGTCGTGTTGCCTGTGAGACTCTTGTAAAAAGTAATTGTGTCACCATTGCCGGAGAAATCACGACTTCCTCAGAATTTAACTATGAAGAGGTTGTAAGGGAAGCTATTCGTGACATTGGATACATAAACGATGATGACATATTTCATGCAGATAAAGTTTTCATAACCAACCAGCTTACAGCTCAGTCACGCGATATTGGACAGGGGGTTGATGCAACTGCTGCGGACGGTAAGGGTACTAACGAGCAAGGTGCCGGAGACCAAGGTATTATGTTTGGCTATGCTTGTAATGAGACGGATGAATTGATGCCTGCACCCGTAATCTTTGCTCACCGTATTCTTCGTAAAATGGCAGAAGTTCGGAAATCTACTAATGATGCTCCTTGGTTGCGTCCTGATTGCAAATCACAAGTTGCTCTCAAGTACGATCAGGGCGAAATGGTTGGAATTGAAAATGTTGTAGTATCCACTCAGCACGCGGATGCTGTTGATAACGAAACGATTCGTTCCTTCATCACGGAAGAAATTATCAAGCCATCCTTGCCCGCTGCATTACTTTCCTCCAGTACGGAATATTTAATCAACCCTACCGGCCGCTTTGTTGTTGGTGGCCCGGAAGGAGATTCAGGACTGACTGGACGTAAAATCATTGTCGATACCTATGGAGGATGGGGAAGGCATGGTGGCGGAGCTTTTTCGGGGAAAGACCCCAGCAAAGTCGACCGTTCTGCGGCCTACATGTGTCGATGGGTTGCGAAGAATGTGGTGGCCGCAAAGCTTGCAGACCGTGCAGAGATTCAAGTAGCCTACGCCATTGGTCACCCTCATCCTACCAGCATTACCATTGATTGCTTTGGGACCGAGAAAGTAGAAGAATCAAAAATTCAGCAGGCGATTCAAGAAGTTTTTAATTTCCAGCCTGCTGCCATTGTTTCACAACTCGACTTACTCCGTCCCATCTACCGCCAAACTACTCATTATGGGCATTTTGGTAAACCTGATTTACCATGGGAGCAAACCTCGAAGACAGATGCTCTTATCCGGGCAGTCTCCTAATTAATTGATCTAACATTCTTTGACCATCGTTATTTAACCCATGACCACAATGACAGAAACCATCACCCCCACACTTGACTACAAAGTCGCCGACATCACACTTGCTGAATTCGGCAGAAAAGAAATTTCAATAGCTGAGCATGAGATGCCCGGTTTAATGTCAACCCGTGACAAATACGGTCCCTCCAAGCCCTTGGCTGGTGTCAAAATCATGGGATCTTTACACATGACAATCCAAACGGCGGTGCTCATCGAGACACTCGTTGAGCTTGGTGCTGATGTTCGTTGGTGTTCATGCAATATTTTTTCCACCCAAGACCACGCGGCCGCAGCGATAGCAGCCGCTGGCATTCCTGTGTTTGCCTGGAAGGGAGAAACGCTGGACGACTATTGGGATTGCACATGGAATGCTCTAACTTGGCCAGATGGATCTGGTCCTGACCAAATTGTGGATGACGGTGGAGACTCAACTTTGCTGATTCATAAAGGTGTTGAATTAGAAAATGGCAGCGACTGGGTTCATTCAGATTCCGAAAGCGAAGAAGAAGCCGTGATCAAAAAACTTCTCATCAAAACTCATGCCGAAAGACCCATTCACTGGTCAAAGGTGGCGGAAAATGTGGTAGGAGTCTCTGAAGAAACCACCACTGGTGTTCTTCGTCTTCTTCAGATGCAAGAGCAGGGTAAGCTTCTTTTCCAAGCCATCAATGTCAACGACTCAGTAACTAAATCCAAATTTGATAATAATTATGGGTGTCGCCACTCTTTGGTCGATGGTATCAAACGTGCCTTGGATGTCTTAATTTCTGGTAAAGTCGCGATGGTATGCGGCTACGGCGATGTCGGTAAAGGATCTGCGGATTCACTTGCCAACGAGAAAGCCCGGGTAATGGTTTCTGAAGTAGACCCAATTTGTGCACTCCAAGCATGTATGTCCGGTTACCAAGTCACCACTATTGAGGATGCACTTGAAACTGCGGATATTTTTGTCACCACAACTGGTAATAAAGATATCATCACAGCTGATCACATTAGCCGTATGAAGGATCAAGCCATTGTTTGCAATATTGGTCACTTCGACAACGAAATCCAAGTTGCTGAATTAGAAAATATGCCAGGCGTCACCAAAGAAATTATCAAAGAAGATAGTGTCCCAGGTGGACCTGTAAGCCGATTTACTTTTCCTGACGGTAAAAGTATTTATCTTCTCGCAGAAGGCCGCTTAATTAATTTGGGTTGTGCAACGGGTCACCCTAGTTTTGTGATGTCTAACAGTTTCACCAACCAAACAATTGCTCAAATCGATATACGAAATAATCCCGACAGAGAAATTGGGGTAACTCGTTTAAGTAAAGAGTTGGATGAGGAAGTCGCTCGTTTGCACCTTGATAAACTCGGTGCTAAGCTAACAAAACTTACAGATGAACAGGCCGGCTATATTGGGGTATCTGTTGATGGTCCTTACAAACCAGAGCACTACCGCTACTAATCTAATTTCTTAGAGTTTAATAAGACCGCGACTCAAATAGAGTTGCGGTCTTTTTTTTGATACATTGACCGAAATCAATGGAAAGGTTATACCTGTTACCTAATTAATGTTTTACGATGAAACAAAAGTTTATTTGAAGGCGGGCAAAGGAGGAGATGGTTGCATGTCTTTTTTGCGGCAAAAATACATGCCCAACGGCGGCCCTAATGGAGGGAATGGCGGTCGTGGAGGAGATGTGTACCTTTTGGCTGATGAAAATATTTCTGATTTACGCGCCTTTCATTTCAAAAAACATTGGAATGCTAAAAACGGGGAGCCGGGTCGTGGAAGTGATCAAAATGGAAAAGGTGGAGCTGATTGCGTGCTCAAGGTTCCTTTGGGTACTGAAGTAAGAGAAGTAGAATCCAATGAAATAGTTTGTGAACTTCTAAATCATGAACAAGAATTTCTTGCATTAGAAGGGGGTAAAGGAGGACGTGGGAATGCAACCTTCAAGTCATCCGTTAATCAAACTCCCCGACAGTTCACCGAAGGCAAGCCAGGTTTAGAAGGTAATTTTGTCTTTACCCTTAAGACGATTGCAGATGTCGGCTTAGTTGGTTTCCCAAATGCAGGAAAGTCTACGCTCCTCAATGTTCTGTCGAACGCGACCCCTAAGGTCGCTTCTTATCCTTTCACTACATTAGTCCCAACAGTGGGTGTGATTGATTATCCAGAAGACTTTGCTTCCATTACCATGGCTGATGTCCCTGGCTTGATTGAGGGGGCTGCAGAAAATCGGGGTTTGGGGCACCGCTTCCTTCGTCATGTTGAGAGATGTAAGTTGTTGCTCTTTTTATTGGATATGGCTGCAACGGACGAAAGAGACCCAGCCGAAGATTTTGAACATCTCCAAAAAGAACTTTTGGATTACGATCCGAGGCTTGCAGAAAAACCATTTGTCGTTGTCGGTAATAAAAATGATGAAGAAAACGCAGTGGAAAATATAAAAGAATTTCAAAAACGATTTCCTGAAATAAAACCTCTTTTTATCTCTGCGGTTCTCGAAGAAGGTTTGGAGGAATTAAAGAGTATACTTTTGAAAAAATTAAAAGAAGCATGATTCTTTTTTTTGTACTTGATTTACACAATCGCTTGTGCAAAAAGAACGGGCATGAACAACAATACGGTGGAAATCAGGAGGGGAGGGAGGTTGAAGCATTTTAACCGGGAAACCGGATTCTATGATGATCCAGATAAACCTTTGCTAATGCCTCTCATCAAGGGGGAGAGCCAAGAGCAAAGAGCGGAAAGAATTTTGCGAAAGTTGGAGTCGTCCTCCAATTATCTCGAAAATGTGCTGGATGTATTAAATCGGGTGAGTCGATAAAATGGTACAGAAAATTTTAGACTCATTAAGTGCAATTGCCTCCCAAATGGGAAAAAAAGGTGGAGTGTCGGGAAAGGGAAAAGCTAAAAAACGGGGGAACTCATCTTATTATCGTGACATGCAAAGAAAATCAGTGGCTTCCCGATTGGCTAAATCCAAAAGCCAATCCAAGAATTCGACTTAGCCTGATCTTCCTGGCTGATAGTACTTTTCCCAAGTAACTCGAAGTAAGAAATACATTAAATCGCCATTCGCTTTTCTTCGGAACGGGTGAACACTGGCTTCAAGTCTGTCGACTCAATTTCGTTAAGTTGATAGCCCTGCTCGGCAAAGCTCATAAGCCCCTGCAAATCTTTTATGCGGTTTTTGATCAAATAAGCACTCATATACCCCCGTGCTTTTTTAGCGTAAAAGCTGATGATCTTAAATTGCCCATTCTTCTCATCTTTAAATACAGGAGATATTATCTGAGTTTCGATTTCTTTCTCTTTGGCCGCTTTAAAGTATTCCTGGGACGCCAAGTTTACGAGAAATTCGGATTTCGATTTAGTTAAGTCATGATTGATAGACTGAACTAACCGTTTCCCCCAAAAGGCGTAAAGGTCTTTCCCTGCCGGGTTGGCATATAAAGTACCCATTTCCAATCGGTGCGCCTGAATTAAATCCAAAGGTTTAAGGATCCCGTATAGTCCGGACAAGATGCGAAGATGCTTTTGGGCAAAAGTAAAATCATTCTTATTAAATTCCCACGCTCGTAAGCCCTCATACACATCCCCTTTAAAAGCAAGTGCTGCCTGTTTGGCATTGTCCGGGCTGTGGGAAGAAGTCCAGTCCTGGTAGCGCGATCGGTTCAGTTCGGCCAGCTTGGGGCTGATCCCCATAAGGCCACTGATTTCATCCGATGACATGGCCGCAAGTCCCTGAATCAAGTTAGCAGATAAGTCCAAAAAGTCAGGCTGTGTGCAAATTGATTGTGAGGAAGGCGTTTCAAAGTCCAGAGTCTTGGCTGGAGAAAGCAGAACGATCATTTTGACCTTTTATGATTATTCCTTCTCAAAAGTCAAATTATGTAAAATTAGATTTTTATTTGCATAAATACACTAAATGTGTAAATACTTAAGAAGTGTATTTATTCCTCTTGTAATAATCGTTACCCAAATTAACCCACCAACCTCGAAACCTGCATTAACAACCATGAAAAAAACTCATCCAATTATATATTTTTTAAATTTTCTACTTTTATCCTTTGGGGTGATAATTTGTTTTTTTTCAATTCAGGCTCGGGGAAATACCGGAGGTCTTTCTGTTTCAAAGTTTTATCATGGTTTCTCTCACTGTATGGAGAAATCTGCCAATGAATATCTCATGGAAGAGATTAACATGCACAAATATTCCGAATGGCAAAGTCCTCCAATAACCTATTGGGGACCGAGCAGTAATAATCAAGAGGCTAAGATTACCTATAAATATGCATTTGATGGTAAAGTAACTTATGCAAGAGCCCGTATTCCTTTGGCCGCTTTTAATTTCGGTGCGTCGAGCGGTGGGTCATCTTCAGCTTGGGCTTCAAAGGATGGGGAAAATTGGGAAAGGTTATTGGACAATCCATATCCTGCTAATATTGACAGTTATAAAACATATGAAGACTCTCTTCCCGCGAGTTTACTTGGAGGAAATGAGTTATATGTACAGGTGAGAATGGAAGTATTTGGTTCACCGAATTCTTCGTATACCTTAGCCCAATTTAGTCGTTCAAGTACAAAAGCTTCGAAAGATGTGTATTATGTGGATGTGGAGTACTCAAAAGCATCTGTTTTTGTGAATGACAATGAAAAGCCAAAAGAGGTTAGCACTGAAACCGTTGCTAC
>Ga0206123_10000875_pt1 | contig 29214 bp, 56 predicted proteins | sample Helgoland_Spring_2_FD_160086 | JGI IMG/M metagenome (GOLD analysis project Ga0206123, IMG submission 160086) | Pelagic subsurface seawater microbial communities from Kabeltonne, Helgoland, North Sea - Helgoland_Spring_Bloom_20160316_1 | ecosystem: Environmental > Aquatic > Marine > Epipelagic ...
AGAACGCGCTCGGTCTTCTTACTCTGCCCCTTCTTCCAAGTGTAAACCTTATCCTCGGCAACGCGGGTATCGAAGGGGATCACAGTGAACTCCGCGACCTCTGCCAGCTTGTTAAGCTCGGAGAAGAATGCGGCAAGCATGCCATCGTCAACAGAGCCGGACTGATCGATACTGATCGCAATCTTAGCGTGACGACGGACACGTTTGCCGGGGTGAACCTTTGGGAATCGCTTGTTAAGTCGGCGCGGCGTGCTACGCTTGTCAGCGCGCTGGCTTGTTTTGACGAAGTAACGAAGAACTTTGCGCCAGTCAACCTTTGATGAGATCCGATCCATAATATCGCGCCGCACACCAGACGAGACTGAACCCCAGTTGCGGGACTTTTCAGCCTCTTCGGCTGCCTTCTTGACTGCTTCTTTAAGACGCTCCTTGGCAATCTCATTGACAGTTGCATCACCAGAATCGCCAAAAGCATCGTGGTCGTCAAGTGAGTCAGCATCACCAAACGCATCTCCAGGCTCACCCTCGCCTTCACCTTGCTTCTCCTCGTTTTCCTTCTGCATCTTTTCAAGCTGAACCAGATACCACTCGTAGGTCTGACATGCTGGCAGATCCTTAAATGGGCCTTCACCCGGCATAACGCCCTTCATCGGCTCGGTAGCACCCTCAAGGATGGGGCCGGGATCAGCTTCACAGGGAAGTTTGCCCTTCATCTCTGGCAGGCCATTGATAGACAAGTCCATGGCGATATTATCAATACGCCTGATACCATCAGCCGGCAGGCGCTTGGTCACATGCTCAAAGATAATATGGTAAAACTCATGCATGAGGATACCGAGCTTGTGGTCATCAGACAGAGCAGCAAAGAATACCGGGTTATAGAAAAGCTCAAACTGGGCGCGCTCCTTGTTGACACGCACGCCAGCAGTTGGAATAGAAGTGGTGGCCACCTTATCAATCCGACGCGAGAGCGCGGCAAAGAACGGTTCGCGCATAAGCAGGCGAGCGGTGTGCATGTTGAGATTGAAGGGCTTTTTGGTATCGTCAGTCATTGTTCTTTTCCTTACTCTTATAATATAACGTGTTGGCAGTGCTTTGCAAGCGATATTGTGTCAAGCAAATGTCAAGGAAGTTTATACAAGGCTCTAAGTTTAACCTCATCCAGCCATCCCTGTTGGCCGTCAATGTGTAACTTGAACTCCATGCGCTTGTTGGCCAGATCGCCATACTTGGCGCGCGCAGTTTCTGCGGTGTCAAGGATGATAGCAGGCTTATTGTCGCTGCGCGAACATACAAGATCACCTATTTTAAGTTTATCAGTCCACATCAGAAATAATCAATAAGTCCTCTTCATGAAAAATCATAAGTTCATCGCTCTTTAACCACTTAACTTCGTATTGTATACGATGAGGAGCCTGAACAATGTCGTTGACAACACCGATGCCGTGATGGCCCTTGAAGGGCCGGCCTAGGCTGCCCAGACCGGTTAGCTTAACCAAGTCGCCAAGCCTAGGCGGCCTTAAGAGCGGCCTGAAGGCGCTACTGTGAGCCACCAAGAATCTCCACCAAGTGGTCGCTAACGCGCTTGCCTTCTGATGTCTCTGCCTTGTGCAGTGCAATAACATTCGTAGTGTTGTCAGCTTCGCCGAGTACAGTCCACAACTTCATAGCTACTTCTGAAGGAAGTGACACAAAGTAATCAGCAAGGTTCTGGATCTGCGCTTCTTGCAAGTCTTCTACCAGCACATCGGCCGCAGAAATCTTCTCAATCATCGCAGAGTGATCATTGATACCCCATTCAGAAGTCTTGCTGATCTCACCATTGTCAAGCAGGTCTTCAATAGTTACTTGCCAAGCGTAGTTCTCTGTGAAGTCACGCAAAGACACGGCAGCCTCAAACCCTACAAAAGCAGTGGCCAGATTGAACAGAAGATCGCGGTCGCCACCTTCACCCATTGCACCCGTGGGTGCAGCGGTATCGTTGAATCGCTTCCAGCTACGACGTGACGGGTAAACCTTGTTAGGCTCAAAGTCATCACCATGCTCAAGGTGGCTGCGGTTCTGGTTAATGAAGTCCCACAGAACAGAGTGAACATTGTCCTGCGCCCATGCAAGCCAGTCCTCAGTGGTTGGCTCCACATCGAAAACAGTCCAGCGGTCAAGCTCTGCCGGGTCCATCTCGCCAACTTGGTATTGAGCGCCATGCTCACCACCATTGACGGCAGCGACGATCAGAGTCTCAGGGTGAAGATTCCACCCATTGATCTTGCGGCTATCAGTCAACTCAAAGAGTCCTTGGCGAACCTCCATAGTTGCGCGGTCAACCTCATCAAGAAAGAGCATGACAGGCTGTGTACAAGCAGTGACAAGCCAGTCAGGAGCGTTCCAAGTGGTAGCCTTGCGGCCATCAGATAGGTCAGCCGTGTCAGGCAGACCTAGAAGATCGCCCTCAGTCATCTGTGAAGCACGGCGCTCCACCACAGGCAGGTTGCGCTGCTCTGCAATCTGGTATACCACTTGGGATTTACCGATGCCGTGTGGGCCGCGGACAAGTACGGGAAGGCGCGCATCAAGAATATGAGTAACGGTGCCGAGGAATGTTGTGAAGTCTACTGCCATGGTGTTTTTCTCCGAGAGAGATGAATGTTGTTTCTTTGCCTTACTCTATAAATATAACACGGTAAGGCTTTTCGTCAAGTATTTTCGTGTCAGGGAAATGTCAAGAGACTACAAAAAAGTTTGCACTAAACTGTTGACTTGATTGCGAATGTTGTTGACCCTCTTGGGGTTGTCGGCAAGCCAGTTGATACCGAAGTAAAAAACCCCAGCAAAAATAGCATATCTAAATATATTGTTCATTTTTGTTCCTATCCAAAAGATGGTAGCTGATGCGGGATTCGAACCCGCAAGCCCAAACGGGCGGGAGATTTTAAGTCTCCTGTGTATACCGTTCCACCAATCAGCCATGTTTATAATATAGCCGCTTTACCCTCACCCGTCAAGGTGAGAGTTGTCAAGCGAATGTCAAGAAAAATCATAGTGTTCTTGCAGGCTGAGAGCCTTGATAGCTTCAAGGGTATCGCCTTCGGGATACTTATATTGCCAGTTGCGAGACTTGTTAAACTTGTTTCCGGTCGTCGGAAACTCGCGGCGAATGGCCTCTTTCATGCTTTTCTCAGATGGCTCAAGCCAGCCGGCCGGAGGATCAAGAGTGGGGAGAAGTGATGCCATTGGCGGCCTCTCATCTACGGTGAGCGCATACTCGCGAGCTTCACCAAGAGCCTTTATAAGGTTACCAAGGGAGTCACGCGATGTCCACCGGTGTTGGTTTGAGTCCGCGATTTTACGAGCATCAACGTGATAGACGACAAGTGCTGACTGACGTGCGACAGATGCATCCCAGTCCACAGACTTGATGTACCGGAGTTGATTGTGCATGCGCCACTCACCGCCAGAGTCATAGCCACTTGCACGGATAGGCACCATGGAGCCAACGCCAATGCCCATGTTGACGGCATGTTCAAGCGCGGCAATGCGCTCACGGCGAGTCTGTTCAATAAAAACCTGCTTATCCACCTTAACAGCCTTGCACGTGCGCCGTGTATGTCCTGTCTTGTGACAGTATCCACAAGTCACATTCTTCATGCGCGCTGCCTTGGATGCCTTGTTGGTAACCTTCTCGCCGGTAGCAAGATCAATCTTGGTGCGCTTCAAATATAGTTGACGCTGATGCTCGGCGCGGTCGTCATACCACTGGGCATCGTTTTCGTTGCCGGCTTCGCGTTCTTTCACAGCCATCAACGTAGCGCCGATATACCGATCTTTAACTTCTTCTGTGAGTACGGGACACTTACGTTTGTTGTGTCCCTGACGATAGCAGTGGGAGCAGGTTACGGTACCATTGTATGACATATATTGTCTCCTTTCTATACTTATAATATAACGTGATGACAGCGTTTAGCAAGCGATATTGTGTCAAGCAAATGTCAAGAGATCACCGACTTGGGTTAATAACCGCCAACCATTTCTTAGGCTCCCATGAGGCTTCTGCATCTTCAATCCAATAAACTTTAACTCGCTCTAATCTTGGAGTACCGCGATTGATGCCATCAGGCTTTGTTCGCAAAATGATACCTGTTGCTTTTTCAATAGCACCGGGCATGTGTACCAAATCACCTACTTGCACTGATAACCTCCACATCTTGAAGCATCGCAAACATAAACCTAAGATGGTAAGCTGTAGATGGCTTAACAATAGCTCCACGATTGCCGCCAATAGACTTTAGCTCTGTGACCAATCCGATTATATCAGGCTGGAGTGCCGGAGCCCTTCGCTTAACTCTCACCAGATCACCGACTTGCATTGATCGCCTTCCCGCCCCAACTGTTGACCCAATACTCAAGCCTTCCATCCATCGAGCGCACTAATACGTCGCCCCTGTCATTGGCTTTGATAGCGATACCGATGTATGCCTCTATACTTGGCAGCTTCACGCTAATCAGATCACCGATTTGCATTGACTAACTCCATTTGTCTCGTTCTAATCGGAAAGGGATCTTCATAGCCGGGTATCAGGACATAGAATATATCTGTGTGAGTCCTTGGCTCGCTGACAAAGAAGAACCGTTCCACCACCAAGCCCACAGGCTTGCCGTCTACCGTTGTGCATCTAACCAGATCACCGACTTGCATCAACCACCTCCAAGAGTCTCGGCAACATGTGGAACACCATACCATGCTTAGGGAAGTTGACGAGCCAGCCGTCATTTTCCCACGCCAAGATGACACCGATGTTACCATCCATAGTCTCACGTACCAAACTGCCGACTTGCATATCTCTCCCTTTCTATGCTAATAATATAACACCGCGAAGCGGTTAGCGCCAGTTTTTTCGTGTCAAGAAGATGTCATGACTTTTTTGGCTTAGGGGCCTTCTTCAGCCGGCGTTCCTCAACCCAAAATGCTACCGTTGAGCCAACAGGCAGAATCTTATAACGCTTTGAACCCTTGGCGGCAGAAACAACATAGTTCGTGATGGCCATAACAAAGCCCCCACGCAGTCGGAAGTCTTTGAGTGTGCGTGGACCAAGCCGGCCAGAATCAACCGCAATCAAATCGCGAGACGAGCATGCTGCATTTGCCAGCATATAATCGCCAATCTTGTACTTTGGTTGCTTTTTTGCTTCTGCAATAACCTTTTGGGCAAACTTATTGCTAACCATCTTCATGAATGCATGCCGCGGGGGAACTACATCATTCTGAATGTCCGAAACCAAATCGCGAAAATATGGGGGATTGTGTTGGTAGTAGTAAGCCAACACATCAGCCCATTGTGACCAGTTTTTATTATATTCCTCTGGCCATGCATTGAGCTTAGCAACTTGTTCCGGTGTGTTCTCATTAAAAATGCGAGTAAGAACCTCCATTTGCTTTTCAGAAAGACGGCGGCCGCGATCAATCTGGTCAACGATTGATTCACAGAATCCACGCGACCATTGCGTTAGGGTCGGATAGTCTTGTATTTCGCTGATTCTTGCTTTGATTGCGCGTTCTGTCATTGTGTCCTGTACTTAAATATACTGAAAAGGGAAAATTTTGGCGAAGAAAAAATCGCGGATCGGGCTGGTACTAATACGTTGCACTACGCTCGATGTGGATGTCAAACCCCCACCCTTGAACCTCATTGTCATCCATTTCCTCACCGATACGGACGAAGCGGTAATACTCATTCGCATCGACTTCCTTGCCCTCAACTTCAATGCGCTCGCCCTCACACCAATCCATAAAGTCTACAAGGGCCTGTACACACTCATAGTTATCGTACCACTTGATGCCGCCCCAACGGAACAGGAATGCACCCTTCTCGTCGTTGTAGTCTTTGATCATTTCATCATGATCCGCCCAACACAACTCGCGTGCTTGTGGTGACTTTGCCATTGTGATCATAAACTGAGGCATAACCTCTGGTCCGACTGCCAAGATAACTTCTGAACGATAACCCATGTGTATTTTCTCCTTACACTTATAATATAACACCCGGCTGTACAAATGCAACCCACATCTTGTCAACTAAATGTCAAGAGCTTTTTGATAGTGAAAGGTTCCACGATCGCTATGCTTATTGACAAACTTTTTAACGCTTAGTTTCAGTTTGGACTGCTCGGTTTTATAACGCTGCTTGGTCATATGTTTGATGGCAAGATTGTCAGCCTCCCAGCCATCGGGGGAATACTCATCATCTTCCAACAAAATATCAATAAAGTCGCCAAGAGAAATAGACCAAACATATTCAACACCGGTTTTTTTCTTGTAAACCAGAAACATCATCACGATATTACGGTCGTCTTGTGTAAGATTGTGATATTTCCAGCCATCAAACCATTGGGTTCCTTGTTGTTTTTTTAACTCTACTTTCTCTTGTGTCTGATCATTAACAAAATCGTAAAGTGTCTCATCCACTCGTCGGAATCCAATCAAAGCGGGTCCGAAGGCTTTTTCACCAGAGCCGTATCCACTCACGTTAATCTCAGACAAGACCCTTTTATCCAACTGCACTGATCACCTCACATTCGTCATCGTATCCCTCAACAATACGGCCATCATTTGTTCTAACAAAAACCTTTTCGGGATAAGTCCGCTTATCCATTTCCATGATCATACCAATCTCGGACCACTCAGCATTAACCCAGATTTTCACCATGTCTCCCACCTTCATGTTTTTCTCCTTTCTATACTTATAATATAGCACCCACACGGGCTGTTGTCAATGTCTAAGTTGTCAACTAATCGTCAACAACAAAATGTACACCGATGGGTGCTACACCTCTCGGAACCTCCCCGTCAACAATGCCGCCGTGCTTTGCTAATACCGTAGTTACCACTTGAACAGGCACGTATGCGTACACCGTTTGTGTGGGAGAGTCGGGTTCTTCGGCATAGTCCATAATCAAATCCTCTACGTGACTTGGAAAGCCTACCTCAACTTCTTCGTATCTGTCGGCACCATTGATCCTCGGCGAACAATATGCGCCAACATGAGCTTGGACACTCATCTTGAACCCATCGGCGCATACAACCATCCGATTCCGGTTGGACCCTGCTGTATTAAAAAACTCATTCGCACTGCTCATTATTCAAACTCTCCTATTTTGACATATTTCAAATCGTTCCTAAGAAAATATGCATCTTCTTTGGCCTTGTTAAAACTTCTACCCCAGCGGCCGTGTGGGCCGTCGTTCTGCATCCATTTTACATAGTATCTCTTCTTTTCATTCTGGGATGTCCAAGAATACACCTTTGGTATTGTTTCTATCTGCACAACCAAACCAACGAGCGGGCGCTTCTCAATCCAGATCCGTTTTGACCACCTACGCAAGTCATTTGTTTGTAAAGCATAAGACGATAACGTCACTAAATCACCTACTTTCATTCAACACCTCCTTATCTAAATACACAACTTCATAGTTTGTTTCGTCTATCACACATCTCATATCATCAACCCATACAACCCACAATCCATCATTGGGAGCCTCATACTCTTCTAGTACAATGCTAGGGTTGGACCAATCTTCTAAACCAAACCCTATCGGCTTGAAAGATATTAGATCACCAACTTTCACTAATCACCTCAAGGGCATTTTCTGCGAAGCCTGTAGATAAGTGACCATTATCCCACAAAACGTCAACACTCCTGCCGACTCTTGTAGCCCAGCCTTGGTTTTTCACTCTGACTTCTTCTGGCATCCAGCCATCATGCAATGCCACTATAATGCCGGTGCGCTTGCCTGTATCTGGCGTCTTTTTGCCCTTGAATACAACAAGGTTACCATTTTGCTTAACAAGATCGCCTAGCTTCACTTATAACCTCCAACATTTTAATAAATTCAAAAGTAATCTCCCCGTCAAACCATTGAATCTTGGCAACAGATTTGCCGTGATCAATGGAAGTCTCTTTAGGCCCAATCATGATTACGATACCTCGATGATCGTGGTCGTGCCGGCTATGTACCAAACTTCCGACTCTCATGCTTGCACCATCTGTGGGGTTGCATCAATGTAGTATGATCGATCTGACATGCGTTCCCAGCATGTCTCAGTCCAGTCACCAAAAATCTTCCAAAGATCCTTACTCTTCATTTCCTTCATCTTATCGTGGTCCCACTCAAACGCTTCCGTTTGCTCGCCATCGGTGTCGCGATAGGCATAGCACTCATTCATCACTTGCAGGGCAGACTCTTCATCACTGACGCTCAAGAAGTCCAGTATATCAGCTATAGCCGCCAACGCACAACCCTTCTCCGTCAAGTGGATCGAGGTAAACATTTCGCTCTCGTATGTTCCGTGTAAAACCCAAAGTTTCATTTTTTCTCCTTATACATATAAGATAACACCAATACCCTCAACCGTCAAGTTAAGAGAATGTCAGCAAACGAGTTGGATGTGTTCTTTTCTTACAGTCTCAGGGTTTCGGCGTTTACCATTTCCAAACCAAAAGATAATCCTCCAGCCCGCGTCTTCGGAGTCTTCCGGGGGCAATAGGCCGGTCATCCCGGGATGGGCTTCGTATGCGATAATAATCCCCATTGATTGTCCGGGCCGCGCGGTGCATTGTACCAAATCACCTACTTTCATTATCTACCTGCCCGCATTTCGTGCGTCTTGCATGCTGCCCACGTACTGATATGCACCCTTGTTATACAATGGGGCTGTACACTTCTTTCTATGCTCGGAGGTTTCTTGTGCGTACTGCTCACCACACTCCAAACAATGCTCATACCCCAAAGCTCTACGCTTGGGGTTGAACTCTTCGCCGCAGTCAAAACATTGTGGCCAATCCATCTCTTCTCTCCTTACCCTTATAAGATAACGCCGCTGTCGCTAAACGTCAAGTCAAAAAGATGTCAAGACGCACTGATGATTTTAACATTTGAACGGTGAATCCACCAAATATAATCAGTAGGCATACCGTTCACTCTTCTGGATCTAAAGTATCTGACACCTATTTGTGTACCTGTTTTTCTAATATCGACGATGTAACCAAGCCGGTTCTTTCCGTTCGGTATCTCAACAATGTCGCCAATCTTATAATCAATAATCATCTAACTCAACGCCATTGGTAATGGCGTCAATATATCCGGCGGGTACTTTTACAACAAGTGTGCGCCACCCCATCCACTTGGGCCATATCTCATTGAAAGGGAAGGATGGATGTTGCGATTCAATAGTAGAAGCAACCTCATCCATTTCTATCTGTACCTCTAAATGATTGCCACCATCATCCGAGTTTGCGATTACTTCAAAACGTCCATCAAAATAGTTTGAAATATGTACTAACATTTCGTTAATAGCTGCCTGCTTTTCTGCCTTTTCCCCGTTGAAAAAAATGTTAGCCATGTCTAATCCCCCTATTAGTAAATAAGCATCAAAAAACGATTTAACTTTTTCAAACAAATGTACCATATAAATCAATCTACTTTTTGTATGGGTACAATAAAATACTTGTTAAATCTATATGTTTTGTCAGAGCCGAAAAACATAATAGTATACTCGCCGTTCTCGTTAATCTCTCCAACTACGACAGCATTGCGATTTTTAGGCATGCCCTCTTCGTGGACGCCATCTTTCAATGTAACCAAGTCACCGACTCTCACTAATAACCTCCAGCTTTCCAGAGTCAACCCACCAAAGTTCTCCGTCATTAAATATAACTTGCGCTGATGTTGTGTCATGCCCTGTCTTAGAGATTTGAACCACCAAGCCATGCTCTCTACGTGGATCAGCCTCAAACACATCTCTCTCCAGCGCACTTTCAAACTTTACTAAATCGCCGACTTTCATTGCAGTATCATCCAGAAAATAGACGAAAAAATGTAGTAACTACAATAGATAAACAATGCATCAAAGAAAGTTCTAATCAAAAAACTACACACTTTCACTTAGTACCTCCAGAGTCCATACCGTATTCCAATCAATCGGTTCTTCTTCCCACTCATCAAACCAGCGTACTTGTACAGTCTTTTTATCTTCAGCCATGGCCAAGACAACACCGTGTCCTAGCCATGAGTCAGGATCATTCTTCACTCTTACCAGATCGCCCACTTTCATTTATAATCTCAAAATCAAAACATTCTATGCATCTTTCGTCTATTGACTTACGGCGACACAGCTCAATGATTGCGCGCCTGTGATGCTTAATCATATTATAATGCGATTCGATGCACCTGTCAATCAGTTGTTTCTCGTATTCCTTCATCTTTTACATCCCTCTGACATACAATCGTGGCTTCCATATCCTCGTGCAACTTGACCACGTAGAAAACTTTACCTTCGTAAATGTCACATGGGAAAGCAGCAATGGGCATCACAGCAGTCGCGGGACCGCCGTTAGATGCAGGTGTAGTATTTAGTTCCACCGTAGCAAAATGCGTGTCGTATGAATCAATCATTCCAACTAAAATAAATGTAGTTAGCATATTCATTTTGATTCTCCGGGTAAATCACTAAACATTTTTAGAATCAAAAACAACTCGGCAGAACATATGCCGGCAGCTTCGTACCGCGGTCCACTTTCTGAAACATCAAAATCTTCTTGTAACCACACCATCAACGTTTCAGCGGCATATGCCAACTTTTCATCAGGAACCGTCTGGGTAATCAAGAATGTCATGTTAGCATAACGATTGTGGATCCTGCCAAACTCTTTTCTAAAGTTGTCTTGACTATCACGACAAGAATCTACGATATTTAGCAGACGTTCGGTACCCCAAAGCCCTAAACATTCTCTCAACTCTGCGCTGTTGCGTACAGAACGCGGCAACGCTGCTTTATTTAGATAGTATTCGTTCATTTCAATCCTCTAACAACGCTTTTTCAATCTTTATTTTTAGATCGTTCGCTGTTAAAATGGACGCATCGCTGATATTATCCAAGACATCTTGAACTTTTTTGAGCTTCCTTTCCACTTTGAGCAACGGACTAACGACAACAATGCCGCGGCTATTATCCCGCGGGTAATCATGATAAGACATTTGATTCCTTTTTATTAAAAATATAGTACCATATTTGTTTGAACATTTTAATTTTTTCTTTTCTTTTCTTTGAATGGCTGCCCCTCACGGACTTGAACCGTGGACCCAGCGATTAACAGTCGCTTGCTCTGCCAACTGAGCTAAGGGGCAATGATGGTACGGGAGGCAGGACTTGAACCTGCGACAAATCGCATATAAGACGACTGCTCTTACCACTGAGCTACACCCGTATGGTACACCCTGTTGGACTTGAACCAACGGCCCTCGGCTTAGAAGGCCGATGCTCTATCCAACTGAGCTAAGGATGCATACTACTATTATAATCTCTTTCGATTACTTTGTCAATGGCTTTTCTGCTAAAATAGAATACTTTAACGTAGGTGAAACATTGGAGTACTCAAACTTGTCGAAATCATATTCTTTACGATCCTTGAAGGTGTGACCAATAACAAACACTTTGCCAACCAGATCACTCTCGGGATCGGTCACAGTCCAAAAAGTATGTTTCATACCTCGCTCACGGTGAGTGCAAGAAACCCCAGTCCCTTTGGGAATCACACCAGCATGCCAAAACTGTGACACATTACCATCCCCATCACGCCAATAGTGGGGAATGCTGGTTGCGGCTGTGATAGTCTCAAACATTTCAAGGTTGATAAACGGAACTTCCGCATCGTTGCGAAAGAAACCGACAGTGTGTCTTTTAACTTTTTCTTGTTTCATCAATGTCGCTCTTGAAGTAGATGATGTTGCTACCCGGATACATTGCCAGTGGCTCGGCTCCCGGCTTTGCGTAGTTCTCCACGAAGTCAGCCCAAGCATGGTTTTTGTCATGCTTAGAGGCGAAGGTGAAGGTTGAAAGTCGTTCGTTTATTTTATAGATGATGGTGTAAACCATTGTTTTCTCCTGTGAATGGTAGGCTCTCTCGGGCTTGAACCGAGGACCACCCCGTTATGAGCGGGACGCTCTGACCAACTGAGCTAAGAGCCTATGTGAAATGGTGGGTGATCTGGGACTCGAACCCAGGGCCTGCGGATTAAAAGTCCGATGCTCTAACCAACTGAGCTAATCACCCTCTTGCTTTATTTTCCTACCATATGTATCGTAACCCTTGAGTTCCATCTCAAGCTTTTTTAGTTCTGCTAGACGTAAGCTATTCTTCCAAACCAGCATTGCGTATTGATAGCAGTCATGGTTTTGACTATGATTATGTTCCAATCCGCGATCCCTAATGCGGTTCTGGGTTTCTTTAGTTACCTTTGCTAGAGAAACAAGATTAACTTCAATCTCCTTCAGTGCCGCTAACTGTGCATGCCAGATTTTATCCTTATCCATGGTTGTATCATAACTGAATTTGGAACGACTGTCAAGTTTATTCTCTAAGTTTAGTTTTTAAGATTTTTGATCCCGACGTACCACTGCGGAATTTAACAATGACATCAACAGACCCCTTGAGAGTGTTTCGTAGGTCTTTTAATGACGGGGCGCGCCAACCGTCCGCTGTTAGCATATAAACATCCCTGTGGCCATTGTTGGATAGTTTAAGGGCATCGCGATAAACCGCCTTTAAGGATGAATATACTCCCTCAAAATTATCATTGTTGTCAAATAAGCAATATGTGTAGATATTAGTCATTTTTTTCTGTGCTTAAATCTTTCAGTACAGAGGTTAGGAACTCTTCTTGTATCTTGCAGTCTAAAAGTTCTTTTCTAATTTTTGCTTCTCTGTCTTTGAGTATTTCCAACTGTATGAAGCAGAACTGTTTTACTTTCTCAATTTTTTGATTCACTTTTTACCGCCGCCACAACCTTTGCACTTTGACTTAACTTGTTTCTTAAATTCTTTTTTAGTAATAATAATTTTTTTGAAATTGGAGAGTATGTCTTCAAGGAACCTACCATTTTCAAAGGCGCGGACGTTATCATCTACTACAGCAGCACACACAACTATTGAATTGCGCGGAGAATATAAAAGCATCTCGCCCGGTCTTATGTTGCTTTTTTCTGATATTTCTTCAAATTCCATCAGTCATCCAACGTATTCATTTGGTCATATGAATTATACTTCAATTTAGTCAGTTTGTTAAGCACCTTGGCGCGCCGAAGCATCTTAAAAGCAATGTTTTCTGGTGAGAACTCCATCAGCTCACTTTCAAGGCCGGCCGATCTCATGTTGCGTATTTTTGTTTTAAGTCGCTCCACGTTTCGCATGACTTTCTCATACTCTGACTCATCATATAGTTTCTCAATGGCTGTCGCCTGATCATTAACATCATTTGCTTTTTTGCGCGCTGTCTCAACATCAATGTTTTGTTCAACATACTCGGGGTGTCTAATCCACTCATCTCTCATTAACGAGTAAACGCCGGTAGAGCGATGGTCTTCGCCGCTATTTTCAACATAAATTTCAACGTCGTAGTCCTTGATGGTTATATCATGCACATCATTCCACCTCATTCTTTGAGCGTCAAAAAAACCTTTAACCAATTCTTCGTTCTCATCAATCATTTCAAAATTAACAATTACGTGAAGGTCCACATCAGAAAACTTTGACCAGTTATAGTTTGCCAAAGAGCCGGTAAGGGTAATATCGTCTACTTTAACTTTAATAGGAAGACCTTCAATGAAGTCATTGGCTATTTTCAAAAGTTTCTTTTTAATCTCTGGCTCCATCTTTTCATCATTCCAGATTTGTGGATCCAGTTCTTCGTGAATCTTGAACGCATCAACATCAACTTCAAGTTCTTCCTCAAGTTGTTTGTCAAAAGTTACATGAGTACCCATCTTTTTGGTGTACGGCGGTGAATTTTTGTTGCCGCCCTTACCAAGCATCTTGTTTCTGTCAGCCAGATAGGTTCTAATCCGATTTTTAAAGCTGTTGGCTTCATCAATAGAGGCCAAGTAATCATTCCATTCTTTCATCATACTATAAATAGTTCTTAATCACCCATATGCATCACGGAGGATTAATATACTCTGCTATTTTCCACCAACCAGAGTTATCTGATTGTAGTGTAAGGGAGCCGCCGGCGGCAACACCCACTAAACTTGTTGAGCCTTCAATTTGCTCTGATCCGTGAGCATCAATATTGACTGAGTTGACGGACGAATCAACTCGCTTGACTACATAGAGGCGACCAGCACAACCAACTGCTGTCGGGAGCGTAATCGTCACATTACCACCAGAACAATTCACTAAAACAGTGTGATCACTATCTGTCAGTGTATAATCCTGCTGTTTGAATACGATTGCTGTGGCGAATGATGAGTTTACATGAAGGCCGCTGCCGGGAGTGGAGTTATTAACCCCGATCTTGTCAGCACTTCCATCGACAAATAACATATGAGTCTTGTTGTCAGATTCCACTCGGAAGTCCACAAGCGAGTCAGAAGTTTGATTCACGACAACCTCGGGAACAGCCCCGTCTAAACGGAATCCTTCTTTTACAGTCCCCTGATCGTTAACTTTGAAAACAATGTGCTTGTTTATTGTCTTGTTTTCAATCACGATATTGTCAGAATTGTTGATCCCGATTGTAGCCATGTCAGTACCATTCTCTTCAAAAAGAATAGTGGCCTCAGTAGCATTTAATGTTAAGATTTCAGCGGGAGATATTGTACCAACACCAATGGCGGTCGCCGTAGCGTGTAATATCTGTGAGCCGCTGGGACGCAGGGTTATGGTGTCTTGCCCAAAGTCAATATATGTGGGTTCACCCTCACGATCATCTTCATAATAAATATCGCCCTTGCGAATGCTACCTGATGAATACTTATAAGACATGTCTATCCTCCATCATAAATAGTCTGCTCGCCATCTTCAAACGTAAGAATTGTTTTATTAGAAGGGTGAGGTTTTATATGTACTTTCTCAAAATCCTGAAGGGAATCGAAGATTGCTAGCCCGCCGCGCGGGGGAGGATAAAGCCAGTGAATGATACAATGGCCTGACGCCAGCAAGACACCTTCAATGACAACACCCTCGCCAGAAACACCGGTTTCATCTTTTTGGCGGCATACAGTAAATGTTCTAATGCCGCGGGGCGCCAATCTTGGTGGTGGTTTCGGCTTTAAATCTGGTGGCGGTGATGATTCTTCATCAAGGCTTTCTGTTTTTTCTTTCTTCGTCACTCTTTATTTCTCCTAAAGTATTAACATCATTGATTTTATCATATAAAAGTTATATTAAAAATCTTATTTATGTAACGCGGTAGACCAGTCAACATTGTAAACTGGTATTACAATAAGTAGGTTTTCTAGAACGTCAACGCCATATTGTGTTGTACCCACGTCTAAAGCCATAATAATACCAATGAGTTTACCCTTGCTATTAAAGACACCAGAGCCAGATGATCCAGTCCATGCATAAGAATTTAAAAATATATAACCGTTATCGGTAAAGCCAGAGATCGTACCCGCAAATGAAAGAGGGCCAATGTTATTAGGATAACCGGTATAAAACATTTTGTCAAGTAATTTTGGAAATTTATTACGCCGGAACTCAACTGAATTTAATACCGATAATGGCTTTCTGTCTTCTAAGCGCTCAACTTCAATAATAGCATAATCAATTTGCCGATCAATTAAGATATATTCTAAACAATTAGATGTATTATTAAAGTAAGTTACGATTAAATCTTCGCATGAGCCAACAATGGCGTGCGAAACTGTTAAAACGTAATAGCGCCCAAGATAAACAAAATATGTACCCGTAGCAAGGGAGATTCCTTCCCCTGTCTCATCAACAGACATGACCCGAACAGCCGAATCAACTGAGCTTTTTAATGACTTTTTCTCACTAATTGAATACAGTTTTGATATATTATTTGATTCTGATAAACTTTTTTTAATCTGACGATTATTAATATTTATTTTCTGCATATTCGCAGAGAATGACGCGATGAAACCAAGAGCAAATAATGCTAATGACGCGATCATAACTCTTATTATTCTTGGTTTTAGCATGAACTGCCCCTATAGTATATATTTGCTAAACTTGTTTTTGGTAACTAAAGAATACCGGTAGTTCCTCTAATCCGGATTTCATAGCATACCAAACATCATCCTCGTTGCCAGTAATCTTAATTCTTCCGTTCTGTCCTACAGCAACGTATACAGGGGTTTGGGGGCCATTTTTAATAAAATTCTTGTATCCACCATCGAAAGCATCACCGGGCGCCCGGAATACTCTTGAGCAATACGGTTTTAGCTCACTTACTGGCACCATAACATGGTAACCCATATTTTGTGTATTCATGGGCATATCATATGCCATTACTCCTCCGTCCATCCAATCTTGTGCTACTTTCTGTACCGACATGCGAGGGGTAGGTTGGGGTCTTCCGTTTCTAGCATTGAGAGCGTTGTTCAAGCCAGCATTAGCTTCCCTGATTTTTTTCACTTCTTCTGGGAAGCTGTAACCAGCAGGGCCTATATTTAAACCAGCGATTCCCCTTATATATGGCAAAAATAACTGTTCTATGTAAATCTTACGAGCTTCTTGTGCCTTGAGAACAAACTTAAGACTAAGAAGGGCCATGGTTTTACCAGCCACCTTGCGGGTGCTAATTGTTTGAACAGTTGTCACGCCCTTGCACCCACGAATTACATCTTTGTAATCCTCAATTGATGATTTTTGAGTTGTCTCTAACGATAGTTCAATATGCATCTTATAACGTCTAACCTCAATTAATTCATTTAATAAATTATCAATCCTGTCAATCTGCTGCTCTACACTTTCGTTCTGAACGCCACCATAGCTCTGTACAACAGAGGCCGGCGCCCTCATTCGTCTCAACTGCTCCTGAACATATGCGTCCCAACTATATGGCTTGCCGGCATCATCTCCCTCGGGTTCAATGTCTCCATTGCGAGCCATATTAAATCGCTGGTTTCTTATCGGCGAGATATATTGATACCAAGCTACATGCTTCTCTGCTTCGCTCATCTGCTCAAAGTTTTGATTGATCCATGTAGCGATCATTATGGCGCGCCGAGCCAAGTCATTGCCCTCCGCACGGCCGGTGTACATACTATCAATGTTTCTGATGGCTGCAAGCACCGCCTTTCCTGACATCACATCGGCCTTGGTTGCTTCTGCCAGAGAGACAGAGCCTTCAAGTGCTGTGTTAATAGTCTCTTTGGCGGCATCCATAACCAACTGAGGGTTCGCGTTAAAGTATCTTACGATGTCTTTGACTGTCTGGACCTCTTCTGGTGATGCGCTGCTGTCTACACCGATGGTATAGCGCCAGCCAATAGGCATCACGGGATATGCACCAGAACCTTGACCTCTGTTATTGTAGCTTGCGGCGCCTACGACAACAAAGCGCGAGTCTTTTGCTAAGACAATCGGTACATGTTTGGCTGCATACTTGTCACCGAAGGGCAATTGCTTTTGTCCTGCGGCATTAGCTTGCTTGGTTTTCTTATACATCCTCTCCAGTGATCTCGCCATATTGCGGTCTAGGTCGGGGCTTCCGTAGCGGGCCACAGAGCGCGCGAATCCGGGGGCCGCGGCTCCGAAGGCGCGGGAATACAAGTGATCTATGTGGCCAGAGTCCGGGTTTTGCCCCCACATCTTCAATATCATCGGCATATCGCCGTATTCGACAAGCGTGTCGGCGCTGCTTTCAGGACGGAACCAAAACTCTAGCCCTGACTTGTCAGTGTAGATGTTCCAGTGATCTAATTCATACTCACTCATCTCACCGCGATCACGATCATAAGCTGTCTTAACTGAGTAGCCTTCTTGTGCAAGTTTGGTTCTTATCTCTTCTTTGATCTCGCTGTACTTCTCTTCAAATCCCGTTTGTACTTCTGAGGCAAAGTTCTCTGCTATGCGTCGAGCATCATCTTCGTCTTCCACGGCATCGTATTCGTAACAGCGGAAGCTAACTATAAGGTGTGCGGTTGCTGGATAGTCTGGGTCTATGTCTTCATCGTCTGGCTGGGCGCCTGTGAGCATTTTAACTTCCCACTCAACCTCGGTTTCTCCGGGGAGATGGTAACCAATCTCATCTAGATCTAGTTCGCTCGTAAAGTCTCTTGCTTCGCCTCCCCAAGTGTTCTCGGGTATCGTTTCGTATCTGTCGTCCTGCGTGGTGTCATCAGCTGCTATCGTGGGCGTGTACTCATTGTTTCTAAGCTCAAATCCTGGCCAACCCAAGTTAATCTCCAAGCTACCATCGCCGTTCATTTGTACGGAATAGTAATCGCCACCGTGGTCTTCTGGTCCCGACAGTTCTCCGTAGATGCTTGAGTTCTCGCCGTCGTAGTCGTTGACAACCTCGTCTATCGCCTCTTGGATTGCGTCTTCGTCAACTGCGCCTGTGAAGTTCACATCGCGGTTGCGTGTTTGCAGATACTCTATCATCTCTCGGAAGCCTTCTTCATCGTTAGAGTGTTCGCCTGTTTCTTGAACGCTGCTGATGTCGAAATTTCTGATGAACCATTCAATGTGATCCCACATTTCGTAAGGAGGTGCGTCATTAGAGCGTCCTTTGATCTGGTAAAGCGTATCGCTATCCCAAGTCATCGTGACATAGGACGAGGATGCCTTGCGCTTGCCTTGGCGCTTGCGGAGGGACACTAATACGCCGCGAGAGTCAGAGCCGCAGTGTCCCATTCGCTCGCCCTCTACGGAGCAGTTAGACACCTGTAAGTTGTACCAGTACGAGCCGTCATCAAAAGTGTGGAGGATGTTGTCTGGATCTTCTTGGTTTTCCAAGTCTTGCATGGCGGTATTGTAGGCGTTGTCAATATCATCGCCCTTGATCAACTCATAGTTCGCTGGCTCGTCGTTGAGCCAAGAGAACAACTCGTTATACCTGCCCCAGTATACTCTCCACTGAGCCAACATGTTACGCTGTAACTCATCTTTTACAACCTCAACCTTCTCGGAAGGCAAGCCTGCTTTACTTAGTGCCTTGACTGCTTTCATAAATGTCTTGCGCCAAGTGCCGGCGGGCTTTGCCCACGCTTGCTTTATATTATCTGCAACAAATGCGATCTTCTTGTTTTGCTCGATGGTTTCGTCGTCGTATTGCACGCGAGTTGATGGTTCGCGTACCATTCCATCAACAGTATAGGGAGTGATGGTGCGTGCTTGGACTGGGCTATGTGTGGCGCGTGGAAGCTGTATCTGGTCTTCAAAGTTACGCTCCATGAAGCTCAGCCAGTTCTGTTGAGTGCTGTCAATGTAGCCGGGGTTGCCCAGCTTGTGTTCTTTCCAGTTATTGCCTGCGTACATCTTTGACTTCTCGGGAGCATTCGGCATGCCTTCCTCAATAAAGTCAATGATGACCTCGGGCAAGCCGATGTCTCGTAGCCCCTCCGTTAAAACTTCTTCCTGTAAATACTTAAACCAATTGCCTGTAGAAATGTCCATGCTTAAACTCCGTCACTATAAATAGTTGTTTTTGTGGGTATCTACACAAATGGTGAGGTCTTTAATAATTCTGCTGTATCTTTCCAGCTTTCAACCTCGTAAGCTGCTCCATTTGGGTGTTCCTTGAGCTTTTCCGCTAAAGGGTAATCATTACCGGGGAAAGGGATCCTGTCACCCACAAAGTGAATCTGATTGTGTTCAAGGGATTCTTTGAAGTACCTATTAATTATTTGAGATTTATCATTGCCTTTGTTAAAAATATCAATACTCACTGCGCCGCCAATAACAAAGTCTAAAGTTTTGTATTTTTCTTTTAGTTTGCTTACAATTTCTTTCCGTTCTTCCTTCTCAGCATCCCACAATTCATATTCTTTGCGCTGGTCCTGGTTGGCGTTGCGACCAACAATAGAAAAGTTAATCATGCCGACGCGCTCTTCGTGATGGCGGCCAGTTTTGGTGGGAAAATCTGATTTAGTCACGATTGAGTCCAGTCTTCTTGTGAGGTTTTTTGGGGAAACAAATTTATTCTCATAAATTAATTCCCACTCGTTAAAACCAGTACTGTTAACGGGTTCAGGTTTTTGTAAAAATGCATTTCCCATGCATGCAAAAACACCAGACGTTCCATCAATAACATCCATGCCAACTTGGCCTAGTATTCTCTCAAAAGTGCCACCCGAAACAATATAAACCTCTTTACCTATCATCCATTTGAGGAATTGCCCCTGGAACACAGGATCAATTTTTTGTTTGGCTACGGTCAAAGTACCGTCAACGTCAAAGAGGTAAATATCACTCATCGCTCGTAGTCATCCGCGAGCCTAACAACATCACTGAGGTGTGGTGTCGATACCTCCATTAACCTAACGTATTCTTTGCCAGCACCAAAACGGTGTACTTGGTTGGGCTTAACGTGGTATGTTGCGCCAGTGGGGTACTTTTCAGGGGGGCCATCTTCATCGGTCCAATTCAGCAGAGTCCCCTCAAGCACATATACTGTTTCTTCTTTTGTTACATGGTACTGAAGCGATAATCGCTGTTTTGGATTAATATGCAGCATTTTAGCAACATAGTCTTCCGTTTCGGCCCATATGTGTTCAAAACCCCAAGGCTTTTCTACAACTCTTTTTTTCATATTATCTCCAAAATAATTGTATCCCTACGATCAAAAACGACAATAAAATGCATAACATTGTTTTTGTTGTAAACATAGTTTCGTTCAACAGCCACCATGTCAGCACAGGGAAAGTAAAGTAAGAGGCGCCAAAGCCAAGCATTCTGGCTGTCCAAGCTGCGTTCGTTGCATCAACCGCAATCTTCGTTCCATACCAGAACATAACACTGGCGGGGATTCCAAAGATTATAGCAGCATGGAATGGCTTACCTTCCCACCAAGTCCAGATGTAATGCGAGTAACACTGGAACCAAACGCAGGCCTGTGCTGTCGCAAAAAGTGCAAAAGTTTTAGCTAATTCAATAGTTGGCAAGTATAACCTCCTTCGCTGAATCTTCACGACTTGTGATTCTGCCGTATTGGTCTAATAAAATTGTTGTTGGAAAGTGTTGATACATTTTAATGATTCGTGGGTGGTAAACATAATCTAAAATTACTTTTTTGTCAAATGTTTTTAACTTCTCGCATAAATTAGCGTGGTGAACACGTGTTTCTTCAAAGCCTTTATTGATGCCATCATCTAAAAAGTTATAGCTAAAACGACCTGCTGGGATGTAAATGTAATCAGCATCAGTATCTTGAGTCACCGTATCAACAAAATCAATATCACCGTTCCAAGCAACGTCAAAATTAGTTTTTTTAAATCTCTTGATGTAGTTTATAGCTAATGGGTTAAAGTTTTTACTGTCAAGTATTCCAGATTGAATCATGCCCTCCGAAGAGCATCTGTTTAAAATAAAAAACATCGCGGCTCTAACTAAGTGATCAGAAAACGAACGAAACCTAGTTTGATACACATCAAAAAGTTTTTCATCCTCAATAGGCCAAAAATGGTTAACAGCGTTAACAATAGTTTCAGGCGAATCAAACATACTTCTCCAAAAATCGTAAATAACATAGCTAGTAGTATGACTGAGGACATGCCGTCCAGATACACCTAGATTTATCTCGGTATTTCCGCCATATAAAAGATAAGTATCGACTTTTGAATCAATAGGAATTATCTCTTTTAGCAAAGACAGAGATTTAGGAGAAAATCTTAAATCTTTAATCGGCGAATTCATTTTCTTGAAGTTTGTTCTTTAAGTTTTCAAGCTTTGTGCCAAGATTATGGACATCTGTAAGATCAATATCATTAATTTCGGAAAGCATCCGGTGCGCGTACTCCGGGGTCATTTTAGCTGGATCTTGCTGTGAAGTCAGCTCCTGGATCTGTTGACTTACAGCCTTAATCCTGTCAACATCAATTTCTGTACCTTCGGTGTCTCGATCCTGTTGCAATTTTTCTGCTAGTAGCTGTTTCTGTGTTTTTAAAGGCGGCATGATACTTTGCATTTCTGGTTCGTTCGCAACGTCTCCTTCAAGATTTGCGAAGCGTGCAAGTAAATCTTGTGCCTGCTCGGGCGTCAATGTGGAAGGATCAAAGCTAGAAATATCTGGCACGAGCTGCGCAGCTAGTTCTTCTGGTGTAGCAGATTGCCTCAGTTGATGCTCCTCTTGTTGATACTGAACGTATCCATCAATTATTGCATGAACATCATCTAACATCACATCAATACTCGCTAGTTCTTGCCTTAAGCCACTAATCTCATTGATTGTGTTAACTGTCATCAACGAGGCCATGTCTGGCACGCTAGCGACAATGGAAGTGAGTCTAGATATAGACTTACCAAGAATTCGCGCGGTTTCCGGTGCAAGCTCATTTTCATCAATTGTATATTGAAGTTTTATCTTTTTCATTTTATCCTCTTAAAATTTGTTTTTTAGTGTGTAGTGTTTTTTCAATAAGTTCAGGCGAACCAATAACTACAATCTCGGTGCCTGTGTTTCCTTTATCAATAATCAGTTTGGAGAATCTGTGATTAATGTCTAATTCCTCACTGATTAATCCTTGTTCATTTATTGTCCGAAAGCGATGTTCCTCCCTGACCATGACCACATGTTCGGGGTTAATAAAGACTTCGCGTAATGAATATTTCGCGTTGTTCGTAACAGCGCCAGTGCCGCAAACTTCTGTTAATCTAACTAGCATCTGTCACCATTGGGTATACATCTCTTCTCTTTACGTTCCATTTGGCATTATTAGCATAAACACGATAAATATATTGACTCAACGTGCTTAAATAAACGCCAGTAATTGGCCTCTCCGTCATTCGTAATCTCATTCCTCTCTCTGTCTCAATCCACAGTTCAACGTCCTGTGGGATGTGTACTAGATCCCCTTGATTCATTGCTTGTCCTCCGTCTGTATGATCGCATAACCAGTTGTAATCAGTGTGCCGGCACAACTAGCAGCGTTTTGAAGCGCCGTGGTTGTAACTTTAACAGGGTCAATGATACCATTTTCAAACATATTTGTTAATTTGTTATTTCTAAAATCCCAACCCATACCATCTTCAGCATTAGTCACTGTGTTGATTAAAACATCAGGCGATTCTCCTGCATTCACGGCCATTTGCCTAAAGGGAGCCTTGCATGCTTCTGTAATTATAAGCATACCCAAATTTTGATCATCGTGGTTTGTTACAATCTCAACATTTTTGCAAGCCAGAAGTAAAGCTGTACCACCACCGCCAACAATTCCGCTCTCCTGTGCAGATCTGACTGCCTCTAGGGCATCTTCAATTCTGTGTTTCCGCTCAATCATCTCAACTTCAGTAGAGCCACCTACAGAAATGATAGCGACTCCCGATGATAGTCTAACTACGCGGCCTTGTAAAACTTCTGCGTCTCCCAGCGAACTGGTATCTTTTATCTGTTGCTTGATAGACTCAATGCGCTTATCAATCTCATTAAAATCACATTTTCCTCCCACAATCGTTGTGGAATATTTGTTACTTTCTATGGCTCGGGCAGAACCCAGATCTGAAAGTTTTACGTCGGATAATTTTGTGCCACTCTCTCTTGTAATAAATGTAGCACCCACAGATAAAGCCAGATCATCCAGTAAGTGCCGGCGCTCTTCTCCGTAGAATGGAGCTTTAATAGCAGCAATCTTTAAGGTGCCGCGCATCGCATTCATGATCATAGCAGCCAGAGCTTGACCCTCGATGTCTTCGGCTACGATGATGAGAGGGCGACCCTCGCGAGCAATCATTTCCAGTAGTGGCAGGATTGGTTCAACTTGTGAAACCTTATAATCAGTAACCAAAATCAAAGGTTCTTCATATCCCATTGTGCTTCGTCGATCATCAGTGATAAAGGCAGAAGCACAATATCCAGATTGAAACTTAAACCCTTCCGTAACGTCGATTGATGTCTGCATCGAACGGGACTCTTCAATAGTTATAGAGCCATCTTCGCCCACCCTATCAATAGCAATAGTAACAATACTTCCAATACTGGGGTCGTTATTGGCAGAAATCGTAGCAATGTGAGCGATGTCCTCTGCACTCGTAACCGGAGCGGCCATAGACTCCAAATTTTGGCTAATCTCTTGAACTGTAGCATCAATACCTCTCTTTAATTCAATTGGGGATACACCTGAAGCAATATACTTCTGCGACTCATTAAGGATCGCGCGCGCTAATACGGTAGCTGTGGTGGTGCCATCGCCTGCTGTGTTGTTCGTCTCAATGGCAGCTTGTTTGATAATCTGACAGCCCGCATTTTCAAAGGGGTCCTCAAACGTCACAAAGTGTGCAACTGTTACTCCATCTTTAGTGATAAAGGGCGCTTTGCCCTGTTCTTGCAAGATTACATTGCGGCCGCGCGGGCCGAGAGTCGACGCTACATTATCAGCCAGCGTGTTAACTCCATTAAGAATCTTTTGTTGCAAAGAAGTTTTGTTGTCATATGCTCTACTCATTAATACCTCAAGTTATACCATAATTATATCTCAATACTTAAAATTTGTCAAGTATTTTATATAATAATATCTGCAATTCCGTGTTCAACTGCCTCTTCAGCCGAAAGATAGATGTTAACTTTTTCATTTAACATCTTAGTTAATCTTTTTCTAGACAGCTTGGTGTTTTCAACAAGAGCTGACACGTAGTCATCTTGCAGTTGCTGGATTGCCTCTAATTCATTTGTTAAATTTGGCAAAGAGCCAGCAGTACCGCCCATCACATTGTGAATCATAACTCTGCAGTTCTTGCCAATCCTGCGTTTGCCCTTGGAGCCAGCAGCTAAAAGTAATACTCCGGCCGACATAACTTTGCCTAAACCTATTGTATGTATTTCTGTGTCTTCTTTGACCACATTCATCAAGTCATAGAGGGCGAACATATCGTCTGCGGAACCGCCATACGTAGATATATAAAACTCAATAGATTTTTTATCTTCTTCTTCCTTTTGAATTTTGTTAGACTCATTCATGTAAATTAGTGACTGGCATATTTCTGCAATCTTTTCTTGCTCAACATCGGAAAAGAGGCCAATAACCCTTAAATCTAATTCCATTGGCGATGTCGAGGCGCCAGCTAAAGCATCAGGATCTAGTAAAATTATTCTATCTCCCATATTTTCTGACTCGGCGCCTTCACTTATTTTTTCTTGAATTTTCTTTATTATCTTGTTTAACATTTAAGTACCCCCTATGATAAAAATGTTTGGGCAATTTTTTTATTTGAATTTAAAAAAGCCATTGCTGTTTCCCAATCTTCAAACTCAAGCACTGGTTTGAAGTAATCAGGATGCATTGCAATTATTACTGCAATGCTCCTATTCTTAAATAGTTGCATCTCTTCTTCATGAAGCTTCTCGATCTTTTTATAAACATCATCTTCAGGGGTAACGCCACATTTGAGCAACGCGCCAAGTTTCTGGGTGCCGGCATAGCTATGCTCTTCAACGCATTTTATGAGTATTGATAGACCTACAATGTGTAAAACTTTTAATAATCTTACAGAAATTCTAGTAGATTTAACAAAATAAAAAGTTTGGCAGGTAACATATCCAAAGATAAATGTTAAAAAATAAAGCGCATACTGCTCAAAGCTCATAAAAATCCCAAAAAAATAACCACCGGGTTACGATGGTTATTATAGCAAACAAACAATTGTTTGTCAAGCTTTACTTGTTAGTAAGGCGAGTAAAAATACGTTCAGCAAGTTGGTCAACCATTTCTTGCTTCTTGTTTTCACCTTGCAAGCGTGCTGCTACACGACGAGATACTTCATTAACAATATCGTCTGTGTTGTTTTCCATGTATCTCATTCCAGGCTCATCCTCGCCTTCGTCATCCATGGTCATATCATCAGCAGCATCTGGTGCGGCTTCATCTCCCAAGTCATCACCTCCTGCCGGGGAATCCACATCGTCATCCATCTCCATATCATCCATGCCGGCTTCAGGCTCCGCGGGGCCATCGTCCATCTCAACATCAATGCCTACTAGGTCAGCAAGCTTTTGTACAAGATCCATGAATTGATCTTCTTTATCTCCACCCATCTCAGCACCCATGTCGCCCATGTCAGCGTCCATGTCACCCATGTCAGCGTCCATATCGCCCATATCGGCGCCCATGTCACCCATATCGGCGGCCATGTCGTCCATATCAGCACCTCCGACCTCAAGGTCGTCGGGGCCGGCGGCGTCTTCCTCTTCTTCAGGTGGAAGTTCTTCTTCCTCCTCGATGGTGGGAGCCCATTCGTTTAATCTCGCGGACCCGATTGGGCCTAAATCAGCGAGCTTCATGAAGCTGCGAATTTCAGCCTCGGTTAAAAGTGTCTTGCGAGCCATTGTAAATTCTCCTTAAATTAAACTCATTGTTAAATAGTAGTCATCATTGATAAAAGACACAAAATGTTCGTCAATCAGCAAGATCACTTTTCTTTAACTTGTAAAGTGCTTTCTTTTCTATTTGCTTAACGCGAGCAAAAGAAATGCCCAAACGTGCAGCAGTCTCCCGAAGGGTTAAGTTGCCGTTTTTAAACACGGTTATCAGAACACAATTAAATTCTTCGGGGTAGTCAATAAAATGACGGCAATCTTGTTTCTTGCACATCGACTTTTTCTTCATGCACACTCTGGAGCACAATTTTAAACCATCGGTTCTCATAGTTCAGGGAACTCCTCGGCGATTAAATCAAATACATCTTCCACTTCATCATCTGAAAGAGAAAAGTCTTTAATGGTTTGCTTGCCTTTGTCTATCATTTTGGTTGTTTTGGCAATTCTTTCTTTATTCATTTTTTTCTTCTCTGATATGTGTTGCTGTATAAATGAGAGGATTAATTCGTCGTCATGGTTTACAGCATCAATGACAGCTTTAAAAAATTCTGACTGCGTGAGAGCATTGTGCCTCAATCTTACAATTAACTTTGCGTGTTCATGATCAGTGACCTTGAAGACTATTCTCTTTACGTCATTGCCATAGTCAGTAAAATTTTTGCTCATCACCACTTCCTAGTATTGATATGCGTTCTGCTTTCTCCTAGACCGGCAGCAGTCTGTCTAACAAAAACTGCCTTAGACTGCAACTCTTTTAGGCTATAAGCACCCGAGTATGAAAAACCGCTTCGCAGACCGCGTTCAACATCTTGCAGAATACTGGCGACTTTACCACGATAAGGCACTTGGCTCGACACTCCTTCAAACGACGAGTACTTCCCTCTCCAACTCATTTGAGCTTCTTTAGAAGCCATGCCGCGATAAGACTTAAACTTAATTCCGTTCTCGCCCTCAAACACACTTCCTGGTGTCTCAGTGGTTCCTGCTAGCAGGCTCCCACACATAACAGCGTCTGCGCCGGCAGCAAGCGCCTTTACAATGTCTCCAGAGTTGCGGATGCCACCGTCAGCAATGATTGCAACATCGCGATCAGTCTTAGAACACTCAAAAATAGTCTGCAAACCTGGGAGGCCATGGCCTGTTTGGACTCTTGTTGAGCAGATAGAGCCACCGCCAATATTGCATCGAACAGAATTGGCGCCCCAGTCAGACAGGTCATTGACCCCATCCAAGGTTGCAACATTTCCAGCCATAATATGAAAATCACTAGTTAAGTTGCGGACGCTCTCAAGGGCCTCTTTCATCAAAATATGATGGCCGTGGGCCACATCAATACATAGAAAGTCAACGCCGGCACTAATCAAAGCGGTCGCTCGCTCAAGAAAGTCGCCTGAAATACCTATCGCTGCACCGATACAAGGCACCTTGTCGCCGGCGAATTCATACGCATTTATAACTTCCAAAACTTGTTCTTCAATGGTATTATAACGGTGGACGATGCCGGCGCCACCGTGTATACTAATTGCAGCTGCCATGCGGCCGCCGGTAATTGTGTCCATCGGCGAGGAAAAGATTGGCAAGGTCAGCGAAACGCCGTTTCCTAAATTGCTACCTATGTCAATATCCTTTCGCGAACGAATTTCTGAATATTGTGGCTGCAATAACACATCGTCGTAAGTCAATGCTGCCCTGCTCTGTTCACTATTTCTCATCTTTCTTCGCCTCTCTCTTTTTACGCGATGTTGTACGCTTAAGCGCGCGCTTCATAGTAGGCGAGCTGTCAGCTGTGACAGTGGTGAACTCAGCTTCACTGTCTGGGCGGCTCTCGCTTGGTGCCGGTTCGTGTGTCGGTGCAGGCGCTGGCCGCGGAACAAAGTGCGTCTGTAGCGAGCCATATGCCTCTTCGCATTCTGAAAGGCCTTTGGCATGCCTAATAATCTCTGCCACATATTCAGTATGATCTGAAATTGCTGTGGGGTTGTTTATCAAAATTTCAATTGCTCCGAAATGCTCGGTAGCTTTACCTTTTAACTGAAGCAAGGCGGCTTCTAAATTCTTTAGCGACATATTTTCTCCTATTTGTATTGCTCGATAAATTTTCTTAATTGTGGTTCGTGATACCACATGTCCTCATTTGGTGGTTTTGGATCGGGAACAAACTTTATACGTGTATTCACGCCACCAGTTCTAACATGGCAGATAGTTGGCACACCATCGAATCCATATTTTGCCTCAAGTTCATCGCCGCCATGCTCCATGTTATATGCATAGAACAGGACATTTTCATGTTCTTCAGATATATCCCGGTAGACTGGTGCTAACGAGTGGCACAAATGGCAGTGGGTACCATAAAACTTAATGACTACCGAATGTTCCTTTAAGATTTCACCATCCATTATCATTTCTAAACTTTTTCTATCAATCCTCTTTATGTTTGACATTGCTCAAAGCCTCCTTTGTCTTCTTAATGCAGTCAGGGCAAAATAGTCTTACGACTTCTTGCTTAACAACGACAGACCATGATTGTACCATATCTTTATCTTTCTTGTCAAATTGTTTTTGACAAGCGCCACACTGTCGCGGTAGCTTTCCAAACTGGGAAATTTTTTGCGCGAGGTTTTCGGTGGCCTCTTGTCCCATATGTTTGTTCATGGCGCGCCGCTGTTTGCGATTCATCGGTTCATAGCTCCAAATATCTGTTGCCTGTAAGCGCCGTCAAATACAACTACTGCTGACGGGAATGGTGCTGAGTTTTCGGAATCTCCAAACTTAAGTCGGCCTTTGACAAAGTATACTTCGTCGGCTTTCATGACGTATTGATGCCAATACTTTGTATCGGTGCGGGCTGGAATTAACATAACCACGCGGGTGCCCTCACTGCGAGCCTCGTCATAAGCCTTCTTGATCCAGTTCTCAATCCCACGGCCATAGGGCGGGTTAATAAAG